>Ga0068869_100002382_pt1 | contig 11322 bp, 7 predicted proteins | sample KBSMisM52_FD_64676 | JGI IMG/M metagenome (GOLD analysis project Ga0068869, IMG submission 64676) | Miscanthus rhizosphere microbial communities from Kellogg Biological Station, Michigan, USA - KBS Miscanthus M5-2 | ecosystem: Host-associated > Plants > Roots > Rhizosphere > Soil ... | reverse complement strand
GCGACTGCTCCCGCGGAAGCGATGAGCGCGGAGTCGCTGCACATGGAGCCGCCGGCAGGCGTGGTTGTTGAGACACCAACAGTCGCGACGAAGGATGGAATTCCCGTGGGAGGCGAGGCAAATGCGCGCGGCTTTTATCTGCACAATGGCGACACCGTCGTGTTCTACGGCGACAGCATTACCGAGCAGAACTACTACAACCAGTGGGTGCAGGTGTACGTGGCGACCCGGTTTCCGTGGATGCGCGTGCATTTCTACGGAGCGGGGATCGGCGGCGATCGGGTAACCGGCGGATGGGCTGGCCCTGTCGATCAGAGGCTCGAGCGGGATGTCTTCTCAGAAAAGCCGACCGTGGTGACGGTGATGCTGGGCATGAACGACGGTGGCTATCGCCCGACGACGGACGAGATTGAACAGACCTACGTGAAGGGCTACCAGCATCTGCTTGATTCAATTCGCGAGCATGTTCCGGGAGTGCGCTTGACTTTGCTGGGACCTTCGCCCTTTGATGACGTGACGCGGCCGGTGACGTTTCCGGGCGGCTACAACACAGTAATGCAGCACTTTGCAGAGATCGATCAGTCACTGGCGGACAAAGCTGGAGCGGCGTTCGTGAACTTGAACCCTCCAGTGGTTGCAGCAATTCAGAAGGCGGACGTCGTGGATTCGAAAATCGCGCCGCTGCTACTGCCGGACCGGGTGCATCCCGATCCGCTGGCTCACTGGGTGATGGCAGAGGCGCTGCTGAAGGGGTGGCATGCGCCGGCACTGGTATCAGAGGTGGCCCTGGACGGGCGCGCAGGAACAGTCGCAGCGGCGCGCAATGCATCGGTGAGTCGAGTGGAGCAGACGGGCGAGGGGCTGAAATGGACGACGCTGGAATACGGGTTGCCGCTTCCGCTGATGCGCAGTAATGCGTCGGATGCGCTGCTGCTGGACGTGTCCGATATCGAAAAGCAATTGAACCAGGAGATGCTTCGCGTGACCGGGCTTGGGCCGGGGCGGTACACGCTGAGCATCGATGGCGATGCGGTGGACACGTTTTCTCCCGAGGCGCTGGAGACCGGAATCAACCTGGCCGACTATCCAACGCCGATGTTTCATCAGGCTCAGTCCGTGGGTTGGCTGGTGCGCGATCGCGATGAGACACATTTCATCCATGCGCGGATGCGAGCCCGCAATGCCGACATCGGTAGCGAGGACGGAAAAGACGCGATGCAGTCTTTTGAGAATATGCAGGAGGATCTGCTTTATGAGGCGGCTTTGCCGAAGCCGCATGTGTTCCGCCTAACCCCCGTGGCGACGGGAACGACGCAGAGCACGAGATAGAGTGGCGTGCTCTTCCAGGGCATTTGCGCGTTTGCCGTTGGATAAAAGGAGTTGATTATCAGTTCGATTTCACTTGCATCGGTGCTGGAGACGGATCGCGCAGAACTGCGCGATGTGAAGACGCATGCGCCAGGGCCGGAGGGATTGCTGCCGCTATCCCCGGAGATGCTGGTCAAAGAGCCCTCGGGGAATCTGTTCGGCCTTAGCCAGAATGCGGGCATGGGCTGGGAGGCGGGTCGGCTTCTCGATCCGGAATTTCTGATTCTGAGTACGCATGGTGGTGTGCGCGCGGAGGATGGCAGCGCAATTGCCTTAGGATTTCACACGGGTCATTGGGAAGTGGGTCTGCTGGTAGCAGAAGCGGCTCGCGAACTGAAGGCCCTGCGCGCGGTGCCGTTCGCGGGAGCATGTACGGACCCCTGCGATGGGAGAACACAGGGCACCGCAGGGATGATGGATTCGCTGCCGTTTCGCAATGATGCGGCGATGGTGCTGCGACGCCTGATGCGGTCACTGCCGACGCGTAAAGGCGTGCTTGGCGTTGCGACGTGCGACAAGGGATTGCCGGCGATGATGATGGCGTTGGCTTCGTCCGGAGCTTATCCGGCGGTGCTGGTGCCGGGCGGCGTGACGTTGCTGCCTGAGAGCGGCGAGGATGCGGGCAAGGTGCAGACCATCGGAGCGCGGTTTGCACAGCAGCAGATCACGCTCGAATACGCGCAAGAGGTTGGATGCCGCGCATGCGCGTCGCCGGGTGGAGGATGCCAGTTTCTGGGAACGGCAGCTACAGCACAGGTGGTGGGCGAAGCGCTTGGCCTGTCGCTGCCGCATACGGCGCTGGCGCCCTCAGGGCAGGCTATCTGGCTGGATGCGGCGAAGAGATCGGCACGCGCAATCATCCGGTTGCATGAATTTAAAATGGGCGCACGGGATGTGCTGACGGATGCGTCGGTGCGCAATGCCATGGTGTTGCATGCGGCCTTCGGCGGATCGACAAACCTGCTGTTGCATCTGCCCGCAATTGCGTTTTCGGCAGGGTTGAAGCGGCCAACACGCGAGGATTGGGAGAAGGTGAATCGCGAGACGCCGCGTCTTGTCGATGCGCTGCCGAATGGACCGCGGGGATTCGCAACGGTGCAGGTGTTTCTTGCCGGAGGGGTGCCGGAGGTGATGCTTCATCTGCGTGAAGCGGGGCTGCTGGATACGAGTGCGAGGACGGTGAGTGGAGCGTCGCTCGATGCGAGCCTCGACTGGTGGAAGCAGAGCGAGCGGCGGCAGGCTCTGCGGAACCGACTGAAGGATCTCGATGGCATCGACGCAGATGAAGTGATCATGGTTCCAGACAAGGCGCGTTCGCGCGGGCTGACGGCGACGGTCTGTTTTCCGGTGGGGAATCTGGCGCCGGAAGGGTCGGTCATCAAGAGCACGGCCATCGATCCGTCGTTGATCGGCGAAGACAACGTGTACCGGCATCGCGGGCCGGCACGGGTTTTCACAACGGAAGAAGCAGCAATTGCGGCAATCAAGCAGGCGCAGATTGGGCAGGGAGATGTAATCGTGCTGATCTGCGGCGGCCCGAAGGGCGCGGGGATGCAGGAGACCTACCAGGTGACTTCTGCGCTGAAGCAGTTGCCGCACTGCAAGCATGTCGCCGTGCTGACGGATTCGCGGTTCAGTGGAGTTTCAACGGGCGCATGTATCGGGCATGTCTCGCCGGAGGCGCTCGCGGGCGGGCCGGTGGGAAAAGTGCTGGAGGGCGACCTGATCGAGATCGAGATCGATCGCGGCGCGCTGACCGGCAGAGTCAATCTTGTCGGCGATGCAACGGGAGAGTTCAGTGCCGAAGAGGGTGCACGCAGGTTGACAGCGAGAAAGCCGAGAACGGATCTGCAGCCGCATCCGGACCTTCCGGAGGATACGCGGCTGTGGGCAGCACTGGTTAATGCGAGCGGCGGAGTATGGGGCGGATGCGTCTACGATACGGAGATGATCGTGGCCTCGCTTGAGAAGCGCAACTGAGCGGTTGCGCTCCTCTAAGTCTTGAGCGCTGGAAAAGCAGTGATGCGCAACTTTGCGGCCGCATAGGGGATCAGAGCGATCTCTTCTTCAGCTTCAGTGCTGTCTACCGGACTTTGCGGCAGAGCATCAGGAGCACCGTCTTCGGCGCGCCACGCGGGGATCTTGCGTGCTTTCACACGAAGCTGAACCGGAGTGGTCTTGCGGGCGAAGGGAGTTTCGCCGATTTCTGATTCGGATACCTTGATGTCTGCTGCGGGATTCTGAGGATCGAGGTGTACCGCGTAGTTCCATGAGGTCGTCGGGAAGATTTGCCAGTCGGCGGTCATGCCGCGGTCGCGGAGTTTTACCCAGCTGTCACCGATGCCGTAAGAGAAAACCAGAGGCCCGCGTTCGATTGCGACCGAGTCATTGAACCAGCGGGAGGTGCGTGGGTGCATAGGGAAGGCGATCTCGACGCGATCGCCGGCTTTCCAAGTCCGTTCGACGCGCGCGAAGGACCCGGGTTGCGGCTGCGGCTCGGGCTTGCCGTTCACGGCGATCGTTGTGCCTGAGCCCCATGCGGGGATGCGCAAATGGAGCGGGAAAGCCAGCGGCGCGGAGGGGCTAATCGTGAGTTTGACCGAGCCGCGGAAGGGGTAGTCGGTCTCCTCCGCAATGTGTACGGCGGTTCGACGAATATCGGCGCGAACCTCGCACGGTGCGTATGCCGCGGCGACAAGGCCGTCGTTGTGATCGGAATTCGGATCGCCGGAGAGCAGGAACAAGCTGGCAGCGAATTTGGGCCAGCCCTGGTGGAAATTTGCGGTGCAGCAGCCGAAGTTCGGTTCCAGGCCAAAGAGATTTGATTCGGGTCCGTCGCTTACCCACGGTTTGTGGTGCAGGCTGCACTCCACCTGGTTGGGCTCCTGGTTGTACTGGTGTGCCCACATGTCGTCGGTGAGTGTGCCGGGCAGCGCATTGAAGGCGAGGCGCTCGAGGCGATCGCCAAATGCGGCATCGCCCGTGATGGCCAGCGCGCGCTCGAGCGAAAACATGTATTCGACGACGGTGCAGAGCTCCGAACCCTGGGAGGGATCGCGGCCGGAGAGGTGTTCGTCGCAGGAGAACATGCCGTTGGGAAGGCCGTGATAGCGGTCGAGCTCTGCGATCATCTGCGCGGTGGCTTTGCGGTCGGTGTCCGATCCCGACACGAGCGACCAGATGGCGCCAGTCTTGATGGCCTGGCCGTTGTTGACTCCATGGGTAGCCAGCGCAAGATCCTTGAGACCGCCGCCTTCGTTCAGCTTTATGAACTCGGCTGTGATCTTCTGCTTGAACTGGAAGTTCACGAACTGCGCCATCCAGTCGTACCCCTGCTGGTGGAGCATGCGCGCCAGGTCGATCAGATACTCCGAGCCAGTGCGGTTGTAGAGCCAGATGACGCTGAGCGCTTCGTCCTGCCAGCGAAACTTGCCCCAGTCGCGGAGGGGGCGCCTGGGAAGTTCGGCGAGTTGATAGCGGAAGTAGCGGTCCATCAAAGGCAGGACACGCTGGTCTCCGGTGAACTCCTGGTATTGGGTGAGTGCCTTGAGTGCGACGATGCGCGGCCACCAGTCGTCGTTTGAGGCTGGGCCGATCATGCCGTTTGCGGCCTGGTGAGTGAGGATCCACTCGATGTACTTTTGCGCTTTGGCTTTCAGGCGGGCATCGTCGAGCAGGTATGCGAGCGGGATCAGGCCGTCGAGAAAATACGGGCCGCGCTCCCACGATTCGCCTGTACCGCCGAGCCAGCCGCTGTTGGGCCCGACATCGGCCCAGGTCTCATCGAGGTGGCCGCTGAGGCCGCTGGCCTGGATCTCAAGCTGGCGCCGCAGCCAGCCGGCGGGACGAACCGCGCCGAGAGGAAGAGCGAAGAAGGTGCTCGAATGAAGAGGTGCGCGGTCCTTCACTGCCGAATGAGGGGTTCGATCGTCCGCAGCGAAAAGGGCTCGGGTCGGCAACGTTGAGGCAAGCCCGGCGAGGGCGGTCTGTTTGAGAAAACGGCGGCGAGTTGTTCGAGATGAGCGCGACATGGCAGATGTGAACGACCGTCAACAGAGTAATGGACAGGAGAGGAGTAGGGCGAAGGCGTTAAAGTGTTGGGGATGAAAAATCTTCAAAGGTCCATCGTTCTTGTCGCTTTTGCTCTTGCGGTATTTACGCCCTCGTTGCCCGCACAGGCTTCCGATAGCGCTGCGAATGGGGAGTCGAAGCCTCAGCTTGTCATCATCGATACGGACATCGGCGATGATATTGACGATGCCTTTGCACTGGCCCTGGCATTAAAAAGTCCCGAATTGAAGGTTCTGGGTGTGACCACGACGTTTGGCAATACGGAGATGCGCGCGAGGCTGGTCGATCGTTATCTGAAAGCTGTGGGACGGAATGACATTCCGGTATTTGCCGGTCCCGCAACCAAAACCGACAACGCCATGAGCCAGGCAGCCTACGCGAAGCGCGATCCCGAGAAGAAATTCGGCGATGGAGCGGAATTTATTTTGCGGGCGGCACGCGAGCACCCGGGCGGGGTTACGCTGATCGGCATCGGGCCGCTGCCCACAGTGGAGGCGGCGATCAAACACGATCCCGCGGCGTTCAAAAAGCTGAAGCGCGTCGTGATCATGGGTGGCAGCGTCTACCGAGGCTACGGGCTGGATGCACAGGGCAAGCCGAAGCCGGCCGAGCCGGAGTGGAACATTCTGAACGACCCCGCCGGTCTGAAGGCGTTGCTGGCGTCTGGCGTGCCGGTCTTCATGATGCCTCTCGATTCCACGCAGGTTCGGCTTGACGAGGAGGGCAGGGAGAAGATCTTTGCACATGGATCGCCACTGACCGATCAACTCACGCTGCTCTACCACCAGTGGATGGGTGGATCGCCAAACCGCAGCGTCACGCCGACGTTGTTTGACCCGGTCGCCGTGACCTACACATTCCATCCTGACCTGTGTCCGGCAAAGCCGATGCATATTGATGTCGATGCCAAGGGAATGACGATTCCGGGTCAGGGCTCTCCGAACGCGGAAGTGTGCCTTCAGTCTGACGAGAAGGGCTTTCTAGAGCTGCTGGAGCGGCGAGTGACAGCGGATTAGCCGGATCCTGCGCGGAGGCCGGAGGATGGCGGGAGCAGGGTGGTGAACCTTCAGCTGTGTTTCGCGTCACATGCAAGTCCATTGACAGAGCTGGAAAGTAGGAGAAAAATGGCGGGTCGTTGGAAATCCGATCTATTTGTGTGCCCTGGGAGGGGTCGACAAAGATGCTGAACTGGAAGAATTTGGGAGTGGTGACTGTAGTGGGTGCGGGGCTGGTGGTTGCCGGATGCAAATCGGCTCCGGAGTTGAGCAAGGATCAGGCACTGAAGATGGTGCAGGACAAATACGATCAGACCGCACCGGTCGGCGTGAACATCCTGGTCGACGATTCCGGAATGCGTTTGGGCGCTACGTCCAAACTATGGGACCGGACGAAGGTTTATCCGAACCGGCTTTGGGCCGATTTCAAGTTGACCCCGGAAGGGAAGAAGGCTGTTGTGCTACCAGGTGGAGGCGACACGATTGAGTGGCGACCGGCGAGCCTGGAAGACAAGAAATATTCGATCGTAGTGACAACGACGGCGGCTAATCACCTGCGGGCAAAGGACATGGGCGACTTGCAGGACGAGATGCTTCCAGGGGTGGATACAGCCAAGGCGGGCAAGTACACCGAGGCTGCCAACCTGACGGGAGTGCCGGAGACGCTGCAGCACATCATTGCCGACAATCCATTGAATAAGGTGAATTCGAAGAAGCAGGCGGACTTTGCTCTTGAGAACGGGACCTGGGTGCTGAAGCGGATCGAGTAACATCGCATTCGCCGGATTTGAAGGAATAGGGCGGGCGATCTGCCGCCCTATTTGCCATTTCGGAGGCGAGTCCGGGAGGCGACCGGGAGAACGGGATGAAGCAGACCATGGCTGCGGACGAACTGGAGCAGCTTCGAGACTGTTTTTACCGAAGAAAAATTGACCCGATCCCTGAATCTTGTTATCTTTAAAAGGTTCCGCAAGAACACGCCCTTCTGTGTGCTGAGGGGATGGGCGCGTAACGGGGAAGATTCGGCAGCGAGGTTAGCTGAATTTGACCCGAGGGCCGCAGAAGTTGCGCGGCCAAAGTCCTGAAGAGCTCTCCTCTTGCGAAGGGCAGGGACATATCGTCAAGCCGAACGAAGGAAAGACGGTTGGGCGATGATCGCATCGGTGCTCGCGCGTTTCTCCACCTTGGAGGGCTATGCGAGCCGGGACTAGCGAAACGGAATTGGCTCCTTTTTAGTGAGGACGACCGATCACCGTCCTGGTTCTCGTCTGGAAGTGGAACGAAGGCAGACGCGAAGCAGCAACCTGGGCTTCCGTGCGCGTGCGCGCTTCTTGCGCGCCAAATGCATGGAGGAAACCAAGTTCTGTTCGCGGCTGAACGCAGGTTGGGCAGAAGGTTTTTGGGGTAAGGAGTTTTAGTTTGCCGACATTTAATCAATTGGTTCGGAAGGGGCGTACGGCCCCGCGATACAAGACGGCGTCTCCTGCACTGCAGGCTTCGCCGCAGCGGCGCGGTGTTTGCACCCGCGTGTACACACAGACCCCCAAGAAGCCGAACTCGGCGCTGCGCAAGGTGGCTCGCGTGCGGTTGACCAACGGGATTGAGGTTACGACATACATTCCCGGCATTGGCCACAACCTGCAGGAGCACTCGATTGTTCTGATTCGCGGCGGCCGTGTAAAGGATCTGCCGGGCGTTCGCTATCACGTTGTGCGTGGAACGCTGGATTCGGTGGGCGTAGCCAACCGGAAGCAGAGCCGCTCGAAGTACGGTGCGAAGCGCGCCAAGGGCGGAGCGGCAGCGGGCAAGAAGTAAGACGAGCTCCGTAGCTATTAGCTTTTAGCTATTAGCTTGCCGTTTTGATGATTTGATGGCTGGTGGCTTCATCTGAGAGAAGCTAAAGGCTAAGAGCTAACAGCTAGAAGCTGATTTTTGAGGAACTATGCCGAGAAAAGGGCACATTGCGAAGCGGGAAACGGTGGCAGATCCAGTCTATGGATCGACGCTGGTCACCAAGTTTGTGAACTCGATGATGTGGGGCGGCAAGAAGTCGACCGCGCAGGGCATCTTCTACCAGTCGATGAAGAACCTGGAGGAGAAGGGCGGTGGAGAAGAGGCCATCAAGCTTTTCAAGAAGGCCGTTGAGAACTGCAAGCCACTGCTCGAAGTGAAGACTCGCCGTGTGGGCGGCGCCAACTACCAGGTGCCGATCGAAGTAAACGCGGACCGGCGCACCTCGCTCGCAATTCGCTGGCTCATCACCTACGGCCGAGCCCGCGGCGAAAAGGGCATGGTCGACAAGCTTACGAACGAGCTGCTGGACGCGGCCAATGGCCGTGGCGCGGCGATGAAGAAGAAGGAAGACGTGCACCGCATGGCTGAGGCGAACAAGGCCTTTGCGCACTATCGGTGGTAAAGCAGGGGACGAGGGACCAAGGGAACGAGGGATCTCAAGGCTCTGGAAGGTTGTTTACGAACTAGAAGCTAGCAGCTAGCGGCTAAGTTTAACGGCGGGACATGAAGCGCCCGCAAAGGATTTGATAAGTGGCTCGCACCATTCCCCTAAGTCGTTGCCGGAACATCGGAATCATGGCGCACATTGACGCCGGAAAGACGACTGCGACTGAACGCATCCTCTTCTACACGGGCATCACGCACCGTATCGGCGAAGTGCATGAAGGCACCGCCACCATGGACTACATGGAGCAGGAGCAGGAGCGCGGCATCACCATCACGTCGGCAGCGACGACGTGCATGTGGCAGAACATCCGCATCAATATCATCGATACGCCCGGCCACGTGGATTTTACCGCCGAGGTGGAGCGATCTCTTCGTGTTCTGGATGGCGCAGTTGCGGTGTTCGATTCGGTGAGCGGTGTTCAGCCTCAGACCGAAACCGTTTGGCGGCAGGGCGACAAGTATAAGGTTCCGCGTATCTGCTTCGTGAACAAAATGGACAAGAACGGCGCCGATTTCGAGCACGTTCTGGACACAATCCGCAAGCGGCTTGGCGCGCGGCCTGTTGCACTGCAGATTCCGATCGGAGCAGAGTCGCATTTCAAAGGTGTCGTCGATCTCATCGAGATGAAGGCGATTTTGTGGCACGACGAAACGATGGGTGCGAAGTACTCGGAAGAGCCGATCCCCGCCGATCTGCAAAAGAAGGCAGAAGCTTTCCGCCTGCAGCTTATTGAAGTGATCGCAGAGACCGACGATGTTCTGCTTGAGAAATTTCTCGAGGGTGAAACTCCGACGATCGAGGAACTGAAGAAGGGTATCCGCCAGGCGACCATCGATCTGAAGGTGTTCCCGGTTATCTGCGGATCCGCTTTCAAGAACAAGGGCGTACAGACGCTTCTCGATGCGGTCGTCGATTATCTGCCGAGTCCGCTCGACAAGCCTCCGGTGGAAGGCATCGATCCTTCGCATCCGGATCACAAACTGATCCGCAAGGCTGAGGATGGCGAGTCTCTTTCGGCGCTGGTCTTCAAGCTGATCAACGATCCGTTCGGCAAGCTCTCCTTTATCCGCATCTATTCGGGTTCCCTCAAGACAGGGGACACGATTCTGAATCCGCGTACCGGAAAAACGGAGCGTGTGGGCCGGCTCGTGAAGATGCATGCCAACAAGCGCGAGGACATCAGCGAAATCTATGCCGGCGATATCTGTGCCTGCGTTGGGTTGAAGGATCTGAAGACGGGCGACACACTGAGCGATCCGCATCATGCCATTGCGCTTGGTGCTATCACCTTCCCCGAGCCAGTGATTTCGGTTGCGATTGAGCCGAAGACCAAGGCTGACCAGGAGAAGATGGGCATCGCTCTTTCGCGGCTGGCCGATGAGGATCCGACGTTCAAAGTACGGACCGACGAGGATTCCGGGCAGACGATCATCAGCGGCATGGGTGAATTGCACCTCGAGATCCTTGTGGATCGCATGAAGCGCGAGCACAAGGTCGAGGCGAACGTGGGCGAGCCTAAGGTGGCCTTCCGCGAAACGATCCGCAAGCATGCCGAGGCTGAAGGCAAGTACATTCGCCAGACGGGTGGTTCGGGTAACTACGGGCATTGCAAACTGCGTGTTGAGCCGAACACGCCGGGCGCGGGCTACGAGTTTGTCAACGACATCAAGGGCGGCGTGGTTCCGAAGGAATACATCAAGCCGATCGACCAGGGCATTCAGGGTGCAATGGAACTTGGCATCCTCGCGGGCTTCCATATGGTCGATATCAAGGTGACGCTGTTTGACGGCAGCTACCACGAAGTCGATTCGAACGAAATGGCCTTCAAATTCGCCGGCTCAATCGCTTTCAAGGAAGCGGCTAGGAAAGCGAGCCCGGTGTTGCTGGAACCGGTGATGGCAGTCGAGGTCACGGTGCCCGAGGAGTTCATGGGCGTGATCATCGGCGACATTAACTCGCGCCGGGGCAGGATCGAAGGTATGGAACACGCGGCGGGATCGCAGGTAATCAAGGCGATGGTTCCGCTGAAGGAGATGTTCGGATACGTGAACGAAATCCGTTCATCGACACAGGGCCGCGCGTCGTATTCAATGCAGTTTGCGCGCTACGAAGAGGCGCCGCGCATGATCGCCGATGAGATCATCGGTCGTGCGCAGGGGAGATAAGCCGGTAGCCAAGGAGCCGGTAGCCAGAAGCTAGGGGCTAGAGGCTGCGAGCTGCAGGGTGAGTTTTGGGGCTGGAGCCGGAATGCCGGCGCCCCTGGGAGCAACTGGAAGTACAAGCCACTGAAAGGGATTTGGATTTCTTATGGCGAAGGAAAAGTTTGATCGTTCAAAGCCGCACGTGAACGTGGGCACGATTGGACACATTGATCACGGCAAGACGACGTTGACGGCGGCGATCACGAAGGTATTGTCGAAGCACAAC
>Ga0068869_100002380_pt1 | contig 11323 bp, 10 predicted proteins | sample KBSMisM52_FD_64676 | JGI IMG/M metagenome (GOLD analysis project Ga0068869, IMG submission 64676) | Miscanthus rhizosphere microbial communities from Kellogg Biological Station, Michigan, USA - KBS Miscanthus M5-2 | ecosystem: Host-associated > Plants > Roots > Rhizosphere > Soil ... | reverse complement strand
CCGGAACGGTGAACAGGCTTTGGTGGGGATGCAGGCTGAAAACAACGCGGCCCTTGAGTTCGGCGGGCCCGGCTTCCACCTGGCCGACGGTGGCATAGCCGTACTTCACAGGGAACGGGAACGTCCCGCCCATGAAGGGCGCACGCATGCGATCGTACTCGCTCGCCGGCACGCGGCCCGCTCGGACAAGGCGTTCGGTGCCGCGGCTGATGGCGCCGAAGAGAGCGCGCACGCGCACCTCGCCGGGCTTGGACGCGGCGATCTTCTCCTCGCGCAACTCGGCGCGGCCGGGGCCGACATACCAGAGGGCCTTGCCCTGCATCTTCGACATATTCCCGGGTTGGCCGGCGGAATGCCCGCTACCCTTTGGGCATGACAATACTGTAGTTCGAAGGGTACCGGAGCATCCGCCTGTCCGGATGATGAACGCGCCGGAGGACGGATTGGACTTGAAGGCACGCCGCTATACCCTCGCCCAAAAGGACACGCAAAGCCCCGTGATGCTGGAACCCTCCTCCCGCGACGAGTTCATGATCGCCGCGCTTCCCGCCGTGCCCGCATGGCGACCCGTGCTGTTTTTCCTGAGCGTCGGACTGACGATCGTCGGCCTGGTCTGGATCGCCGCCATCGCGCTCTCGCCCGGCGGGCTCGGTCCACTCGACATCGTTCTTCTGGCGTTGTTCGTCGTGACCCTGCCCTGGTACGTGATTGGTTTCTGGAACGCGACCATCGGCCTTCTGATCATGCGCTTCGCGCGCGACCCGGTCGCAGCCGTGACGCCGGTCGCCGGCCGTGTGCGCGGGGATGAGCCGATCACCGCTTCGACCGCGATCCTGCTGTGTATCCGCAACGAGCCGACCGAGCGGGTGGCGCGGCTGCTCGAGCCGATGATGGATGCGCTGGCCGCGCGGGGCGTGGGCGCGCGTTTTCATGTCTACGTGCTGAGCGACACCAGCAGGACGGAGATCGCCGCGGCCGAGAGCGCACGCTTTGCCGCACTTGCAACGGCATGGGACGGCAAGGTCACGCTGACCTACCGGCTTCGCGCCGACAATGTCGGCTTCAAGGCTGGCAATATCGCAGATTTCTGTGAGCGCTGGGGCAAGGACCACGACTTCGCCGTCATGCTCGACGCCGACAGCGTCATGTCGGTCGACCTCATGCTCAAGCTCGTGCGCATCATGCAGATCGATCCGCGGCTCGGCATCCTGCAGAGTCTGGTCATCGGCATGCCTTCGGCCAGCGCCTTTGCCCGCATCTTCCAGTTCGGGATGCGCCTGGGGATGCGCTCGTACACCATCGGCAGCGCTTGGTGGCAAGGCGATTGCGGGCCGTATTGGGGCCATAACGCCATCGTGCGCATCGCGCCGTTCGTGGCGCATTGTGAATTGCCGGTGCTGACCGGCAGCGCACTGGTCAAAGGTCATGTGCTCAGTCATGACCAGGTCGAGGCCGTGCTGATGCGGCGCGCGGGTTACGGGGTGCGCGTGCTGGCCGAGGAAGGCTCGAGCTTCGAGCAGAATCCGCCCACCCTGGTCGAATTCATCCGCCGCGATCTGCGCTGGTGCCAGGGCAATATGCAGTATTGGCATTTTCTGCGCATGCCAGGCCTGCAGCCCGTAAGCCGCTACCAGCTGATGTTCGCCCTGTTGATGTTCCTCGGCTCGCCGGCGTGGATCGGCTTATTGCTGTTCGGCACCCTCGGGGTCGCGCTGGCGCCGACGCCGGCCGATTTCATGCGATGGGATGCGGGCATCGCGCTCCTCTTCTTCGTGCTGGTGATGTGGTTTGCGCCCAATATCGCGACCATGATCGACGTACTGACCCGTCCGAAGCTGCGCTACCTTTTCGGAGGCGGAGTTCGCTTCAGCGCGAGCTTCCTCATGACGATCGTCTTCGTCGTGCTGGTCGCACCGACCATGTGGGTCAGCCACACGGTGTTTCTCGCGCGTCTTCTGTTCGGCCGCACCATCGAATGGGGCGCGCAGGCGCGCGATGATCACGAGGTCCCGTGGTCCCTCGCCTTGCGGCACTTCTGGCCGCAGACCCTGGTCGGCCTCGTACCTCTGCTCGTGCTCGCTGTGAGCGCGCCGTCTGCCATTCCCTATGCCTTCCTGATCGCAGGCGGTCCGCTGCTGTCGATTCCGCTCGCGGTGGCGACCGCCGCGCCGGCGCTTGGGCGCGCGCTGATTGCCCTCGGGCTCGATCGATTGCCGGAGGAGACCCTGCCGCCGCCGGAATTGCGCGCGCTGGAACTGCCCGCCATCGAACTGTCGCAGCGCGGCCGGTGAAGCGCAGCATGCGGCGGCAACCATGGTACGAGACCTGGTACGGATCGTGGCACGAATCCTGGCGGACGACGCGCGGCGTCGTGCGCTCGCTCCGCCTGTACTACGGCGATCGCGAACGTCGCGCCGCCATGGACCGGCTCTATAGCCGGTTCGTCAAAGCCGGCGATCTGGTGTTCGATATCGGCGCCCATGTCGGCGACCGTGCCGCCGTCTTTCGCCGTTTCGGCGCGCGCGTGGTGGCGGTCGAGCCGCAGCCTGCGCTGATCAGGACGCTGAAGCTCCTCTATGGCCGCGATCCCGCACTGGCGATCGAACCGGTCGCGGTCGGACGCAATGCAGGAATGCTCGAACTCAAGCTCAACGTCGACAATCCGACGGTGTCGACGGCATCGGAGGCCTTCCGCAAGGCGGCAAACGGCGCCGCGGGCTGGGAGGGCCAGGCGTGGACCAGAACCATCCGCGTGCCGGTCACGACGCTCGACGCCCTATTGGCCCGACACGGCACGCCCGCCTTTATCAAGATCGATGTCGAGGGTTCCGAAGCGGACGCGCTGGCGGGACTGACGCGTCCCTCGGCGGCGCTGTCGTTCGAATTCACCACCATCCTGCGCGGCGTGGCGAAGGCGTGCATCGAGCGCTGCGCAAGCCTCGGCTATACCCGTTACAACGCGGCGCTGGGCGAGACCCATGCGCTGGTCCACCAGGACTGGGTGAGCGCCGAAGAGATCGCGGATTGGCTCTATGCCTTGCCGCACGCCGCCAACTCCGGCGATATCTACGCGCTGCTGCCGTAAGGCAACCGGAGGGGACAGTGGCGATGATTGCGCTCTATCCTGGGGCGCGCCGCGATACGCTCGAGCAACGTGTAACCCGCCGCGATGAGTGATCAAACGCCCATGATCCCGCCGTCGCACAGCGAAGTCCGGGCAGCCGGACTCGGCGCGCGCGATTTTCTAGGCCATCCGCGCGGGCTCGCCGTCCTGTTCGCGACCGAAAGCTGGGAGCGCTTCTCCTATTTCGGCAATGCCGCGCTGGTCGTTCTCTACATGGTGAAATATCTGCTCGAGCCCGGCCGGGTCGAGACCGTGCTCGGCTTCGGCGCGGTCAAAGCGGCACTCGAATTCCTGTTCGGGCGCCTCGACCCGCAGCCGCTCGCTTCGCAGATTTTCGGCTTCTATACCGGGCTGGCGTATTTCATGCCGGTTCTCGGCGGCCTCATCGCCGACCGCCTGCTCGGCCAGCGTCGGACCGTCATCATCGGTGGCGTGCTGATGGCGATCGGCCATTTCATGATGGCATTCGAGACATTGTTTCTGGGCGCCCTGTTGATGCTCATTCTCGGCATCGGGGCATTCAAGCCGAACATCTCGACCCAGGTCGGCTCTCTCTACCCGCCCGGTGACGATCGGCGCGACCGCGCCTACTCGATCTTCTATCTCGGGATCAATATCGGGGCGTTTCTGGCGCCGCTGGTCTGCGGCACCCTCGCCGTCCAATACGGATGGCACGCGGGGTTTGGTGCGGCCGGCATCGGGATGTTGGTAGGTCTCGGCATCTACGTTGGCGGCCAGCGGACGTTGCCGCCCGACGCGTTGCCGAAAGTAAGGACGCTCGCCGCCGAAAAGAAACCGGTCGGCCCCGGCGAGCGCCGCGCCGTGCTCACGCTGATCGTGGTCTGCGCATTGGTGACGATGTTCTGGGCGGCCTACGATCAGCAGGGCAACACGCTCGTGCTGTGGGCCGAGGACTTCACCGACCGCTCGATCGATCTCCTGGTCTGGCGCGGCGAGGTCCCGTCGACCTGGTTCCTGGCCTTGAACCCGCTCATGATCTTCATCTTCACGCCGCTGATCGTGCGGCTGTGGGCGCGGCAGGGCCGGCAAGGCACCGAGCTCTCGGCGATCAGCAAGATGGCGTTCGGTTGCCTTTGCGTCGCGTGCGCCAATCTGGTGATGGCGGCCGCGGCATGGACCGCCGCCGGCAAGGCGAGCGCATTATGGCTGGTCGGCTATTTCGCCATTGCCACCATCGGCGAACTCCACCTCGCGCCAGTCGGGCTGGCCTTGGTTTCGAAAATGGCTCCCGCGCGCATTCTGTCCATGATGATGGGGTTCTGGTTTGCGGCCACGTTGCCCGGCGACGTTCTCGCCGGGTTCCTCGGGGGTTTCTGGAGCACCATGGCCAAGCCGGATTTCTTCTTGATGATCGCGTCGATCGCGGCGGTGGGAAGCGCCGCCATCTGGGCGACGAGCCGCGTCACCCGGAACCAACAAGCTGCCGCCCCCGATCGGACGTGACGAGGACATTCTGATCGTTGTCCTGCCGACGACAGTGCTGTCGGGTCAATGCGTCCAGGGATCGCGCCGGTTGAAGGCGAAATTGTCGGCGTAGGACATGATACGGCGCGCCGACGGCTTGGAATGAAAAATCTGATAGGCGATGCCATGGCGCTCGCAATAGGCGGTCGCCTCTTCGAAGGTATCGAAGCGCAGGTGCACCTGCTGGCGCATGTCGCCCGAACTGGTCCAGCCCATCAGCGGCTCGATCTCGCGCGGTTGTTCGGGCTCATAGTCGAGCACCCATTCCTTGGTCTTGCCGGTGCCGGACTGCATCGCAGTCTTCGCGGGCTTGTAGATGCGGGCGGTCATGGTCTGTCGCTTGTGCTCACTGTCGAAATGCCGCGGCATGGTCGGGGCAGCAGGATTTGAACCTGCGACCTGGAGTACCCAAAACTCCCGCGCTACCAGGCTGCGCTATGCCCCGGCGCTGCCGCCGAGCCTCGATACACGGTTCGGTTTGGGCCAGCAAGCCGCAGCTACGGCCGCAGGCACTTCGAATTCACGCCCTTAGTTCAGCTTGAAGACGGTCCGCAACAGGTCCTTCACCGCTGTCTGCGTCGCCTGCGCCGCCGCCTCGTTGTAGCCGGTGTGGGGATTGAGCGCGACGCAAGGGTCCTTGTAGCTGAAGGGCTGCCCAGTTTCGGCATTGACGATGGCGCCGGGTGCCTCCTCTTTCAGCTTGCAGGCACGCACACTCTGCGCATTGGCGGCGACCGCCGGCACCTTGCCGCCGAGGGGATTATCGTAACCGTGGTGCGCGTCAGCGAATTCGGTCAGCTGCGCGTCGCGCCCGGCAGCCCGCAGCCGCTCGACATAAGCGCGGCAGGGAGCGACGGGAACGTAGTCGTCCGCCGCACCATGAAACATGCGGATGGGAACGCTGCTCACATCGGTGTCGCCGATCAGTGTCGGGTTGCACGACGCGTAGAGCGGAATATAGGCGGCGAATGCAACCTCCGGGTCCCACGCCTGGTGGAAACGCTTGAGGCTCGCATAAAGCGTGCTCTGGCCGCCGCGCGAGAAGCCCATGAGGACGATGCGAGAGCGGTCGATCCGCGGATGCGCCGACAGCGTCGCATGAGCGCGATAGGCGTCGAGGATCATATTGAAGCGTCCGAGCAGCGCCTGGTTCGCCGACACGCTGGTGAGCCCGCGCCCGGAGAAGCTGTCCACCACGAAAGACGCGACGCCCATCTCGTTGAAGATCTTCGACCAGAACTCCTCGCGTGCGCCGGCGCCTCCCGAACCATGCATGAGCACGACGGCGGGCAGCCGCCCCGCGGCGCCCTGCGGCAGGCGCAACTCGCCGGCTATGACAACGGCCTTGGCGGCGCTCTTGTCGCCGGTCAGGAACTGCTGATCCGAGAGCATGAGCGTTTCGATCGGCCGCACCTCGGTGCGAGCCGCGAGTTCCTTTACCGAAGGATCGGCGATCGCGGATTGCACCGCCATCAGCGAAGACATGAACGAAAGCGTCAGGCACGCCGTTGCGAGGCCGTGTCGCATGAATCCCTCCCTGCGCTGCGATGTCCGGTTCGTCTCTTGGACGCAACCAAGTCTAAGGCTGATCGCGCGCAAAAGGCAGCGGTCGCCGCCGGAGCTAGTGTCCCGGTTCCGACGTTCGTATCCCTTTGCAGCACGCGCTCATACGAACGTCGGAACCAAAGGGACACTAGCAACTATATGACTCCAGTGTGGCTTTGGATTTGACGTTCCTATGAATGACTCGCAGCAATGCTGATAGGAACGTCAAATCCGCCACACTAACGGCTGTTGAAGATCGGGTGGGCCACGCGGTCGCCGGCGGCGATGCCGAGCTTCTTGGCGGTGCCGGCCACCACCTCGAGCACGGCCAGCACCGGGCCGCCGGAGGGAACCAGCGTTTCAGAAAGCGGCACGGTGTTCTCGGCGATCCGCAGGATGCGCCCGTCGGCGCGGATGAAGATCATATCGAGCGGAACGTAGGTGTTCTTCATCCAGAAGCTGGTCGGCTGCTCGCGGTGGAAGTCGAACAGCATGCCCTGCCCTTCCGGCAATTGCTTGCGGAACATCAGGCCCTTCGCCTGCTCCTCCGGCGTCACAGCCATTTCGACTGCGAAGACATGCACGCCGCTCTTGCTGGCGATTTCGAGCGGCTGCAGTTCGGCCGCCGCGAGCAAGCCGGCACGGCCGAGCGGCAAGGTGAAGAGCGAGACAACGGCGAGAACGGCGAGCAGGACACGACGCATGGACAAGCCTCGATGCTGGAAGGCCCCAATATAGCAGAATCGCCACCGATGTTGTCCCGGACGCCGGCCCGTAGATCACGTGGCCGTGACGGCGTCAGATCGCAATTCCGGGTGCTGGTGTGCTGGCTGGCGGTGGGTCAGTGCGAAGCTTGTCCATGCGGCACGCCTTCGGGACGCACCTCGGCCGCCATCAATCCCTTCGGCCCAGGTCCAAAGCGCACCAGCACGTATTGCCCCGGCCGCAACTCGGTCAGCCCGAAGCGGCGCAGCGTTTCCATGTGCACGAAGATATCTTCGGTGCCCTCGCCGCGGGTGAGAAAGCCGAAACCGCGCAGCCGATTGAACCACTTCACCTGCGCCCGCTCGAGCCCGCTGGTGGGCGTCACCGTCACGTGGGTGCGCGGCGGCGGCATCTGCGCCGGGTGCACCGCCGTCGATTCGTCCATGGAGACGACGCGGAAGGCTTGCAGACCGCGCGCGCGTTGCAGCACCTCGACCACCACCCGCGCCCCTTCATAGGCGACCTGGAAGCCGTCGCGCCGCAGGCACGTCACGTGCAGCAGAATGTCGGGCATCCCGTTATCGGGAACAATGAAGCCATAGCCCTTGGAGACGTCGAACCATTTGATGACGCCGGTGAGCTCGATGACGCTCGCGGTCTCGTCGCCGATCTCGCCGCCAGAGCCGCGGTCGACTTCCAAACCGCCGCCAGGCCCCTTGGGTCCAATTCCGTCCGACGTCATGACGCCCCAACGCCGCCGCTCAGTCCAGGCGCTTCTTGTGCGCGCTTCGAATCTTGGCGGTTACGAAGATATCATTCGGCTGCGAAGGGGAAAGGTTAAAATGCACTCACATGCCAAAAGAGGTGGATGACTGTGTACATCTATCCACACTCCGGCTCAGTGGACGATGAAGGGGGACAGCACCGTTCCGATGTCCTCGCGCACGACAAGGTCGGCAATTTCGTCGAATTCGGTCGCTTCCCGGTTGATAATCACCAAACGAGCGCCGTTTCTTTTGGCAAGTAAGGGAAATCCGGCCGCCGGCCACACCACCAGCGAAGAACCCACCGCGAGAAAAAGATCACAGTCAAGAGTCAGTTGCTCGGCGCGGCGCATTTGCCGCTCCGGCATTGCCTGCCCGAAGGAGATCGTTGCCGTCTTGATGTGGCCGCCGCAGTCCGGGCAATCCGGCGCGCGTTCGTTCGCATCGGTGAACCGCTGGCGCACCCACGACAGTTCGAAGCGCTTGGCGCAATCGAGACATAGAGCATAGCTATTGTTGCCATGCAGCTCGATCACGTGTTCCTCGGAAATCCCGGAACTCTGATGCAGATTGTCGATGTTCTGCGTGATCACCGCCGGCGCCTTGCCGGTGCGGTAGAAGCTTGCGAGCGCGAGATGCCCGCGTCCGGGCACCGCCGCGGAGAAGTGCCCGTCCATGGCGAAACGCCGCCGCCAGGCTTCGTTCCGCATCTCCTGGCTGGCCAGGAACTCGTCGAACGGGATCGGCCGGTTCTTGGTCCAGAGCCCGCCCGGGGAACGGAAGTCGGGGATGCCGCACTCGGTCGAAATTCCGGCGCCGGTGAAGGGAACGATGACGCGCGCGCCATCCACCAGCTCCTGCAGTCGGTCGATAGCGGTCTCCAGATCGGGCGCGATCATATATGCTTCTCTCATCCGCTTTTTTTGCCAGGCGATGCAAGGAGGTCACACATGAGATATCTGCACACCATGCTGCGCGTGCGCAACCTCGATCACGCGCTCGATTTCTACTGCAACAAGCTCGGCCTCAAGGAGGAGCGCCGCCGGGTCGACGAGAAAAATCGCTATACCCTGGTGTTCCTCGCCGCGCCTGAGGACGAAACGCGGGTCGCGGAGAGCAAGCGCAATGGCCGCGACGCGCCCCTGGTCGAGCTCACGCACAATTGGGACAGCGAGGACTACGGCGAGGCGCGCTATTTCGGCCACCTCGCCTACGAGGTCGACGACATTTATGAGTTATGCGAGAAGCTGATGAAGGCTGGCGTCACCATCAACCGTCCGCCGCGCGATGGCGTGATGGCGTTCGTGCGCTCGCCCGACAAGCACTCGATCGAACTGCTGCAGAAAGGCGCCCCGCTGCCGCCCAAGGAGCCGTGGGTCTCCATGCCCAACACCGGGAAATGGTGACCGCCATACCCGGTTTCGTTGCGCCCGCGGCTTCCTTGCCGCGGGGGAAAAACGGCTCTATATGTCGCCGCGCCTCAGCGCCCTTCGTCTAGCGGTCTAGGACGCCGCCCTTTCACGGCGGAAACACGGGTTCGATTCCCGTAGGGCGCGCCAATGATTTCAGCTGATTAGGTACGATGACGGTGTTTCGAAAGGCGATTCGGGGAATTTTTGGGGAGTAAACGTTGCCGAACCTTGGCGAACACCAGCGCGCTGCATATCGCCGTTGCCAATCTGCCCAAACGCGATCTCGCGCCGATCCACGCAGGATCATCCGATGCGGCACACGTTTGAGCTTCGGGGCTGAAGCTTGAGATGACGTATTCGTCGCCGCGACACCGCTTTGTTTCAATACCGACGAACGCGACAGACCGTGCGCGTGGGCGGCCTCGTCGAGGGCCTCTAACGTGCCAGCGTCGAGAGAAATGTTAGCCCTCACCGCCGACGCTGAACCAGTAGGTCAGAGGGCGTTGTGCCTTTGAGAATGCGAGCGGAGGGGCATGGCCGTCGAGCATGCACTGTTCCGTGAAGTTCTTGGAGCCGGCTCTCAGCGTCTGCGCGAAGCCGCGTCGCAGAACAGGGATGGCGGCGGTCGCTTTGCCGAGAGATCTCATTGTTCCTCCTTGTCGGCGCGGACGTGCGCGCCGACATTCCGGAAGAATGATCCTAATCGAGTCCATCGTGGCGCCTCCCCCTTGTGTGCACCGGCGAATTGCTCGGCGCCCATCCGTGATGCGGCTATCGAGGACGGGCGCAACGGCGCGCTCGAAATCGGGCGGCATATCCAACGCCAATGGTGCTATGGCCGAAGCCTCTCGATCTCCGCCTTGAGCGCGGCTTCGATCGTCCGGTACGACGCCTCAACGGCGACCACGCGAGCCCCGGCATCGGCGATACAGCCGGTCTGGCCGACGTGTTCGATCTCCGCACATTGCTCCGAGAGTTCGCGAGCGCCTAGGATTGAGCTTGTACCCTTGATCATATGCGCGGCCCGCCGGATGCTCGGGACATCGGCTCGAGCCGCTGCGTCACGCAGCGCCGAGAGAACGGACGGGGTCTCATCGAGGAAGCTCCTAATCACCTCCCGCACTGCCGCCGTCCCTCCGAGATCTTCGCGAAGCTGATCGAGCACGTCGCGGTCGAGTGCGGTGACCGCGACCGGCGTGGCCGCAGCTTCGGGTGCGGTGGCGGCCGCCAAAGGCCGGCATTTGGCGAGGGCCGCTGCGAGTCGGTCCAGCGTCACGGGCTTCACAATGTAGTCGTCCATGCCCGCCGCCAGGCACTTGTCGCGGTCCCCTTGCATCGCCTCGGCGGTCATCGCGATGATGCGCGGACGCTCGCTTGCAGCCCAACGCGCGCAGATGGCGCGGCTCGCCTCGAGGCCATCCATCTCCGGCATCTGGACGTCCATGAGTATGACATCGTAGACGGCATGGTCGAGGCGCGCGAGCGCCTGGCGTCCATCACCAACGACGTCGGCTCCGTATCCGAGCCTCTCGAGCAGGCGAAGCGCGACCTTTTGGTTGATCGCGTTATCCTCGGCGATAAGGATGCGCAGCGGCACCGGCGAGCCCACATCGCGCGCCACCGGAGGAACCGCGCCGGCCGACGTGTCGCGTCGGTCGCCGAACGTCTCGAGCAGCCGATCGCGCAGATGCGAGAGCCGCAAGGGCTTCGACAGCCCCGCGGCAAAGCCGGCGTTGGCGTGGGCAGACGCCAGCGACTGGCCGGTCGACGACAGAAGGATGAGAACCGGCGCGTGTGCGCCCCGCGCGGCGCGAATTTCTCGGGCCAGCGCGATTCCGTCCATCTCGGGCATCTGGTAATCGAGAAGTGCCACGTCGAAGGGATCGCCCTGTACGATCCATTCGAGCGCCACGGCGGGAGAGTTTGTATCCCGGGCGCGCATGCCCCATCGCTCGGTCTGGAGCTTAAGCAAAAGACGATTGCTGGCATTGTCGTCGACGATCAGAACGCGCTTGCCTGCCAGCTCCGGTTGCTCACGGTCGGCGGCCGCATGCTCTAAAGCCTCGACCTCATCTGCGACGATCGTAAAGTGGAACGTCGAGCCTTTCCCCGGCTCGCTCTCCGCCCAGATCCGCCCGCCCATGAGTTCGCTCAGTCGCTTGCTGATGGCCAGCCCCAAGCCTGTCCCGCCATATCGGCGCGTCGTCGAGACATCCACCTGGCTGAAAACCTTGAATAGACGGTCGAACCGATCCTTTGGGATGCCGATCCCGGTGTCGCGCACCGCG
>Ga0068869_100002369_pt1 | contig 11337 bp, 8 predicted proteins | sample KBSMisM52_FD_64676 | JGI IMG/M metagenome (GOLD analysis project Ga0068869, IMG submission 64676) | Miscanthus rhizosphere microbial communities from Kellogg Biological Station, Michigan, USA - KBS Miscanthus M5-2 | ecosystem: Host-associated > Plants > Roots > Rhizosphere > Soil ... | reverse complement strand
GTTTCAACGTCTGCGCTTTTCTTATTCTTATCCGAGCTCAGCCCGCGTCCGCTCCCAACCCCAGCACCACGTTGACTCATCGGGCTCGCAGTATTACTGCGTGAACGATTGGGTCCGTGCACATCATCCCTTTGCACCCGGTATTCCTCGTTCTGAGCAACGGGCTGGTCTTCACGCTTTTCAGACCGCTCTTTTGCAAGCTCGCCGGATTTCTCTAGGTTGATAACGGGCGGTGGCGCCGGAGCTTCCGCGGCTTTTGGCTCGGGAGAATAGGGTCGCGAGCCCGCAAGGGAGTCAACTTCCGTTGGCTGGCCGGCATCCTTTGAGGGCACTACTTTTGCGGCATCGGCGTCGGGCTTTAGCAGTCCTTTACCTGCTCGAAGCTTCTCGTCTTCGAGAGTAGTTTTTTCTTTGAGCGGTTCGACGGTCCCGCCTGACTCGGTGCCACTCTGAATTGTCGGCTTTGGCTGAACAGCCGAGCCGGGCGCTGAATCATACTTGTTTTGAGCTACGGCGGGTGCTTCACGATCATTCTGCGCGACGAATTGAGATCCTTCCCGCTGCTTCAACGCGACGAAACCAATCCCAATAACTGCAGTTAATACCAAAGCCGGGATGGCATACCCCAGGACCTTTGGCGACAAGAACTCACTTAGTCTGTGCCAAAAGCCTGCTCGTGGGTTTTCTTCCGGTGCCTCAAGGCGATTGGCTATGCCGGCAGCTTGAGTCAGGCCCACAACGATGCCGCGACACGCCGCACACTCGGCGAGATGCTCTGTGTATCGAGCGCGAGCGGGAGCCGGCGCCAACCCTTCCGCAAAGGAGTTGAGCTCGTCCGCGTCGAGGTGATCGGAAGAGATACTCTGCGTGTCTCCGCCATCCGACCCACTCTGCCCGGCCGCACTGGTGCGCTGGCGCGCAAGCGCTCGTAACATGAGTTCGACTTCGTTATTGTTTGCTTGTTTCATCCGGCTAATTTCTGCACCCTCTCAAGAACGTTTCCCGGCATGCCTGCTTGCGCCGGAAGAATCATTGATTGGGCATTAATGTTACTTTCATCCTGCAACTTCGTTTTCTTTCTTCATCAAGATCGGTTCATTTGCCAACAAAGGTTCGATATCTGTTTCCAGGTTCAGCGCAACTTCCGAAAATGCCCGCGCTGTTTCAGGCTGAGTCCAGCCCGCTTGCTCGATTAGAAGCCGCTCTACTTGCTGCCGCAACTCACCATGAATCCTGGTTAGCCGGCGGCTTGCGGTCGCTTCGTGTACGCCTAGCACGGCCCCAGCCTCCCGCAAGCGGAGACCATCAAAGTAGTAAAGTTTAACCAGCAACCGATCTTCCGCCGACATTTTTTTGACGGATTCTGCCAGCGCCTTTTGCATCTGCGCTCCGGCAAGCTTTGCTGAAATCTGTAGTTCCGGATTTGCAGACGCGCCGTGTCCCGACCAGGTCGTTTCATCCTGACCCTGCTGAATGATTCGATCAAAATCCGCGTCCTCTTCCGTCTGCACCAATCGGGACTGCTTGCGATGTTGATCAATAGCGAGTTGCGCAACAACTGCTCGCAGCCATCCTGCCAGCGAACCGCGACCGGAATAATACGCAAGCTTGCCAGCCGGCTTTCCGTCCTCGCGAACACGCAGGCCATGAAGCTCCGCCCAAATGGATTGCGCCAAATCGTCGGCACCTTCTTCATTTGAGCTTGCTGAACGAGCGGCGGAACGAACTGTTGCAGAGAAACGCTCAACCAAGTCCGTCCAGGCCTTTTGGTTTCCCTGTTCACAAGCAACGATCAGGCAGAGATCATCGGCCTGGAGTTTGTCAATGAAGTCCCGAATGACCTCCGCCGAAGCTTCTGGCTCGTCCCGTAAAATGTATTTGTCGACGGCGGACTTGACCCTGGGTACAAGCGTTTCAGCCTGCAAGCCGTGATTCTCCGTGGCGCGCTCAAGCAAGCGGGCAGCGCCTTCGACAAACAGCTTTCCGATTTGGTCTATTCTTTGACTCACGGGAATCTATTAACCGCCAGCGTTATTTATGCTATCACGTCGGGCCTCGTGGCGTGTCGGCCCACGGAAGCTTGGATGTGCCGCGGGAGTTCCAGTTGCCGCAGGCCGGAAGCTTTATTCAGAACTTTGACACCACTTGATCGGTGGGCTAGATTCGACTTTCCAGAAAGTGAACCAGCTCCGCGCGCCGGGAGCCAATATTGGCTGAGGAAAGCTGCTGGCAGTGGGACGGACTCAAACATTTGATTCAATGCTAAGAGTCACTGAAATATTTCGCTCGATACAAGGTGAATCGACGCATGCTGGGCGTCCCTGTGCTTTTGTGCGTCTGACGGGTTGTCCGATGCGCTGCGTTTGGTGCGACAGCGAATATACATTTACAGGAGGCGACCATTTTACACTTGAGGATGTGATCAACCAGGTGCGCGCTTTTGATTGCAAGCTCGTCGAAGTAACAGGAGGCGAACCGCTGGCTCAGCGCGAAGCGTTTACCTTGATCGAACGGTTGTGTGACGAAGGATTCGAAGTGCTGGTCGAAACGGGAGGCTTCGTTTCAACCGGAGAGCTTGATCACAGGGCCCGGATTATCCTGGATGTCAAATGCCCTGCTTCTGGCGAAGCGGAGCGAAACCACTGGCCCAATTTGGAATGCCTGCGAGCCGATAAGGACGAAGTGAAATTTGTAATTATGAACCGGGACGATTGGGAATACGCGCTTGAGATTATCAAACGATATGACTTAGAGCGCCGCGCCAGGGCAGTTCTTGTTTCGCCAGCCTGGGGCGCACTGGATCTAAAAGACTTGGCGGAGTGGATTTCATCCAGCGGACTAGACGTTCGCATGCAGTTGCAACTTCACAAGTACATCTGGGGGTCGGAGGCGCGCGGAGTTTAATGGGAGGTCACGACGAATCAGCTTATGAGCCTCCGGCCCCGGACCAAAGCGTGAATGCTCGGTTGAATCTCGCAGTTTGTTTGGTGTCGGGCGGGATGGATTCGTGTGTTACCGCCGCGGTAGCAAATGAAGAGGCGGATGAATTGGCGTTCCTACACGTGTCCTATGGCCAGCGAACCGAGCTGCGCGAGCGCCGCGCCTTCGAGGAACTTGCCGAGCATTACAAGGTCAAACAACGCCTGGTTGTTTCCCTCGAACATCTCGCGCAAATCGGCGGTTCGTCATTAACGGACAAAGATATCGAAGTCACCCCAGCCGCTCTCGGCGGCCAGGGCATACCAACGAGCTATGTGCCATTTCGTAATGCTCATTTGCTATCGATCGCCACCAGTTGGGCCGAAGTCATTGGGGGACAAACTATTTATATAGGCGCTGTAGCCGAAGACTCTTCCGGCTACCCTGACTGCCGTCCTGAGTTTTACGATGCGTTCCAGCAGGTGATAATTAGCGGTACCAAGCCCGAAACTCACATCGAAATCAGGACTCCCGTAATAGCGTTGAAGAAGTCGGAAATAGTAAAACTTGGGCAAAGACTTAGTGCACCCTTTGAACTTACCTGGTCCTGCTATCGGAATTCTGAGAAGGCTTGCGGCGACTGTGACTCTTGCGCTTTAAGACTGAGGGCCTTTAGCACCGCCGGTATCAGCGATCCGATTCCATATCTGCTTGACAGCAAGCGGTTTGCTTATTAACGTTAGGTCGATCTCGACAGCAAGTTACAACCAGCAACGGGCGAGGAGCATCCTATAGCCTCTCCCGTACTATCAAGTCACCATTGCAGTGAATTATCCCCTGGAGGAATCTTAGATGTTTCGTAGATATTTCATGCCGCTTCTGGCGACCGCAGCACTAATAACATCAATCAGCTTGGTTGCCTCCGCACAAACCGGCCAACTTCGTGGTCACGTTACTTTGAAACAGGCTGACGGTACCGTGGTTCCTGCCGCCGATGCCCTGGTCGACGTCTTCCGGGTGGACATGTCCGGCAAGTCCAACGCAAAGACCAACAAGAAAGGCGAATTCGTATTTGCCGGTTTGTTCTATGCTGGTGACTACATTGTTGCCGTTAGTCTGCCCGGCGCGCAGCCCTCATATCAGCCGAATGTAAAGGTTGGAAGAGATATTGATTATGCAATTGAGTTAACTGCGCCTGGCGACGGCCACCAACTAACCCTCGCAGAGATAAAAACGTTGATGGGCAATAGAGGTCCGGCCAGCCCTGGCGCCAAAGAGAGCGCGGAAGACAGAGTTAAGCGCGAGGAACTCTTGAAAAAGAATGCGGAGATCGCCGCGAGCAATGAAAAGGCCAAATCTTCGAATGAAATAATTGGCCGCTCGTTCAAGGCAGGTAATGATGCTCTAAAGGCGAAAAACTATGATGAAGCGATCGCTCGTTTTGACGAGGGGCTACAGGCCGATCCGGAACATCCAGGCGCGCCGGCATTATTAACCAACAAAACTATGGCCCTGAATGGCCGAGCGGTGGATCGATTTAATGCTGCGCTGAAGGCCGCCGATGATGCCGCAAAGACTTCCGGTATGGAGGCCGCAAAGAAAGACTGGACTGCGGCTAAGGAGTCAGGCGCAAAGGCCGTAGCCATGCTAAAGGCAATGCCAGCGCCCACTGACCCTACGGAGGCTAACAGTGCGAAGGTGAATCTGTATTTTGCACTTTTGGCCAGGGCCGATGCTACCCGCCTGTTTGTCACTAAGGTGGACCAGACCCAGGCCGATCTCGGCGTTACTGCCTATCAGGAATACATAGCCGTAGAAACCGATCCGGTTAAGAAGGCTAAAGCCCAAAAGGATTTGGCGCAAATGCTGTTCGATGCCAACGCCTTCGACAAGGCGCTCGTGGAATACCGAAAGATCCTCGAGACTAACCCCGACGACCTTGACGCCTTGCTGCGTTCCGGTCAGGCACTTTTTAATATCGGCGCCATCAATACGGACAAAGCAAAATATCAAGAGGCGGCGAACTATTTGGCGCAATTTGTGGCCAAAGCACCCGACACAGATCCCTTGAAGGCCGATGCGAAGGCCATCCTCGATGCCTTGAAAGACCAGGAAAACGTTAAGCCCGAAAAGGTAGCGACCCCAACGCGTCGACGGCGACCATAGGTTGCTTACGCCAGAAATTGAAGGCCGCATTGAGAAGACCTCGATGCGGCCTTTAAGCATTCCTGGGGCCTTTGCGGGCAGAAGGGACATCTCCTAATTCGCGCTAACCCCATCTACAAGTTTCTTCACCGGCGCTGAATCAAGCGATTCTTTCCGCTAATTCCTCAGAAATTGGCGCTTGACACTGCATGCGTTCAACTTGTACTATTCTTGCCCAACGGTGTTAAGCACCGTTCCGCTGTGTCCTAACTTTCCAGTCTGCAAATCATTTCTCGCGAATCGCAGGCCCATCTTGTGGATCTTTTCTTAGATATCTCAACACCGGGGTACAAATGTCGGCCAAATTAGGCGAAATTCTCGTTCGGGAGAATCTCATCAGCCCGCAACATCTCCGTGAAGCGCTTGATTATCAGCGTGAGCACGGCGGCCGGCTGGGGTTCAACCTTGTCAAGTTGGGACTAGTCTCTGATGACATGATAACCGCGGTCCTCTCGCGGCAATATGGCATTCCTTCCGTCAACCTGGAGCTCTTCCAGATTGATGCTCAGGTTCTCCACCTCATTCCGCAGGAAGTGGCGCAAAAATACTCGGTTCTGCCCCTCTCTCGGGTTGGCGCCAGTCTCACCTTAGCAATGGTAGATCCGACCAACGTCTTTGCGATGGACGACGTCAAGTTCATGACCGGACTTAACGTCGAACCTGTGGTAGTCGCCGAGGCGAGTATTCAACAGGCAATCTCCAAGTATTACGGTACTTCCAAAGAGATTGAGTTGTCTGCGATGGGTGCGGATGAAGTCGTCTTCGACGGAGCAGTTGCCAAAAGCGCCAACGGCGGAATCACTCACGCTGATCTGGTTTCTTTGGATACGATCGACTTTGACGTTGACCGCACCGAAGATGTCGAAGTCCTGGAAGACAACGAAGAGATTGACCTCTCCACCCTCTCGCGCATCAGCGAGGACGCTCCAGTCGTAAGACTGGTAAACGTGCTACTGGTCGACGCGCTTCGCCGTGGAGCCTCAGACATTCACGTCGAACCTTACGAGAAAGAACTGCGCATTCGTTTTCGCATTGACGGTGTTTTATACGATGTCATGCGGCCACCACTGAAAATGCGCGACGCCCTCATCTCACGCGTTAAGATCATGTCCAAGCTCGACATCTCAGAAAAACGGCTACCGCAAGATGGCCGAATCAAGATCAAGGTCAAGGTTGACGCGCGATCTCGCGAGTTGGACTTTCGAGTTTCCACTTTGCCGACTCTGTTCGGTGAAAAGGTTGTGCTTCGTCTCCTGGATAAAGAGAACCTCATGCTCGACATGACGAAGCTTGGTTTCGAACCAGAATCACTGGTCAAGTTCCAGCGCAACATTTCCAGGCCTTACGGCATGGTTCTGGTAACTGGCCCAACAGGAAGCGGAAAAACAAACACTCTTTATTCCGCACTTCAGTCTCTTAATACAGTTCAAACGAACATCATGACTGCCGAGGACCCCGTTGAATTCAACCTCATGGGAATCAACCAGGTCCAAATGAAAGAACAAATTGGCTTGAATTTTGCGGCGGCCCTGCGTGCCTTCCTACGTCAAGACCCTAACATTATTCTGGTCGGCGAAATTCGAGATTTCGAAACCGCCGAGATTGCCATCAAGGCCGCTTTAACCGGCCACCTCGTACTCTCCACCCTCCACACCAACGATGCTCCCTCAACAATTTCCCGCCTAATGAATATGGGCATCGAACCGTTTCTCGTGGCCACAAGCGTGAATTTGATTCAAGCGCAGCGACTCATCCGCCGCATCTGTAAGGACTGCAAGCGGGAGACTCCCATGCCCCCGGAAGCGCTAATGGAAGTCGGCTTTACTGCTGAAGATGCCAGAGCGCTGAAAACATACAAAGGAAAGGGCTGTTCCACTTGTAACAACACTGGTTACAAAGGGCGCGTTGGCCTTTACGAAGTGATGGAAGTCAACGATGACATCCGCGAACTGATTCTGATCGGCGCTTCGTCGCTCGAGTTGAGAAAAAAAGCGATCGAAGACGGCATGATTACACTGCGCGAATCTGGATTGCACAAGATTCGCGCGGGAATAACCACTCTCGAGGAAGTAGTCCGCGAAACGGTGGCCTAACTGAAAGAGGAATTCTATGTTGCGCACAATCACTCTATCGCTCTTAATGCTGGTTTCACTCGTAGTCATGTTGCCCTTCGCCAGCTCCACGGCACATGGCCTTCGGCAAGGTTCAGCGTCTCAACAACAGCACCGCTATCGACGTCATTCGCGCGCCTGGTGGCGACGTCACCGCGCTCGCTTACGTTTGCGCCGGGCAGCTGCCCTGGCGCACCGCAGTTCACCTCTTGGTTCCGATTTCGTGAATTCAACTGTTCCCGAGGCAGCGCTGTCGCTTCCCAAGCTACCGGCGGGCTGGAACAATGCCACGCTTGTAAAGGGTGGTGAACTCAAGTTTCGAACTGAAGGCAGTTCGACGATACCAGGTCAGGCAACTCTTGCAGTCGTCGCCCGAAGCCGTCCGATCCCCGCGTTCCTAACCCAAAGAGAACAACGCACCATGCTTTCCGGCGTCTCCTTTTCAGATTTGAGAAGAATCGCTATCGACAAGATGATCAATGCGGGCGGTTGGGTAATTAACGATTACGAGCGTCAGGTTAATGGCGCGCGGGTCTTTGTCGTGATCGCCCAAACTCCCAGTGACGGTCGCTCTCCTGAAAAGGCCTGGAATTTCTACTTCGCTGAGGTCGATGGCAAGATCTACAGCTTGACCCTGAACACGCCGTTGGAGTTTTCAAACAAACTCACAGATGAAGGCGAGAAATTCATCTCGTCACTTACGGTGAAAGCCATCACGACCGCCCAGCCGGCAAACAAATAGGCATTCATAGCCCCTCAACGTTCGAACTTGGTTACTCCCGTCAGGAGCGTTTCTCGATGTCATTAACTGATACCGCCACCCCACTATCCCTCTCGGAGCTGCTACGGAAGCTCTCCGAACTTGGCGGCTCCGACTTGCACATCACTACTGGCTCAGCACCACAAGTGCGTGTCGATGGACATCTGCGGCCACTCGAAGGTTATCGCTTGATGACTGCCGCCGACACTAAACAGCTGGCTTACTCTGTTCTCACTGACGCCCAGAAGCACCGCTTCGAAGAAAACCTGGAGCTGGACTTTTCCTTTGGCGTGAAGGGTCTTTCACGTTTTCGCGCAAACTTGTTCAATCAAAGAGGCGCAGTAGGATGCGTATTTCGCGCAATCCCTTACGAGATCAAAGCATTCGAGGACCTTGGACTGCCGGATGTTGTTAAGACACTCTGCGAGAAGCCTCGCGGCTTGATTCTTGTTACCGGGCCAACCGGTTCCGGTAAATCAACAACGCTCGCCGCAATGGTCGATAAGATCAATCGTGACCGTCATGAGCATATCCTGACGATCGAGGACCCGATTGAGTTCTTGCACAATCACAAGAGCTGCCTGGTAAACCAACGAGAGGTCAATGCTGACACTCACGGATTTGCGGCAGCTTTACGAACAGCCCTTCGTCAGGATCCTGACGTAGTGCTGGTTGGCGAAATGCGCGATTTGGAAACTATTGAATCGGCGTTGCGCATCGCCGAAACTGGCCACCTCACCCTCGCTACTCTACACACGAACTCTGCGGCGTCGACGATCAACCGTATCATTGACGTCTTCCCTTCCGATCAACAGTCACAAATTCGCGCCCAGCTTTCACTGGTCCTGGAGGGAATCATGTGCCAGGCACTACTGCCGCGTGCCGAGAAGACCGGACGCGCGATGGCCCTCGAAATCATGATACCCAACGGCGCTATCAGAAACCTGATTCGCGAGGACAAGGTCCACCAGATTTATTCAATGATGCAAACTGGCCAGGACAAGTATGGAATGCAGACCTTCAATCAGGCGTTGGCCACGCTTTATCACAAACGCCAGATCACCTTGGACACGGCGATGCAGCGATCCTCGAACACCGATGAACTGAAGGAACTGATTGATCGAGGATCCGGTCTCAATACCAATAATGGCAGCAAACCACACCCGAGTCCCTATGCCCAGGGCCGGCCAATCGGAACCAGACCTTCGGTCAACAAATAGTCAGACCTGGAGCTAAATAGCTATGCCTACTTATGTATTCAAAGGCCGCAATCGGCTAAACGAAATTGTCGTCGGCGAGCGTGTTGCCGATAATCGCGATGCCTTGCGACAGATTCTTCGTCGCGAACAAGTCACCCTCACCTCAGTAAAGGAAAAGGGTCGCGAGATCGGGATTCCCAAGATTGGCGGCCGCAAGAAAGTCAAAGCGAAGGATCTTTCGATATTTACGCGACAGTTTTCAGTCATGATCGACGCGGGCCTGCCTTTGGTCCAGTGTTTAGAAATTCTGGCACAGCAACAGGAGAACAAATACTTTCAGCAGATATTGCTCCAGGTTCGGCAAGACGTTGAAGAAGGCTCAACGCTATCGGCAGCTATGGCTCGTCATCCACGCGTGTTTGACCAACTTTACTCCAACATGGTGGAAGCTGGGGAAACGGGCGGTATCCTTGATTTGATTCTGCAGCGTTTATCTACCTTCATCGAAAAAATCGTAAAGTTGAAACGAGATGTGATTTCGGCGTTGATCTATCCAGCGGCTGTGATCGTCCTGGCCATCGCTGCAATTGCAGTAATCATGGTCGTGGTTATCCCTCAGTTTCAAAATATCTTCCTTGGTTTGCTTGGCCCGGGCGAACAGTTGCCCCTGCCTACGCGAATCGTCGTGGGCTTAAGTAATTTCCTGGCCGGCTGGGGTGGTTTGGCGATACTCGTTGCGATTATTGGGTCGGTGGTCGGCATCCGCTTCTACTACAAGACGCCAGGTGGCCGGAAAGTTATCGACCGAATTCTCTTGAAGCTTCCAGTGTTCGGCAAGATTCTTCAGAAAATTGCGGTAGCACGTTTCTCACGCACACTCTCAACTTTGCTCTCTTCGGGCGTACCGATCCTGCAATCCCTTGACATCACGGCGCGCACCGCCGGCAATATCGTTATTGAGGAAGCCATCCTTAGCGTCCGCACCGGGGTGGAAAGAGGCGAAAGCTTTGTCGATCCACTTAAGGCCACTGAGGTTTTCCCAAACATGGTGGCGCAGATGGTCGGCATCGGCGAACAAACCGGCGCCCTCGACTCGATGCTCGGGAAAATCGCTGACTTCTATGAACAGGAAGTGGACTCCGCTATTGCGAACTTGCTGACCCTTATGGAGCCGATACTGATCGGATTTCTCGGCGTTACCATTGGTTCGATCGTGGTCGCTATGTACCTACCGTTGTTCACTTTGATCGGAAAACTTTCCAACGCCGGACACTGAGTCCTGCGAGCGGCAAGGTTCGATTCCCTCGCAAAGGGGCCCGCGTGATGCGGGCCTCTTTTTTTGTGCGACTGAGGTTGATTGATATCTGTTCCTTCGGTTCTATCTGCCCTGAACACGGACATTCATCGAAGAGTTAAGAATTAAACTACGCAATAATTTGTTTAGAGGGACCGAGTCGCTCTACTATTCTTGTCCAAGTCAGTAGTGTTTAGAATGAACGATACTGGTCGGAACTCCAGGTGTAGCCAACACCGGCCTGGAGATTTCGTTGCCCGCTTGTGATTGAAATATGCCTGAGTATCCCGACATCGTTGTTTACCTCGAGGCGCTCGAAAAACGTATCCACAATCGAACTCTTCAGCGAGTTTACATCGCATCGCCTTTCCTCCTTCGCACTGCTGCGCCACCAATCTCAAATGTCGAGGGCAAGAAGGTCATCGAGCTGCGGAGGCTTGGCAAACGAATTTGCATCGGACTTGAAGATGATCTCTGGCTAGTCCTCCATTTGATGATCGCCGGCAGACTCCACTGGAAGGAGAGAGCTAACGGGGTTCCAACCAAGCGTTCGAAGCGTGACCTCGCGGCTTTCGAATTTGATAACGGTAGACTCACTTTAACGGAGGCCGGCACCCAGAGGCGCGCTTCATTGCACGTTATTACTGGCGAAGCAGGCCTAAGCGAGTTGGACCCCGGCGGCCTTGAAATTTTCGACTTAAAAGAGTCAAAGGCTTTTGCTGATGCGCTTCAATCCGAGAACCACACCTTGAAGCGGGCGCTCACGAATCCCCATTTATTCAGCGGCATCGGTAATGCTTACTCGGACGAAATTCTTTTCGCCGCACAGCTTTCACCAGTTAAACTCAC
>Ga0068869_100002367_pt1 | contig 11339 bp, 9 predicted proteins | sample KBSMisM52_FD_64676 | JGI IMG/M metagenome (GOLD analysis project Ga0068869, IMG submission 64676) | Miscanthus rhizosphere microbial communities from Kellogg Biological Station, Michigan, USA - KBS Miscanthus M5-2 | ecosystem: Host-associated > Plants > Roots > Rhizosphere > Soil ... | reverse complement strand
GCCACCATCGCCGCGGCGAGCAGGGTCAGCGGATTGAGATCGATGCCGGCCTGACGCGCCGTGCTGTTGGTGACGATCCCGAAGAGGCTGGTCGGCGCGAGGCCGCCCGCGCTGATGCCGGCGTTGATGGCGACGGCCATCAGCATCGGGTCGATGCCGGAGCGCCTGGCCGCCGGCATGGCGAGCGGGATCACGACGTATCCCGCCTGCGGCGAGCCCATCGCCGCAACCCCCGCCGTGATCAGGAAGAACAGGAACGGGAGCAGACCGCGGCCGGCGCCGACCGCCGCGAGCAGTCTCTGCAGCACGCGATCGATGGTGCCGTTGCCCTGCGCGATGCCGAAGAAGCAGGTGACACCCGCCAGCAGCACCAGGATGCTGACGGGGAAGCCGGCCACCACGTCTCGAAGCGGCAGGCCCGCCAGCCACACGCCGACCGCGCAGGCGGCGGGAAGAACGAGGACGCCGAGATGGACGTTACGGAACGTCGCGATCGCGAAGACGGCGACGAAAATCGCGATCGCGAGCGTCGGCACCTACTGGATTTTCTTCGACGCGGTATCCCAGTTCGGATTGGTGCAGAGGTCGCAGTTCTTGCCCGCGAACATCTTCGCGGCCTGCTTGTCCTTCTTGAACTGCCACCGCAGCCAGTTCGAGGCGACGTTCGCCCATTCGCCGCCGCCGGGATGATCGACCGTGGCCGTGTGCCCGGCGCCGTGACGCGCGCCGTAGAAGGCCGGCAGCGTCTCGATGGCGTCGAACGTCGCCTTGGAGGACGCCATCAGGAAATCCCGCTCGTGGCCGTTGATCAGCAGCACGGGACCGTGCAGCGCCGTCAGCTGGGCGGTGTTGTTGCCCTGCAGCCCCGAGTTGAACACGCCGATCGTCTTGACGCGTGGATCGCCGCCCAGTTCGAGCGACATGAACCCGCCGCACGACTGGCCCATGACCGAGATGCGGTCGAGCGCAATCTTGCCCTTGAGCGGCGACTCGGCGCGGGTGTTCTCCGCTTCCGTCCAGTCGATCGCCTTCCGCAGGAGGTCGGCCGTGGCGCGAGTGACGCCCGGCTGGGCCACCGTGGCCATCACCAGGAAGCCGTGCGAGGCAATGGTCGTGAGGAAGCCGGCATAGCGGGTGCTGTTGATCGCGCAGCCGCCGTTGCCCCAGACCATCACGGGCAGCGTGTCTTTGCCCGGAAACGGCGCGAGATCCGCGGGGCGGTAGACCACATACCCCGGCGAGCCGAACGCCGGCCCGGATTCCACTTTGTAGGGGCCCGGCACCGCGAGCGGCGCGCCCTCCACTGGCAGCGCGGTGGCGATCATCTCGGCGGTGATGCCGGCGGGACGCTGGGCGTGGCTTACGGCACCGAGCGCGAGGGCGATGGTCGTTCCAAGGACGAATGATGCGTTTCGCACGCTGTCTCTCCTTCAGATCGTGGGCGAAACCCGGGTCCGCCGGGCGCAGCGAGTCTACTCCGGCACGGGGGCTAACAGGTTCGCATTATTGCGGAGGTCCGAGGCCCTTTCTAGACTCGACCGTGCCCCACATCGCCCTTCCCACCGATCTTCCAGGCATCTCGAGCGCGATGGCGTTCAGGCCCGAGACCGCCGTCCACCTGCGCGCGCTGGCCGAGGCGCTGTTGCGCGGGCCGAGCCCGCTCACGAGCGCGGAACGGGAATCGATCGCGGCCTTCGTGTCGTCGCGCAACGACTGCACCTTCTGTTATCTGAGCCACCGCGCGGCGGCCGCGCACCACGACGGCGGCGACTACACGTTCGTGGATGCGGTGACGAAGGGCAGCGGCGATGCGCGCGTGTCGCCCAAGCTCCGCGCGCTGCTCACGATTGCCGGCAAGGTCCAGCAGGGCGGCAAGCGGGTGACCGCGGAGGACGTGGCGGCGGCGCGCGCCGAGGGCGCCACCGACGTGGAGATCCACGACGCGGTGCTCATCGCCGCGGCCTTCTGCATGTACAACCGCTACGTCGACGGCCTGGCCACGTTCACACCCACCGATCCGGCGGCCTACGACCCGATGGGCAAACGGATGGCGACGCAGGGGTACGGCGGGATCAGGAACTGACATGCCCCACATTGCCCTTCCCGATCTGCCGGGCATTCGCGGGCCGATGGCCTTCCGTCCCGAGACCGCCCGCCCGCTCAACGACCTGGTGGACGTGCTGTTGCGCGGGCCGAACACGCTGACGCCGGGCGAACGCGAGCTCATCGCCACGTTCGTCTCCGCGGAAAACGACTGCCGCTACTGCCAGACGATTCACGGCGCCATCGCGGCGCACCACCTGGGCGGCAACGAGGCACTCGTCGTCCAGGTGAAGGCCGACCCTGAGCGCGCGGCGATCTCCGACAAGCTGAAGGCGCTGCTGGTGATTGCCGGCAAGACGGCCGAGAGCGGCAAGCTCGTGACCGCCGCCGACGTCGAGCGCGCCCGCCAGCTCGGCGCGACGGACATCGAGATTCACGACACCGTCCTCATCGCCGCCGTCTTCTGCATGTGCAACCGCTACGTCGACGGCCTGGATACATCGGCGCCGGACGATCCGGCGTTCTACCGCCAGCGCGCCGCCCTCGTGGCCGAGAACGGCTACGCCGCCTCCACTCTGACCGGGCCCTCCAAGTGATGACACGACTGCTTCCGCTGACCGTTCTTGTCTGCTCGCTCGCGACGGCCGCGTTCGCGCAGGACCCCACCGGCACGATCGAAGGCACGGTCGCCGACACGACGGCGGCGGCGCTGGCCGGCGCCAAGGTGTCCGTGCGCAATCTCGACACCGGCTTCACGCGTGAAACCACGTCGGCGGCCGACGGCTTCTACCGCCTGCTGCTGATTCCGGTGGGCCGCTATGCCTTGACGGTCGAAGCCCCGCAGTTCGCGCGGCTGGTGCAGGAGCCGATTCAGGTGAGCGTCAGCGAGACCGTGCGCGTCAACGCCGCGTTGTCGCTGCCGAACGTGCAGGAGACCGTGACCGTCGCCGGCCAGCAGCGGCTGGTGGACACGACCACCAACGCTCTCGGCGCGGTCGTGACCGGCCGCCAGCTCGTGGACCTGCCGCTCAACGGCCGCAACTTCACGCAGCTCGGGCTGCTGCAGACGGGCGTCGCGCCGCTCACCGCCGGCGTGGCGACGGCCGGCGGCAGCCTCCGGCAGGGGCAGGCCTATGCCGTGAACGGCCAGCGTCCCGAGCAGAACGCCTACCTCGTGGACGGCGCGCAGAACCAGAACCGCATGGACGGCGGCTACGCGCTGCGCATTCCGGTGGACGCCATCGCCGAGTTCCGCATCCTCACCCAGAGCGCGCCCCCGGAGTTCGGCGGCACCGGCGGCGCTACGACCAGCGTGGTCACGCGCTCGGGGAGCAACCGGCTCCGCGGCGGCCTCTACGAGTTCGTCCGCAACGACGCGTTCGACGCCAAGGGCTACTTCGCGGAGAAGACGGAGAAGCTCGAACAGAACCAGTTCGGCGGCACCGTGGGCGGTCCGTTGAAGCAGGACCGCGCGTTCTTCTTCGGGTACTACGAGGGGCTGCGCAATACGCAGGGCGTCACCACGTCGGCCACCGTGCCGACCGCCGCCGAACGGCGCGGCGACTTCTCGGGCATGTCCACGCCGCTTCTGAACCTCGCCGCGGGCGGCGTGCCGTTCCCGGGCAACCAGATCCCGCAGGCGGCGATCAAACCGGTGTCGCTGAACGTCCTCAACCTGTACCCGCTCGGCAACGTCTCGCCGTCGATCTACCGCGAGACGCTGGACGGCACCAACAACTACCACCAGGCCGGCGCCCGCGTGGACTTCAACTCCTCGACGAGCGATCAGTTCTTCGCGCGCTACTCGTACTCGGGCGGCTACAACTTCAACCCGATCTCGGTGCGCGGCACCGACGTGCCCGGCTTCCCGACCCGCGACGACCTGGCGACGCACGCCGTGACGGTGTCGCACAACCGCATCGTCTCGGCGTCGATGACCAACACCGCGCGGGCATCGTATCTGCGTCACAAGTTCTACTTCGACCAGCGCCAGAACCAGACCCTGCCGGCCGCGCTGGGCTTCGGCTACGGCTCGGCGAACGCCGAGGGGGCGGGGACGCCGTTCTTCAACATCAGCGGCTACACGCCGATCGGCGGCGCCATCACCGGCCCGCGCAACACGACACAGGGCTCGGTGGAGCTGGCCGACACGCTGGCGCTCGTGCGCGGCGCGCACCTCTTCAAGGTCGGCGGCGAGTACCGGCGCACCGGCATCGACATGTTCCAGGCGATCGCGCCCAACGCGTTCTTCGTCTTTGCCGGCACCTTCCCGACCAACAACGCCATCGCCAACCTGCTGCTCGGCGCGCCGGTGACCTTCTATCAAGGGCTGGGCGATTTCACCCGCGACATCCGGGTGTGGGGCCTCGGCAGCTACGCGCAGGACGAGTGGCGGGCGACGTCGCGTGTCACGGTGAACTACGGCGTGCGCTACGAGCGGATCAACCCGTTCACCGAGGTCGAAGATCGGCTGAACGGGTTCGTTCCCGGCCAGCAGTCGACGGTGTATCCGAACGCTCCCACCGGTCTCGTGTTCCCGGGCGACGCGGGCGTGGGCAAGGGCATCGCCCACTCGGCCAACACGTTCATGCCGCGGCTCGGCGTGGCATGGGACCCGTTCGGCGACGGCATCTGGGGCGTGCGGGCGAGCTACGGACTCTTCTACGAGCAGTTCCAGAACGGTTCGGGCACCGCGTCGCAGGTGGCGATCAGCGCCACGCCGTTCGCGCAGTTCAACCAGTACAGCGGCGCCGGCCTCAACTTCCAGAACCCGTACGCGGGGCGCGTCGTCCCGGGGGCGAACAGCTTCGTCCGGCCCGCGACGGTGTTCGCGCTCGACGTCGACGCGAAGCCGCCGTCGGTTCAGAACTGGAACGTGGGCGTGCAGCGCTCGCTCTTCGGCAAGTACCTGCTCGAAGCCCGCTACGTAGGCGCGGCCGGCCGGCACCTGCCGCGAAACGTCGAGGCCAATCCCGCGGTGTTCGGACCGGGCGCGACGGCACAGAACGCCGACCGGCGCCGGGTGTATGCGAACTGCCCGGCCGACCCGAACCTGCCCTGCGAGTTCTCCACCATCGCGATGCTGCGCAACATCACCACCTCGAGCTATCACGCCGGCCAGTTCAGCGTCTCGCGGCGGTACGGGTCCGGGGTCGGGTTCAACGTGTCGTACTGGCTCTCGGAGGCCAAGGACTACCTGTCGTCGATGAACCTCTCGGGCGCGGCGGCCAAGCCGCTCGCGGGGGAGAACGACCTCGCCCAGAACCCGTTCGACCTCGAGGCCGAGTACGGGCCGTCGCTGTTCGACGCCCGCCACCGCTTCGTGGCGAATGTGTCGTGGCAGGCCCACGTGGTGGCCAGCGCGCCGTCCGCGATGCGCACGCTCTTCGACGCCTGGCAGCTGAACGCGATCGCGGCGCTCAACTCCGGCACGCCGTTCACGGTGTCCGATTCGGCCAACGTCGCGCTGCAGGCCAACAGCCCGCCGATCTCCGGCTTCCCGGCGAGCCGGCCCAATCTCGTGGGCGACCCGAACGCCGGCCCGCACACCGTGGACGCGTGGTTGAGCCGCGGCGCGTTCGAGCGGCTGAACGTGCAGACGCAGGCGGGGCAGTTCGGCAACGCCGGGCGCAACATCGCCCGCGGCCCGGGCTACGAGAACCTGGACGTGTCGTTCGTGCGCGATTTCCCGTTGTCGGGCGAGGTGCGGCTGCAGTTCCGGGCCGAAATCTTCAACGTGCTCAACCACGTCAACTTCGGGCTGCCGGTGGCCGACCTCAACTCGGTGAACTTCGGCCGCATCTTCTCGGCGGGGCCGCCCCGGCTCACGCAGTTCGCGCTGAAGCTGTCATTCTAGAAGGCATGGCGGAGCAGTCCGACGCGAAGCGTCCCCGGCGGGAGCCGTATCGCCCCAAGGCCGAGACGCTCGCGCTGCTCAAGGTGTCGGGGAACCCGATCAACGGTCTCGGTGAAACCACCGCTCGCCGGCCGTCGCCGTTCTTCTGGCATCCGCCGGATCAGCATCCGTACGGAGAGTTGCAGGTGGCCGCGCGCCAGAGCTCGCGCCGGTGCCCGGGTGCCGCCGAGGCCTTTCTCGCGGCCTACAACCGCCCGGAGCTGATCCCGGTCGCCGAGGAGCGAAACGACGCGCCGGCGGAACAGTGGAGCCGCGACGCGACGGCATTTGCGCTCGCGCACGAGGCCGACGCGATCGGCATCGCGCCGATGGACCCGCTCTACGTGTTCGAGGGCTACACGATCGACGAGCCCTGGGTGATCGTGCTCGCGATCGCGCACAACTACGAGCGCCTCAAGCAGGTGCCGTCGGACGAGACCAACGGCGTGGGCGTCACCGACGTCGGCGATCAGTACGCGCGCGGCACGCGCGCGTCGTACGCCCTGGCCAACTGGATTCGCTCGCAGGGGTACCACGCCAGCCCGTATCCCGGCCCCATGGCCGATGCGCTGCTTCTGATCCCGCCGGCCATCGCCTCCGGCCTGGGGGAGCTCGGGAAGCACGGCTCGTTGATCAGCCGGCACTTCGGTTCGGGTGTGCGCCTGGCCGGCGTCACGACGGACATGCCGCTCGTGGCCACCGCGCCCGACCGCTTCGGCGCGGACGAATTCTGCATGTCCTGCCAGATCTGCACGCGAGAGTGTCCGCCCGACGCCATTGCCGACCACAAGCAGATGGTCCGCGGCGTGGAGCGCTGGTACGTCGACTTCGACAAGTGCATCCCCTACTTCGCCGAATCGGCCTCGTGCGGGATCTGCATCGCGGTGTGCCCGTGGACGCGGCCGGACGTGCGTCCGAAGCTGCTCGCCACGATGGCGCGGCGGCTTGGCGCCGAGGATAAATAGGGCGCGGTCTACTGAGCCGGGGAGGGCTCGGCACGCACCTGCGTGCTGTGGCTCGAGACGCAGCGCCACCGGCCGTCGCGGATGACCCACAGGTCGGTGTAGCGCAGGTTGGTTTCCGCGCGTTGCCCTTGGCGGATGCCGACCACGCGCAGCGTAAACCGCACGACGGCGGTATCGCCGTACTCCTTCACCGTGAAGTCGTCGGGCACCGCCGATTCGATCCGGCGATCGAAGGCGGCGGCGAGCGCGAGCTCCTTCGCTTTGTCGCCGCGGCTGCCGTCGTCGTAGGTCGCCACGAAGTCGTCGGCAAGGATGCTCTCGATGAAGGCGGCGTCCTTCTGATAGAAGGCCGCGTTCCATCGCCGCTCGAGATCGACGAGGATGTCCTGATCCGATTGGACGGGGCGTTGTTGCGACGCCGACGCCGTGACGCCCAGCGCGACCGCCAGCACGCACCAGAGCGGCGCCGTCCAGTGGGTTCTCCCTCGTGCTTCCGGCATGGGGCGATTATGTGCTCGTTCGTCGCGCGCGGGCGGTCGACTACAATCGGCGCATGAAGGTAGTCGTCGACCTGAGCTCATGCGACCTCCACGGCCTGTGCGTCGAGGCGGCGCCCGAAGTCTTCGAGATTGCCGATGACGGCGCGCTGCGCCTCTTGAACGAGACGCCGCCCGACGACTTGCGGGCAAAGGTCGACAAGGCCGTGCGCGAGTGTCCGACCGGAGCGATTTCGATCATCGAGTGACGTGGCCCAGGCCATCCGCCGCGTCACGATCGTGGGCGCCTCGCTGGCGGGATTGCGAGCCGCCGAGACCCTGCGCCGCCACGGCTACGACGGCGCCCTGACCCTGATCGGCGACGAGCGTCATCGGCCGTACGACCGCCCGCCGCTCTCGAAGCAGCTGCTCCTGGGCACGTGGACGCCGGAGCAGACGTTCTTCCGTCAGAAGGACGGCTACGAACCGCTCGCGCTCGACCTGCGGCTCGGCGTGCCCGCGACGTCGCTCGACCTCCGCGGCCGGCGCGTCACCCTGGCCGATGGGACCTGGGCGGACTACGACCGTCTGATTATCGCGACCGGTGCACGCGTGCGGACGCTTCCAGGCATCGCGCCGCGGCCTGGCCTGCTGGTGCTGCGCACCCTCGACGACGCGGTGGCGCTGCGGGAGGCCTTGACCACGGCGACCCGGGTGGCGGTTGTCGGCATGGGCTTCATCGGCCTCGAGGTTGCCGCCGCCTGCCGCTCGCGGGGCGTCGGCGTCGTGGCCATCGAATCGCTGCCCGTGCCGCTGGCGCCGATCGTCGGACCCACGCTCGGTGAGACGCTCCTGGCGATGCACGCCGACCATGGCGTGGAGGTTCGAACGGGCGTGACCGTCACCGGCATCTACGGCGAGCCGCGCGTGGCAGGCGTCGCATTGTCGGACGGGTCACGTGTGGACGCCGACGTCGTCGTGGTGGGCATCGGCGTGGTGCCGAACACGGAATGGCTCGAGAGCAGCGGTCTCCCCCTCGACAACGGAGTGGTCTGCAACGGCTCCGGCGAGGCCGCGCCGGGAGTGTATGCCGCCGGCGATGTGGCCCGGATGGCCAATGTCTGGTACGGCGAGGCCCCGCGAATCGAGCATTGGACCAACGCGGTGGAGCAGGGGGTTCACGTCGCCGAGCAGATGCTTGGCAGCGCAGACGCGGCGGCGAGCTTCTCGTCCGTGCCCTACTTCTGGTCGGACCAATACGATCGCAAGATCCAATTCGTGGGCCGCGCCCGTCCGCACGACGAAATGGTCGTTGTCGATGGGTCAACCGCCGAGCGACGGCTCACCGCGCTCTACCGGCGCGGCGATCGCGTCGTCGCCTGCCTGACCGTGAACCAGCCGCGCGCGCTGATCAAGTATCGGAAGCTCCTCGCGAGCCACCCCTCGTGGGACACGGCTCTGTCAGACATCAGCGCGACCTGACGCGGTCACGCGTCGGGTCGCAAGGGCACCCAGGCTTCGACGCGAGTGCCCTCGCCCGGGCGCGAGACGACCACGCTGTCGCCGCCGACGATTTTGAGCCGCTCGCGGATCGCCACCAGCCCAATCCCTCCGCTCGGAACGGCATGCTGCGTATCGAAGCCGACCCCGCGATCGACGATCTGCAGACGAATCTCAGACGCGGTGCCCCGCACCGATACCCAGACCTCTCGCGCCGCGGAGTGGACGGCCGCGTTGACCGTGGCTTCCTGTAACACCCGAAAGAGGGCGAGCGCGATGTCGGACGGCAGCTGGCGAGGAATGTCTTCATCCTGAAAGTGGACGGCCACGCCGTGTCGCGCGGACAAGTCGTCGCAGAATTTCCGGCCCGCGGCCGCCAGACCCAGCAGCTGGAGCCGCTGATGGACCGTGTCTGGCACCGCGGCGATCTCGCCGACCAGGCCGGCCAGCTGCTTGCTGATGTCGTCGACGGCGGCGAGCACCTCGCCGTCGGCCGTCGTGCCCGGCAGCGTGTGCAGCCGCAACGTGAGCGCCATCATCCGCTGGCAGACGTCCTCGTGCAGCGTCCTGGCGAGCGCTGCGCGCTCCTGTTCGTGCACCTGCATCAGGTGGCGGCTCAGATCGGACAGCTCCGCGCGCGCCCGCCCGAGTGCGGTGATATCGACGGCCGATCCGACGTACCCGTCGAAGTCCTCTCCCGAGAACCTCGGGAGGCCCGTGTCGAGGATCCACCGCTCCACCCCGCCGGGCTCGCCGACGCGGTACTCCATCTGAAAGGGCTCACGCCTCGCGAGCGCACGACAGTAGATCTGGCGGGCTCGTTCGACGTCATCGGGATGCACGAGGGCGGTCCACGAGTCGTGCCCCGTGGCGCCGGCGGGATGGCCGGTCCCGGCATCCACTCGCTGGCCGTCGGCGCCCGCGGTCCACACCCTGACCGCGGCATCGCCATGTCCGGGCGTGAGAAGGTCCGTCGCCACGGGGCGGCGGCCCTGGGCGCGACGCCGGGCGACGAGGCCGACGAACAGGACGATCGCGACGGCCGGGACCCCGCCAGCCAGCCCGCCGACAACGATCGTGTGCAGATCGCGCCGCCAGACGGCCGGCTCGCGAAACAGCACGACGCTGGCCGGCGGGAGCCGGCTCTCGTCGATGCTCCAGCGTTGCAATTCGCGCGCGTCGTAGGTCGGCTGGCCGGTGCGCTGCGTGGGTGTCTTGATACGGCGCGGCGATTCGCCGGCCAGCATGCGGAGCGCGACCTGGGCGGTCGTTCGGCTCAGATCGTCGGTGGACAGCAGCGGACCGCCGACGACGCCGCGCCCGACGCCGTACAACGCAAACAGCGGCACGTTGGCCACGGCGTGGAGCGACGCCAACGTGTCGCCCCCCACCCGCGGCTCACCCTTGCCGTCCCGCGACAGGATCGCGAAGAAGATGGCGGACCGGGCCGGCATCGTCCGGGACCGTTGCACGATCTCGTCGAAGGACAGCGCGTCGGTCCAGATGAATTGCAGCCGGTCGCCGAACCGTTGGAACTCACGCTTCATCTCACGCAGCCAGAACCGCTCCACCTGTGAGGTGCCGACGACCACCATGACCGTGCGCGTCTCGGGCAGGAGGCGCAGGATCTCGTCGATCATCAGCGCCGGATCGTGCTGCGTCGCCACCGTCGTCTCGTTGCTGGTGAACCGGCGGTTCTCGACGAAACGGCGGTCGACGCCGGCGATGAGCGTCGGCGTGGCGGGAAAGAGCTGCCGGCGAAACCGCTGCGCGAACGTGGCGGCGGGCCCCCCGATCGTCACCACCAGATCCAGCTTCTGCGACCGAAACGCCGACCGTATGCGCCGCGCCGTCGAGGCATCGGGTGCCTTTCCGCTCGCGCGCGCGGGGAGTATCGAGACCTCGACGAAGTGGAGGGGCTCGCGAGACGATCCGATCAGCTCCCGCACGAGCGCGTCGGCAAAGCCGGATTGCGGTGCGAACGGCCGCTCGGAGGACGACAGCACCAGCACGTTCCTGGTCCCGCCGTGGGCGACGGCCGAGAGCGGGCCGTGGAGGAGCAGCACCGCCAGCGACGCCAGCATGCACTGGTCACGAAGGGAACGGCGCACCGGCCGAATGTTGCCACAGTTGCGAACGGCCCAAGCTCAACCCAACCGAAACGACCGCGGAGGACCCAGAACCTGGCAGTTCTTGCTCTGCGACGACGCGGAGATGACGGTCATCCCATCCAGCTCTGCAACGTGCGGATGTAGTGAGCGCGCTCCAGAGACGCGGGGTCGGGGTGGGCTTCAAAGCTCGCGCGGCCGATCATGGCGGTCACCGAGTCGAGGTGCTGCCATTCCAGCCAGCGTTCCAGGCCTTGGCGCAGACCTACTGCGGCCACTTGGCGCTGGGGTCGTAGTTGATGATCGTCTGCGGCGGGGCGGAGGGGATCATTGGCCGCAGATACGGCTTCCC
>Ga0068869_100002365_pt1 | contig 11352 bp, 9 predicted proteins | sample KBSMisM52_FD_64676 | JGI IMG/M metagenome (GOLD analysis project Ga0068869, IMG submission 64676) | Miscanthus rhizosphere microbial communities from Kellogg Biological Station, Michigan, USA - KBS Miscanthus M5-2 | ecosystem: Host-associated > Plants > Roots > Rhizosphere > Soil ... | reverse complement strand
CCGGGAGCGTCGTCGCCAAGCCGGATGTCGGTGCCGCGGCCCGCCATGTTGGTGGCAATCGTCACGGCGCCTGCCGCACCCGCGGCGGCCACGATGCGCGCTTCGTGCTCGTCCTCCTTGGCATTGAGCACCTGGCACGCCACGCCGCGCGCGCGCAGCAGCGCACCGAGGCGCTCGGACTCCTCCACCGTGAGCGTGCCGACGAGCACGGGGCGGCCAACCGCGTGCGCGCGCACCACGTCGTCGGCCACCGCGTGTTCCTTGGCCTCGCGGTGCGTGAAGACGAGGTCCGGCCGATCCAGACGGCGCACGGGACGGTGCGTCGGGATCACCACCACATCGAGGCCGTAGAATGCGCGGAGCTCGTCGGCGGCGTCGCGTGCGGTGCCGGTCATGCCACACAGCTGGCCGTAGCCGCGCAGGAATCGCTGCAGCGTCATCGACGTCAGCACCTGTCCGTCGGGGCGCCGCTGGAGCCCCTCCTTGGCCTCGAGCGCCGCCTGGAGTCCGTCGGGCCAATGGCGATCCGGCATCACGCGCCCGGTGAACTCGTCCACGATCGCAATGCGGCCATCGCGCACGATGTAATCCACATCGCGCCGCAGCAGCACCTGCGCATGGAGCGCGCAGTTGACCTCGGCCAGCAGCGCTTCGCGGCCGGGCGCGTGCAGGCTGCCGCTGCCGAGCGCGCCTTCGACCTTTTCGAAGCCGGCGTCGGTCAGCTCGACGTCGCGCCGGTACTCGTCGGTGGTGTAGTGCACGCCTGCCACGAGCGATGCCAGGAGTGGTGACAGGCGCGGACCGGCCCGCTCCGCGCGCGCGACCTGGCCGGCGACCACCAGCGGCACGCGCGCCTCGTCGATGAGCAGCGAATCGGCTTCGTCCACGAGCGCAAACGCCCTCGGACGTTGGACGACGTCAGCGGCCCGCTCCACCAGCTGATCGCGCAGGTGATCGAAGCCGGCTTCCTTGGCGGTGACGTAGGTGACGTCGGCGGCGTAGGCGCGCCGGCGCGCCGGGCCGTCCATGCCTTGCTGCACGGTACCGATCGACAGGCCCAGCAGCCGGTAGATCGGGCCCATCCACTCGGCGTCGCGGCGCGCCAGGTAGTCGTTGAACGTCAGCACGTGAGCGCCGCGGCCGGCGAGCGCACGCAGCGCCACCGGCATCGTGGCGGTGAGGGTCTTCCCCTCCCCTGTCTGCATCTCGACCACGGCGCCGCGATCGAGCGCAAGCGCCGCTACCACCTGCACGTCGTACGGCCGTTGCCCGAGCGCGCGGCGAGCGGCGTCGCGCGCCAGCGCGAAGAGCTCTGCGCGCAGGTCCGCGCGGGGGCGGGTCGAATCGCGGAGTGCCGCGACACGCGCCTGGAGCGCCGCGTCGGACAGGTTGCGCACGTCGCGCTCGTGCCGTTCGATGGCGTCGAGCTGAGTATCGAAACCGCTGAGACCGAGCTGCACGCTCGATCCCCGCGCGCGCGACAACGCGTCGCGCCAGGTGATCTCGTTGCGGACACGATTGGTGTCCATAGACCCTCCTCCCTTCGTACGTAGAGGGCGGTTTTCAAACCGCCCTGGTCGGGCGGGTCTAAAGACCCGCCCCTACGACGACAGAGAAGGAGGGGCGCGTTCGGGGAGAGCGGCGCGGAGTGCCTGGGGCTGCTCGATGCGAACCGGAGCGTTCGCGATCAGCGCGAGCGGCTCGAGCGGCGGCAGCAGGACGTAGTCGATGGGCGGCGGTGCGAGGTCGAGCGCGGCGACGCCGGGTGCGAAGACGGCCAGCGCCACGACCGCGATGCAGACGATGGCGAGCGGACGGCGAGCCCGGCGCAGAGTCAGCACATGACGATTGTGTCACAGGGAACCGCCCCGCACACCTGGTGTCCAACGCAGTAACACGATCGCGCCGGCGCGGTCTCCTTGGTCTGGAACACACCTGCGTGGCCCGCGAGCAGCGAGCCGCGCCGAGGAGGCCTTGTATGCGCGCCTGGACGCTCGGCGTCTCCGTCGTCTTCCATCTCTGCGTCATCACCGGCGTCGTCGTGGCGCCGCTCTTCGCCACCGGCGATCTGCCGGAGCCGCGTCGCGCCGCTCCCGAGTACATCCTCGTGACCGCGCACATCCCCGAACCGCCTCCACCGCCACGGCCGAATACCCCGGCGCCACCCTCCACGTCGGGGGCACCGCTCACCGCCCCCGACGTCATCCGCCCTGAGACAGCGGTCACGCCGCCCGCTCCAGGCCCCTCTGATCTCGGTGACTTCACCGGCGAACCGACCCGGAACGGCTTCCTGCCGAACAGCGGCGTGGTAGTTGGTGATCCGGTACCTCCACCGCCGCCGCCTCCGGCACCCAGGCAAGCCATTCGAGTCAGCGGGCTGCAAGCCCCGCGGAAGATCCGGGACGTGGCGCCGCGCTACCCCGCCATCGCGCAGGCGTCGCGGGTCGAAGGGGTCGTGATCCTCGAAGCGGTCATCGCCGAGGATGGCAGCGTGCAGGACGTGCGGGTGCTGCGATCGAAGCCGCTGCTCGACGACGCGGCCGTGGAGGCCGTGCGGCAGTGGCGCTTCACGCCCACGCTGCTGGGCGGCCAGGCCGTGCCCGTCGTGATGACGGTCACGGTGTCGTTCGCGCTCAACAAGTGAGCGCGCGGGCGGCTAGTAGAGGCGCGTCTTGTACGCTTCTTCGACCGACGCCTGGATCTGCTCGGCGGTGTCGCGCACCTGGGTCTGGTCCTTGAGCATCTGCCCGTAGGACGGCAGCACACTCCGATCGACCTTGGCCGATTCGTCCCACAGCTTCGAACGCAGGATGGCCTTGCCGCAGTGCAGGAACGCCTCGCGCACCGAGACGCGCAGCACCGAGCGCGGGTGCCGGCCGTTGACGGTCCAGCGTTCGAGCAGCCCCGGGTCGACCGAGATGTCGGCCACGCCGTTCACGCGCAGCGACTCGCTGAAGCCGGGGATGAGGAACAGCAGGCCGACCTGGGGGTTGGCCTCGATGTTCATCAGCGTGTCGAGCCGGTTGTTGCCCGGCCAGTCCGGAATGAGCAGCGTGTGGTCGTCGAGGACGTGGACGAAGCCTGGTTGATCGCCGCGCGGCGTCACGTCGGCGCCGTCGGCGCTCGACGATCCCAGGCAGACGAACGGCGACAGCGCGATGAAGTTGCGCATGTGGCCGTCGAGCGCATGCTGGGTCTTCTTGACGGCCCGCTCGGAGGGTTGTTCGGTGTAGCACTCGCGCAGCGACGACATGGGCGCCTCCCAACCCCGAGCATAGCACCGGCGCGCGAGCCGGGCGGCCTTCCGGCCCCCGGCTCGCCGGCCAGCCCTGAGTCGCTAGTGGCCCGCCCGCAGGTTGCGCTCCACGACGAACGTGGCGAGCGTGCGTCCGAGGTTCACGCCGGCCTCCTGATCGAAACGGAAGTGAATGCCGCCGTAGATCCGGGCGTCGTCGATATCCGTCGAGATCTGCTGGAGCGAGGTGTACTCGCGTGTGACCAGTCCCTCCACCGGGATCGTGGCGGAAACGATGATGGCATGCCCGGCATTCCCGTAGAAGAGTCGCAACGTCTCGATGGCCGCGTTGCTGCCGCTCGCGTGGTTCGAGGGATAACTCGGGAAGCACGGCGTGACGATGAACGGCGTGTAGGTGGCGTCGGGATCGGTGTTGGGATTGCCGTCGGTGTCACCAGCGCGAATCGCCGTAACCGGGCGCCAGAACAGGTAGTGATACTTCGTCGCCATCGACGCCACGAGGGCATCGGTCGTGGCAATGCTCATGAGCGCCAAGATCCGAGCGTTGGTCGTGAGCGACTGGCCGCGCCCTTCGGCGAGCTGCCTGGCCACCGCGTGGAACACGAATGTCGGCGACAACGCCGCGTAGAACCGGGCGATGGTCGCGCGGTCTTGCGGACGATCGGGACTCGCCACACCCCCAACCCGCCTCAGTTCGTTGTAGTCCTTCGCATACGTGTCGCTCGTGATCGCCGGTGGCGGCCCCGGACGGAACGCCGCGCTCCAGTGACCGAGCGGCGGCCTCGGGACGCCGAAAGGCCGGATGTTGGGCCAATTGAAGAGGATGCCGCCGAGCGCGTTGCCGTTTGCGTCGGTGGGGCACCCCGGTGTGATGTCCCACTTGCCAGGAAGAGTGGGAGAGGGCGGAAGGTAGAACGTCAGCGGGCTCGACCCGTCTCCGTTGCGTTCGGCAATCATGGCCGCGGCAGCCGCCGCGCCGGTGGCGATCCCATTGGTCTTGGCCGCGCCATCGGGAATGGCGGCCAGCGAGGCGCTTCGCTCGGTATCGAGCGCGGCCGCACTCGCTGGAAAGTAGTTCACCAGCACGGCGTGGGCCGCCGCAATCGCCGCCGCCTCGCTCGAGGCGCCTGCCGGCGCCACGATCGGGCCGGAGGTCCGCGCGACCGGCGAGCCGAGGTATCCGTTGTACTCACCAGTGGTCGCGTTCACCGCATCGAAGACGGCCAGCTGGACGATTGCCGCAAAGCGCGCCTGCGCAAAGGGCGACAACGCCGGGGTTTGGGTCGTCAACGTCCGTACTGCAATTTCGTCCCAATGCGACACGACGTCGGCCCACGCGGGTGCAGCCGTGAGAAGACAGACAACGACGGCGACGGCGAGGGCCTGGCCCTTGTTCCACATACAAACCTCCCTGTAGGATCGACGCCCTGCTCAGGCATCGGCGTCCGACCGGAATCGTGCGCCGCCCAGCCCTTGGAAGTCGCGGGACTGGCGGGGGATTTCCGGGGGAATTCGAGAGAGACACGCGGTGGCGGTTCGATTCGGATCCTTCGAGCTCGCAACAGATGCGAGACTGCTGACGCGGAGTGGCGAGAGCCTGCACCTCACGCCGAAGGCGTACGATCTGCTGGCGCTGCTGGTGGATGCCGCCCCTCGGGTCGTGCCCAAGGCGGAACTCCACGCGCGCCTCTGGCCCGACACCTTCGTCGCGGACACGACGCTCGTGGGCCTCGTCAAGGAGGTGCGCCGCGTCCTCGGCGACACCGGCGCCGCGGCTCCCGTCATCCGCACCGTCGCCCGCGTCGGCTACGCGTTCTCCGCGCCGCTCGAACGTGAGGCTCCGGCCCTGGCCCGGGGCCACTGGCTGGTCGCCGACGGCCGCTCCTTCCCGCTTGGCGACGGCGTCAACGCCATCGGGCGGGAACCGAGCGCGGCGGTCTGGCTCGATTCGGGAAGCGTGTCGCGCCGCCACGCGACGATCACCGTGGCGGGCGCCGGCGCACGGCTCGAAGACGTCGGGAGCAAGAACGGCTCACAGGTCAACGGCGTGCCGGTACGCGCGCCGGTGACGCTGCGTGACGGCGATCACCTGATCATCGGCACGGTGCCGTTGACATACCGGACCTCCGCGTCGGGGCTCTCCACCGAGACCCGCGTGCGTGCGGCGGCCGGCAGCTGAACGTTTTCAACTAAAGATGCCTCTCGCGGCGGGGACTCGATTCGGAGCCTACGAAATACTCGGGCCGCTGGCTTCTGGCGGGATGGGCGAGGTGTATCGCGCCCGCGATACGCGACTGTCACGGGAGGCGGCGCTCAAGATCCTGCCGCCCACCGCGCAGCTCGACGAGGTGCGCCGGGCGCGCTTCGAGCGCGAGGCGCGCACCCTGGCGTCGCTGAGCCACGCCAACATCGCCACCTTGTTCGGGTTCGAGGAGTCGGGAGACCTCCAGGCGCTCGCGATGGAGTTCGTGGAGGGCCAGACGCTCGCCGACCACCTGGCGCGGCCCGATCGCCAGCACGGCCTGCCGCTCGCCGAAGCCATCGCCATCGCCCGGCAGATCGCCGTGGCGCTCGACGCCGCTCACGAGCACGGCATCGTTCACCGCGATCTGAAGCCGGGCAACGTGATGATTCGCCCGGACGGCACCGTGAAAGTGCTCGACTTCGGCCTGGCGATGAACGCTCCCGACGCGGATCCGGCCGCGAGGGGCGGTGAAAGCACGCTCACCGGCGCCGGCACCGTGGTCGGCACGCCGGCATACATGAGCCCGGAACAGGCGCGCGGGCAGCGCGTGGATCGCCGCACCGACGTCTGGTCGTTCGGGTGCGTGCTCTTCGAACTGCTCTGCGGCCACCGCGCCTTCCAAGGCGCCACGTCGTCGGACGTGCTGGTGGCGGTGCTGGAGCACGATCCGGAGTGGGCGCAGCTCCCTCCGTCGACTCCCGCGTCGCTGCACCGGCTCTTGAACCGGTGCCTGACCAAGGACCCGCGACGGAGGCTGCGCGACATCGGCGACGTGCTGCTGGAGCTCGACGAGACGTCGCACGGCGGCCACTCGCGCGCACCGCTCGCGTCTCTGTCTCCGCGCGTCGTGCGCTGGTGGCCGGCGGCCGCAGCGGCCGTCGCCGTGACGGCCGGTGCGGCAGGCTGGCTTGCGTGGGGACGCCCTCCCGCGCCGGTCATCGAGCCTCAGCGCTTCGCGATGCCGTTCCCGCCCGATGCGCCGATGAGCGTCATCGGCGGGATCGACCTGGGGCACCTGGCGATCTCCCCCGACGGCTCGCGGATCGTGTACCCAACGCTGCGCGGACTGGCCGTGAAATCGCGCGACCGCATCGACGTCACGTTCATCGATCTCCCGGGCGAGAACGTCAACTCGCCGTTCTTCTCTCCCGATGGCCGGTGGATCGCGTACACCACGTCGACCTCGACGCTGCGCAGGGTGGCCGTGAGCGGCGGGGCCTCGGTGCTCGTCGCCGACACCGGCAACGCCGCCGTGGGCGCGTGGGGTGACACAGGGATCGTCTTCGCCGATCAGCGCGGACTGTTCCACGTGCCGGCAGAGGGCGGCCGCGTCGAGGCAGTACCGGTCAAACTGGGTGGCACCGAACAGGCGACGCTTCCGGAAGTGCTTCCGGGCGGACGTGTGGCGCTGGTCACCATCATCTCGACCAAGTCGAATACGCCGCTCCGGGCGGCGATGGAGCCCTCGTCGCGGATCGACGCGGTCAACCTCGAGAGCGGCGCGCGCAAAACCGTCGTGACCGGCGGCGGCCAGCCGCGCTATCTCGCGAGCGGGCATCTGGCGTTCGGCTCGGGGCGGACGATGCGGGCGGTCGCGTTCGATTCGCAGACGCTGCAGGTGCGCGGCACGCCGGTAGAGGTGATGACGGATGCCGGCTCGGCCTTCTTCGGGGCGTCGCGCGAGGGGACCGTCGTCTTCCTGCGCGGGTCCGAGATGGCCAATCAGGCCACGCTCGTCTGGGTCGATCGCAGCGGCCGCGAAGAGCCGATCGGCGCACCGGTGCGGGAGTACCTCTATCCGCGTATTTCGCCCGACGGGCGCCGGATCGGCCTCGACATCGGCGGGGCCAATCGCGACCTCTACATCTGGGACATCGCCCGTCGCGTGCTGGAGCGCTTCACCACGGACCCAGCGGAGGACGCCATGGTGCGCTGGAGTCCGGACGGGACGCGCATCGCGTACGCGAACAGCCGCCACGGCATTCCCAACATCTTCTGGCAACGGGCCGACGGCACCGGCACACCCGAGCGGGTGTTCGAAAGCGCCGTGCTCAATCAGCCCGGCCCCTTCACGCGCGACGGCGGCATGGTCGTTTCCGAGCTGGTGCCGGGCCGCGGGCGTGGTCTCCTGGTCGCGACCATTGGCCCGCCGCACACGCGACGCCACCTGCTCGACAACGCCGTGAACGCGGAGCTGTCGCCCGACGGCCGGTGGCTGGCCTACGGCTCGACGCAGTCCGGCCAGTTCGAGGTGTACGTCACGTCGTTCCCGGACACGCAGGGCCGCTGGCAGATCTCCACTGGCGGTGGCCGCCAGGCGGCGTGGTCCCGTGACGGCCGCGAGCTCTTCTACCGTGATTTCTCCGGCGCGCTGATCGCGGTGCCCGTCAAGCTGTCGCCGGAGTTCGAAGCGGGCGCGAGCCGGCGGCTGTTCTCGGACCCGGCCTACCGCGGCAGCGGCTCGTCGATGTCGGATCGGACCTACGACGTCAGCCCGGATGGACAGCGATTCGTGATGATTCGGAACGTCGATCAGCCGCCCCGGACGCTGGCGGTCGTCCAGAACTGGTTCGATGAGTTGAGACGGCGAGTGCCCTTGAATTAGGTCGGCGCTCAGCCTTGCCGAGGCCATGACGACGAGAATCACAAAGGATTCCAACGATCTCGGGGTGACTGTCGTGGCAAATGGCTTGCAGCCGACCTGCCAGGAGGCGCACGTGAACAGGGTTCTCCTCGTCTGTGGAGTCTTGACCGTGGCACTCTCCAGTGCGGCGGCTGCCAATGCCCAGGCGCCGGGGGCCGTCGGAGTTGCGCCGTCCGATCGCCACGCCGTGGATCGACGAGTCGACGAGAGTTCCAGGCAGACCCAGGCGGCGCGGCAGACCGAGGCGTCGAAGCCCGCCGAGCCACCGGCTCCCGCCAAAGCCGACCCGAAGCCGGCGCCGGCGTTTCAACGCCAGGCCGAACCGCCGCGTCAGGCCGCACTGCAGCGCCAGCCCGAGCCGCAGCGACAGCACGAGTCGCACCGGCAGGCGGAGCCGTCGCGGCAGAACAACAACACCGGGCACTGGGACGATCCCGGCCCGGCGTGGCGTCCGCAGGGTCCGGCATGGCGCAACCTGAACGACCGCCCAAACGTGCCGCGTCCAGTCGAAGACGCGTTCCGCGCCAGCCCCAAGACGTATGCGCCGCGCGATCGCAAAGGCGGCAGCAACACCTATTACGGCTATCCGTATGGGCTGCCCTACGGCTTTGCGCCCTACGTCGAGTACGTCACGGAGCCGGCACCCGAGCCCGCGGCGCGCCAGGTCGACGAGCCGGCGCTCGGCTTCCTCCAGCTTCGCGTGCAGCCGCGCACCGCGGAGGTGTACGTCGATGGCGTCCTGGCCGGCACGGTGGACGACTTCGGCGGCCGCGGCGCACGCCAGCTGACGGCCGGACCGCACCGCGTGGAAATCCTGGCGCCCGGGTACGAGACGCTGACCTTCGACGTGCGGGTGCCCGAGAACGACACCGTGACGTTCACGCACGAGCTCGATCGGGCGGTCCCGCGCCCGGCGCCCGTCGCCGTCGTCATCCCGCACAAGGCGCTCTACGTCGTGCCGCAGTGCTACATCGGCGATCGCATGCCGCTGCCGACCGACATGCCCGCCGGCTGCCGCGTCGAAGACGTCCGCGTCATCCCGTAGTCGTAGCTGCGGGTCTTCAGACCCGCCTCAGTGATAATCGCGGAATGGCTCTGGAGATCCGCTCCGCGACCGTACGCGACGTCCCACTGATCCTCGATTTCATCCGCGGCCTGGCCGAATACGAGCGCATGCTCGACCAGGTCGAGGCGACCGAGGAAAGGCTGCACGCGTCGCTCTTCCCCGCCGACGGCCGCGTGCCGGACGCGCACTGCGTCATCGGATCGGTGGACGCCGTGCCGGCGGGCTTCGCGCTCTACTTCTTCAACTACTCCACCTTCCTCGCCCGGCCTGGGCTGTACCTCGAAGATCTGTTCGTGAAGCCGGCGTTCCGCGGAGCCGGGCTGGGCAAGGCGCTGCTGCTGCACCTGGCGGCGCTCGCACACGAACGGGGCTGCGGCCGCATGGAATGGGCGGTCCTCGACTGGAACGAGCCGGCCATCGGTTTCTACGAAGCGCTCGGCGCGAAACGGCTTCTCGATTGGCAGATCTGCCGGCTGGATCGCGCGACGTTGGACCGCTTGTCGTAGAGGCGCCGCCTCTACGTACGCCGCGCGCGGCGGCGCTTCAGAAGGCGCGTGCCCCACAGGAACCCGACCGCCACGAAGGGCAACAGGTAGACGAACAGCAGCGGCAGCGGCGGGCGCAGGTCGTAGGTCGCGTCCACGCGCGTGTCGAGCGTCACCGCTCCCGACGGCCCGTCCACGGTCACGCGCACGGCATACGGGCCTTCGTGATCCATGACCAGCGCCGCGTACTGGCGCGTCACGTCGCCGTCGACCGGCGCGGCGAGGGCATCGGCAAACGGCTGGTCGCGGTCGAGCGGCCTGATGGACACACGGGCCCGCGTCTCGCGTGGAATCGGGCTGGCGCCGCCGGGTTCGATGACCACCCAGAACTGGCCGCCTGCCGTGCGATCGTCGGTGGCATCGGGGTCCGTCCACAGCGACACCTGGTAGGCGCCCCCCGTCTGTTTCGAGATGACCTGGTACGGCGGGCCACTGTGTGCGCGGGCCGGCTGGGCCGCCAGGAGCACGAGCAGCGCTGCGAGCGTCCCTGCGCGGGAGACTCGCCCCCTCATCCCAAGGCCCCTGCCGCGCGCATCTCCATCGGTTGGGCCAGCATCCATACCGCCGCCACGAACAAGAGCAGCGTGACCGCCAGCCAAGGCACGGCGGCCGCGATCGCACGCGAGGGGCTCTCGCGCTCCGCGATGAGATAGGTCACGCCCAGCGATCCCATCGTCCCCAGCGCGAGCAGACCGAGCTGCAGCGGAAACACCGTCCCCGGCTGCATCCCTACCCACGTCCATCGAGGCGCGCCCAGCCAGGCCTGCCCTGCCAGATCGAGCACGGCACTCTGCGTCACCGGCACCACGGTGAAGAGACCGGTGAAGAGGTGGAATCCGTAGTGCGCCGCCCACACGCCGGCGCCGAAAGGCACGAGCCCGTACACGAAGGCCAGCAGCTGGCGGCGGACGGACGAGCCGATCACGGCTGCCGACCACGAGGCCGCCCCGCCGAGCAGCAGAGCGGGCGCGACGACGAGCGCCAGAACGAACAGCACCCCCAGGACCGGCGCTTCGGTCGTGGTGCCGATCGCGCCGGCGATCTGCCGTTCGAAGCTGTAGACCGGCGCGATCATCCCGAGGGCGTTGAGCAGCGCGCCGAACACGAACACGGCCACCAACACGGCGAGGTCCCATCGCTGCGCCAGCCGGCCGATGCCAGACCGCCGCCGCCCGTCGGCGATTTCCAGGGCGGGCACCCGCGCGGCGAGTGCGATGTTGTCGTGCGGGCAGGCCTGCACGCAGTCGAGGCACAGCGTGCAATCCAGGTTGCCCACCTTGGCGGGCAGGAAGAGCGCCAGCTCGCACCCGCGCCGCACGACCTGCAGCGGCGCCTCGGGCGCCCGCCGGCCCTTGATGCAATCCACGGTGCGGCACGCGCTGCACGTCGCGGGTTCGCGCACCCGCAGCTCGAACGGCGAGAGCATCGACGTGACGAAGTTGAACTGTCCGATCGGGCACACGTACTTGCAGAAGCTCGCGCCCGCGAACACGGTGTCGATGGCGAGCGCCGCGCCGAAGTAGCCGAGGACGAGCCACGCGGTGGCGCGCGGCAGCGCCCACAGGTCGAAGAGCTCGTACACGAACAGGATCCCGA
>Ga0068869_100002360_pt1 | contig 11371 bp, 9 predicted proteins | sample KBSMisM52_FD_64676 | JGI IMG/M metagenome (GOLD analysis project Ga0068869, IMG submission 64676) | Miscanthus rhizosphere microbial communities from Kellogg Biological Station, Michigan, USA - KBS Miscanthus M5-2 | ecosystem: Host-associated > Plants > Roots > Rhizosphere > Soil ... | reverse complement strand
CTCCTTAAAACCTTTGACCGTATCGGCAATCGGTACGTACTTGCCCTCGAAGCCGGTGAACTGTGCTGCAACAAAAAACGGCTGCGACAGGAATCTTTGAATCTTGCGCGCGCGCGCCACCGTCAGTTTGTCGTCCTCTGATAGCTCGTCGATACCGAGAATCGCGATGATGTCCTGCAGATCCTTGTATCGCTGGAGAATCTGCTTCACCGAGCGCGCGACGGTATAGTGCTCATCTCCGAGCACACGCGGGTCCAGAATCCGTGAGGTCGATGCCAGGGGATCCACGGCCGGATAAATGCCGAGCTCTGCGATCTGCCGCGAGAGGTTCGTCGTCGCATCGAGGTGCGCGAACGTTGTCGCTGGCGCCGGATCGGTGTAGTCATCGGCCGGCACGTAGATCGCCTGCACTGAGGTAATCGATCCCTTCTTCGTCGACGTGATCCGCTCTTGCAACTCTCCCATTTCTGTCAGCAGCGTCGGCTGATAACCGACCGCGGACGGCATTCGCCCGAGCAAGGCTGATACTTCAGAGCCCGCCTGCGTAAACCGGAAGATGTTGTCGATGAAGAGAAGAACGTCCTTTCCCTCTGCGTCGCGGAAGTACTCCGCGACTGTCAACGCGGAGAGACCAACGCGCAGCCTCGCACCAGGCGGCTCCGTCATCTGTCCGTACACGAGCGCCGCTCGCGACTTCGACATGTCGTTCACGTTCACGACACCCGACTCCTGAAACTCGAGCCAGAGGTCGTTGCCTTCGCGCGTGCGCTCTCCAACACCCCCGAACACGGACACACCTCCGTGTTTCGTGGCGATGTTGTTAATGAGCTCCATGATGATGACCGTCTTGCCGACGCCGGCGCCGCCAAACAGACCAATCTTTCCGCCCTGTAGATAGGGTTCGAGCAGATCGATGACCTTGATGCCGGTCTCGAACATTCGCAGCTCAGTCGACTGATCTTCGAGCGTCGGAGCATGCCGGTGAATCGGCCAGCGGTCCTTGGCGCGAATGGGCCGGTCGGGGAAATCGACGGGCTCGCCGAGCACGTTGAGAACTCGGCCCAGCGTTTCCGGACCGACAGGCACGGAGATCGGCGCGCCAGTGTCGATCACGCTCATTCCGCGCGTCATGCCATCGGTCGGCTTCATCGCGACCGTCCGCACGCGGTTTTCGCCGAGATGCTGTTCGACTTCGGCGACCACATCGATCTTCTCGACTCCGACGCCGCCCTCCGAGACGATGCGAACCGCGTTGTAGATCTCGGGTAGACCTTCGGCGAACTCGATGTCGATGACAGGCCCGATGACCTGCACCACTTTGCCGACCTTCTGCGCTGTTGCTGTCTGTGCCATACGCTCTTCCTGCGTCCTACGTCGCGGCCGCGCCTGAGACCACTTCGATGATCTCGCGCGTGATTGCGGCCTGCCGCACTTTGTTCATGTACAAAGTTAAGTTGTCGAGCATCTCCGCGGAGTTGCGCGTGGCGGCGTCCATCGCCGTCATCTGCGCGGCAAAGAATGCGGCATTCGACTCGAGCAGGGCGCGATAGACCTGCACCTGCACGTGATGCGGCAGCAGCTCCTTGAAGAGGATTTCCGGGGCCGGCTCGTACTTGTATTCCGTGATCGGACCGGAAGCGCCCTCCCCCTCGAGTCGCGGAATCGGCAGCAGGCGCTCGACGACAAGGCGCTGCGAGATCACCGACTTGAACTCGTTGTAGACGAGATGCACGCTGGACGCCTTGCCCGACGTGAAGTCCTCGATCGCCGCATCGGCAATCGCCGCGGCATCATTGAAGTTCAGTTTCTGGAAGATGCCGGCCGCTTCGTAGCGGACGTCGAAGCCGCGGCGGCGGAAGAAGTCCCGCCCCTTGCGGCCGATCAGGCCAAGTGCGATCTGCGGTCCCTGGCTTTGCTTTGCGATGAACTGCCCTGCCGCCTTGATGATGTTGGAATTGAAGCTGCCACAGAGACCACGGTCGGCGGTGATCACGATGAGCAGGGGACGCCCCTGCCCTGCTTCTGGTACCCGAAGCAGTGGATGCGCGTCCTGATCGACGCGCGAGACAAGGCCGTTCAATACCCGCAGCATCTTCTGGGCGAACGGCCGCGCGGCGACAACACGCTCTTGCGCCCGGCGCAGACGCGAGGCCGCGATCATCTTCATCGCCTTGGTGATCTGCTGCGTCGACTTGACCGCACGGATCCGGCGCCGGAGATCGATCAGTGATGGCATAACGTCAGACGTGCTCTACGCGGCGGCAGTCGCCGGAGACCGAACAGTTCCGGACTGTCGGCCGAACTCGGTCAAGGCCGCTTCGAGTGCCGCCTTTGACTCGTCATCGATGATCTTCTTTTCCGCAATAGTGGTCAGCACGCGTGCGTGTCTCGTCTCGAGGAAGCGATAGAGATCCACTTCATACCTGCGGACGTCTTCGATCGCGACGGGGTCGATGAAGCCCTTCGTGGCGGCGTAAATGATGACGACCTGCTTCTCGACGGGCAACGGCTGATACTGCGGCTGTTTCAAAATCTCAACGAGCCGCCGCCCGCGATTGAGCTGTGCCTGCGTTGCCTTGTCGAGGTCGCTGCCGAACTGCGCGAACGCCGCAAGCTCGCGATACTGCGCGAGGTCAAGTCGCAACGAGCCGGCGACCTGCCGCATCGCGCGAATTTGCGCAGACCCACCCACGCGCGACACCGAGTTGCCGACGTTGATGGCTGGCCTCACACCCTGATGAAAGAGATCGCTCTCGAGGAAAATCTGTCCATCGGTGATCGAGATGACATTCGTCGGGATGTAGGCTGACAGGTCGCCCGCCTGTGTCTCGATGATGGGCAACGCCGTGAGCGATCCACCGCCCAGCGATGCGCTCAACTTCGCCGCCCGCTCCAGGAGCCGTGAGTGGAGATAGAAGACGTCTCCCGGGTACGCCTCGCGGCCTGGAGGACGCCGCAATAGAAGGGAGATCTCGCGATAGGCCTGCGCGTGCTTCGAAAGATCGTCGTAGACCACCAGCGCGTGTCGGCCGCTATCGCGGAAGTACTCGCCGATCGCGCATGCGGAGTACGGGCTGATGTACAACATTGGCGCTGGGTCGGACGCCGCCGCGGCGACCACAATCGTGTAGCTCATCGCGTCGTACTCTTCGAGCGTTCGTACGACCTGCGCAACGGTGGACTGCTTCTGTCCAATCGCGTTGTAGATGCAAATGACGCCCGTCCCCCGCTGGTTGATGATGGCGTCCACTGCGACGGCGGTCTTTCCTGTCTGACGGTCGCCGATGATCAGTTCCCGTTGTCCACGCCCGATGGGCACCATGCCATCGATCGCCTTCAGGCCGGTCTGCAACGGCTCCTTGACCGGTTGTCGGTCGACGACGCCGGGAGCGAGACGCTCGATTGGCAGGAACTGCTTCGTCTGAATGGGACCCTTGCCATCGATCGGCTGACCCAGTGCGTTCACGACGCGGCCGAGCATCTCGTCGCCGACAGGCACTGAGATGATTCGCGCCGTGCGTTTGACGGGGTCGCCTTCCTTGATTTCCTTGTAATCGCCCAGCAGCACAGCGCCCACGCTGTCTTCCTCGAGGTTGAGCGCGATGCCGTACACGCCATGGGGGAACTCGAGCATCTCGCCAGCCATGGCGCGCTCGACGCCGTGCACACGTGCGATACCGTCGCCCAGGGAGATCACGCTCCCGACTTCGGCCACGTCCACCTGCACAGCGTGGTTCCCGATCTGGTCGCGAATGATTTTGGAGATTTCTTCGGCTCTGATGTCCATATCAATCCTGACGGCGTTGGGGCTCACCCGCGGCGATGTCGTCCTTAGCGCTCTGACAGCTTCTCTCGCACCTTTGCCAGTTGAGTAGCAACGCTTCCGTCGTAAACGGTGCTGCCGATTCGGGTCACGACACCACCGATAATTCCGCGATCAATCCTGGTCGTCATGGTGACTGTGCGACCAGTGATCTTTGCGAGCCGTTCCTGCAGCTCCGAGATCCGTTCGGGCGGGAGCGGCGCGGCAGTCGTTACCTCCGCCTCGATGACCTGACGATGCTCCATCAGTCGTTCGCGGTAGGTGTCGAGAATGTCGGGAACGAGCTCGAGCCTGCCGCGCGACGCAAGCAACAGAAGGAGCTTTGCGACGGGAGTTGCTGCTGGCGGACTCTGGTCGAGGAGTTGTTGCACGACAGCACGCTTGGCAGTCGCGGACACGACTGGATTCGCGAATGTCCGCGTGAGGTCCTGGTTGCGCTGCACCAGGTCCGCGAAGCCGGCCAGATCCCGTTCAGCGGCGTTCGGATCTGACTCTTGGATTGCGACGTCGAACAGCGCTCGCGCGTATCTCGCTGCGGAAGCCCGCCTACTCATGCGTGTGTCTGCTGTGGTCTGAGCTTGTACCTGAAAGGCACAAGCGCTATTTATACCATGGCGGCGTGGCCGCCCTCCAGCAGCAGTGCAGACTCCACTCAGCGCGTCGAGGTCAGATACTCGTAAATGCGGTTCAATTCGGCTTCAGATCCGAAATCCACTTCGATTCGACCGGCGTGTCCACGCCGAATAATGCGCACTTTCGTTCCAAGAGCGAAACGCAACCTGTCTTCCGCCGCCCTGGTGTGCACGTCCTTCGGGGGATCGGCTGGCGCCGGAGACCGGGTTGGCACACCTTGGGTGAGAAGTCGTTTGACCAGGGCCTCGGTCTCGCGAACGGACAGACCACGCGAAACGACTTCGCGCGCCGTCTGTCGCTGCGCAGCCGCGTCGGACAGCGACAGGAGCGCGCGCGCATGCCCCGTCGATAACGTTCCGGCTGCAAGGTCGCCACGGACCTCCTCGGGCAGGCGAAGCAGGCGCATGAAGTTCGCCACCGAGCTTCGATCCTTGCCCACCGCCGCAGCGATCTGATCCTGCGTCAAGGAGAAATCTTCTGCGAGACGTTGATACGCGAGCGCTTCGTCGACAGGATTCAGATTCTCTCGCTGCAGATTTTCAATCAGTGCGAGCTCGAGCAATTGTTTGTCGCCTTGAGACACGTCTCTGACGACGACCGGCACTCGTTGCAACCCGGCGCGTTGCGCCGCACGCCATCGACGCTCGCCGGCGATGATGCGATATCCCGCGCCGTCTCGACGCACGAGAATCGGCTGAATGATGCCGTTCGCTTTGATCGATTGCGCCAGCTCCTGGAGCCTGGCATCGTCCATCGTCAATCGTGGCTGGTGCTCATTTGGAGAAAGCAAGTCGATGTCGACCTCTATTGTCCCGGTGCGAATAGGCTCTGGCGCATCGGGAATCAGGGCACTCAGCCCTTTTCCGAGAGCGGGACGGCGTTCGAGCATAGTGCCTCCTTCAGGCGGCGTAGCGGGCGAGCACTTCCTTCGCGAGGGCCGCGTAAGCGGCGGCTCCGCGCGACTTGGCATCGTAAAGAGCAGCGGGCATGCCGTGGCTTGGCGCCTCACCGAGTTTCACGTTGCGAGGGATGATGGTGTTGAAAACTTTCTCTTTGAAGAACTCCCGAACATCGCGGGCGACGAGCTGGCCAAGATTGGTCCTGTCGTCGTACATCGTCAAAAGCACCCCGTCGATCTCGAGCGAGGGATTCAGGCCGCCGCGAACCCGCCGCATCGTGCCTACCAGATCGGCGAGTCCCTCGAGCGCGAAGTACTCACAATGCAGTGGAATGAGCACGGCGTCAGCGGCCACTAGAGCGTTGAGGGTGAGAAGGCCCAGCGAAGGCGGACAGTCGATGAACACGTGATCGAAGCGTGCTCGAAGCGGGTCGACGATCTTCTTCAGTCGATGTTCGCGCTCAGGCAACGTGACCATTTCGATCTCGGCCCCGGTGAGGTTTCTATCCGCGGGCATGAGGAACAGATTCGCGACGCGCGTCGACAGGAGAAAGGACTCCGGGGTTCCACCAGTGAGGAGTGCCTCGTAGACTGTTCCGGCGTCAGCCCGCTGCGCTTTCGAACCAAGTCCGCTTGTGAGATTCCCCTGGGGATCGACATCGACCAGCAACACCCTTCTGCCGCTCAACGCTAATGAGGTCGCGAGATTAATTGCCGTCGTCGTTTTCCCGACGCCACCTTTTTGATTGGCGACAGCAACGACACGGGCAAGGGCTGTCGGAGAGATGGGCGATGTTTCTGTCATTTGGCCAACTCTTTAGAGCTGGTGTGCATCCACACTCTAGTACGCAATGAGTTGTGGCGTCAAGCGCGTTTCACGTGAAACAAGGCGAAAATTTAGCGATCTTTGGATTGGATCGGTGTTTCACGTGAAACGTTTCGCCCGGCATAGCCAACTTGCCGCTTCTCCAGCACAACAAGACTACTCGCCTGCTCCAACAAAGGGTAAGAAGCCTTCCAAGCCAGCGGGGGCGTCACCGTCGTGGGCCCAGAGGCGCCGGCCGTCGTGCGAAACAAGAAGATCTCACCGTTGGGCCTGACGAACGCCTGCAGACTCATGAGCACTCGCGCCTCGATCCGCACTGCTCGAATCGTCAGCAGATCGTGCGCTTCATGGAGCCGGGGTTTAGTCAGCAACTCCTCAAACCGCGATGTGACGACATCCCCCCGGGTCAAACCCAGCGCTCTAAGCGCCTCTCGAAGAAAGACCGATTTCCTTGTCTTGGCCTCGACCATTAAGACGGTGATGTCAGGAAGCGTAAGTGCCAGTGGAATTGCCGGAGAGCCTCCCCCGCTACCGACATCCAATACACTCCTCACACCTGGACGGACATGTGGCGCCGCCAGCAGTGGTTCAATGAGTAGTCGATCGAGTGAGTCGGGACTGAAGTCGGATAGGCTTAAGCCGGTCAAGTTGATCTTGTTGTTCCAGGTGGACAGCAGTCGGTAGTAGACCTCGAGTTGGGCGGCAAGTTCTGGCCGAATCGTCAGTCCGGCCCTACGCGCTCGACGCGCGAGGCGCTCCTGAAACTCCCGGCTGCTCACGTGCGCGTGGCAGGCTGACCTAACCGGTTGAGGAACACCCCAAGGACGGCGATGGCGGCCGGCGTCATTCCAGGAATGCGCGCGGCTTGACCCAATGTTCCTGGCTGGATCTGTTGTAGACGCTGAACGACCTCACGAGAGAGCCCGGGCACTTGTTCGAACGGGAATTGCGGTGCGATACGACGACGATCGCTGCGCCTGGCTCGCTCTGCCCGAGATGACTCCTGCTCAAGGTAACCCGCGTATTTGATTGTGGTTTCCAATGTGGCGAGATCGCGATCAGGCAACTCCGGATCGACATCGAGAACAACCTTCCGATCGTTCACGAGCGCATTGAGACGAATGCCTGGCTGCCGAAGAAGCTGTGACGCCGTCTGCCGCTGACCGCTATCCAAGCGAATCAGAGTCTCATTCAGCACACACGTGTTGTGTTCATAACGACGTCGTCGTCGCTCGAACAGATCCCAATGCTCGTCACCAACAAGGCCGACTTCGCGCCCACGCGGAGTGAGACGGAGGTCGGCGTTGTCGATACGCAGAAGCAAACGATGCTCGGCCCGCGAAGTGAACATTCGGTAGGGCTCCAGACAGCCTCGCGTTACGAGGTCATCGACGAGAACGCCGATGTATGCGTCCTGGCGGCCTAGCACAAATGACTCTGCCCGTCTCGCTGTGCGCGCAGCGTTGATGCCCGCGATAAGACCTTGCGCTGCAGCTTCCTCATATCCAGAGGTCCCATTGATCTGGCCGGCGAGAAACAGGCCCTTCACTCGTCGTGACTCCAGCGTTGGAGTGAGTTCTGTCGGCTGGACAAAGTCGTACTCAATGGCATATCCGGGGCGGATCAACCGTGCGGCTTCAAGACCTGGCAACGCGTGAACAAGTTTCTCCTGCACTTCCCTCGGCAGCGACATCGAAAACCCATTGACGTAGATCTCGTCGCCTCCAATGGTCTCCGGCTCGAGATAGATCTGATGGCGGTCGCGATCTGGGAATCGCATGATCTTGTCTTCGAGCGATGGACAGTATCGAGGACCGATACCCTTGATCTGGCCGTTGAACAGAGGGCTCTCATCGATATTGTTGCGAACGAGTTCTCGCACACTGTCGTTCGTGTGGAGAAGCCAACAGCTGATTCGGTTTTCAGGCCGTCTCCGTGTCTGATACGAGAACGGTGTAGGTTCGGAATCGCCACGCTCTTCAACGAAGACTCCAGCCTCGACCTGGCCCTCGAAATCAATACTGCGGCGGTCAAGACGTGGCGGTGTTCCCGTCTTCAGCCGGCCAACCTGAAACCCCAGGGCTTTGATGGATTCGGCGAGATCAATTGATGGCGGCTCCTCCACTCTGCCCGCTGACCGCTGCTCTCTCCCAACATGTATCAACCCATTGAGGAACGTACCGGTGGTCACGATGAGCGAAGAACACAACAGTCTCTCGCCGGTCTCGAGCGCCAAGCCGTTAATCTGGCCGGCAGTAGCAAGAATTCTCCCGGCGCGCCCAGGTATCCACTCAATGTTGGGCTCTTGACCAAGTGACGTTCGCACCCAGTCCGCGTACCGCTTCTTGTCCGCTTGCGCCCGTGGCGACCACACCGCCGGGCCACGGCTCCGATTGAGTAACTTGAACTGAATTCCGGTCGCGTCGATAGCTCGCCCCATCAGACCGCCCAACGCATCGATTTCACGAACGAGGTGTCCTTTCGCTGTCCCGCCAATCGCCGGATTACAGGGCATGTGAGCTACGGTGTCTGTCGACAGCGTGCAGAGGCCGACATGGCATCCCATGCGGGCGGCCGCATGTGCCGCTTCAACTCCGGCGTGTCCGGCGCCCACGACGATCACATCGAAAGTCATGGTGAGTGCTACTTGCCGATGCAGAAGTGTCTGAAGATGTAATCCAACGTTTCCTCACTCGAGCCGATACCGACGACCTCGCCAAAACTCATACGTGCGCGATGGAGATCTGCGAGCACGAACTCCTCGGGGGCGCCAGCGTCGTTGATCGCCGTGCGCGCCTGCGTTAATGCCGCGCGCGCCTCCTTCAGAAGCATCACGTGCCGCACATTCGAGATCGCCGCGGGATCTCGCAATCCCTCTTGACCTGTCAATGACCGCAGCATCGCACATCTCAGATCGTCAAGACCTTCACCCCGCGTCGTCGAGACACGAATTGCTTCCGTCCTCTCCCATTTCGGCTCTCGATCACATTTGCTCGCCACGACCAGTCGGGCATGTCCCTCATCGGAATCGATCAGGCGATGATCGTCCTCAGTCAGCTCCTCAGCCGAGTCGATTACGACCAGGAGCAAATCGGCCGCGTCGCGTGCGCGGATTGCACGCGCCACGCCTTCCCGTTCAACCTCGTCTTTCGTCTCGCGAGCTCCCGCGGTATCGACCAGCGTGACGGCAAGACCGTCGAGATCGATTGTCTCGGTCAGAAAATCTCTCGTTGTCCCTGGGACGTCAGTCACGATAGCCCGCTCGTGGCCGATCAGCGCATTGAAGAGACTCGACTTTCCGGCATTGACGCGACCGGCGATCACGACGGTCGCACCTTCTCGAATCAAACGACCGCGCGCCTCGTGTGACAGCACAGCGTTCAACTCATCGATCACGTCACCGAGACGCGCCGCGACTTCGCGCGGCTCGATGAAGTGAAAGCCTTCCTCCGGAAAGTCGAGCGATGCTTCGAGCCTCGCGATCAGATCGAGTAACTTCCTATCGAGCGCCTCAATGCGCGCGCTCAACGTGCCCTCTAATTGATCGAACGCCATCTGCGCCTGAAGCGGAGTGGCAGCGTCAATCAGATCCGCTACAGCTTCCGCCTGGGCCAGATCGATTCTCGAATTCAGAAAGGCCCTGAACGTGAATTCTCCGGGTCTCGCCAGTCGGGCACCGGCCGCGACCAGGCTTCCCAGCAACCCTCTGAGCACGACAGGACTGCCGTGCGTGCTGATCTCGACGACGTGCTCGCCCGTATAGGAATGTGGCGCGGGAAACCACGTCACGATTGCGTGGTCGCTGGGACGTCTCGAGCTTCCGCCATCGGCGCGGATCCTTGTCAACGTTGCTTCTCGCGGCGCCAGCGCTTGTCGCCGTGTCAGTACTTGAACCGCGATGGCCGTGGCATTGGGTCCGCTGATTCGCACGACACCGATACCGCCTCGTCCCGACGGCGTTGCAATTGCGACAATCGTGTCGTCGGAAGAGAACATGCGGCTCTGTCTCACCCACGAAGACCGTCGCGCGGGCAGCGGCCGGTCTTACTGTCTGGCTGAAATGATGACGGTCTTCATGAACGCATCGCCAATGCTTTCCGAGCTCACCGTCGGATCCTCGGCGATGGCGATATGAACGATCCGCCGCTCGTACGGATTCAGGGGACCGATCTCCTGCGGCATGCCACTCGTACGCGCCTTCTCGGCCATGAAGCGCGCTATCTGTTTGATCTCGGCGTCCTTGTCTTTGCGGAAGCCGTTGCAGTCGACCACCACTCGATTGTCGTCACCGAGCTGCCGGCGAAAGGCGGTGGCGACGACGTGCTGGAGCGCCTGCAGACCTTCGCCACCGCGACGAATCAAAACGCCACCGTCGTCGCCCTCGAGGTTGATGCGCGTCCCTTCGGGTGAGTCCTCGATTCGCGCAGTGAGTTCCACACCCATCGCCTTCACGACGCTCTGCACAAAGTCCGCGATCTGTCTCGTCAAGGTCTCGTTCACGCTACGTCCTCGTCGACTCTCAACTCTTGCGTTCTGCGGCGGCGGTGCGACCGGTTCCTGCGTTCTTCATGCGGCGTTCCGCGGGTGGACGTGCAGTCGACACCACTGGTGGCCCAATCATCCAGTTCGTGAAGTACTGCTGCCCGATTGCCCAGAGGTTCCCGACAAACCAATACAGAACGAGGCCGCTTGGAACCCACAGGAACATGACGCCGAACATCAGCGGCATCATCATCATGATTTTCTGCTGTGCAGGATCAGCCGTTGATGGTGTGATTCGTTGCTGCCAGAACATCGTCAACGCCATCAGCACGGGCGTGACGTAGTAAGGGTCGTGCTCCGACAAGTCCCTGATCCACAATCCAAACTCGGCGCCGCGAAGCTCGATGGCCTGGGACAGCAGAGAGTAGAACGCGAACAGAATCGGCATCGTGAGGAGCATCGGTACGCATCCACTCGCGGGGTTTACACCCTTCTCGCGGTAGAGGTTCATGATCTCCGTATTCATTTTCTGCTTGGCGGGATCGGTTACCTTCAAGCCGGCATAGTGATCCTGAATTGCTTTCAGCTGCGGCTGCAGGGCCTGCATTTTGCGCATCGACACCACGCTCTTGTGGCGCAAGGGCGCGATCGCGAGGTTGATCAGTATCGTGAGAACGATGATCGACCAGCCCCAGTTCCCGATGTAACT
>Ga0068869_100002358_pt1 | contig 11374 bp, 8 predicted proteins | sample KBSMisM52_FD_64676 | JGI IMG/M metagenome (GOLD analysis project Ga0068869, IMG submission 64676) | Miscanthus rhizosphere microbial communities from Kellogg Biological Station, Michigan, USA - KBS Miscanthus M5-2 | ecosystem: Host-associated > Plants > Roots > Rhizosphere > Soil ... | reverse complement strand
CACATGTCCCGTGTAGGGATTGACGAAGAGCGTGCGCTGACCGGCGGCGACGGATGCCGGCGCGGACGGGTCCGACCAGATCGTGAGTGCGGTCGGTGTCGCGGCGGGGTTCGCGGCCTGGACGGCCGCGACGATCGCGGCCGGTGGGAGGCGCGCCGCGCCCGGCGGCGGCGACGCGCGGTAGGCCTTGGTATCGGCCCACGCGGCCATCTGCTTCTCGTAGGTCAGCAGGACGCCGGTGACCGACATGACCAGGACGATCGCGCCGGCGACGACGCCGGCGATGAGATGGCACCAGAAGATGACCCGCCGCAGCAGTTGCACGCTACACCTCGGCCCAGCGACGGAGCAGGTTGTGATACACGCCGGTCAGCGGCACCGCCGAAGGATGGTCGCCGCTGATGTGCGTCAACTGCTGGATCGCCGAGTCCAGATCGAACAGCAGCGTCCGCTTCCCGTCGTCGCGCACCATGCTCTGGATCCAGAAGAACGACGCGACGCGGGCGCCGCGCGTGACGGGACGGACATGGTGCAGGCTGGATGAGGGGTAGAGCACGAGATGTCCAGCCGGCAGCTTCACCGCGTGCACGCCGTAGGTGTCCTCGATCACCAGTTCGCCGCCGTCGTACTCGTCCGGACCGGTGAAGAACAACGTGGCCGAGAGATCCGTGCGGATGCGCACCGGCGTGCCCGACACGTGACGGATCGCGTTGTCGACGTGATTGCCGAACGAGTGGCCGCCCTGGTAGCGGTTGAAGAGCGGCGGAAAGACACGCGCCGGCAGCGCCGCGGCGATGAAGAGCGGCGTCCGCTGCAGCGCGGCGAGGATCTCGTCGCCGAGCTGGCGGGCGACGGGGGAGTCCTCGGGGAGCTGCAGGTTGTCCTTGGCTTTCGCGGACTGATGGCCCGCCGTGACGCGGCCGTCAATCCAGGCGGCCCCGTCCAAGCGCTGCCGTGCGCTGACCACTTCGTCGGCGCTGAAGACGTCGGGAATCTGTAAGAGCATGATGGGGGATCCGTTCAGAACTTGAAGCCGGCGCTCAGCGACGCCGAGCGCCCGGCGCCGGGGATGAAGTGGCCGCCGCCGACGCGATCGACGTAGTGGGCGTCCGCCAGGTTGTTCGCGTTGAGCCGCAGCGTGAGGTGCCGGCTGATCTCTTTCGCCGCCATCGCGCTCAGCACGTTGTAGCTCGGCACCGCGGTGGTGTTCAGCGTGTTGCGGAACACGGCGTCCATGAACTGCACGCCGCCGCCGACGGTCGTCTCCCAGGGCAGCCGGAACGTCGTCCACAGGTTGAGGGTGTGACGCGGCGTCAGGGTGAGGTCGTTGTCGAGCTCGGTCGCGGTGTTCGACGCGCGGATCCGGCTCGACATGAAGGCGTAGCCGCCGTAGATCTCCCAGCGTGCGGTGAGCCGTCCGGCGGCGCCCGCCTCGACGCCCTGCACGCGCTGGCGCCCGCGCAGCACGGTCGGCGGATCGCCGGGGTTGATGCCGGGCGTCCGCGCGTTGGTCTTCTCGGTCTGGAAGATCGCCGCGTTCACCGACAGCCGGCGGCGCGGCAGATCCCACTTGGTGCCGACCTCGTAGTTCCGCGTCTGCTCGGGCGCCAGGTTCACCGTCGCCGCGCTGAGCGACAGCCCTTCGGCCGACGGATTGAACGACGTGCCCGCTCCCAGGTAGACGCTGCCGGTCGGCTTCGGCTTGAACACCGCGCCGCCGCGCCAACTGACCATGTCGTCGGTCCGCTCGAACGGCGTGTTGACGCCGGTGGCGGCGATCGAGTCGTAGCGGATGTTGAACGAATCCCAACGGGCGCCGCCGGAGAGTTCCCAGCGCTCGCCGAGCTTCACGGTGTCGAAGGCGTACGCCGCGACCGATCGCGCCGTGCCTTTCGTCGACGCGCCGTTCGGCGCCAGCCCGCCGACATACGGATCGTCTGGATTGGGATGGAAGAGATCGGTATCGGGTGCGGCCGGACCGGTTTCGACGCGCGTGCGGTTTTCGTCGATCTCGCGGGAGAGATCGACGCCCGTCACCAGCGCGTGGGTCACGACGCCGGTGCGGAACCGCGCCGTCGCGTCGAGCTGATTCGCCGCGATGGTGTCGGTCTGGTCGCGCGACTTCCAGTCGGTGCGCCGGATATCCGTGCTGGTGTTGCTCACGAACCGCGGCGCCGTGATCATCGAGTCGCGGTCCGTGACGCCGTAGCGCGTCTGGTTGCGCACCGTGAACGCCGTGCCGACGTCGTGGCTCACGACCACCGTCCCGAGGTCCGTCGTCGTCTTCTCGTAGTCCCGGTTGCGCATGCCGTAGAAGTTGCTGAAGTCCACAGGCGGCGTCTGGTTGGCGTACTGCGCGAGCGGAACGTTCGCCGCGGGCACCCAGGGCAGGCCGTAGTCGGGAATGCCGTCCTGCTTCAGGCGGAAGTAGCTGGCCGTGAGCCGCGTCGGCGTGCGGAGGCCGACCGCGATCGACGGTGCCACACCCCAGCGGTTGCTCTCGACGACGTCGCGGCCGGGAGTGCCGGTGTCCTGCCACATCGCGTTGAGCCGGAGGCTGGCGCCGCCCAGTCCGCTGACGGGCTGATTCAGATCCAACGTGCCGCGCTTGTAGCCGGCGTTGCCGCCGCTGAGCGACAGGGCGCGGCTCGCCTGCAGCGACGGCGTCTTGCTGACCATGTTCACCGACCCGCCGGTCGATCCGCGTCCGGAGGTCGCCGACGCCGGGCCCTTGGTCACTTCCACCTGCTCGAGATTGAACGCGTCGCGCGAGTAGCCGCCGAAGTCGCGGACGCCGTCGATGAAGATGTCGGTGCGGGCGCTGAAGCCGCGAATCGCCATCTGGTCGCCGGCCGGCGTTCCGCCTTCGCCCGCCTGGATCGTGATGCCCGGGACGTTCCGCAGCACGTCGCGCAGCGTCGTCGCCGACTGCGCCTCCATCAGCGCCTGCGGGATCACGGTGATGGTCTGCGGCGTGTTGCGGAGAGGCTCGGTGTACTTCGGCGACGCGGGCCGCGCCGCGGCTCGCACGTCAACCGATTCGCTGGCCACGCGGATCTCGACGAGGGCGGAGAACGGGGCGGTGAAGCGGAACGCGAGCGACGTGCCGGCAAGCAGCTTCGCGAGCGCCTGGTCGGCCGTGAACAGGCCGGATACGCCAGGGGACGTGATGCCGCGGACGACATCGGCCGGGAACGTCACCGTCACGCCGCTGGCGGACTGATACGCGGCGATCGCCGTCTCGAGCGGCCCTTCAGCGATGTCGTAGCGGCGGACGCCGCGGTCCTGATCGGCGGTCTGCGCCGTGTACGGATCGATCACGCGCGACAGCGCGGGACGCCATGGATCGCTGAACCGCTCGTCGAGCCACCGCGAAATGGCTTGCGAGAACGCGCGGTCTTCGGAAGACGGTGCGGGGTGCGCGGACACCGGCCGCGCGTGAAGGCTGCCGAGCATGCTGGCGGCCATGATCGCGGTCGCCGTTCGATGGGATTTCTTCCTGGGCGCCATGGGCAAACTCCTTGCGTGCCATGGCGGCTGACCCTAGAATTGCGGGGTCAGATGCCACGCGCTCGCGCGTCAAAGGTTCCAGCCGGACCTCGGTATTTGACTGGCCCGCCGGGTGTGCAACCACCCGTCGGGCTTTTTCGTCGGCCGGATGAGTGCTCCCCGGCCTGCTCGGCATCCTATATCCGACCAAATTGGTCGGTCAAGTAGTAGTTCGCGGATTTTCGGCCGCGAATTGTAAGAACTTCGTACTGTCCCTCCATCTTTCGGAGGATGTCCGGCGGGTCACGCCGTCTTAGAGTGGGGGCGTGCTACCCTCGGCGCCCGGCAACCCGCACGGCATGCTGGCCACATTCCCGCTCGTCCTCGCGCTGCTCCTGAATGGCGCCCTGGCGACGGCTTTTGCCGCCTATGCCTGGCCGCGCAAGGGGACTCCGGGCGCCCGGCCGTTCTCGGTCGTGAACATTCTGGCGGCACTCGCCGCCTGGGGCTACGCCGCCCATATTCAGTCCGGCCATGACAGCTTCGACCTGTGGACGCAAATCCGCTTCGCGGCGCAGACCGGATTGCCGCTCGCGGTGCTGGCGCTGTGTTTGGAGCTTGCGGGCCGGCGGGCGTGGTTTGCCGGGTGGCGGCTGGCCGCCCTCACGCTGATCCCCGTGTCGTTTGTCGCCGCGGCGTGGACCAACGAGTCGCACCATCTGTTTATCAGGCGGCCTCACGCTCCCGGGAGCGCGGCGCTGTTGTCTCTCGCGGGCGAGCCGGGTCCCGTCCTGTGGGTCTTCCTCGCCTACTCCGCGGTCACGATCTTCTCGGGCGCGTTGCTGCTTCTCGAACAGGCGCTGCGCCGCGGCGGCCTCGCGCGCCAGCAGGCGCTGCTCCTCCTCGTGGCCTTGGCGTTCCCGGCCGTCGCCACCGCCCTGACGGTGCGCAACGTCTTCATCGGCGGCCTCCTCCTCGGTCCGTTTTCCTACGGGATCTCGCTGTCGATGTTCGCCTTCGCGATCTTCAGAGCCGGCTTCCTCGATCTCGTGCCTGTCGCGCGCGCCGCGGTGTTCGAGGAGATGAGCCAGGGCGTCCTCGTCGTGGACGCCGCGCGCCGTGTGGTCGACGCGAACGCGGCGGCGGCGAGGTTCCTCGGGACCGGCGGCGCACTTGTCCGGCGGAGCGCCACGGATCTGTTCGCGGACTTTCCCGCGGTGATCGATGCGCTCGGCGCCGGCACGCGTGTGAGCCACGACATCCAGCGCGGATCGGAGAGCCTGGAAGTCGTCGTCACGCCGCTCGTGAGCCCCGGATCGATCGCGGGTCACGTCGTGATGATCCACGACGTGACCGAGACGCGGCGGACGCAGGCGGCGCTGGTGGCGGCCTCGCGCGCGCGCGGAGACTTCCTGGCCCGGATGAGCCACGAGATCCGCACGCCGATGAACGGCGTCATGGGCCTCTCGGGCCTGTTGCTGCAGACGACGCTCACCGAGCGGCAGCGCGAGCACGCGCGCGGCGTGCGGCAGTCGGCGCAGGCGCTGCTTCGCGTGGTCAACGACGTCCTCGACTTCTCGCGCATAGACGCGGGCCGCTTGAGCCTCGAAGTGTCGGTCTTCGAACCGAGGAAGAGCGTAGCCGAAGCGATCGAGCTCGTGCGGCCGGAGGCGCAGGGGAAGGGGTTGGTGCTGCGCGCGGAAACGGACGCCGACGTGCCGTTCACGGTCGCCGGCGACGCCGGCCGGCTGCGCCAGGTGCTGGTCAACCTGCTCGGCAACGCCGTCAAGTTCACGCACACCGGAGAAGTCGGGGTCCACCTGGCGCTCGATCCGGCGTCCACGGCCGACGAGATCACGCTGCGCCTCACCGTTCGCGACACCGGCATCGGCATCGCGCCGGAGGCGATCGATCGGATCTTCCAGCCGTTCGTCCAGGCGGAAACGTCCACCGCCAGCCGCTACGGCGGCAGCGGGCTGGGGCTGGCGATCTGCCGGCAGCTCGTCGATCTGATGGGCGGGCGGATCGAGGCGCGCAGCGAGCTCGGTCGGGGAAGCACCTTCGTGTTCACCGTCCGCGTGGCGCGCCCGGCCGCCTCCGCCGGCGGGGTGCCGGCGGATGACCAGGACGAACTGCCGCCCGTCAGCCGCTGGTCGGGGCGCGTGCTGGTGGCGGAAGACAACACCGTCAACCAGCTCGTGATCGTGCAGCAGCTCGAAGCGCGCGGCCTGGTCGCCGACGTCGCCGCGACCGGCGTCGAAGCGGTCGATGCGTGGGCGCGAGTACCGTATGATCTCGTGCTGATGGATTGCCGCATGCCGGAAATGGACGGCTACGAAGCGGCGCGCGAGATTCGCCGCCGCGAGGACGGCGGCCGGCGGATCCCGATCGTGGCGATGACGGCCGACGCGCTGCCTGAATACCGGCAGCGCTGCCTCGATGCCGGCATGGACGCGCACCTGGCGAAGCCGGTCGGCGCGCGCGATCTCGATGCCGTGCTCACCCGGTTCGTGTCGTCGGGCGAGGCCGTCGCAGGCCCGGCGATCACGGCCGGCGCGCTCGACGAAGTCCGCCAGGCCATGGGCCCCGGCTTCGCCACGCTCATCGAACGGTATCTGGCGGACGCCGGCGCCTCGCTCGACGCCCTGCGTGACGCCGCGGCTCGGCGGGACGATCGCGCCGTCGAGCATCTCGCGCACCGGCTCAAGGGGAGCTCGGGCCTGGTCGCGGCCGCGACCGTGGCGCGCCTCTGCCAGCGGCTGGTTGACGACCCGCGCGAAGGGGCGCTCACGATCGAGGCGCTCGACGAGGAGCTGGGGCGCGTCCGCGAGCAGCTGCAAACGGCCGTGAGGAACGCGTGACGGGACCGAAACGATCCAGCGTCCTGCTGGCGGACGATCACGCCGTCGTGCGGCTCGGCCTCCGCACGCTGATCGATCACCAGCCCGACCTGCAGGTCGTGGCCGAAGCGGAGACCGGCACCCAGGCGATCGCGCGGTTCCTCGAGCTGCAGCCGGACATCGCCGTGGTCGATCTGCTGCTGCCCGGCAAGGACGGCGCCGAGGTGTGCGAGGCAGTGCGCCGCGAGCTGCCGCGCGCGCGGATCCTGATCGTCAGCAGCTCCTCGGGCAGCGAGCACATCCATCGCGCGCTGAAAGCCGGCGCCCAGGGCTACCTGCTCAAGGAGGCGTCCCCGTCGTCGCTCCTATCGGGGATCCGTGACGTGCTGGCCGGCGGTCGCGTGATTCCTGCCGAGATCGCGAAGGGCATGGCCGAACGGGCCTACCAGTCCGATCTCTCCCCGCGTGAGAGCGACGTGATCGGGCTGATGGTCGAAGGCTTGAGCAACAAGGCGATCGCGGCCCGCCTCTCGCTCACCGAAGCAACCGTCAAGACCCATGTCACCCACATCTTCGAAAAGCTCGGGGTCGAGGATCGGACCCAGGCCGCCCTCGCGGCGGTCAAACGGGGCATCGTTCGCTAGCCGAGGGGCTTCGCCCCTCGGATTCCCCGACACGCTCACTCGCGGCGGCCCGTGCCCCGCTCCGTTCGCGTGGCTCGCTCGCGGCGCTCGCTCCGCGCAACGGTGACGAGCAGTGCTCCATTCCCCGTTCCTGTAGCTTCCGCCCTTAGGCGGAAACATGGTCCGAGAGCTACTCCCGCAGCGCGATCATCGGATCGACGCGGGCGGCGCGGCGCGCCGGGATGTAGCTCGCAATTGCGCAGACCGCCGCGAGCAGGATCCAGACGCCGGCATAGGTAACCGCGTCCGTTCCGGTGACACCAAAGAGCATCGCGCCGATCGCGCGGCTGGCCAGCACCGCCGCCGGCAGGCCGACGGCAAGGCCGGCGAGTGCCAGCCTCATCGCGTCCGCGAGCACGTGTGCGAGGACGCGCTGCCGGGTGGCGCCGAGCGCCATGCGGATGCCGAGCTCGCGCCTCCGTTCCGCGACCCCATAGGCCATGACGCCGTAGAGTCCGACGGCGGCCAGCACGAGCGCGGCCGCCGCGAAGCTTCCGAGCAGGATCAGGATGAAGCGCCGCAGCCGTACCGATTCGGAGTCCGCGATGACCTGCCGCAGCAGGCGCGCGTCCCACCAGTCCTTGCCGATCGCGCCCCGCAGGCGCGCGCGGAGATCCGGTGCGATCCGCGACGCGTCGGCAGCGGTGCGCGCGCGCAGCAGCAGGAACATGTCGTGTTCTACGATCTGGGTGTACGGGCGGTAGATCGTCATCGCCGGCGCCGCGTCGAGATTCGCTTGGCGGACGTCGGCGGCCACGCCGACGATGAGGTTCTGCACGCCGCGCAGCGGGCCGGCGCTGCTGCAGCACCTCGTCGACCCCTCGTCATGAACCACCTCGATGCGCCGGCCGACGGCGTTCGCGCCCTTGAAGTAACGCTGCGCCAGCGACTGGCTGACGATGGCCACCGGGACGGCGGACGCGTTGTCGGCATCCGTGAAAGACCGCCCCCGCAACAGCGGAATCCCGAGTGTCTGGAAGTATCCGGCACTGACCAGGATGTCGCCGGCGGCCTGACGGCCGGACGGGCCGTCGGTCATGCCCTCTACTCTGAACGGCAGATCGCGGGCGTCGTGCACCGGCGGCCGCGACGAGACCGCGGCGATCTCGATACCGGGGATGGCCTGCGCCTGGACGAGCGACTCATGCCAGAAGGCCACGGCCGGCGCGAAGGTCCGGCCGCCGTCGCTGCCGGTCTCGATCACGTGATCGAGCGCCATGCCGCCGGCCGCCGCATGGACGTGCACGAAGCTGCGCGTCAGCAGTCCGAAGGACGTCAGCAGCACGAGCGACAAGGCGAGCTCGGCGACGATCAGCGCCCTGCGGCCGCGGTTCTGCCTCGCACCGCCGGTGCCGGCGAATCCTCCGTCTCTGAGGCCCTGGTTCAGATCGACACGGGACGCGCGCAAGGCGGGCGCGAGGCCGAACACGATGCCGGTCAACAGCGACAGGCACAGACTGAATGCGAAGACCCGGCCGTCGACCGCCACCGTCAGCCGCGCGGGCACGTAGCCATTCGCAACCGCGAGTGCGTGCAGCGAGTCGATCGACCAGCGCGCCATGAGCAGTCCCAGGCCGCCGCCGGCAAGAAAGAGCAGCAGGTTCTCCACGAGCAGCTGGCGGACCAGCCGGGCGCGGCTGGCGCCGAGCGCCGCGCGGATCAGGCACTCCCGTCCGCGGCTCAGCGCGCGAGCCAGCATCAGGCTTGCCACGTTGACGCAGGCAATCAACAGCACGAGACCGACGGCGCCGAGCACGAGCAACAGGCCCTGCCGCGACTTCGACCCGATCGACAGATAGTACTTGTCGAGCGGCACGACGGACATGTCGCGTGTGCCGTTGGTCGCGGGGTACTCGGCGGCGAGCGCGCGCGAAATCGTCTCGACGTTCGCCTGCGCCTGGGCCAGGCTGACGCCCGGGCGAAGCCGCGCGAACGCGTCGAGATCGCGGTGGTTTCTGTCGCTCGGATATTCTGCCGGCACCAGCGGCACCAGGATGTCGGCCTCATACCGCAGCACGTTCGGCGGCAGCACGCCGACAATCGTGTGCGCCGCACCGTTCACCGTTACCGTCCGCCCGGCGACGTGCGGATCGGCGCCGAACGCGCGGCGCCAGTAGGCGGCCGTCAGGATCAGCACCTGGTTGCGCCCGGGCTGACTTTCCTCCCGAAGAAACGATCGGCCGAGGATCGGTTGAACGCCGAGCGTCTGCAGCCACGACGTCGTGACCAGAGCGCCGAGCACTGGCGCTGGTGTGCCGTCGATCGTGACTATGTAGTCGGTCCCGTCGTCGGCAGCCATCTGCTCGAAGACCTGGTTCCGATCTCGGAGGTCAGCGAAGTCGGCAAGGGACACATCGTCCGTGAGAATCCGGGCCGTGTTGCCGGCGATCTTCACCAGCCGTTCCGGATCCTTGTAAGGCAGGGGACGATAGATCACGGTGTCGACGATGCTGAAGATCGCCGTGGTCGCGCCGATCCCCAGCGCCAGCGTGAGCACCGACGCGGCGGTGAAGCCGCGGTTCTTCACGAACATGCGGCCTGCGTACGAGAGGTCCTGGAGGAACTGCTCGAACAGCGCCCCGGATCGCGCGTCGCGCACGCGCTCTTTGACCTGTTCGAGCCCTTGCAGCTCGAGCAGAGCGGACCGCCGCGCCTCCTCCTCCGTCAGGCCCGCGCGCCGGCGCTCGTCGGTGGCCAGGTCCACATAGGCGCGCAGTTCGGCGTCGAGGTCACGCTCGACGCGGGCTCGATTCAGAAGGTTGCGGAGGAGGCTGATCAGGCGCGAGGGCCGTCCCATCGTCGGGCCTCAGGACGTGGCGGCGATGGCGGCGGCGATGGCCCCGGCGATCAGCTCCCAGCTCGCCGTTTCCGCGTCGAGATGGCGGCGGCCCGGTTTGGTGAGCTCATAGAACTTGGCCCGCCGGTTGTTCTCCGACTCGCCCCATTCCGACTTCAGCCAGCCTTGCTCTTCGAGACGATGCAGGGCGGGGAAGAGGGAGCCGGGCTTGACGTCGAACGTCCCGCGCGTGATCTGCGCGACGCGGCGCGCGATGCCGAGACCATGATTGGGCCCCAGCGACAGCGCCCGCAGAATCAGCAGATCGAGCGTCCCCTGGAGAATCCCGCTTGACGGCGCCATGCCACCCCCTCGTATAGAAAGACGATAGGAGTATCGGCAATACTCCTATCGGATGTCAATAGGAGGCTCAGGCGCCCACTTCCGACGTGCAGTGAGGACAGCGGCGGGCCCGGACCGGGATCGACGAGGCGCAGAACGGGCAGTCGCGGCGCGGCTCGCCTGGAGCAACGGCCGGCGGCGGCATCAGCTTGTTCAGTTGACGGACCAGCAAGAACACGACGAACGCCACGATCAGGAACTCGACGACGCTGTTGAGGAAGACGCCGTAGTTGATGGTCGGCGCGCCGGCTTTCTGCGCCTCGGCCAGGCTCGCATAGGTCTGGCCGTTGAGCGCGACATAGAGGTTCTTGAAGTCGACGCGGCCGATGATCAGACCGATCGGCGGCATGACCACATCGGTGACGAGCGAGGTCACGATCTTGCCGAAGGCGGCGCCGATGATGACACCGACGGCGAGGTCGATGACATTGCCGCGGGACGCGAACTGCCTGAATTCCTTCCACATAGCCCCAGATGGTAACCCGGTGTCCGGGGTCCGGCCCCGGCGTTTTGCGGCTGGGTTCCGAGCCCCCTGGACCCCGGTTGCTAAATTTTTGGCCTGGTGCTAGTTTTACAGCACCTTTTCGCCGGAGCCGCCGTCTAAGGGTCTGTATGAACACCAACGACCACCGGGATTTGAGCCGCCGGGAGCGGCAGATCCTCGACATCCTCTATCAGCGGGGTCAGGCCACGGCGGCCGAGGTCCAGACCGAGCTGCCGGAGCCGCCGAGCTATTCGGCGGTGCGCGCCCTGTTGCGGATTCTCGAGGAAAAAGGGCACGTCCGTCATGAACAGGACGGTCCTCGCTACGTCTACCTGCCGACCATCGCGCGCGACAACGCCCAGCGCTCGGCCCTCCGGCACATCCTGCAGACCTTCTTCGACGGATCGGCGGAGCAGGCGATTTCCGCGCTCCTCGACGACCAGTCGACCCGATTTTCTCCCGCGGAACTGGATCGCCTCGCGTTGATGATCGACACGGCGCGAAAGAGCGGAGCTTAAGCCATGACTTTCCTCTCGCTGTCCCTCGTCGTCGATGCGGTCGCGAAGGCGTCCGTGATTCTGGCCGTGACGGCGCTCGTCGCCGCCACCCTCCGCCGCGCCTCGGCTGCCGCCCGGCATTTCGTGTGGACGCTCGGCCTGCTCAGCGCGCTCGCCGCGCCGGCGTTGTCGGTCGCGCTGCC
>Ga0068869_100002334_pt1 | contig 11410 bp, 9 predicted proteins | sample KBSMisM52_FD_64676 | JGI IMG/M metagenome (GOLD analysis project Ga0068869, IMG submission 64676) | Miscanthus rhizosphere microbial communities from Kellogg Biological Station, Michigan, USA - KBS Miscanthus M5-2 | ecosystem: Host-associated > Plants > Roots > Rhizosphere > Soil ... | reverse complement strand
GAGTGAGGAACCGGTTCCGCATTTATTTCGAGTCCTTTTTCGCCGCAGCATCGGCGGCCTTCTGCTGTTCCTCGAGCCGGGCGCCGACGAGCGTGTTGTAGAGACCGTAGTTGCCTTCGTGGCACGCGTGCTCGAACAGCGGACCGTTGGTCTTGCGCATCGCGGCCTCGACGGACCACGATCGCTCCCACATGCTCTTGTCTTCGATCGTGAAGTTGTACTCGATCACGTCGTCGGACACACGCTTCAAACGCTCGACGACTTTCATGTTCTCCGTGGAGCCTCTCAACGGATTCTTCCCGTTGAAGTTGGTCGTCTCGACCACGAGCGTGTCGCCCTCCCACCGGCCGCGCGACACACCCATCCACTGACGCACGTTCGACGAAGGCTGCGGACGACCGTCCAGCGGAATGACCCGGACGTCGTGAATCATCTCCGTGAGAATCATCACGTAGCCCGGCGCCTGAACGATGTGGTAGTTGCTGTTGTATGCGGCATCCATCATCGGCGGTCCCGGCCCGGCCATGATGATGCACCGATCGTCGAGCTGATTGCTCTGCGCCGAGTCCCACCGTCCCCCCAGCCGCTTCGCCGCCTCGGCGCGCGCTGCGAGAATCCTCTTCCCTTCTTCGGTGATTGGCGGCAGCTTGCCGTTCTTCGGATCGACGATCAACGACGTGCGAAGGCTTCGCGCGAGCGTCGCCTGGCTGCGATCGAGTCCGAACTGCGTGAAGTCGTAGTGCACGTCGGCGACTGTTCCCGGCTCGGTCTCCGCCGACTCACGCGCGGCGGCAGCTTTCTCGGCGGCCGCCGCTTCCGCTGGCGTGTAGAACTCCTTGGTGACGTTGTCCGGCCGCTCGAGTGGTGTGTAGGTCGCGTTCGACCAGAAACCCTGCAAGTCAGGCTGACCGTCTGGCGTGCGCGGCACCTTGTACGCCGGACCCTGCGCACGCACGAAGACCACGCAGGTCGCGAAGAACACAAAGAACGCAAGAACTCGGTAACTCTTCGTGGCGTTCATGCTCATTGTTGGCCTTGTGGCAGCGCGTACGCGAACAGCGAGCTCCCCGCAGCGATCGTGACGTACTGCCTGCCGCCGACCGAGTAACTCATTGGCCCGGCGTTGACCTGCCCACCGACGGACGCCTTCCATAGCAACTCCCCTGTCCGTGCATCGAGCGCGAAGAAATAGCCTTCCTTGCCGCCGCTGAAGAGCACATCACTCGCGGTGGTCAACACACCGCCCCACGTGATGTCGCTCATGCGGTACTCCCACTTCGGTTCGAGCGTGTTCGGGTCGTACGCTCTGACGACACCGTACGCTTCCTCGTCGTTGTTGTAGAACTGTTGCAAGTTCACCTGCCCCATCGTCGTCTGCCGCGTATTCACGCCGACGGGTCGCGGGCTCAGGCCCTCGGTGACGATGGTCCCCGTGTTCTCCCAATGCGCGACGTAGAACCATCCGGTCTTCGGACTGAATGATGGCGGCGCCCAATTGGTTGCGCCGTGCACGTGCGGTTGGATCAACGTGCCCTCAGGAGTGGGAACCTTCCCGGGAACGCGCTTCGGACGACCCTTGTGATCGAAGCCGTCCATCCAGTTGACCTTTACGTATGGCTTGCCGAGCAGGAACTCCCCGGTCTTTCGATCGAGCACGTACATCACGCCGTTGCGATTCGCCCACATCATCACCTTGCGTGGCTGCCCGCGGAAGGTGATGTCAGCGAGAACGGGAACCTGCGTCGAGTCGTAATCGAGCTCGTCGTGCGGAGTGAACTGGTAATGCCATTTCAGCTTGCCGGTGTCAGCGTCGAGCGCGACGACGCTGTCGCTGTATAAGTTGTCGCCGAGACGATTGCGACCGTCCCAGTCTGGCGCCGGATTCCCCGTTCCCCAGAACGTCAGGTTCGTCTCGGGGTCGTAGGCTCCCGCGTTCCACACACCGGCTCCACCCGTCATCCATGAGTTGCCCGACCACGAGTCGTTGCCCGGCTCACCCGGACCGGGGATCGTGTGGAAGCGCCACACTTCCTTGCCGGTCTTGGCATCGAACGCGGCGACGATGCCGCGAATGCCCATATCACCGCCGGCGGTGCCGACAATCACCTTGTCCTTCACGACGAGCGGCGAGTGCGTGATCGAATAGCGCTGCGCGGAGCTCGCGACCATCGTGTCCCACATCAGGCTGCCGCTCTTCGCGTCGATGGCCAGCAGGTGCGCATCGATCGTTCCCATGTAGAGCGTGTCGCCCAGAATCGCGAGGCCACGATTCACACGACCGCAACAGGTTCGCGCGTCCGGCGCGGGCTGGTGCGAGTACGTCCAGAACACGCGACCGGTGACGGCGTCGAGCGCGACGACGTCGTTAGGCGCCTGCACGGTATACAGGACTCCGTCAACAACGAGCGCCGTGGCTTCGAACTTCTCGAGCGAGCGCGATTGCCACACCCACTGCAGTTGCAGGTTCTTCGCGTTGGCCGCCGTGATCTGCGTCAGCGGGCTGAAGCGCTGATTGAAGAGCGTGCCTGAATAACTGAGCCAGTTCTGCGGCTCGCGATCGGCGCCGAGAATGCGATCGAACGTGACCTGCGCCTGCAGCGACGCGGCTGCGAGCAGAACGAGAAGACACGTGCGCGCCATCATGGAGTAGCCCTGCCTTTGAGCGAGACGAGATAGCTGACGACGTCTGCCGCTTCCTGCGCGTCGAGCTTGCCCTTGTACGACGGCATCGGGGTGGGCGCGAAGCCGTAGTCTTTCAGGTCTGCCTTCACGAACGAACGCAGCTGCTCCTTTGAGTCGAGCAATTGCACCGTGAACGTATCGTGATTGAGCAGACGCCCGGTGACTGTCGTCCCGTCCTTCAGCGTTACACGATAGAAACGATTGCCGGGCAACACCTCCGCGGACGGGTCGAGCACAGATTGTTCGAGCTCGATCGTGCGCCGCACCTGCCCGATTCGACTCAGGTCAGGCCCGAGGCGCGACCCGGTGCCGTTGACACGATGACAGGCGGCACACGCGCCCTTGCCATCGAAGATCGACTTGCCCCGTGCGGCGTCTCCGGTGGCTGCGACACTCCGTCGCGACTCCGCCAACGACCTCAGATACGCGACGATCTTGACGGCCTGTGCTTCCGAGACGTTGTTTGCCGGCATCGGCGTGTTCGGGATGCCGTTCCGAATGATGCCGACGAGTTCCTGATCCGTCAGCGCCCGCCGGAACTGGCCACGCCCGAGGTCGATCCCCGCGACCTGATCGCCGTCCGGTCCATGACAGTTCGCGCACGTGTTCCTGAACGCGCGCCCACCGTCTTCGATGTCGAACGCCGTGGCGTGCTGAGCGGACAGCGCTCCGCCAGCGGCAAGAAGGCCGGCGGCGACGAGCACGAAAAACGCAGAGGCGGACCGCATAAGTCCTGACGTCGCGGCATCTTAACCGTCGGTGGGTGGGAGATCAACTTCCCGAATGGAGGTAGCTGGGTGGGCTAGGTAACTGGGTAGCTGGGTAGCTAGGCTCTTAGGTTGCCAGGGCTTTTCAACCCAGCTACCCAGCTACCCAGTTACCCAGCTACCTAGCAACCTAACTACTTGTCGTACGTCACGCGCTTCTTCTGATCCTCGAGGACGGCTTCCTTGTCGCCCGGGTACCAGTATTCGAGGTGGCAGCTCTCGCAGGCCTTGTCGATCTTGTCGCCGACGTCGAAGAGTCCTTGCGCGTCGCGCGCCTTGATGACCTTCAACGACTCGAGCGCAGCCTCCCGCAAACCATCGGCGTGCTTCGCCCAGAGCGCGGGGTCCTTCTTGATCTTGGCTTCGATCTCCGCCGGCGTGAGCTCAGGTCCGCCCGGTTCCTGGTTCAGTGACTTGTCTCCGGATGGCACCATCGCCCGCGGCATCTTGAGCAGGTTGGCGGACTCGGCGAGGATGAGCGCGCCACGCTCGACGCGCGTCCAGTCTTCATCGGTGAGGGGAAGCGTCTCGACGGTACCCTTCGCGCTCACGTCGATCACGGCGGCATCGAAGATCCAATCGGCGATCGGATCGACGATGTGCTCCATCAATTCCTTGACGGAGAGAACCGGCGTGAACGACGGCGCATCAGCCACGGCCGGCGCGACTGGCGTCGGTTGGCCGCAACCAGAGAACAGCAGCGCAGCTGTCAGCAGCGAGCCGGCGGTGGCAAGGGCTGACGCGCTGCGCATCAACTACTGTGTGCTCGCCGGAACCGGAGGAATTTGCTCGTTCGGATACCAGTACTGACGATGGCAGTTCTCGCAGGCCTGCTCGATCTGTTCGCCCACCTCGAAGACCTTCTGCGAGTCTTTGGCGTCGATCGCCTTGATCGCTTCCAGCCCGGCCTCGTGCAGCTTCGTCGCGCGCATCACCCACGCCGCGCGATCCTTGTTGATCAAGTCTTCCATCTCGGAGGGCTCCAGCTCGACGCCTGGCGTCTCCGACTTTTCCCCTGCGGCAGCGACGTGACGTCCCGGCATCATCAGCAGATTGCCTGCCTCGGACAGCGCAACCGCCCCCTTGCGCACGTTCTTCCACTCTTCGTCGGTCTTGGGCGCGGTGTCCACGGTTCCCTTGGCGCTCTGCACCGTTGTGACCGAGAGCCACACGACGTCTGCGTTGGGATCCACGATCGACATCATGATGTCTTTGATCGTCGCCGTCGGCTGATAGACCGGCGTTTCAGGTGCGGGCTGAGAAGCGGCAGCTGGAGGTTGTGGTGCACTCTGACACGCGCTGACCGTGAAGAGGACGCCGGCGAAGATCACGGCGCTCAGGAGAAGAAACCGACCACTGTTTCGCATTGACAGACCTCATGTGCCGCACGTCACGTGCGACCAACTCTTTGGCACTATACCCGGGCCAACCTGAGCCCTTTCTGAAGTCTAGATAAATTATTCTTCAGATTTTACGGCCTCGCACGGGCAACGCGCACGAGCGCGAGAGATGGTAGCGATTGTCAGCGAACGCGCGGTATCCCCAGTCGAAGAGGTGGCGTAATAGCGGCGTGACAGATAAGAGATAGAGGGGACACGTCCACCAGATCCGCCGCAGCACGTATCTGTATGCGTTTGCACCGCGCAGCTCGTGGCCACTCGCGAGGAGCACACGCAGGTCGCGCAGCAACTCCTCTTCATCTGGTGAAGCAAGCCGCTCTCGCACCCAGGTGTCCTGCAACGGCGCGATCGCAAGGCCGCGCTTCCGAAGCGTGTTCGACCAGTACTCGACCCAGGTTCGGCAGAACCCACACGAGCCGTCGAACAGCACCCAGCCGATCGGCGCGAAGGTGTTGCGTGCCATCCACCTACTAGAATGCCCCCGATGGACTCGCTGAGGACACTCCCGTCTGTGGACGGCTTCCTGCGAACGGCGCAGGTCGAAGCGCTGATTGCTCAGCACGGTCGGGCCGTCGTGACGGACGCCATTCGCCGTGTCCTTGCGGGCGTTCGCTCGGAGATCACAACCACCGGCGCTGCCATCAGCCACGACGCCTTGCTGGATCGCGTCGTCCTCGAGGTTCACACCCACATGACCGCCTCACTTCGGCGTGTCTTCAACCTGACGGGCACGATTCTCCACACCAATCTTGGGCGCGCGCCGCTGCCGCGCGAAGCGATCGAAGCGATCATCACCGCAGCCAGCGAACCTAGCAACCTCGAATTTGACCTCGACACCGGCAAGCGCGGCGATCGCGACGCGCATGTCGAGGCCACCCTTTGTCGACTGACGGGCGCCGAGGCCGCGACTGTCGTCAACAACAACGCCGCCGCTGTCCTGCTGGTGCTGAACACGCTCGCGCTGCGAAAGGAAGTGCCAACCTCGCGCGGTGAGCTGATCGAGATCGGTGGGTCGTTCCGTATGCCGGACATCATGAAGCGCGCGGGCTGCACGCTGCGCGAAGTCGGCACGACCAATCGGGTGCACCTGCGTGACTACGCTGATGCGATCGGACCGAAGACCGGACTGGTAATGAAGGTGCACACAAGTAACTATGAGGTCGTCGGTTTCACGGCGACCGTGCCGGAACGGGATCTGTCGTCGTTGTGCCACGAGCGCGGCGTACCGTTCGTCGTCGATCTGGGAAGCGGGACGCTCGTTGACCTGGCGCAGTACGGCGTGCCACACGAACCGACGCCGCCGGAGGCGCTCGCGCACGGCGCAGACGTCGTGACGTTCAGTGGAGACAAACTGCTCGGTGGCCCACAGGCCGGTCTCATCGTCGGGCGCGCGGACCTGATCGCGGCGATCAAACGCAATCCGCTCCGCAGGACGTTGCGCGTCGACAAGATAACCACTGCAGCACTCGCGGCCGTGCTCGCGCTCTATGCAGACAGCGATCGACTCGCCGCACGACTTCCTGTCCTCACGCTGCTCACGAGACCAGTCGCAGAGATTCGATCGCTCGCCGAGCGGCTGCTTCTGCCGATCGCGACGGCCTTCGAGCATGCTGCCGTCGTGCAAGTTGCCGAGTGCCTCAGTCAGATCGGAAGTGGCGCGCTCCCGACGCGCACGATCCCGAGCGTGGGACTGTCGCTCCGTCCACGCGCGCGGCGCGGAGCAGGCACCACGCTCCACGCCATTGCCGCGTCGTTTCGCGCACTACCCATTCCAGTAATCGGTCGCGTAGAAGACGACACCTTCATCCTCGACCTGCGGTGCCTCACCGACGAACACGCGTTCGCTGCACAGCTCCCCCATCTGCGTTACCAAGACGTCACGGACATAGAGTGAAACGGTGCCCCTGGGGACACGCACTAGAGACAGGGGCACACGACGAGACTGAATCGATCGCGCGCGGGCTTGTATATCAGTTGCCCGCCACACGCTGTTCGTTGACGGGATGCCGCGTCCGCTTTCGAACGCCGCTCCATGCGGCCTGAGTAGACGCGCGTGACGTTGCAAACCTTCGCCGTGGAATTTCCGTCAAAGAGCACAAGTTCGGACGTGAGTGCCTTGTGGTACGGAGGCTGCACAGCGAACGGCTCAGCGCAACTGTGAACCTAGTCGTCGGCGCGACGTAGAGAGTGGAAACAGTTTCGCGAGGGCGGGACGCCGATGCGCGGCAACGCATCGACGCCCCTCATCACAACCCGCAGGTTAGGGCTGCGGGCAGGACTCTACCCAGTATAGGTGAGGCCAGCCTGCGGCACCTGTCGACTCGCTCGGGATCCCTGAGCCGTCGAAGGACAGGAGGCTGGTCATGTCGAGCGCCGCTGCCATCATCGCGTGCGCGCTGTCGCTGCTGGGCCGAAGCGAAAGGACGATGCCCCCGATTACCCCGGTGGAGGCACCGCCGAAACACGCGTCGATCCAGGCCGATGCATTTGTCAGTCTGCCCGATCCCCATATCTACGTCATCACGTCGTCGCCAACGTTCCGGGATGCGATGGCATCGCGGTCGTCCTGCAGCGAGTCGGCGACGATGAAGAAGCTGGCCAGCGTCCTCGCGCACGAGGAGTGGCATATCCGCAACGGAGCCGACGAGAGCGGCGCGTACTACGCGCAGCTGACGACGCTGCTTCGCCTCGGCGTGCCGCCTGACAACAACGTCTACCGCAGCGTCCAGCGCTCGATGCAGGCGGTGCTCAAGAAACGCAAGCAGAAGCCAGACCTGGTGCTGGCCGGCAGATAAGTGGAAAGTTCAAAGGTCGTAGTGGATAAGTAAGGCAGGAAGTCCAACGAGCTGGAGGCGATCGCTTCGTTTGCTCAACAAACCCGCGCGGCACTCCCCGTGCACTGCTTCGGCGACTTGCCACCACGCGATTTGTTCGAGCGGACGAGACTCTTCGCGCTCGCAGTTCTCGCCTTCGGCCGCAAGGCGCCGCAGACCAAGGAGACCCAGGAAGCCGTCGGCGAACTTCGCCGATCAGCGAACTCCGTCCGCTCCAATTACCGCGCAGCAAGAAAAGGCCGCTCGCGACTTGCACCATGACGCGGCGCTCCTGCAGGAGGCAAGAGAACTGGCGGCCATCCTGGCCGCTGCAGACAAGACAGCGCGCAGAAATACGACTCGAACGAAAGAGGCCGCAAAAAGGTAGAGCCACTTCAAACTTACTTACCGACTTTGAACTTCGACCTTTGCACTTTCAAAGTATCTTGCGCCGATCCCCTACGCGCCTGGTGACGCGCTCACGATCGAGATACTCGAGCAGCGGGATGGCGTACTTGCGGGTGATGCTGTAGCGATCCTTGAACGACGTGACGTCGATCGTGTCTGTCGCCCCACTCTGCTTCAGTGACTGAATCTCGGACTTGAGCTGCCTGAGGGCGGACTCGTGAAACAACATGTCGCCCGCACGCACGAGCGCCCCGCGCCGCACGAGGAGCGTGGCAATCCGGGTGATGACGTCGAGGGGCACACCTATCTGCGTCGCGAGCGTGGCGGCATCGGGCGGGGTCAGCTTCGCGGCACGCAGCATGTCGATCATCGCCTCGCGTGCGCGCACCTCGTCATCGGTGAGCGCCACCTTGTGCCCGGCGACCGCGATTCGATCGCCCACGACGATGCGCTTCCGTTCGGTGAGTCGGTTCAGCACCTGCTCGAACACCGGTAAGGGGGCATTGAGGAACAGACGCTCCCGGACTTCCTCTCGCGGCATCCCGTCCTCGAGAGGATGCCCCGCGTGATAGCGCGTCACCGCCGTCACCAGTGCATCCTGGACTGACGTCAGCATCGGAGCGGCGACGAGCACGCCGCCGATCTCAAATGCGAGGCCCGCGGTACTCAGTTGGTCGACAGTCGCCTGACGCTGGTCCCGCGGCACGCCCAGTCGTCCCGTCAGTTGCGGCAGCGGCAATCCACCCAGACCGGCGTCCTCGATCGTGGCCATCACAGCATCGCGATCGGACTGCCGCAGACGCGCGAGCCGTGCGAGACCGGCGGCCGTGCGCACCCCTCGGCGCGGAGGAAGCGGATCGAGAATGGTGCCACCGGCTATCGTGACGAGAGGCGAGTACGCGCGCAGGATGAAGTGATCGCCTCGAACGATGACCGCGGGCGCGTCGAAGTAGATCCGGACGCACGTGGTTGCCCCCGGCTCCATGTGCGTGGCGTCCGGCAAGACGATGCGACCGATCAGGTCGCGCGTGCCTTGATGAAACCGCACCCGCGCCCCATGTTTGAGCGGACGCGCCGTTGGGAGCAACTCGATCTGCGCATCGGCGTGGCGCGTCACGGTCACGGCATCGCTGCGAGTCAGCGTCTCTCCGCGCGCGACGTCGGCGACGTCGACACCTGACAGGTTCACGGCGACTCGCTGCCCCGCCACGGCCTCCTTCTGCGCCTGACCGTGAACATGAAGTCCGCGAACCTTGACCGCCCGCCCCGACGGTTGCATGACGAGTCCATCATCGTGCGCGAGCCGGCCTGTGAGGAGCGTCCCGGTCACGACAGTGCCGAATCCTTTGATCGAGAACACGCGATCGATCGGCAGGCGCGGCGGCCCATCAAATCTGCGCCGGCGAGTCGCGGATGCGAGCGCCACCAGCGTCCGCCGTAATTCCGGAATGCCTTCCCCGCTGCGTGCGGACACGGCAATCACCGGCGCGCCCTCGAGAAATGAGCCGGCCACAAGTTCCTGAACTTCGAGCCTGACCACGTCGAGCATGCCGGTGTCGGCAAGATCTGATTTTGAGATGACGACGAGCCCGGCGGGCACGTTGAGCAGGCGGCAGATCTCGAAGTGCTCGCGCGTCTGTGGCATCACCGACTCGTCCGATGCCACGTGCAGCATGACGAGATCCATGCCGCCGACGCCAGCGAGCATGTTCCGAACGAAACGCTCGTGGCCCGGCACGTCGACGAACGAGAGAACAGTCTCTTGCTCTGTGGTGTGAGCGAAGCCGAGGTCGATGGTGATGCCGCGCTCTTTCTCCTCGCGCAGCCGATCGGGATCGGTGCCGGTCAGCGCGAGGACGAGCGAGCTCTTGCCATGATCGATATGTCCTGCTGTGCCGACGATGACATGCTGCATCCGATCAAGATCTGGCGGAAGCGCCTGGGAGTCGAACCCAGCCTTCCCGCAGAGCGGGGAGCAACGGTTTTGAAGACCGCGAAGGCCACCGGGCCTCATTCACTTCCCAACTCCCAACTGCCAACTCCCAACTCCCAAGAACCTTGAACAGTTGGGAATTCAACTCTCGAAAATTGGAAGTTGGGAATTGGGAGTTGACTGAGATCAGTTCTCTGGATTCGCTCCAGCACCGCGACCAGCTGCTCCGCCGCGTCCACCTCTGCCCCCGCGACCTGCAGGCTCTTCACGAGGCAGCGCGAACGCCAGCAGCTGCGCACCTGAACCGGTAGGACCGCGAACGCCGACGACGACGTACTGACGACCCTGATGGAGGTACGTCATCGGGACGCTCGTCTGCGGGCCCGGCGTCGGTGTCTGCCAGATCTCCGCACCTGTCGCCTTGTCGTACGCATGGAAGAACGCCATCCCGCCCGAGCCTTCACCGGCGAACAACAACGTCTTCGTGACGAGCAGGCCCGCCTGCGATGGGCTACCGGTCTTCGGAATAGTCAGACCCTTGAGGGCGGGATTGTTCTTCACCGCCGGTGGCGTGTCGCCGTTGGGAATCTGCCAGGCGATCTCGCCCTTGTTCATGTTGTACGCCGTAATGCGTCCGTACGGCGGCTTCATCAGACGAAGCCCCTGAATCGTGGGCAGGCCGCCACCAAACGTGTAGTCGGTGTCCACTCCGCTCGCCTTCTGATCGGTGTTCGGCGTCAATCCGATCACTCCCGGTGTCGTCGTGGAGCCGACATAGACGAATCCTGTCTCCGGATCGGCGCCACCAGCCGGCCAGTTCGCTCCGCCACCCAGTCCTGGCGCCACGATCGTCCCCTTGTTCTTCCCCTCAACGACGACCGTTCCCGGCGTGTAAATCGGACCGATCTTGTACTGCTCGAGGGCCTTGATCGCCTCCGCGCGCAGCGCCGGGGTGAAGTCGATCAGGTCGTCGTGCGTGACCCCCTGCTGATCAAATGCCGGTGGCTTGTTCGGAAACGGCTGCGTCGCCGCCGTCCACTCTTTCGGCACGTCAGTCTGCGGGACCGGCCGCTCTGTCCAGCCGAAGACGGGCCGACCGTTGGTGCGGTCGAATACGTACGCGAACGCCTGCTTCGTGAGTTGCACGACGGCCTTCACCGGCTTCCCGTCGACGTTGAGGTCGATCAGGATCGGATGCGGCGGCATGTCGTAGTCCCAAATGTCGTGATGCACGAGCTGCTGATACCAGATCATCTTGCCGGTCTTGATATCGAGGCACACGAGCGAATCCGAGTACAGGTTGTTCCCCGGACGATGACCGCCGTAGACGTCGTTGGTCGCAGACTCGATGCTCAGATACACGTAGCCGAGCGCAGGGTCGGCCGAGAACGGACCCCAGATGCCGGC
>Ga0068869_100002333_pt1 | contig 11414 bp, 8 predicted proteins | sample KBSMisM52_FD_64676 | JGI IMG/M metagenome (GOLD analysis project Ga0068869, IMG submission 64676) | Miscanthus rhizosphere microbial communities from Kellogg Biological Station, Michigan, USA - KBS Miscanthus M5-2 | ecosystem: Host-associated > Plants > Roots > Rhizosphere > Soil ... | reverse complement strand
AACGTCGCAGCCTCAATAAGAAACTGCCACATAATGTCGCTGCGTCGCGCACCGATCGCTTTGCGCACGCCAATCTCACGCGTTCGTTCGGTAACGGAAACCAGCATGATGTTCATCACACCAATGCCGCCCACCATCAAACCCACCGACGAAATGACTACCATCGCAATTGCCAGCCCGGAGGTAATCGAACGAAAGTTGTCGAGAATGCTTTCCGAAGTCTCCATGCCGAAGTTGTCCGGCGCTGCAAAAGGCACCTGACGTCTAACTCGCAGAAGATCGCGCACCTGATCTTTTGCTTCTTCCATCATCCCGGCCCTGGCCACTGCGAGCACGTAAATGTCGTCCGCGTTTGGTTTGAGTTTTTTCGCTACGGAGAAGGGCAGGTAGATTACGTTGTTTTGATCGTCACTACCGCCGCTGAAAAGGAACTGCTCGCGTTTTTGCAGCATGCCCACAATGCGAAACTGGTCGGCGCCAATTTTTAACTCCTGGCCCACCGGTGAGCTGTAGGGGAAGAAGTCGTCTGCCACCTTCGAACCGATGACGCAGACGTTCTCGCGGTTATCACTTTCAGAGTCTGAGAAGAAACGTCCGTCAGCGATTACTTGCGTGCCAGCCTTTTCAAACTCGGGAAGCGTGCCTTGCAATGCCACTCCCGCAGTAGTTTTGCCGCCGCCTGACACGAGTAGTTTCTGGCCGAAGAAATTATTGGTGATATCCAAAAAGGGAACTGAGAGTTCTACGGTTGGTAAGCCGGACAAAGCTACTGAGTCGTCATAGGTCAGTTCTTTGCGCATGCGCTCCTCGCGCGAGAGCCGGCCGATGTGAATGCCCGGATTGTACTTGCTTATGTACATTGAACGCGTGCCAAACGATTCCACTTCCTTCTTAACGGAAACATCGATGCCGCTAATGATAGAAGCAATCAACATCACGGTGATAATTCCGATAACAACACCAAAGACGGTCAGAAAAGAACGCAGTTTGTTGTCGAGCAGAGTTGAAAGCGCCATCCGCAGGTTTTCATAAATGTCATTGCGCAGGATTTTCATAACTTTGTGGCAGCCAGTAGCAGAACCGCGAGCGGTGCGAGCGGATGCTACTCACATCCCTCGCAGCTGTCGGATCCCCTGTTAGTTGTCAATAGCATCCGCTCGCTACCGCTCGCGGTTCTGTAGTGCTTAATCTCACGTCTCCACTCGCAAAGCTTCAATTGGATCCAACCGGGCCGCCTTCCAGGCAGGAAAAAGTCCCGAAAGAGTACCAGCGGTGCCTGAGGCTGCCAGTGCCAGGAGGATTGCGAAAAACGACAAATAAGTTGGGAAGATATACGCGGTAACAACTCGTCCGATGATCCAGGCCAGGAGAATTCCAACAGCGCCGCCAATCGTCGCCAGAGTAATAGCTTCCACCAGAAACTGTTTCAAGATGTCCGCTCGGCGCGCGCCGAGTGACTTACGAATGCCAATCTCCTTGGTCCGTTCCGTCACTGAAACCAGCATGATATTCATAATCACGATCGCGCCTACGACCAGTGCGATACCGGGAACCAACATCGCAACCAGAAAGATCGAACCAAAGATTCGATCGCGCAAGCCCGTGATAGCGTCGGGGGTAACGATACCAAAGTTGTCTTTTTCGCCAAACGCCAATTTACGTCTTGAACGCATCAGAAACCTGGTCTCTTCAACAGCATCGGCAAACTGTTTATCGGTCTTCGAGGTTGCCAGGAAATACAGCGAACGCTGTCGTACTAAACCGCCAAAGTTATTCGCGTATGTTTTCAGCGGCAGGACAATGAAAGTGTCCTGCGGAATACCGAAGACGGTGCCCTTCGGGGCTTCGACTCCGATTACGCGGTAGGGCAAACCTCTGATGCTGATTTCGCTTCCGATAGTGTTGCCGGCCGGGAAAAGTTTCGTTGCCACATCGGCACCGATATAAGCAACGCGCGCCGCCGCCTCATCCTCGCCATTGCTAAAAAAACGGCCGCTGGCAATGTCGCGGTTTTCGATGTCTGCCGTATTTGCAGTGGCGCCCGTTACGAACACATCTTCAAGCAGATTGTTGTCGCGCTTGACCTCGGATGGCGTGGCCCGGGCTTTGGCGCCGAGCTTGTCAATCAGGGTTGAGCGCTGAAGCAGGTAGTCGTAGTCCTCCATCGTCAGGTCTTTGTTACGTCTTTGGGCAGCTGCAATGGTGTCTGTGTCTTTGAAGTCTTCAAACGGATTGAAGCGCTGGACGTTGAACGACTTAGCTCCGATGCCGGCGATCTTCTCGTCAACATACACATTAAAACCGGCAATCAGGGACACTACGACGACAAAGGCCATCACGCCAATGACCATGCCCAACAGAGTCAGCGCCGAGCGCAGCTTGTGCGCCCAGATTGCGGCCAGGGCAAGTTTGAGAGTCTCGATGAATTTCACGGCTCAGATATTACGGCTTCCAGCTCATTTTGGTTGCATCACGGGAAGCAGGTTAAGAGCTTCGGCCGCGGATTAACGCGACAGATGCGGATCTGGAATTTCGGAATAACTCGACTGTGCACAAAAAGTAGCTAGGCATGGCGCGAAGCCGCTTCATAACCAGAAGTGGTAAGGGAGCGTCTTTCAAGGGTCGACAAATACAGAACCGGGAGCGGTAGCGACCGGGTTATGGAGTCAACGTAAAACTCCGAACCGCGTAATAAGTGAAACAAGACTAAGTTTAGCTGAGTGTTCGATCCGGTCGCTACCGCTCCCGGTTCTGTATTTGTCGACCCATGACTGAACAATTATCCCTCCGGTGCGACGCGGCATGCCACCGCGGACTCTTTGTGCAAGGCAGAATCCTCTCATCCGCGTTTTTCCGCGTTCATCCGCGGCAGACATTTCAGCTTATTCCCACCGTAGTGCTTCAATGGGATCGAGCCGGGCCGCTTTCCAGGCGGGCCACAAGCCAAAGACGATCCCGACGCCGGCGGATATGCCAATGCCCACCGCGATGGCCCAGATTGGCACGTGAGCGGGCAGCGGCGAATACCGGTTGATAACGAAAGCGAGCAATTCGCCAACAGCAAGCCCGGTAAGACCGCCAATTGCAGTCAACACTACGGCTTCTATCAGGAACTGCGAGAGAATATTCAAACGCGTGGCGCCCACCGCTTTGCGCACGCCGATCTCTTTCGTGCGTTCAGTCACCGACACCAGCATGATGTTCATTACGCCGATGCCGCCAATCATCAAGGCGACGAAAGATATCGCTGTGAGTACCAGGGCGGTGGCGCCGGTGAGTTGGTTGTAGATATCCAGTAACGAGTCTTGCGATGAGATGCCGAAATTATTTGGCGCGCCGAGAGGTACGCGACGCCGGCGCCGCAGGATGTCGGTTATTTCGTCTACGGCCGATTTGACGTAAGCGCGTGACTGCGGACGAATGATGACGAAGAAGACAACTTCCGGAAAAGGCCGATCGGGGTAGTACTTATCGAAGGTCGTGATCGGAATAAAAATTGAGTTATCGCGTGACTGTCCAAAGAAACTTCCCAGCGGCTCCATTACGCCGATAACTTTATAAGGGTTGCCGTTGAGCCTGACGTCTTTGTCAATTGGGTCTTCATAGGGAAAGAGCGCGTGCACCACGTCAACGCCGATGATGCAGACGTTATCGCGACTGTCCATGTCGAAATCTTTGATGAAACGACCGCGAGCGACGTACTGCGTCTGAACGAATTCGTAATAAGGCGTGACACCGAGAAGGATCGGTGTGTCTGATTGCTTGTCTTGGTACCGCGCGGTCACGGCAATCATGCGATGGATTGGCGAAACGCCGGCAACCGAAGGCGCCTCGCGCCGCAATGCTTCCGCATCGTCCATAGTGAGATCTTTGCGATGAATCTCTTCTGGTCCGGGCGGACGGCCAAAACTCGGGTCAAACTTGGAAAGGAAAATCGTATTTGAACCCAGCGACTCAACCTGATCCGCAAATGCTTTGTTGAGTCCCTGAATGATCGACACCATAAAGATTACGGTGATTACACCGACACTGACGCCGAGTATTGTCAACGCCGAGCGCAGCTTATTTGCGCGCAGCGTGTCGAAAGCCATCAGGGCGGATTCTTTGATGTCGTCTAGGCGCATCGGCAAGTACTCAGGACTCAGGACTCAGGACTCAGGACTCAGAAGTTGTTTACTACGGCATTTGTATAAGCTGTCAATAACCGACTGACCTCTTCCAGCTGGTCGTTCAGTTCACTCGTGTCACCATAATTAAGATCTGCGATCAGGATAAGGTAGTAGCGACACTCTTCAAGCGATCCTTGCGCGATATTCATGAATCTCGCCTTATCGTGCTGACCTTTCTTCTTAAAGCCCTCTACTATATTTGCTGCGATAGAAACGGCGGCGCGACGGAATTGAGATGTCAAGCCATACATTTCATCGCGCGGAAACTTCGTGCTAAGCCTGTACGACGCTAATACAAAGCCGTGCGCCTTTTGCCAAACAATAAGATCTCGAAAGGTTTGAGCCGGTATCCGTTGCATAAATCCTCCCTGAGTTATAGTGCGTGGTCAGGGTGTATCCACGTCGAACGGTTATAAGCGGCATTTTCTAAGTGTAGGCGTTAACTCTTCCTGCGTGTTCCAAATTCTGAATTCTGAGTCCTGAGTTCTGAGTCCTGCCTTACTCCGATCGCAGCGCTTCGATCGGATCGAGGCGCGCGGCACGCCACGCGGGCCAGAGGCCGCTGATGATGCCCACGACCGACGAAACGCCAACGCCCAGCACCGCCGAAGCAACGCTAATCAAAAGCGGGAAGCCGATCAAGGCGGCGATCAGATAGGCGAGGCCAAAGCCCGTCAACACTCCGATTGCTCCGCCAATGGCGGTAACCATCACTGCCTCGATCAGAAACTGCGTAAGAATGTCCTTGCGGCGCGCGCCGATGGCTTTGCGTATGCCAATCTCTTTGGTCCGCTCCGTTACTGAGACCAGCATAATATTCATCACGACAATGCCGCCCACCACCAGCGAGATCGCCGCCACTCCGATGGTCACAAGATAAATATTTGCCGTGGCCTTGCCATAAAGATCGAGGAAGACATCCTGCGTTTCCAGCGAGAACCCTTCATCGTCTTCCGGGGTAAAAAGTCCCCCGCGCCGGTTGCGCATCACCGTTCGCACCTGATCTTCAGCTATCTCCAGTTGTTCTGCGGACGGTACCTGGATGAAGACGACAATCGAATCGCGCGCGCCATAAATCTTTTGATAGGTCGAATAGGGAATGTAGGCGACGCTATCTCGCGAGGCGCCGAAAATTGAGCCCAGCGGCTCAAGCACGCCGATGATCTGAAACGGGCGACCGGCGATTCTCACCTCCTGGCCAATCACGCGATCAGCGGAGGCCCCGTCAAAAAGATTGGTCAGCACATCCGGGCCGACTACGCAGATTTCGCGACCTGACACGCCTTCCGCATCAGTCCAGATACGGCCCGCGTCGATAGCCCGGCCGTCAATATCAAACATCGTCGTCGGCGTTACCCCGCGCACGTTTACATTCTCGAATTTCTGATCCGCGTGTTTGACCGTCTCGCGAACGTTTGCCGCCACTCCCACGCGCCAACACGCGCCGCACAGACGTCCAATGGCTTCGGCGTCTTCATGCGTAACGTCTTTGCGCTTATTGAATTTTACAAATTCTTCGCGCGACTTGATGATTTGCGGACGCTTTGAAATTGTGAATACGGTGGACCCCTGCGAAGAGAATGTGGTTGCGACTTTGTTGTCCAAACCCTGGATGATTGTGACCACTGCAATCACCGCCGCAACACCCACCACGATACCCACCAGCGTGAGCGAGGTGCGCAACTTATTCTGCCTCAAGCTCCCAAGCGCGACCAGAAACGCATCCCATAACGCCGTCAGACGAAGGAACGACGCCGAGCGCTTTCTGCCGGGCAAGGCAGCCTCGCCGGTTTCGGATTGCAGACGTGTTAGCAGTCGCATTGTCGCAGGTGGTGTGAAACAAAAATGGGCGGGCACACGGACCCGCCCTGCAACGTTAAATAATCGGCGGTCGTGATTATCTGATCTTCTCGTCCTTTTCGATCAGACCGTCACGAATTGAAACCACGCGATGAGCACGAGCGGCGATATCGGGTTCATGCGTAACGACTATGATCGTATTGCCCTCGCCATGCAAGCGCTCGAAAAGATCCATGATTTCCATGCTGGTGTGCGTGTCGAGTGCCCCGGTCGGTTCATCTGCCAGAAGAATTGACGGATGGTTAACTAAAGCGCGAGCAATGGCGACGCGCTGACGCTGGCCGCCGGATAATTCATTAGGACGGTGGGTGATGCGGTCCGCGAGATCTACGGCTGCGAGCGCCTGGGTCGCCATCTCGTGGCGCTTTGCGGAGCCGATACCACCGTAGATCAGGGGCAGCTCAACGTTATGCAGCGCGGTGGCACGGGCCAACAAATTGAAGGTTTGAAAAACGAAACCGACTTCCTGGTTGCGTATGCGTGCCAGCTCATCGTCGTCCATCTCGGACACGTTCTTGGCGTTGAGCCAGTATTCGCCTTTGCTTGGCGTGTCGAGACAGCCGATGAGATTCATGAGGGTGGATTTACCGGAACCCGAGGGTCCGATGATCGCAATGTATTCGCCTTTGGGAATGTCAAAAGAAACTCCGTGAAGCGCGTGCACTTGCTCCGAGCCCATCTGGTAAGTCTTCCAGATATCTCGCATTGAGATCAGCGAGTTGGAGTCATGCGGCTGCGCGGGTCGCGGCTCTGCCGGCAAAACAGCAGGCTCTGGGGTTGATACGAGTGTCGCGTCGCTCATTAGCTGCCCTCGTTGGCGTTGCCGCTGGCACCCGCCTTACGTTCCGTGCGTTTTACGGTCATGCCGTCTTTGAGCGTTTTCAAGACCCGGCTTGGTCCGCGCACGATTTCGTCGCCGGTCTTAACACCGCTGGTGGCTTCAATGTCGGCTTCGCCGGTGATCCCGGTAGTGATTTCTACGAATTTCACCTTGTTACCGGTGAGTACGTATACGCCCTTAAGACTCTTCGGCTTCTCGCCGTTAGAGGGTGTCGGTACGCTGCCAGCCACACTCGCTCCCGGTGAGGGCGCCGGCGGCGCTTTTTCTACGATAGCTTCGAGCGGCACAGCGATCACATTGTTCTTGGTCTTGGTGGTGATAGTTGCAGTTGCGCTCATGCCTGGTCGCAGACCGTTGCGGATCTCGTCGGGCATGTCGCGCAGTTCAACAGTAACTTTGAACTCCTTCGCTTCCTGTACGTTCACGCGATTCGAGAGTCCGCCCTGCGTGTCTGACTTGGACACCGCCAGCGGATTCTTTTGCGTGACTACGGCGACAATCTCCTTATCGCCGAGTGCGTCGACTTTGACTTTCGCCTGTTGGCCGACTTCAACGTTCGAGATCTCAGTTTCATCTACGTTGACTTCGACATTAATGGTGGACATGTCCGCGATGGTCATCAGCGGTGTCGTCGATAATTGCGAGACTGCATATTCACCGACGCGAGTCGGGATGTCGGCAACGACGCCGTTGAGCGGTGAAAGTTGCGTCGCCTTGGAACGCTGACTTGACTGCCCGCGCAGCAAAGCCTGTTGTTGGCTCGCGCGCATCTCCGACGACTTGATTCCGGTCTTCGCTTCCTGCACCGAAATCTTTTGCTGGTTGGCTCGTTCCATCGACTCTTTAACCGCAACTCGTTGAGACTCGAGGTTCGCCTTGGCGGTTTGCAAAGCAATCTTTGCCTGATCAAATTTATCGCGCGCAGCGTCGTAATCCGAGCGTGAGGCGACCCCAGCCTCGATTAGATCGCTGTAACGTTTTAACTCTCGTTGAGCGGTGTTCAAGTCAACCTGGGCGCGATCTACTTGCGTCTGCAGGGAAACCAGCTGCTGTCTCGCCGAGGCCACTGACGATTCGGCCACCACCAATCCCTGCTGGGCATTAGCCACAGCATTGCGCGCATTCTGCACGTCATTGATAGCCTGCTGTGCGGCTGCCCATTGCGCTTCCTGACTCGATTGCAGTTGCGTAGGATCCACTCGCACGAGCGGCTTTCCCAGAGTCACCTGGTCACCGGGGTTGACGTAGATTTCCTCAATGCGCCCGGGAACTTCACTGGTAAGTTTGATGTAACGAATAGGTCTCACTTCTCCAGAGGCGGTTACCGTTTGCCTTAGTTCAGGCTTGACCTCCAACTTGACGGTAGTGACTTCCGCTTCGTCTTTGCGGCTGGCGAATACGCTGATAATTATTACAAGTGCCAGGACTGCGACGGCTGCGACCGCGATAATGATCTTCTTCTTCTTCGTTAAAGCCATAACGTTTCCTTAATCGGGGGTTAAATTTCTTTAGGTTCTGCCAAAATATTGATTTTGCACCAAAATGCGCGGTTTTCAAACCAAACTGATTCGAGTAACTCTTACGTCAAAAAAGCGCAAACAGTTTCAATAAAGGGGAGAAAGCAGGGGAACAGGGCCAGCATTCTTTGTTGTCCAAAGGCCAGGGTGCAGGGTACAACGGTCTGCGCCGCAAAGAGCTCTAGACTTGGACGTTCCGCACTGCACTTTGTTCCCGGGTTCTAATTGACCACGTTGGCTACTAGAATGCTTTCGCGCTAGAATGATCCGCCGTTCCTGAGCTCAGTCATTCGTACAACTTGAGAATTCATCGCGGATTGGGTGCGGGTCGCAAACTTCCGATAAAACCATGATTACGTGTGAAAGATGCAAAGCCTCAAATCTCGATGGAGGACAGTATTGTGATGAATGCGGCGCTCCCTTGCGCCCAAATTCCGGACCCAATGCTTCTGGCATTAACCTGCTTAGACCGGAGGGGCAGAACGGCTCTCACTCACCGGCCGAGGTCCCGCAACCGGAATTAGCGGCGGGCACGACGGGCGCCACGCTGAATCTTGGAGCCGCGGCGAGCTCGGGCGAAAAGCCTCATGCCCGTCTGGTGATCGAACGAGGCAAGTCGGTTGGCAAACAGTTTTTGCTGAGTTCGGCCGAGTCGTATATTGGACGGTGGGATGCTGACGGCGGAGTCTTCCCCGACGTGGATCTCGACTCTGACGATCCGGAGGCGAAGGTTTCGCGCCGCCATGCTCGGATCACGTTCACTGATGGGGTGTATCAACTGGAAGATCTGGGATCAACCAACGGCACGTTTATCAATCGTGGAAAGAGACTGCCGAAGGGCACTCGTCAGCCGTTGCGCGACGGCGACGAAATTATCGTCGGAAAGACATTTCTGCGCTTCCATGTTGTTAAGTAGGTCTTCGGTTATTACGCCTTGAATGGGTTTAGAGTAAATGGCTGAGTGTCTTAAATGCGGTACAGCAACAGTGCCTGGGGAGGCGTTCTGCAGTAATTGCGGAACGAAGAACCCGCCTGCGCAGAAGTCGCCGCAGGAGTCTGAGGAAACAACTCTCTCCTATGAAGACGAGGTTGAAAGCGGTGCCGCTGCAGCTAAGGCACCTGAAGCCGCGGAACCAACCGAAACTCCTGCCGTCGCCGAGATAAGCGGGGAAATTAGCGGGGCCGACTTTGAGTCGTCGGTTTCTCTGGGCGGCAAGACAACCGGCGAAGTGCCCGGCGAGGCGCCGCTCATCAAGCACACAGTCAAGAAGGGCAATACGGGGGGTCATCAACCAACCGTTAAGCAGCTCGATCCGGGCAGCGTGCTGAATTCACGCTACGAGATCGTACGGCGCATCGGTGGCGGCGGCATGGGTGCGGTCTACCTGGCCAAGGATCGTAACCTCGGCGACGCACCCCGCGCAGTAAAGGAAATGGTTGAGGCCCATCTGGATCCTACCCAGCACGAGAAAGCGATTGGAGACTTCAAGCGCGAGTCTTTGCTCCTGACCTCGCTGGAGCATCCCTCTATTCCGACCATCTACGACTATTTTTACGATGAACCGCTCGGTCGCTTCTATCTGGTGATGAAATACATTTCCGGCGGCGATTTGGCGTCAAGGTTACGCACGGCACCTGGTGGACGAATCGATGAAAAGACGGTAGCCGACTGGGGCATGCAGACGGCAGACGTGCTTGAGTACCTTCACAGCCGGCCCAAGCCCATCATTTATCGTGATCTAAAACCGGCAAACCTGATGATCGATGGCAACAGCGGCCGGGTGATGCTGATCGACTTTGGCATTGCGCGCTGGGTGAAGCGGGAAGAGAAGGGCGTTACCGCCGTAGGCACCATGGGCTACGCGCCGCCCGAACTTTTTGGCGGCCGCGTTGAACCACGTTCTGACGTCTACAGTTTGGGCGCCACGTTATTTCATCTATTGACCGGTTCCGATCCGCAGGACAATCCGCTTCTGATTTTTGACTTCCAGAAGAATCCGCGTCCGCGCCAGATAGCGCCGCAAATATCCAGCGAGATGGAACTGATTCTAATGCGCTCGGTCGAATACAAGCCGGAAGATCGGTTTCATTCCGCCGGTGCGATGCGAGACGCCCTCGCCATTCATCTGGAAAAAATGAATGCCGGGCAGTTGACGTTTGGCGCAGCCGCCACACAAATCGGCGGCGAGACTGTTCAGGTGCAAACGGTCTATTGCGGCTTCTGTGGTGGACGAATCGCAGCTGACGACGTTTTCTGCGCACACTGCGGAGCGCGTCAGCCCATGGCCGGATTGGGATCAAGTGCGACGCTCAGAGCGGCGCGGCCGACCGCTAAATTGGTCGTAGCAGGAACAACTGAGCTGGACGCCTCTTTCGTACTGCAGAAAGACAATAACCTGCTCGGCCGTACTGATCCGCACTCAAACGTTTTTCCCGAGATCGACCTTTCGCGCTTCGATCCGGAAACCAAAGTCTCTCGCCGCCACGCCCGCATCTGGCGCGAGGGCGAAACATTTCTGGTTGAGGACCTGGGTTCAGTCAACGGGACCGTGATTAACGATTCCGTCAGACTCGCGCCGCGCCAACCACGAGTCCTGGACAGCGGGGACAAAATCCGCCTTGGCGAAACAACGCTGCATTTTTTGCTGGGATAGGTCTTTGGACTTGGGTCTTTGGTCTTTGAGTTTTGTATTTTGAACTTGTACTTTGCTCTTCCAGGTATCCCGCGTGCTCTAAACGAAGATCAAAGGGCAAAACACTAAGGTCAAATTATAAAAATCAAAGACCAAAGACCTAAGACCAAAGACCCAGGATCCAAGTCCGCTTTCGAAAGACATTAATGACCGCAAGAGTGGAAACAGCACCGCGCCGCGCAAGGGTTAAGCCGTCCGTAACAACTCAGGGTCTCGCCAGATTTCGCGCGCCTTTTGCTCTGCGTTGCGGCGCGATCCTGATCGACTACATCACGCTGGTAGCAATTCTGGCTTTTAGTACTCTCGTGAGCCGCATGCTTGGGGGTGGTGCACG
>Ga0068869_100002331_pt1 | contig 11420 bp, 4 predicted proteins | sample KBSMisM52_FD_64676 | JGI IMG/M metagenome (GOLD analysis project Ga0068869, IMG submission 64676) | Miscanthus rhizosphere microbial communities from Kellogg Biological Station, Michigan, USA - KBS Miscanthus M5-2 | ecosystem: Host-associated > Plants > Roots > Rhizosphere > Soil ... | reverse complement strand
CCGGGCGGCAGGGCGTGGTCGAAGCTGAGGTCGCCGAGCGTTTGGTAGGAGCCGCTGTAGGCCCAGTCGAAGTTGCCGCGGGCGCCGGTCATGACGCTGGTGGTGAGGTCGGATGCGGCTTTGTAGTTGCCCTCGGCCAGGAGGCGGCGGACCTCGGGGAGACTCTTGTAGGCCTCGGGGCGGTCGGTGTCGGCCTGCGGGCCGCTGGACCAGATAGTGACGTCGTTGAGTTGCAGGCGCTCCTTGCCGGGATTGCCAAAAACCATGGCTCCGAGACGTCCGTTGCCCACGGGAAGCGCCTCGACCCATTCCACCGCGGGGCGGTTGTAGTGAAGCGTGAGTTGCGGGGCCGCGAGGCCGGAGACGGTTCCGGCGAGCGCAAGGCCGACGAGGAGCAGGGGAGCTTTGAACATGGGCGGGGTAAGGGGTGCGGCTTCGCGCGGTGATCGGCGAAGCCGCAGGGGCTGGGGGGCGAGGTTAGCGAGTCAGGGCCGAATCGTAGCGATAGGTGAAGGAGCCGAAGTCGGCGTGGCCGTCCTCGCCGAGATTGTTGTAGGAGAACAGGCCGATGCGTTCGCCGCGATAGTCGTTCCAGCCGAAGCGGAAGGGGTCGCCGAACTTCACGAAGTTCTTGCCGTCGGTGCTATAGGAGAAGCAGCTGAGACCCTCCAAGCCCCATTCGGAGCGCAGCCAGAGGGGCTTCCCGTTGAGTTTGGGGCCGCTCTGGATGGTCTGGTTGCGGGCGGATTCGAGGGTGAAGACACCGTTTTCGCGACGCACGGCGATGGTGCCGTAATCGCGATGGAAGAGGGCGAGGCCGGCGACCTGGCCGTCGGCCATGTCGGAGGGATCGAGCTGGACGGTGACGACGTTTTCGGTGGTGCGCATGACGCGCTGCGTGAGGGTGTTACCGGCCTTTTTCAGGTCGTCGTGACGCAGGGGTTTCCAAGCGTGCAGGCGCAGCCAGCCGGGGCGCTCGGTGAGGGACCATTTGTCGGCGCGCGGCTGGTGGTTCCATTCCCACTGCACGTTGAGCTTGGGGCTGGAAAAATCGTCATCGCTCTGCGGAACGAGCAGCGGGGCGTTTTGCACGGGTTTGCGCCCGGTCCACTCCATCGTGCCGATGCCGTCTTCGCCGACTTTGCCGATGACGGGCCAACCGTCCACCCAGGTGACAGGCAGGAGGCTGGCGGGGCGGCCTTCCCAATCGCCGTTGCCGTGGTGGGTGAAGAAATACCAGTCGCCTTTCTCGGTCTGCACGATGCCGCCTTGGTTGGGCTCGTGGGATTCGCGCTGCACGTGGCCGAGCTGGCGCTTCTCGGTGTAGGGACCGGTGATGTTTTTCGCGCGCTGCATCATCACGTAGCGGCCGCCATTGGCGAATTCGCTGTAGAAGTGGTAGTAGGTGTCGCCGACCTTGAAGAGCTTGTTGGCTTCGCGGCGGGAGCCTTCATTGATGAGCACGCGCGAGTCGGGGACGAGGTCGCGGCCGTCGGGGGTGAGTTTGTAGAGCCAGGTCTTGTAGCCGCCTTTGAAGTGCGTGCCGACGAAGTAGCCTTGGCCGTCGTCGTCCCAGAAGGGGCAGCAGTCGTCCCAGCCGCCCTCCTTGGTCATTTGATGGAGCGGTTCCCAAGGGCCGGCGGGGTCCTTGGCCGAGGTCATGAAATAGCCTTCCTCAGGAGTGCCGAAATAGACCCAGAACTTGCCGTCGTGGTAACGAATGGCGCCGGCCCAGACGCCGCGGCCGTAGCGGTTCATGCGATCCCAGTTAAGCTCGGGGCCCATCTGGGTGACATCGTCCACCGCGTGGCCGATGATGGACCAGTTGACGAGATCCTTGGAGCGAAGGATCACCATGCCCGGCGAATACTGCATGGTGGAGGAGATGGCGTAGTAGTCGGAGCCGACGCGAATACAGTCGAGGTCGCTGTAGTCGCTTGGCAGGACGGGATTGCGATAGGTGCCGTCCTTTTGGTCGCCCCAAAGAGGCCAATCGCCCCATTTCGTCGGGGTTTGGGCACTGGCGAACAGAGGCAACGCACACAGGAGGGATAGGGTCAGGAATTTGGGTGACACGGGGGAAATCAAGGGGATTCAGAGTGCTACGAATTTACCCGCGACGGGAAGGGGAAATTCATGGGGCGGGATGACTGGTAAAGCCTGTCGGGGACGCAGGACCGAACACCATAGCAGGCAGAGGTCTTTTCCCCCATATCCCCAAATGGGGGCTGGGTATGGCCGATTCGGTCTCGGCTTAACCACGGAGAACCTCGGCCCTGCGTCGCTTTCAAGGAACGCTTCGATCCACCCGGAGACGGAAGAAGCGTTTGGCATCGGCCACGAAGGCCGGGTCGTCGTAGATGGTGACTTGGCGAGGCGTCACGGTCGTGTCCTCGTTCACCGTCGCCACACCGCTCCACGCGTCCGATCCGTAGGGGAGGGTGGCGATGTCGCTCCACACGGAGAGATCCGACGAAGCCTGGACTGCAAAGGTCGCGCGCGCGGGGCTGAGGCGGGTAAACGAGATACCTCGCGATGGCATTGCCACCGGAGTGACGGGCGCATTGACGGTCGCACCGGGGGTGGAACCAATGGCGAATTTGATCAACACCGGCGTGTCATCCCCGCCCGAACGGGACGAGTTGGCGATGTCCAGGGCCAGTCCGGATGAGAGTTTCCATTGCTGATAATCGCTGTAGAGCCTCGTCGAGGCCGACGTGGAATTCGCGCCGTCGCCGCTGGAATTCGAGCCCATGACGACGTAATAATAAGTGGTGCCATCCGCCGTCGGAGAATCCGTGTAACTGGTTCCCGAGATGCCCGACTCGATGACCGTGAACGGACCGCCGGGCGAGGTGGCGCGCTTGATCGTGTAGCTCGTGGCCGCCGGCACGCCCGCCCAGGAGAGCTGGATCGAGGCATCGGCGGCGGAGACGTTAAGGCCGTTCGGCGCGAGCGGGAGGCGTGATCACTTGGTCCGGCCCTAGCGACTGTGTCGTCGCGACGTCGCTCGCGCCAAGCGCGCCGTTGTAAATGCGGAATTCGTCCAGGTTGAAATCGATATACGGATCGCCGCTGTAAAACGACCGCCCGATGTAGCTGAACAGGTTGTTGATGGCGCTCAGCGGAGTCGTCACAGAAGAGCTTTGCGCCTTCAGCTCGCCATTGACGTAGAGCGCCATCTGCCTCTGCGGTGGGTTGAACACCGCCGTGACGTGCAGATTCGTCTGGTTGCTCCAGTTTCCGGAAGGATTGGGCGAGGTATTCTGTTCTGACGAATAATCCGCGGGAGTGATCGTGAGGCGGCCGGACTTGGGCTGGCAGAAAATATAGCTGGAGGCGGAGGTGCCGCTGATGTTGCCGAAGCCGAAGAAAAAGCAGTTGTTGGGCAGCGTCGTCGGAAACGTCACCCATGCCTCGATGGTCACCGCCGTGGAGCCGCCCAAAATCCCGGCCGGCAATTTGACATATTGCAAGCCGGAGGCGCGCATCTGCACCTGCCCGCCGCTGAATGTTCCGCCATTCGGCAGCGTGCCGTTCCAGGCCGAGCCGCCCACGGAATCGGCCACGGTCGTGCCGCTGGTTTCACTGAAACTGTAGCGATGGGCCAAGGTCACCACATTCACAAATGGCACCGCCGACACCGGCGTGGAATCGGGGCTTTCGACTCCCCCGGAGTTCATCGAAACCACGTAGTAATACGTCGTGCCGTTGGCCAATTTTGAATCGGTGAAGCTCGTCCCGGTGATAGTGGCGACAGACACATAGGGCCCGCCGCTGGCGGAGGCCCGTTTCACGGTGTAGGCAGTCGCGCCGGGAAACGCGTTCCATTGCAAAGCCACGTTCCCATCGCCCGGGGTCGCCAGGAAGCCGCCCGGCGGAAGATTGAAGGCGTCGTCGCGGATCACGGTCCCGTGTTTCACGTTCTTCATCCCCGGCCAGTAGATAAGCGGCGACCAGGTGTTAATGTCGGGGCTGGTCATGTATTGGGCCACGTCATACATGGGGTCCACGCACATCATCCACGAACCGTCGGTGAGCTGCACCGCGCACGGCCCCTCCAGATTCGCCCAATCCGAGCGATCCGGCAGGTAGGTCCACGGTCCGGTGATGGACGGTGCCGTCGCGTGCCGCAGCAAGCTGGTTTTGGTAAAGCAGTGCCAGGTATCGCCCACCTTGAGCACCTGAACGTCGAGATTCGTCGAGCCGATGCCGATGTCCACCGGTCCGCTCCAGCTCGTCAGGTCGCTGTTGGTCGCCGTGTAAAGATAGGGCCGCAAATCGCTGGCCGTGGACGAACAGTTGACGATGAGCTTGGGCACGCCGCTGCCGTCCACCACCCACTCCGGCGCCCAGCTCACTTTCACTCCGGAGATGCCGGTCGTGGAAATGTTGGGCATCGTGTGCCACGTCTGCAGGTCGGTGCTCCACGCCAGGCCGACAAAATTCTGCTTGGCGTAGGGCTTGTTGTAAGGCGGCGCGGTGAACACCAGGTAATACCGGCCGTCCGTGTGCTTCATGATGCTCGGATCGCGCAGCGAGCCGGTCGGGCCGCCATAACCCGTGATCGAATAGAGCGAGTAGTTGATCGCGTCCGTCGAGGTGTAGATGCGCAGCTTCATGTCCTCCGCGCCGTCGCCGGTAAACGTGACGAAAATATACACGGGCGCGGCGGCGGCGACCCGCGGCACCGCCTGAAACGCCAGCACGGCAACGGCCATCACCTGAAGCGACGACCGGACAAATCTGCTGAAAAACGCGGGGTAGTTTTTCATGGGGTATAGCGAGGGTTGGACTCAAGGCGCCGCGGGCCGGCTGGGCCACTTGGCGCGGAGGGCGGCGAGTTCGCTCCGGGTGATATTCAGGATGCCGCCGTGGCGCTTTTCGCCGGCGCCAAACGAATAGGCGTCGGACGGGAGCAGCTTGTAGCCGCTCGGGTCGGAGAAGTCCGTGATGACGACCGGAAAATATCCCCCCTTGCCGGGCTTATCGACGAGGAGGGCCCACTTCTGCTCATGGTTGAACTGGAAGAAGGCCGGGCCCTCGACCTGTCGGCCGGTGTAGCCGAGGTGGGCAAGGTCGCCGATGCGCTCCCACGTGCCGGTGAGGGAATCGGAGCCTTCGATCGGGATCTGGGTGTCGCGAGAGGCGCGGTAATAACGGTGCTTCTGTCCCTTCACCTCGATGATCTGCGTGTCGATGATGTCGCCGGCGTTCACCCCGTCGCCGTTGCGCTCGATGTAGAGCTCGGGCGGGGTGAAGGAGCGAAAATCCTTGGTGCGGGCGGCCCAGATGCGGGCCTCGCGCACGCCGTTGCGCGGGGAGATCGTGGCCCAGTAAACGAAGTAGTCGTGCGTGTTCGTGTCGTAGATCGCCTCGGGAGCCCAGGCGCAGCCGGCCTCGGGGATCGCGCCGGCCACATCGACCATCCAAGGCGCGGACCAGTTCACGAGATCGGTCGATTCCCAGAAGACGAGGGAGGTGCTGCCGTGGGAGCGGGCGGCGCCCCAGCCTTGGCCGTTGGCGATGCGAAGGTCGGTGGCGAGCAGGTAGAACTTTTTCCCGTCGGGCGAACGGATGATCGAGGGGTCGCGCACGCCTTTGTCACCGATCGTGGAGACAAGGACGGGTTCGGAGTTGTTCAGGTCATTCCAGTGGAGGCCGTCCTCGCTCACCGAAAAGTAGATCTGCTCGCCGCGCGCAGACTGGCCGGTGAAGTGGACAAGCAGATACGCACTTGCCGATTCGGAAGGAGCGGCGGAGCAGGTGGCGCCGCCCGCGAAGACGAGGGCGGCGAGGGTCGTGCAGGCGGAGAGCAGACGGATGACGGGAGAAGCGAGGATCATGGGGTAGGCGGTTTATTGGGAGGAATCAGGGGAGCAGCACGACCCGATAGAAACGTTTGGGTTGGGAGGCCGCGCCGATATCCGTGATTGGAACGACGCCGTTTGTGCCGGAGATGTTGTCCTGCACCGTCGTCCACGAGCCGTTGGCCAGCGTGTCGGAGCGTTCCACCCGGTAAAGTTTTCCGCTTACGGTGGGGAAACTCACGACAAGGTTGTTCCCGCTGATCGCGATGCTCGCGCGGAGGATGCTGGTCGAGTCATTGGGATTCGTGCCGGCGGCAAACTCCTGGGCGTTGGTCATACCATCGCCGTCGGGATCGGCGTTGTCGGCGGCGTTGCCGCTGTTGGCGGTCGTGCCGAAGTTCGTAAGACGCCAGTTCTCCTGCACGGTCATCATGGTTACGTTGAGCGTGCCACTGCTCGCGCCGAGCGTGCCGACGTAGCCTGCAGGCGTCGCAACTACGGTGAAGTTACCGGCGCTGATGCCGCTAGCACCCGTGATGAGCGGATACGTGCCCGAGCCGGCGAAGCCCGCCAGAGCGGTGAGATTGATCGTCGTCGTGCCGGTCGCGGAGAACGCGCCGCTCACTGCGATCTTGTCGGAGGTCGTCGTGCCGGCGAGGTCGAGGTTCAGCACCGCGCCATTGCCGAGCGTGAGGCCGCCGGAGAGCGTCAGCGTGCCTGCCGCGCCGCCGCCGCCATTGCCCGGCGCAATCGCAGCGCCGCTTGCGACCGTGGTCGCGCCGGCGATGCTGCCCGAACCGGCAAGCGTGCCGCCATTGTTCACTGTCACCGCGCTGGCGCCCGAGAGCGCGCCCGTGATGTTCAACGTGCCGACGTTGATCGCCGTCGGGCCGGTGTAGCTGCTCGTGCCGGACAGCGTCAGCATGCCCGCGCCGATTTTCGTGAGCGCAACCCCATTTTGAATTTTGCCGCTGAATGTGCTGCTGCCCAGCGCGCCGACCGACATGGTTGGCGTCGAGCCACTCACGATCAGTCCGGAGCCGCTCAACGAGCCAAACGAGATGGTTCCCGTGCCGAATTCCAATGACGTGCCGCGATCCTGCGCGCCGCCGATCACCCAGGCCGCGGTCGCGCTGCCGGCATTCGCGGAGTTGATGCGGGTGACGGTCTGGTTGTTGCCGCTGCTGTTGGCGATCGTGATCGTTCCCGTCATGGTGTTGGCCGAGAAACCCAGGTAGATGGAATTCAACGGGCCGCCTGCGGGCGCGACGGTCAGGTTGCCCGCACCGCTGATCGACCCGGACAACGTCAGATTGCCGGCTCCGCTGTTCAGTGCGATCGTCGCGCCATTGGCGCCGACGGCGATGGTATTGCCAATCGTCGGGCTTGAGCCGGTGTTTTTTAAGGTAACGCCGCTGAGCGCCGCGATTCCGGTGCCCAGCGCGTTATTGTTGCCTACCGTCAGTGTGCCGGCGCTGGCCGTGAGTCCCGCCGTGAAGCTGTTCGACCCCGTGAGGCTCAGGTTGCCCGCGCCAGTCTTGGTGATGGCGCTGCCACTCCCGGCGACCACGCCCGAAATCAGGAGATCCGTGACGGCGGCGCCGTCGGCCACATCGATCGGGAGGTTCACGCTGTTTTGAAGCAAGAGGCCGGAGCTGATCGTCGAGGTCGTGGAGCTGGCGAGCGAAGTGATGCCGTAACCTCCGGTGGTGAAGAGGAAGGAGCCGCCGCCGGTGGAAGTCATCGTGCCGCCGGTGAGTGCCACGTTCGTGCGAAACCCGTTGTTGCCATTGACGCCGTTGTCGAAGGTGCCGCCGTTGATATTCAGCTGCGCGATCTGGCTTCCGACGTTATAGCCCACGGCATCGACGGCCGTCGTTTTCAAGGTCGCGCCGGAGTTCACGGTGACGGTGCCCCGAATGGTGCCCGAGGGCCCGCCCTTGTTGAGCGTCAGCGTGCCGACATCCACGGTCGTGCCGCCGCTGTAGGTGTTGACAGCCGAGAGGGTCAACGTGCCTGCGCCGGCTTTTGCCAAGCTGCCGCTCCCGCTGATAACGCTGCCGACGGAGAGGTTGCCGTTCGCATTCGTCGTCACGCTGTGCGCGCCGGATGAAAGCGTCAGAGGCAGGGCGATGGATTGCGTGTTCGAACTGTTATTGGAAATGTTTCCGCCGATGGTGACCGCGTTTCCGCTCAATGTGAACGCCGGGGCTCCGCTGGTGAACGCCAGGCCTCCAAAGGAGGTGTTGGCCGCGAAGTTGTTCGTGCTCGAAACCCGTCCGCCGGCGAAGCTGAGCGCATGGCCAGCCACGGGCAGCGTGGTCCAGTTCGCGGACGTGAGCCAGTTGCCATCCGAACCATTGCCAATCCAGGTGTCCGACGGGAGACTGACTCCCGAGCAGACCTCGAATTCGGCGTTGGCGGTGGAGCCGGATGCCGTGACAGCCGAGACGGTGTAATAATAGACCGTGCCGGCAACTGCGCTGGAATCCGCGTAGCTGGTTCCGGCGACATTTTGAATCGTCGTATAAGGTCCGCCGACGACATCGGATCGCTTGACGTCATAGCTGGTTGCCCCGGCGAGTGCGTTCCATGTCAGATTGACGGCTCCGCCGCCGGAAGTCGCCGTCAGGCCGCTCGGGCCGGCGGGCAGCGGGGTGGGAAGATTCGGGGTGCTCGCGATCACATAGCGAAGCTCCATCGGCGAAGGCGTCGTGCCCCCACCCGAGAGCGCACCGGTGGCGGCGGTGAAGATCGTTTGGGTGAAAGGCGACCAGGTGTTATAGGCGGGAGAGATCGCATGGTGTTTCCAGAAAGCCGATCCCAACGCGGTATCCCAGTAGCCGAAGATCGAACGCCTGTTATCGGCGGAAATCTGTGTGCCGCTGGCGATGGATGTCGTCGTGCCGTCGAGCTTGATGCCGTTGAACGTGAGCTGCCAGCGGCTCTTATTGAGGTCCATGCGGATCTCGACCGGCGAACCGGTGCCGGTGAGGTAACCTGTCTGCGTGCTCGTCCACGCGGTGGAATACGCCGACACGAAGCTGAAGTTGCCATCGTAGAAAACGGTTTCGCCGCCCGAATCCGGTCGCGCGCTGATCACCATGCGATTTACCGATCCATTCTGCTCGATTCTGATGAGGATGCCAGGATTGCTTCCCGTCGTCACGGAAGTCGGGGCGCCGCCGCCCCACGTCTCGTTCGCGAACCACAGACCGAAGGAGGTTTTTTGGTTCGTGGGCGTGGCGTTCTTCACTTCCCATAGCCAGCGGATGGTCGAACCGCTCGCGTTGTCCCAATAAAACGTCGAGGCCGTTTTTGTCGCCGCCACGGAGGTGAGCGTCGGTGTGAGCGTGTAAGTCGTCTTGCCAGCCGCAGTCGCCGGGACGGCGGAGGCGCCGGACTGACTGATGTCGGTCAGACCGGTCGAGCCGGAAAACCCATTTGTGCCCGCCGTGATGTTGGCGTTCACCGGGTCAGGAACGACGTCGTCGCGGTCGAGATAATCGATCGCCTCTTCCATTTCGGCATCGGAGGGGTCCGTGTGATCTCCGGGGCCATTGTAGAGAAAGCTGATCTGGCCCTGCGGTTCGTAGGCGCAGTGGAAGGCCTCGATGAAGTAGTCCTCGCGATAGTCGGCGTAGCGTGCGAAAAGGTAGGAGCGCAGCTTGTTCGCCTTGGACGTGGTGTTGAGGGCATCCACGTCCTCCCCGTATAACCAACCGATCGAATAAAAATAGTAAGTATCACTCTTCCCGCTGGTGTTGGGGATGTAATCCGGCGTTACCTCGTTCAGCCGAGGGAGCCCAAATCCCGAGGACGGCGCCGTGCCTTTGATGAGATCGGAGTGATAAAATGCCAGCGCACTGGCCGTGCGAGCGCCGACGGATTTGCCGGATGTGTAAACGCGGCGCGAATCGATATTGAACAACTCCTTCGCTCGGTAGATGGCCAAGACCGCAGTGGCGTAAACATTCCATAAATCGGGGTTGCTGCCGCCAACATTACGCGGTGCGATCCAGATGATATTCTTGTCGGCCGACGCGGTCTGCAGCACCACGGGCGGCACGGCGGTATCCGAGGTGGTGTAAACCACCACGCCATAAGGCTTGGTCCCGTCATAACTCGGTGGCACGTAAACGTCGTAATGCCAGTTGTTCAGATCGAGGCCGTCGTAGTTGATCGTATCGGGCCACAGGCGGTTGACCGCTGAGGAGTTTTTCAGCGCGCCCAAGGTGATGTTGTTGAATAAACCCGTGCCGCGTGTCCAAGGGTCCGACGGGGCCGCCTGCAGTCGCGAGCCGCCGAGCACGAACAGCGTTAGCGCGACCAGTAAACACGTCCGGAGCAGGGGGGGGATCCACTTCCGTGCGGACCTTGTCGGCGCGGACGACACTTTTCCATCAGGAAAAGTCGAGGTCGTCCTTTCCATCGGCCGGCGCGCGCAGCTACGCGCGAACATACACACAGGCCCACTATGATGGGCCGCAGGGGAGTTGGGTTTCATTGGCAACCGTCCATGAGGCACGGCTCACGGAAGGAGGACAATGCGATAAAACCGTTTGGCCTGAGATGCCGCGCCGGCGTCAGTGACTTGCAGGACTTCGCCCGTGCCGGAGATGTTGTCCCGCAACGTCGTCCATGAGTCGTTGGCCAAGGTATCGGAACGTTCCACCCGGTAGAATTTCCCGGTGACGGTCGGGAAACTCACGACCAGGTCGCTCCCGTTGCTGATCGCGATGCTCGCGCGCAAAGCGCTGGCCGAGTCCGTGGGATCGGTGCCGCAGGAAAATTCCTGCGCATTCGTCAGGCCATCGGCATCGGGATCGGCGTTGTCGGCCGCGTCGTCGCTGTTGGCTGGGGTGCCGAAATACGTCAGGCGCCAGCTTTCAACGCGGGTGTAGGTGGTGGCGGAGATCTCGGAGGAGAAAGGGCCGTCGTAGATGGAGTTCCCGGCGGAGACGACGTAGTAGCAGGTCACGCCATAGTCTAGGCCGGAGTGAAGCTGACTGGTCGCGGAGAGGCCGGAGGCGAGCGTGGTGTAGGGGCCGCCGCTCACGGTCGCGTATTTCACGGTGTAGCGCGTGGCGTTGGGCACAGCGTTCCAGGTGAGGTTGAGCGTGAGCGGGCCGGGAGCGGCCGCGAGGTTTTGGGGCGCGGTCAAAGGCGCGGCGAGGAGGGCGATCTCGGAGGCGTTCAGCGCCTGGGTGTAGATGCGGAAGTCGTCCAGGCCGGCGTTGAGGTAGGGGTCGGAGCCGAACTGGGATTTGCCGAGGTAGTTCAGCGTGGTCGTGCCGAGGTCGGAGGGGCTGGCCGTAATGGTGCCGGAGGCGGCGAGGGAGCCGTTGACGTAGATCGAGAGGGTGGTGCCGGAGCGGGTGACCGCCACGTGGGCCCAGGAGCCGGCGGTGAGGGCGATGCCGTTGCTGGCAACGCTCACAGTTTGCTCGGTGCCGGAGTTGACCCGGATGGCGAAGCGAAGCTTGGCGCTGCTGCCCGAATACTGGGGCGTCAGGAACATGTAGTTCGACGTGCTGGTGCCGAAATCAAAGATACGCTGCCAGTTGGAGAAGGAGTTCACGTTGATCCAAGTGGAGACGGTGAAGTCGG
>Ga0068869_100002326_pt1 | contig 11434 bp, 7 predicted proteins | sample KBSMisM52_FD_64676 | JGI IMG/M metagenome (GOLD analysis project Ga0068869, IMG submission 64676) | Miscanthus rhizosphere microbial communities from Kellogg Biological Station, Michigan, USA - KBS Miscanthus M5-2 | ecosystem: Host-associated > Plants > Roots > Rhizosphere > Soil ... | reverse complement strand
TCAGGGTTGGTGCGAGGGTCGTTAATCGGGATGCCGTGGGCATAGTAGAGGCCTGCGACTTTGTGGCCGTCGGCGCGCTTGATACCTGTATCACCCTTTGGTGAACGCAAAACGATCATCGGCCAGCGAGGTTTGAGGATTGGTTGTTTACTGCGGCGCGCCTCTTTTTGAATAGCGCGGATTTTTTTGTAGGCATATTCAAGTGCTGCGTCCATATCGGCATGTGCTTCGGGTTCCATAATATGCGGGCAGTTTACGATCATTGGTTCGTAACCATAGCCTGTGAACAAATGTGTGAGTTCATCATCGCTCATTGTGGCGAAGATCGTTGGCCCGGTAATTTTGTAGCCGTTTGCATGAAGAATTGGCAACACTGCACCTGAAGTTTTGGGATTGAGAAACTTGTTGCCATGCCATGCTGTGGCGAGGGGGCCTGTTTCGGCTTCACCGTCTCCGACAACGCAGGTGATTAAAAGATCGGGATTATCCATGACTGCACCGTATGCAGTTGCGAGTGAGTATCCAAGTTCGCCACCTTCAAGAATTGCGCCCGGTGTTCCCGGATTGGTGTGGCTTGGAAAACCGCCTGGCCATGAGAACATGTGAATGAGATTTTCTGTTCCCTGTTTGTTGCGTTTTAACTGTGAGTAGTATTCAGCGAGAGTGTTTTCGGCAAAAAGATTTGCGATGACAGCAGGTGCTCCGTGACCCGGACCTGCAATGTACATCATGCTCGGTTTGTGCTTGGTGATGAGGTAATTTACATGGGCATAGATAAAGCTTAAACCTGGAACTGTGCCCCAGTGGCCTAAAATTCTTTCTTTGATGTGTTCAGGTTTTAACTCTTTTTCCAGAAGACAGTTTTCTTTCAGATACAACTGCGCAGCACCGATGTAGTTTACGTAGCGCAGATATTTGTCGAACCAGTTCAGGACTGCCGGAGGAAGTTTTTTAGATTTTGCCATAGGGTTTTGCAAAATTATTTATTATTTTTTTAGGAAAGAAACTGCGGATATTTTTCTAATAACTCATTGTAGTCTTTTACAACAATATCCGCACCTGCTTTTGAAAGTGACTCTTCAGATTCACCGGTTGAGACAGCGATGCAGAACATGTTTGCGGCCTTGGCGGCCATCACGCCGTTGAGAGCATCTTCAAAAACAACACAGTCTTCGGGTGCTGCATTTAACTGTTTGGCTGCGAGTAAAAAAAGATCTGGAGCGGGTTTGGTATTTTGCACCTGCTCTTGTGTAACGATCATGTTGAACCATTTTTTGCCAATGCCGGAACGAGAGAGGAGTTTATCTGCGGCATCCACTTTGTTGCCGGAGGCAATGGCGATAGGAAGTTTTTTTTCTGTAGCTTTTTTAAGTACCGAAACAATTCCTGCAACCTGTTTAATCTCTTCATTATCGATGATGGCATCATAATATTTTTTCTTTTGTTCGGCACAAGCGGTGATCTCTTCTTCTGTGGGATGTTTGCCGTGTTCAGTTAAAACAGATTCACAAATAACTTTGGAACGTTTGCCGGAGTATTTTTTTTGGTCCTCTTCAGTTGTGTATTCAATGCCATAATCCTTAAACGTTTTGGCCAGAGCGCGTGCGTGAAAAGGCTGGCTTAATGTCAACGTCCCATCCATGTCGAAAATCAAAGCTTTGATATTTGTTTTCATCATTTTTTGGAACGTGTTAATCGTTTTGGAGAAAAATGTTTTCCGTGTGTAGCCATTTTTTGAAAGCGGCACCAAAAGGCATCCAACTGGCAAAGTAGGTTAAATCCACATAGCGGCGCATCATATACGGAATGATTCCCGCAAAAGTAATTTTGCCGCGACTGTAAACAAAGTATGTTCCGCCTAGTGGAACGATGTACCCCTTGAATATTGGGTGGTACTCTTTTTGTCTTTTCCCTGCTATGTCGGCCCAGATGTTATTGGCAATAATTTTTCCCTGTTGAATTGCGAGCTGCGCGATTTTTGGAACGAGATTATGTTTTTTGGAATCGAAAATTGCGGCGTTATCTCCACCGGCATAGACTTTAGGATAGTGAGGACTTTCAAGAGTCGGATAAGTTTCAAGGCCGCCGGACTCATGCAGAATAGGAAAAGATTTCACGAGGGGATTGGTCATAATTCCGCCGGTCCAGACCAACATATTAGCCTGCATGCCGCGCTTGCAAATCCCTTGTTTATCGCATAGGGTAAGCTCCTTGCCGTCGTAAGCACTGATGCGGGCATTGGTGATAGGTTTGATGCCCATGCTGTGAAAACGTTTCACTGTTATGTCCGAAACTTTTTTACCAAGACCGACAAACTCATCGCTGCCCTGAATAATTGAGATCTCAACCTCTTCCTGTTTGAAGTGGTATTTCTCACCAAGCTTTTTAATACATCCAACAAGTTCACAGGCAAATTCTGCGCCGGTATATCCGCCACCGCCCACGGCAATATGTACTTTGTTCGTATCTTTTTTTTCATAACGCTCGCGGAACATCTGATCCAGATGGCAGTTGATGGCCAGAGCATTTTCCACAGTTTTTAATGGGAAAGAAAACTCTTCCAATCCCGGAATATTGTAATAGTTGGTGACACTTCCAAGAGCCATGACCAGATATTCATAAGGGATCTCTCCATATTTGGAGAGTGTTACTTTTTTGCTTTTTGAATCGATTGTTTCAACATTGCATTGAGCGTGAACGATCGGCAAACCTTTGAGTGCACGTTTCATGTTAATGGTAACGGCATCCTGCAGTTTGGTCTGGCAGGCCTGATCCATTTTTTCATTGTAGGCCGTGCTGATTTCATAGAGATCACCGTTGTAGACGTGAATATTTCTGCGATCCACAAGAATAATTTGATACTCATTGTTAAAGCGAAGATGGCCAGCCAACTGCTTAGCTGCCCTGAGTCCACAAAACCCCGCTCCCAAAATGACGATATTTTTTTTATTTGTTTTAATTTTGCTCAACATTTTTGTGTGTTTTTTGGCTACAGTATTATCTTTTTTATTATACCATAAAAGGTCGCAATTGGGTATATGCGGTTTTGTGGCTGTTTTATAAGTGAAAAATGGCACAAAAAAAGAAGGGCTTATCCCTTCATCTGTTGGTTTATTTTTGAACGCCTCATTGCGAGTTCTTGTTTCATCGCCGAGCGACGTTCCACAAGTAGAATAGCAGATTTGGCGAAAAAGACAAGGTTTGATGGATTTCTAGTGAAAGGAAAGTGGGGATTTGATGAAACTCTTGATGAAATCCCTCAGGCGTGATTGAATACACTCCAGATATGCAGCAGATGCCCCTCAAAATTTTTTCCGGATCTTCACACCCTGAATTGGCTCAAGAGATAGCCAAAAATTTACATACAAAGGTGGAAGAAATGACGCTGACCCGTTTTGCTTGTAACGAGATTTATGTTCGTCCTGAGCATACAGTTCGTGGTTGTGATGCTTATGTGATTCAAACTGCTACTTCCCGAGTGAATGAGGATTTCATGGAGCTTTTTATTATTTTGGACTCTTTGAAACGCTCATTTGCCGGCCGTATTCATGTGGTTATGCCGCATTATGGATATGCGCGTCAGGATCGTGTGGCTACACCGCGTGAGCCGATTACGGCAAAACTGATGGCGAATTTGATTTCTGCAGCGGGTGCGGATCACGTGATTACGATGAATTTACATTCGGATCAGGAACAGGGATTTTTTGATTTTCCTGTGGATAATTTGAGTGCAAAAAAACTGTTTGTTGAGTATTTTGCCAAGAAAAAAATGAAAAATATTGTGGTGGTTGCGCCAGATACGGGTGCGGCAAAAACGGCAAAGCGTTTTGCGGATGCTATAGGAGGAGAGCTGGCGATTATTCATAAAGTTCGTCCTGCGCATAATGTTTCTGAAGTTTCTCATGTGATCGGTGATGTTGCCGATAAAACCTGTATTATTTTTGACGATTTGATTGATACTGCCGGAACTGTGGTGAATGCAAAAGAGGCGTTGCTCCGCAAAGGTGCGAATGACGATGTTTATTTAGTGGCTACACATCCTGTGTTTTCCGATCCTGCCGTTAGCCGATTGAAAGCTGCGAAATTCAAAGAGGTGGTTGTAGTGAATACAATTCCACTGCCAAAAGATAAGCAGTTTGAAGGTTTGAAAGTTTTGTCTGCTGCGCCATTACTCGCAAAAACTATTTTCAATATTCACAACGCGAAATCTGTATCTTCTGTTTTTTAATTTACTGTCATGACTAACAAGATAACATCCCTCTATATTGGTTCCGATCACGCCGGTTTTGAAATGAAAGAGATGCTGAAAAAATATATTGCTGAAAAACCTGAATTTAAACTGATCGATCTTGGTGCATTTAGCCAGGATTCAATTGATTATCCGGATATTGCCCGCGAAGTTTGTGAAAAAATTGTTGATGAAAAAGGTTCTCTGGGAATTTTAATTTGTGGTACCGGTATTGGCATGATGATGACTGCTAACAAGCGCGAAGGTATTCGTGCTGCGGTTTGTACGGTTGAACTGATGGCTAAAATGGCTCGTCTGCATAACGATGCCAATGTGTTATGTTTGGGCAGCCGCATTATTGGAGCTGATCTGGCTAAGCATATTGTGGATACGTTTTTGACGACAAAATTTGAAGATGATGAGCGACATGTTCGCCGCATTGGCAAAATGGAAGTGAATCCTCAGCCGGAAAATAAAGATGAAAACTGCTAAGCGTATTTGATTAATGTTCGTATGAAGATTCAAATCGCTCCATCAATTTTATCAGCGGACTTTGGCAAACTGAATGCGGAGATTGCAACGGTTGAACCGTTTGTTGATTTGCTGCATGTGGATATTATGGATGGCCATTTTGTGCCGAATATTACGATGGGCCCGCCGGTGGTGAAAAATATTCAGACCAAACTGCCGATGGATCTGCATTTGATGATTGAGAATCCGGAAAAATATATTGAGGAGTTTGTGAAGGCTGCGACTGCGAACGGACTGGATAAAAAAAATGTGAGCATTACGGTGCATCAGGAGGTTTGTAAGGATTTGCCTGGAACTATTTCGTTGATTCATTCATTGGGAGTGAAGGCTGCTGTGTCTATTAATCCGGGGACTTCGATGGATACGATTCGTGATGTTTTGGGGAGTGTGGATATGGTTTTGGTGATGAGTGTGAATCCGGGTTTTGGCGGACAAAAATTTATGCCGGTGGCTCTGAAAAAAATTCAGGAAATCCGAAAATTGAAACCTGATTTGGATATTGAGGTTGATGGTGGAATTAACGCAGAAACTGCCAAGCAATGTGTTGAGGCCGGCGCTAATATTTTAGTTGCTGGTTCTTATATTTTTGGAGCTGAGGATCGCAAAAAGGCGATCGAGAGTTTGAGATAGTTTTTGGGGTTTTGGCCTGGTCGCGGGTTGCGCGCCAGGCCACCCCTATTCTTTGTGGTCGAAGGCGGAGTTGGCCTCGTCGCTGACTTGGTCGAATTTGGTTTTCGTCCGCAGTCGCGAGAGGATGCTGATGGCTGCCAGCATGTTGATGATGTTGAGCGTCCAGAGCACGATCCTGGGGTCGATCTCCAGCCATTTCTGGTGGAGAGTCATCCCGAAGAAAATGCAGAGGTACTGCACAACGACCTTGCACTTGCCGGCCCACGACGCGCCTTCACCGCGCACGTACGGTCGCAATCGCTCAAAGGGCTTGAGCTGCACGAACGGCCAGCGCATGAGGCTGCCGATCAGTTCCAGGCACAACATCAGGATGACGGGGGCCAGGTCGAGGTAACCCATGATGGCAAACACGATCATCGGAATGGGTACCGTGAGCTTGTCGCCAAGAGGGTCGATCGCCTTGCCGGTTTCGGTGCGGCCGGGGTAGTTGAGATCCTCCTTGAAGATGCCCGTGGGCGGTTTGGCGTTGGGATCGTTTTTGTTTTCTTCATCGCAGGCGGCTGCAACACGACCATCGAAACGGTCGAGCATGAAGCCTTCAACCACGATGCTGAATCCCTCGAAGTAGAATCCGAGGAAATAGACGAGGTAGCCGACCCAGGTGATCGGGACGCGCCAGATACTGATCCAGTTGGGGCTCAGATAGCGTTTCCTGCCGATGCGAACCAGCATTTTGTGCGGGATCAGCAGGAGCGGAATGCTGATGAGCATTCCACTGACAACGAAGATGATGACCTTGAACTGGCCGGGCAAATTTTCGTATTCCGACATCTCTCTCCTTCCTTCTCATTTCCAAAGAACAGGGTTATCTCCGCTACAGTCCACCTTTTTAGGGTAACCAGCGGAAGGGGTTACATTATGCTTGAGGATGCCAAAAAGCAAGGCTGCTTCGGATATTATGACAAGGTAATTATATTATTGGATCATATAATTGATAAAAAGTCATCTTGGTGTTATAATTATAAGATTGTTAACAATAAAATAAAAACAAAAACATATGATGAAATTTTCTAAGAAAACTTTTGCGTTCGGGAATCGACTGAGAGTTTTGACTCTCTGTGGAGTTTTCGGAATTTTTTTCGTTCCATCGCTTGTGTTGGCGGCAACCATTACTGTGAACTCCAATGGCGATGCCCGAATTGCAACTGATGGAAATTGCGATTTGAGTGAAGCGCTTGATAATGCCAACAATGATACTGATAATTCAGGAGGAGATTGTGCAGCAGGTTCAGGAGCTGATGATATTATTTTTAATGTCGGTGGCGGTGATGCACAGGTAATTACCATGACCGGTCTTGGGTCACCACTTATAACTTCTGAGGTTCATATTGATGGTACGACGCAGCCGAGTTCAGGTGCTCCTGCGAGTTGTTCTCCTAGAAATCTTTTAATCTCAATTGATGCAGGAGGTACCTCAAAGGGTTTTGATTTTGAGGGTGGATCTGCGAATAGTTCGGTTAAAGGGTTGAATATTTATGGATCCAGCGTTGGAGCAATTGTAATATCCACAGATGACGATATAACTCTTGTTCCGGGAAACATCACGGTGACCTGCAACAATATCGGAACCGATTTGGCAGGCGCAGCTCTTGCGCCTTCAGTAAATGCAGATAGCGGTATCCGCCTTGAAGGTACGACCACTTTTAATGTTATAGGTGGCACGGGTGAAGCGGAAAGAAATATCGTATCGGGAAGTTCAGCTTCCGGGATCTGGTTTCTCGGACCGGGAGTCGACAATAACATTGTTCAAGGAAATTATATCGGTACTGATGTGACTGGTACTTTTGCTATTCAAAATGGTGCCAATGGTTTGCAATTACAAGATGCCAACAACAATACGATTGGTGGGTCAGTTGCAGGACAGGGCAATGTCATTTCAGGTAACGGGCTGAACGGCGTCTTTATAGGTGGTCCAGCTGGTAGTGATTTGAATGTATTGAAAGGTAACTATATTGGAACAGATGCGGCGGGACTTGCTGCCATTCCAAACTTTAATTCAGGTGTGGATTTGAATAAAGGAAGCACGAATACTTTTGGAACTTCTGTTGTTAGTGACCGTAATATTTTTTCGGGAAACAGCGGAAATGGAATGAGCATCCAGGAAGGCAACAATAATATTATTCAAAACAATTATTTTGGATTGGATGTAAACGGTGGTGCATTGGGGAACGGTTTAAATGGTCTAGGTATGAGTGGCGCTGTCGGTGTCCTTGATAGCAATCAGATCGGTGGTAACAGGTTAGCTGGTGAAGGGAATATTTTTTCAGGAAATGGCGCCAATGGAATGAATACGAATAATGATAGCAACACTATAATTAAAGGTAATATTTTTGGTTTGGATCCTACGGGAAATAGTAAAATACCGAATATTGGTTCAGGACTTGCTCCAAATACTGAGACTTTTGCCATTATTGGAAGCGCAACAGCAGGAGAGGGTAATATCATTTCTGGAAATAACCAGGATGGTCTTCATTTTGATTTTGGCGGTGGAGTTACTATTAAAGGTAATATTATCGGACCTGACATTACCGGAACGATTAATCTTGGAAATGGTAATGACGGTATGGTTTTGGCAAATCAGCCGAACAACTTTACTATAGGCGGACCTGCTGCCGGCGAAAGAAATATTATTTCTGGTAACGGTGGTAACGGTATTAATATGCCTGAAGGAGATTTTAATGTTATTCAGGGTAATTATATCGGTACTGACATTACTGGAGCGTTGGCCTTTCCAAATAGTTCCAATGGTATTAATTTTGGAGGAGGTCTCGGAACAAGAAACAATGATGTGATTGGAGGCAACAGTTTGTTAGGTGAAGGCAATGTTATTTCAGCCAGCGGGCAGTCGGGTATCAATGGTACCGGTGTCAATAATCTTACGATTAAGGGTAATATTGTGGGTTTGACCTCGGATGGTTTGAATGCGTTAGGAAATGGCGGCGGTGGTGTGAATTTGGATAATTCCAGTTTGTTGACTATTGGTGGAGCATTGGCCGGTGAAGGGAACGTTATTTCAGCGAATGCCCAAGGCGGTATTAATTTGAGTGGCGGAACAACAGCCTCTACGATTTTTGGTAACTACATCGGTATGGATGTTACTGGTATCAATCCTTTGCCAAATAATGCCGGAGGTGTTCATATTTCTGATACGACATTTATTACTGTCGGAGGGCCGAATCCCGGACAAAAAAATATTATTTCGAGTAATGGTACCATTCCTTTTGGCGGAACCAATGTGGATATCGGAGGAGATGCCCATGATAATACTATTCAAGGTAACTGGATCGGTCTTGATGCGGCCGGAAATTCCGTCCCTGACGTTGGCTTTGGATTCAACATTCGCGGATACGATAATCTCATCGGAGGGCCGAATCCGGGTGAAGGGAATGTGATTTCAGCACATGGAACGGCCGGAATGGTTTTTGATAACGGTGAACATCCAGGTGCTCCGCCTTTTATTTCCGGAAATAAACTTCAAGGTAATTTTATTGGAACCGATAGTACGGGAGCGGTGCTGCCCGGTTACGGAAATGGTGGATTAGGTGGTGTTCTTCTGGTTTTTGGAGCGCAGGATAATTTAGTCGGTGGAACTGTCGCCGGTGAGGGAAATGTTATTGCCGGCAATTCAGGAGAGGGAGTTTTTATTTTGGGAATACCTACTTTTGGAGGTACTGATCCTGTGAGGAATGCAATTTTAGGTAATTCCATTCACGATAATACCGGCTTGGGGATAGAGCATGCAGTAGATAGCGATGGTAATCTTGCACCCGACCAGCATGTGGGCCCGGACCCAAATGACCCTCTAGATCCGGATGCCGGACCAAACGACTATTTGAACCATCCAATTATTTATAACATCTCACCCGCGGGTCCGGGTATTGTTAATGTGGATTATTTCCTGGATGTACCTGCAAACGATTACCGCGTTGAGTTTTTCTCCAATACTGCTGCTGATCCTTCCAACCATGGTGAAGGTGAAACGTTTTTGGATTTCGATCCGATCACGCATACTGGTGGCGGGGTGAAGTTCTTCTCTAAAATTATTACTGCCAGCCCTGGTGATTTTATTACAGCTACCGCTACCGAAGATTTTGGTGGAGGTACGTATGGTTCAACTTCTGAGTTCAGTCCGACAACGGTTGTTGCTGGCTCAGGTATAGATTTCGGAGATGCGCCGGATACAGCCCCGGGAACAACTACTGGAAACTATAAAACACTTGCCGGAGACAATGGCGCCTATCATGTTATTGATGGTGTTTTGTATCTTGGTTCTTGTGTGGACGCAGATTTGGGTGATTTGCAAAATGCCAATGCTGATGCTGACGATACTTCAACTACAACTCCGGTTACCGGCGTGTGTGCCGTGCCGGGTGATGATGAAAATGGTGTGAGTATTGCCGGTCCTATGACCGAAGGTACTTCTGCAAATATTACGGTTACATCAAGTGATGCCGGCAAACTGGACGCCTGGATCGACTTTAATCAGGACGGAGATTTTGATGACGCGAGTGAGCAGGTGTTAATTGAACAGTCTGTTGTTGCCGGCGCCAACCCTTTTGCTTTGAGTATTCCAAACCCTGTGACTGCCGGAACCAGTTATGCCCGATTCCGCTTAAGTCCTGTGGGAAGCCCGCTGGTAACACCTTCAGATGAGGTTATCGGTGGTGAAGTTGAAGATTATAAAGTGACATTGGTTGATTCAGGAGTTCCTGCTCCTCCACCAACCCCTCCATCAAGTGGTGGCGGTGGAAGTAGTGGGGGTAGTGGTGGTGCAGTTTTCCATAGTGCGTCACCAGTACAGCCTCCTGCACCACCTGCAACTCAACAAACACTCGCTTGTCAGGAACGTTTTGAAAATCCGTTTCCTTTTACAGATTCAGTCAATCATTGGGCTGTGAAATATATCGACTTCTTGTATCGCCATTGTGTGATTGACGGTAAAAGTCCTGGTATTTTTGCACCTGATGATGCTATCAGTCGTGCAGAAGTGACGAAAATTGTTTTGAAACTTTTTAACTGGGGTACTTCAGAATTCCAAAATGTTTTCAGTGACGTGTTTGCAAACGACTGGTTTGCCAAATATGTTATTCAGGGATTCCATACAGGTCTTTTGGTAGGTTATCCACAGCCGGACGGCACCGTTAAGTTTATGCCAAATCAGCCAATTACTCGTGCTGAAGCGTTGAAAATTATTCTTTTTGTGAAGGGTGTTGAAACGGGTGGCGAAGAAACATCATTCCCTGATGTTCAGAAGAGTGACTGGTTTTATTCTTATGTCGCTTATGCCTGGAATCATGGTTTGATTAAAGGTTATGTTGATCCAAAAGGCGGCCCGAACTTTTTTGCTCCAAATCAACCGATCACCAGAGCTGAGTTTTCCAAAATAGCCGTGCTTGCGTTCCAACCTGACTTTAATGTTGCGAACAGTTTGAGTCCGGAAGTTGCGGGTCAGGTTCTGGGTGTGACAACTACGAAGGCTGATTACACTCCTCTCATTGTTCTGATTATCTTCAGTCTTTTGGTCATGAGTTCAGCTTATTATTTCTCTAAAAAGAAGAGTTAATTTTTATATTTGATTTGAAAAGATCCATCAATATGCGAAAGCGTTGATGGATCTTTGTTTGATGGCAGCAAAAATTGACAACATGCAATTTATTGTATTATTCTGAGATCTATTCTTTGATTTGTTCTGATGGCGTCATCCAAACTTTTGCAAGGTACACTTGGAGCGGTGATGGCGTTAGAAACAGCTTGTGCGGGATCAATGATCAATATGGGAACCAACTATGAAGTTGCGGTTCCTGTTCATGCTATTGCCGAGCAAAAAAGATCTCTCGAAGCGATTCTCAAAGAGTGCGATAAGTTTAACGGTGATATTCATAAATGTTTTTCCGAACAGGATCAGACACTCGTGAGTTTTGCCAATGTGTACCGCGATCATGCGGAGGATTACGAAAAGAAAACATCTGTGTTGCCGAATGGTTT
>Ga0068869_100002322_pt1 | contig 11441 bp, 11 predicted proteins | sample KBSMisM52_FD_64676 | JGI IMG/M metagenome (GOLD analysis project Ga0068869, IMG submission 64676) | Miscanthus rhizosphere microbial communities from Kellogg Biological Station, Michigan, USA - KBS Miscanthus M5-2 | ecosystem: Host-associated > Plants > Roots > Rhizosphere > Soil ... | reverse complement strand
TGCGGATCATCGGCGCCTCCCGGGAGCGATCACCTGCCCGCCGATGATACCGTGCCAGGGCGCCCCGGCGCTAGGCGCGCAGTCGGGGGTCGAGCGCGTCGCGGACGGCGTCGCCCACGAAGTTCAGGCCGACCACCGTGATGAACAGGGCCGCCCCCGGCCCGAAGACGATCCAGGGCGCCTGCTGGAGGTAGCCCCGGCCCGCGTTGATCATGCTGCCCCAGGAAGCGGCCGGGGGCTGGATCCCGAGGCCCAGGAAGGACAGCGAGGCCTCGGCCAGGATGGCGAAGGCCACGCTCAACGACGCCTGGACCACGATGGGCGCGGTGGCGTTCGGCAGCACGTGCGTCCAGGCGATGCGCCAGCCGGGCGCCCCCAGGGCGCGCGCCGCATCCACGTACTCGCGCGCGGTGATCGTGAGCACCTGCCCGCGCATGAGCCGGGCGAAGGTCGGCGTGTAGACCACCGCGAGCGCGATCACCACCCCGGTCAGGCCGGCGCCGAGCACCGCGCCCAGGGCCAGGGCCAGCACCAGCGGGGGGAAGGACAGCACCGCGTCCATCATGCGCATCACGAGGCCGTCCACGCGGCCGCCCGCGTAGCCGGCCAGCAAACCGAGGAGCCCGCCCGCCAGCACCGCGATGACCACCGAGCCGAAGCCGGCGGCCAGGGATACGCGCGTGCCGAAGATCACCCGCGAGAGCACGTCGCGGCCCACGTTGTCGGTGCCGAGGAGATGGACCCGGTCGGGACGGGACAGCGTGCGGTCGAGGTTTTGCTTGAGCGGGTTGTAGGGCGCCACCACCGGGGCGAGCAGCGCCACCGTGACCGCCAGCAGCATCACCGCGGCCCCGAACGGGGCGAGGCGCGCGCGGGCAGCACGGCGCAGGATCCGCCAGCGGCGCTCGCGGACCGAGCGGGACGACGCGGGCGCCGCGACGATCGTGGCCACGGCGTCAGCGGTGCCGGATCCGAGGGTCGATCCAGCCGTAGAGGAGGTCCACCATCAGGTTGCTGAGAATGAAGCCCACCGCGATCAGCAGCACGACCCCCTGCACCAGCGGGTAATCGCGCGCGAAGACCGCGTCCACCACCAGGCGCCCCACTCCGGGCAGCGCGAAGACGTACTCGGTGATGACCGCCCCGCCGATCAGGGTCCCGAGCTGCAGGCCGAGCACGGTGACCACCGGGATCAGGGCATTCTTGAGCGCGTGGCGGCGGATCACCGCGCCGTCGGACAGGCCCTTGGCGCGCGCGGTCCGGATGTAATCCTCGGAGAGCGCCTCCAGCATGCTCGAGCGCAGGGTCCGGGTGATCACCGCGGCCAGGGCCAGGCCGAGGGTGATCGCGGGGAGGGCGAGCGAGCGCAGGCCGTCCCAGAGCTCCTCCATCGGGTCCACGTAGCCCGAGATCGGCAGCCAGCGGAGCGTGACCCCGAACAGGAAGATCAGCAGCAGCGCGATCAGGAAGTTGGGCATGCAGATGCCGAAGAGCGCGAACGAGGTGCCGAAGCGGTCGAGCGTCGAGTTGCGGCGCGCCGCCGAGAGGATGCCGATCGGGGTGGCCACCAGCAGGGAGATCGCCATCGCGAGGCCGGCGAGCTGGAGGCTCGGCTTGATCCGCCGCGCCACGTTCTCGATCACCGGCTCCTGGTTGCGGATGGAGCGGCCGAGATCGCCCCGGAGCAGGCGGCCCATCCACGTCGCGTACTGGAGATGGAGCGGCCGGTCGAGGCCGAGGGTCTGGCGCAGCTCGCGCTTGACGCTGTCGTCCACCGACTCCGCCATCATGGCGTCGATCGGGTCGCCGGGGGTGAGATGGATGAGCGCGAAGACCCCGGCGGTGACCAGCAGCAGCACCGGGATCGTCGCGACCAGCCGGCGGAGGATCAGCAGGCCCACCGCGGCCGCCGCGGGGCTACTTCAGCCAGACGTCCTTGAAGCGCATCATCCCGTCCGGGATCGGGTCGTAGCCCTGCACCCGCGGGCTGAAGGCCTTGGGCTCGATCGGGTGCACGATGAAGATCATCGGCAGCTCCTCCTGCAGGATCCGCACGAGCTGGCTGAAGAGCTTCTTGCGCTCGGCCTGGCTCGAGGTCTCGCGCGACTTGTCGAGGAGGGCGTCGATCTGCGGATTCGAGATGCCCGACCAGTTGAGCGAGGTGCCCGGGGTGGTCTTGTAGAACTGGTAGGTGTTGCCGTCCGGATCGGGCCGGCCGCTCCACTGGTAGCTGATCATCTCGAAGTTCTTGCCGTTGCCGTCCGAGATCAGGGTGGCCGAGTCCACCAGCTTGATCTTCATGGTGATCCCGGCCTCCGCGAGCTGGGCCTGGATCACCTCGGCCTCCTGCACGTTGATCGGGATGTTGTTGGTGGTCATGGTGAACGTGAAGCCGCCCGCCTTGCCGCCCTCGGCCAGCTTGGCCTTGACCTTGGCGAGGTCGCGCTTCATGAACGGGATCGAGCGGTCGTAGGCCCAGCTGGTGGGCGGGATCGGCCCGTTGGCGGGCACCCCCACGTTGAGCCACACCCCCTTGACGATCTGCTCGAGGTCGAGCGAGTAGGCCACCGCCTGGCGGAGCGCCTTGTTGTCGAATGGAGGCCTGGTGTGGTTGAGCTGGTAGGCAAAGTCGGCGAGCGACGGCACGTCGAGCACCACCACGTTCTTGTCCGCCTTCACCGCGGCCACGTCGCGCGGCTGCACGTAGTCCATCACCTGGATCTCGCCCGCCTGCAGGCTCTGCAGCTTGACGGTGTCGTCCGGGATGGGCCGGTAGCGGATCTGCTCGAGGTACGGGCCGCCCTGCTTGTTCCAGTAGTTGTCGTTGCGCCGGATCAGCAGGTGGTCGTCCTTCACCCACTCCACGAACACGAAGGGACCGGTGCCCGCGCCCTTGGCGTTGCGCTCGAGCTCGGGCCCGCGCTCCTGCGCGGTCTTGGGCGAGACCATCATGCCCGCGCGGTCGGTGAGGGTCGCGAGCAGCGCCGCGTCCGGGCGCTTGAGGTTGAGCCGGACGGTGTAGGCGTCCACCACGTCCACCGTGTCGATGCTGGCCACCTCGCCCTTGCGCACCGACTTGGCCTCGGTCTTCATGCGGTTGAAGTTGAACTTCACCGCTTCCGCGTTGAAGTCGGTGCCGTCGTGGAACTTCACTCCGCGGCGCAGCTTGAAGACGACCGTCTTCGGATCGGGCTGCTGCCAGGACTCGGCGAGCCCCGGCTTGATGCCGAGGTTGGCGTCGAGCACGACGAGCGGCTCGTAGATGTTGTGGTAGACCTGCCGGTCGATCTTGCTCCCCGACAGATGCGGATCCATGGTGGCCGCTTCGATGTAGAAGCCCACCCGCAGGGTGCCGCCCTTCTTGGGCGTCTCCTGAGCCCACGCGCGGCCGGCCGCGCCGGGGACGAGGGCGCTCGACGCCCCCGCCAGCGCGGCGAGGCGGAGAAAGTCGCGGCGAGATTCCGAGTGGGTCGCGTCGGACTGCCTGGCCGCCATTCCGTGTCCTCCTGAGGTTGGGCTGATCATTTGGCTGTCGTGGGGCTGTCGCGCGCCGGTTACAGCCGGGTCTCGTCGATCTTGAGGCCGAGCCAGTGGCGGCCGACCAGCTCGTAGTGGGCCAGGCGGGCCTGCAGGTGCTGGCTCATCACGTGGACGTCCTGGAAGTGCCGCTGGATCGGGCTCGACTCGTAGGCCGCGGTCGCGCCCGCCATGTTGTAGACCATGTCCACGATCGAGACCGCGGTGCGGATGCCGTCGGTGGTGGCCAGGCGCAGCACCGCGCGCTGCTCCAGGGTGACCGCGCCGTTGGCGATCACCGCGTCCCAGATCCCGCGCACCGCCTCCCGCAGGAAGGCGAGGCCGGAGCGCAGCCGGGCCTCGGCCCGGCCCACCTCGTTCTGGATCATCGGCTGGTCGCGCAGCAGCGCGTCCATCGCCCGCGGGGTCTTGGTGGTGGCCAGCTCCGTGAACGCGTCCAGGCAGCTCCGCGCGGTGCCGAGCGCGACCGCGGCGTCTCCGGAGGCGAACACCAGGGTCCGAGGCAGGCGGTAGAGCGGGCCCGGCTCGAGCAGGGGTGCGGTCACCGACTTCACGGTGCGGTCCTCGGGCACGAACACGTCGTCCACCGCGAAGTGGTTGGTTCCGGTGCCGCGCATGCCCCGGACCTGCCAGGTGTCGAGGATCTCGGCCTGGGCACGCGGCACGAAGCAGTAGCGCATCTCGGGCTGGCCCTCGTCGAGTCGGGGCCGGCCCTGCTCGGTGACGGTGGCGTGCGCGGCCAGCCAGGACGCGTGCCGGCTGCCGGTGCTGAACCCCTGGCGGCCGGTGACCCGGTAGCCGCCCGGCACCACGATGGCCTGCGCGCTGGCCTGCGGCGTGTTGGCCACCACCGAGCGCGGGGTGTCGATCCAGATCGCGCGCGCGGCCGCGGTCGGCATCCGCGCGGCGTAGGTGGCGAAGATCGACACCTGGTTGGTCACCCATCCGGTGCTTGCGTCGGCTCGTCCCAGCTCCTCGATCACCTGGATATAGCTCGGCAGGTCCATCTCGAAGCCGCCGAGCGTCCGTGGGAGCGCGAGCCGGAAGAGGCCGGCGTCGGCCATCGCCTCGAAGATCGGACGCGGCAGCTCGCGCAGCGCGTCCGTCTCCGGGGCGGAGGCCCGGATCATCGGCGCGAGCTTCCGCGCCGTCTCGAGCGGCGAATCGGTCACTGGATCGGCGAGCGCGGCGTCGCGGTCAGGCGGGTCACCTTGATCTGCTCGCGGTCGATCATCTGGCCGACGCGGGGGGAGATGTCGTTCTTCCAGTAGTCGCTCTGGTAGACCGCGTCGTAGAGCCGCTTGCGCTCCGCCTCGCTCTCGAAGCGGCGGATCCACACGTACACGCTCTGGTCCTCCTCGCCCACGAAGCTGCCGAGGATGACCATGCCCATCTTGACCTGGAACGGGATGATCTCCTCCTCCATGCACTTCACCCACTTCTCCTGCTGTCCGGGGCGGATGTGGTATTGCCTGAGCTCGAACAACATCAGGGCCTCCTCGGTTCGGGTGCACTCCCCTCCAGCCACTCCGCCACCGCCGCGCATCCCGCGTGATCCGGCCGCTCCCGGGCCAGGTCCCGCGCCGTCTTGCCGTCGGCGTTCCGCCGACCCGGGTCCGCGCCCGCTTCGAGCAGCGCCTGCGCCGTCGCGAGGCTGCCCGCGTGCGCCGCCTCGTGCAGCGGACCGCCCCGCGCGCTCGCGGCCTGCACCAGCGCGGGGTCCTGCGCCAGCCGCTGCCTCACCTTCGACACCCACCCCCAGCTCGCGGGGGTGCAGATGCCGAACGCCTCAGGCGTGCAGCCTAGCACGGGATCGCGGAGCGTGGCATCCGCTCCGGCGGCGAGGAGAAGCGCGATGACTGGGGCCGCGCCCGCAAAGTAGGCCCAGTGCAGCGCGGTCGCGCCCGCGAAGGCCCGGAAGGAGAGATCGGGCCCGTGCGCGAGCAGCTCGCGCACCGTGGCCTCGTGGCCGGCGCGGCTTGCCATGTAGAGCGCGTCCGACACCACCTCGCGGTCGGTTCCGGGCGGGCAAGGCAGGCGCGTGCCGTCCGGCGCGTAGCGCGAGCTGCCGGTGATCGAGGCGCGCGGCCGCAGGCGGCCGTCGGGCCCGAAGAAGGCGCGGACGCGGTCGACCTCGCCCAGGCCCGCCGCGCAGAAGAGATCCGGCTCGACGCCGGCTTCCATGAGGGCACGGGCGCAGTCGTACGCCTCGAGCACCACCGCCCAGGAGAGCGGGGTGTGGGCGGAGTGCGCGTAGACCAGGTGCGGGTCTCCGCCGTGGCGGAGCAGCAGCGGAATGATCCGGGCGCGCTGCGCGTCGACCGCGGCGGTCAGCGGGGTGCTGCCCTCCTCGTCGCGCGCGTTGGCGAGCGCCGGGTGCCCGGTGAGCAGGCGGTCCACCGCGGCCTCCTCTCCGGCCCGGATCGCCGCGAAGAGGTCGGCGACGGGGTCGGGCTCCGCGGCAGCCCGGCGACGGTCGAGCTCGGCGCGCAGGGCCCGCCAGCTGCCGAAGCCGTGCTCGCGCGCGACCGCGAGCTGAGCGTCGGCGAGACGAGCGGTGGCTCCGGCGCGACGGAGCTCCTGGAGTCGGTCCTTGGCGAGCTTTCTCAGGTACTCGAGGCTGGGGCGATCCGGTAGCGGCATGACACACCACCTTTCCATGTACCCGGTGTCCGCGAGATCGGGCGGAAGGTGGTTTCTTCGACGACACGAAGCAGGTGGGTTCGACCCTTCACGCGGACCGTCAGCCGCCTGGACGGCTGCGAGCAAGTCTACGACGGGTCGCCATCAAGTCAAGCCCTCGTGTAGAATCCCGGGAGTCATGACCCATCTCGTCTGCGGCTGCTGCCATCTGGGCGCAGCCGCGCCGGTCGGACTCGCGGCGCCGCGAGGATCCCGGCGATCCGCCCGCGCCGCCCACGGCCGGCCCGCCTCGGCCCCGCCCGGTGCCGCCGCCAACCCCGGCGTGCAGGGCTACTCCCCACCCCCGCCGCCGGTCAGCCCCATCAAGGGCCTGATCGACTTCCACACCCACGCGGCGCCCGACATCTTCGGTCGCGCGCTCGACGACGACGAACTGGCCACCCTGGCCGCCGCGCGTCAGATGGAGGCGGTGGTCTTCAAGAACCACGTGACCCACACCGCCGATCGCGCGTACCTCGTGCGCAAGCACGTGCCCGGCATCAAGGTGTTCGGCGGTATCACCCTGAACCACGCGGTGGGCGGGCTCAATCCGCAGGCCGTCGAGTGGATGTGGCGCATGCAGGGCGGTTTCGGCCGCGTGGTCTGGTTCCCGACCTTCGACGCCGACAACCACGTCAAGCGCGCCGGCACCGCGCCGGCCGGGATCCGCGTGCTGGACGAGCGTGGAGAGGTGCTGCCCGCAGCGCGCGCGGTGCTGAAGGTCTGCGCGGCCCAGCGCCTGGTGGTGCAGACCGGGCACGCCTCGCCCGAGGAGGCGCTGACTCTCATCGCGGCCGCGCGCGAGGAAGGCTGCGAGCGCATCGTGGTCACCCATGCCCAGTTCGACGTGGTGGGCATGAGCCTGGCGCACATGAAGAAGGCGGCCGCGCTCGGGGCCAAGCTCGAGCTCTGCGCCCTGCTCATGCTGGCCGGCCCGACCTCGCCGCTCGAGTTCATGCACCACACCGCGCGCGTTGAGGTCTCGGACACCGCGGCCCGCATCAAGGCGGTCGGCGCCCAGCACTTCGTGCTCGGCACCGACCTCGGCCAGGCCGGCAATCCCACCCCCGCGGACGGCCTCCAGATGCTGGTGGCCGGCCTCCTGAAGGAAGGCATCACCCGCGATCAGATCCAGACCATGGGGCGCGAGGTTCCCGGCGCGCTCCTCATGGGCTGACGGAGACCCGCGCCATGGCGCTGCACATCGAGGTGATCTGCACGGGGGACGAGGTGCTGACCGGCAAGATCGTCAACACCAACTTCAGCTACATCACCCAGAAGCTGGAGGACGTGGGGCTCTCCGTGCAGTGGGAGACCACGGTCGGCGACGACCGGGAGAACCTGCTGCGCGCGTTCCAGCTCGCGGGCGAGCGCGCCGACGCGGTCATCGTCAACGGCGGGCTCGGCCCCACCGTGGACGATCTCTCGCAGGAGATCGCGGCCAAGGCCGCGGGGGTGGAGCTCGAGCTGAACGAGGACTGGCTCAAGCGCATGGAGGACTTCTTCCAGCGCCGGAGCCGGGCGATGCCGCCCAACAACCGCAAGCAGGCCATGCTGCCCACCACCTCCGAGGTGATCGACAACCCGATCGGCACCGCCTGCGGCTTCGCGATGGACATCGGGCGGGCGCGCTTCTACTTCACCCCCGGCGTGCCGCGCGAGCTCCGCCGGATGCTGGAGGAGCAGATCGTCCCGCGCCTGCTCGCCAAGGCGGGCCTGCCCGGGGCCATCTTCCTCAAGCGCTTCCACTCCTACGGTCTCGGGGAGTCGCACGTGGACTCGCTCCTCGCCGGGGTCGAGGACCTCGTGCCGGACGGGAGCGTGAAGCTCGGCTTCCGCGCGCACTACCCGCAGCTCGAGACCAAGCTGACCGCGCGCGGGCGCGACATGGAGGACATCCGCCGCAAGCTCGAGCCGGTGGAGCGCGAGGTGCGCAAGCGCGTCGGCAACTTCATCCTCGGCGAGGACGACCAGACGCTCGAGGGCGTCATCTTGAAGGAGCTCCAGGCGCAGGCGGGGACGCTCTCGCTGGTCGAGACGTTCACGAGCGGACAGATGGCCTCGCGCCTCGCCCACCTGCCCGGCGCCGACGCGATCTTCCGGCGCGGGGTCATCGCGCGGGCCCTGCCGGAAGTGTGGGCCGCGGTCGGGCTCGCGGGCGCCCCACCCGACGGTCCGCTCACCCCCCAGGTCGCGGAGACGGTGGCGCGGGCGGTCCGCACCCAGACCGGGGCCACCCACGCCCTCGCGGTGCTGATCGACCTCGACGACGGCCCCGACCGCATCGAGTTCGGCGGCACCATCTGCCTCGCGATCGCCACCGCGGCCGAAGTGGCCTCGCGCAAGGCGCGCATCCTGGGCGGGCGCGACTGGGTGCGCCTGGGCGCGGTCGAGATGGGGCTCGACTGCCTGCGCCGCTACCTGCAGAAGCTGCCGGTGTACGAGCGGATCGACTTCGAGAAGACGTAGGAGGAGTTTGCCATGAAGACCCCCCAGGAGAAGGCGGCCGCCTTTCGCGCGCTGCACGAGCGGCCCGGCGCCTTCGTGATCCCGAATCCGTGGGACGCGGGCACCGCCCGGCTCCTCGCCTCGCTGGGCTTCGAGGCGCTCGCCACCACCAGCCTCGGGCTCGCCAACTCGCTCGGACGCGTCGACGGCACCAACACGGTGAGCCGCGCCCAGGTGATCGAGAACTGCCGCGTGATCGCGGCCGCCACCGACCTGCCGGTGAACGCGGACCTGGAGAACGGCTACGCCCACGAGCCGCGCGCCGCCGCGGAGATCATCCGGCTCGCCGCGGCGGCCGGAATCTCGGGCGGATCCATCGAGGACGCCACCGGGGAGGCCGACAAGCCGATCTACGACTTCGAGCACGCGGTCGAGCGCGTGCAGGCCGCGGTCGAGGTGGCGCGCGCCCTGCCGGTGCCGTTCATGCTGACCGCGCGCGCCGAGAACCTCCTGCACGGCCGCCCCGATCTCGACGACACCATCCGGCGCCTGCAGGCCTTCGAGAAGGCGGGCGCCGACGTGCTCTACGCCCCCGGCGTCCGGGACCTCGCGACCATCCGCACGGTGGTCTCGTCGGTGACGAAGCCGGTGAACGTGGTGATGAGCGCGGCGGACCCGGACCTCACCGTCGCGCAGCTCGCCTCGGTCGGGGTGAAGCGGATCAGCGTGGGAGGCGCCCTCTCGCGCCTGGCCCTCGCCGCCTTCCTCAAGGGCGCCCGCGAGATGGCCGACCGCGGCGGGTTCACCTGGATGCGTGACACCGTGCCGAGCAAGGAGCTGAAGGACGTCTTCCGGAGGTGGCCGTAGGCCCATGCCGATCACGGTGACCCGTCTGAGCCCTTGCTTCGCGGCGCGGATCGACGGCGCCGACATCTGCCGCCCGCTCGACGAGGCCACGTGGGCGGCGATCCGCGCCGCCTTCGACGAGCACTCGGTGCTGCTCTTCCGTGGCGCCGGGCTCGACGACGAGACCCAGGTGGCCTTCAGCCGGCGCTTCGGCGCGCTCGAGGTCACCCGCAGCATGAACCCGGCGGCGGGCACGCCGTTCGCGCGCCAGTCGAACCTCGACATCAAGACCGGCCAGGTCATTCCCGCCGAGGACCGGCGCATGGTCTACCAGCTCGCGAACATGCTCTGGCACAGCGACAGCTCGTTCAAGGTGGTCCCCTCGCTCTGCTCGATCCTCACCGGGCGCATCGTGCCGCCCGCGGGAGGCGCCACCGAGTTCGCGAGCGCGCGCGCCGCCTACCCCTCGCTGCCGGAAGAGCTGAAGGGGCGGGCGGAGCACGCGGTGGTCGTGCACGACTTCTCCTGGTCGCGCGACCAGATCCGCCCGGGCTTCTATACTCCCGAGGAGCGCGCGGTGTACCCGCCGGTGCGCCACCGGCTCGTGCGGGCCAACCCGGTGAACGGCCGCCGCGCCCTCTTCCTGGGCGCGCACGCCTCCCACGTGGAGGGTCTGCCGGTGGACGAGGGCCGCGCGCTGCTCCGGACCCTCCTCGATCACGTCACCCAGCCCGAGTTCGTGTACCGCCACGAGTGGGAGGAGGGCGACGCGGTGGTCTGGGACAACCGCTGCGTGCTCCACCGCGCGACCCCCTACGACACCGCGCGCCACCAGCGCCTCATGCAGCGCACCACCATCGGGGGCGATCCCGCAGAGCCGGCGGCGCGATGAAGCAGGTCCTGCTCGAGCGCTACGGGGCGCCCGCGGAAGCGGTCCGATGCGCGGAGGTGCCGGACGTGGGCGCGCCCGCGGCGGGCGAGGTGGTCTTCGACGTGCTCGCCTTCCCGATCAACCCGGCGGACCTCTCGATGTGCCGCGGGACCTATCGCCTGCGGCCCGCCCTGCCCGCCGGGATCGGCGCCGAGTGCGTCGGTCGCGTCGCCGCGGTGGGCGCTGGCGTCACCCACGTCAGGCCCGGCGATCGGGTCATCAACCTGCAGCGCGACAACTGGACCCAGCGCCGCCGCGTGAAGGGCGACGACGTGATCCCGGTGCCCGCGGGCCTGGACGATCACCAGGCCGCCATGCTCCGCATCAACCCGCCGACCGCGCTCCTCCTGCTCTCTGATCTCGTCGCGCTCCGGCCCGGTGACTGGGTCGTCCAGAACGTGGCGAACTCCGCGGTGGGGCGCTTCGTGATCCGGCTCGCGCGGGCCCGCGGCGCCCGGACGGTGAACGTGGTGCGGCGCGAGTCGCTCTTCGCCGAGCTCACCGCGCTGGGCGCGGACGTCTGCGTGGTGGACGGCCCGGACGTGGCGGACGTCGTGACGGAGCGGACCGGCGGCGCGTCCGTCCGCCTCGGCCTCGACGCGATCTCCGGCCGCGCCACCGCGCGGATCTCGGCCTGCGTGGGCGAGGGCGGCGTGGTCTGCAACTACGGCTCGATGAGCGGCGAGGACCCGGTCATGCCGCGCGGCAAGCTCATCGGCGAGGGACAGACCCTGGTCGGCTTCATCCTCGGGCGCGCGCTGGCCACCCGCTCGCTGGTCGAGATCCGGGCGATCTACGCGGAGCTGGGCGAGCAGGTCCGGCAGGGCCTCCTGACCGCCCCGGTCGAGAAGGTCTACGCGATCGACGACATCCGGACCGCGGTGGCGCATGCGGAGCGCGGCGAGCGCGTGGGCAAGATCCTGGTCGCTCCCCACGGACCCCCCGGCGCGACGTGATCAGACGGAACCTGCTCGCGTGGCAGTGGAGCGACTACGCG
>Ga0068869_100002318_pt1 | contig 11456 bp, 12 predicted proteins | sample KBSMisM52_FD_64676 | JGI IMG/M metagenome (GOLD analysis project Ga0068869, IMG submission 64676) | Miscanthus rhizosphere microbial communities from Kellogg Biological Station, Michigan, USA - KBS Miscanthus M5-2 | ecosystem: Host-associated > Plants > Roots > Rhizosphere > Soil ... | reverse complement strand
ATACGATCGCGCAGGCAAAACTCGGTCCGCTGCAGGACAACGGCGGCGAGACCCCGACGCACGCGCTGCTCGCCGGAAGCGCCGCGATCGACACCGGCGCCACCTGCCCGGACAAGATCGGCGCCGCGCTTTCCGCGGACCAGCGCGGCGTGGCGCGGCCGCAGGGAGTTGCTTGCGACATCGGCGCCTTCGAGTTGGCAGACCTCGTGTTCGCCGACGATTTCGACCCGGGCACGTGACGCGCCGCCGCGGCGGAAACGGCGCACCTGCGGGACCGGTGCCGGCCGCGGCGCCTGTCGCAGATCGCTGCGAACCGGCGTTGTGGTAGGTGCGATGCGGCGGCGATGCCGTCGGGAGCAAACCGGTGCCGCCGCAGTGGACTTCAGATCTCTACGGGGAGGTCCGCGATGGCTGTACGAGTCGACTTGTTCGGACGAGCGCGGCGCCGGTTCGCCTGCATGGCGCTGCTGGTTGCCGCCGGCCTGTTCGGTATCGCTGGCGGTGCGCGCGCAACGACTTACACGGTCAACAGCCCGGCCGACGTACCGGATGCCGACCCGCAGACGGCGGCGTGCGAAACCGCAAGCGGCAACGGTGTATGTACGTTGCGCGCGGCGGTCCAGCAGGCCAACGCGCATGCCGGCGCGGACATCATCCTGGTGCCGGCGAACACGTATCTGCTCTCGCGTGTCGGCCACGAATACGAAGCGCTGAACGGCGATCTCGACGTGACCGACGACGTTACGATCATCGGCTCGGGTGCCGGCCTGACGATCATCGACGGCAACGGTGCCGTGACCGGCGACCGCGTGTTTCATCTGATCGGTTCGTTCGAAAACACGATCAAGGTCAATCTGGTCAACATGACGATCCAGCACGGCGCCGCCGGTATCTACGGCGGCGGCGTCTCGATCAGCGGCGCGCAGACGCAGATCGACGGGTGCGTCATCACGGGCAACTCGGCGGCGTCATCGATGCAGGTCCCCGGGGGCGGCGGCATCGACAACGCCGGATCACTCGTGCTCACCAACAGCGTCGTTTCGGACAACACGATTGAAGACGCGACCGCGCTCGGCGGCGGCATCCACAGCTATGGCCCGCTGACGATCAGCAACAGCACGATCAGCGGCAACACGTCCGGCGGCGCGGGAGGCGGCCTGTACGCGGAGACCGACGCCGACGTCGTGATCGCTAACAGCACGTTCAGCGGAAACCGCGCGACGGCGGGCGGCGGGATCTACACCACCGAAGCGACGACGACTCTTATCAACGACACGATCTCGAGCAATTCGAGCAATTACAGCGGCGGCGGGATCTACGTCGGGACCGGCACTGTCGGGCTCTACAGCGCGACGATCGCGGCGAACGTGGCGAACGCCGACAAGAACGGTGGTGGCGGAGGCGCCGGCATCTTCAACTACGCCGGTGCAAGCGTGACGTTGAACAACAGCATCCTCTCGGGCAACTCTTATCTTGTCGACGGCTCGCAGTTCGTCGTGCTCGCCGACTGCTCGGGAACTTTTGCGTCAACGGGCAGCAACATCGTGACCCATGCAAGCTGTACGATCAACGGACCGTACTCGGCAATCGCGGCCAAACTCGGGCCGTTGCAGTACAACGGCGGCGCGACAATGACCCATGCCCTGCTCGCCGGCAGCCCGGCGCTCGACACCGGCGGCCCCTGCGTCGACGACGTTGGCGCGCCCTTGGGCGCCGATCAGCGCGGCGTTCCGAGGCCGCAGGGCGCCGCTTGCGACATCGGCGCATTCGAACTCGCGGATCAGATATTCGCCGACGATTTCGATCCGAGTACGTGACGCACCCGAGGGGCGAGGGCTGAGGGCTGAGGGCCAAGTGCGAAGGCAAAAGGCGCCGTCGCTCTTGATTTTCAGCCCTCAGCCCTTGCTCCACTCACCCCATGCCGCCGTTGATGCCAATGACCTGGCCGCTGATATAGCCGGCCGATTCGCTGCACAGGAACGCGATCAACGCGGCAACTTCCTGCGGCGTGCCGGCGCGCCCGGCCGGCACCAATTGCTTGATCTGTGCGGCGTCGAACGTCGCGTCAGCCATCCGGCCGGCGATGACGCCCGGCGCGACGACGTTGACGGTGATGCCGCGCGAGCCCATCTCGCGTGCGAGCGACTTCGCGGCGCCATGCAGCGCCGACTTCGCCGCGGCGTAGTTGACCTGGCCACGGTTGCCGAGCACGGCGGCGACCGACGACACGCAGACGATGCGACCGAAGCGCGCGCGGCCCATCGGCAGCAACAGCGGCTGGACGACGTGGAAAAATCCGTGCAGCGACACGTCGATGACGTGGCGCCATTGTTCGTCACGCATGCCGGCCAGCGGCGCGTCGTCGTGGACGCCGGCGTTGTGCACGAGCATGTCGATCGGACCGTCCGCGAGCAGGCCTTCGACCACGCTGCGCGTTGCGGCAGCATCGGTCAGATCGAACGCGAGCGCGAGCGCAGAACCGCCGGCCGCACGAATCGAATCGACGACGTCATTCGCCCGGCCCGCGTTCGCGTTCGCGTGCACGTAGACGTGGTGTCCTTGCGCCGCCAGCGTGCTGCAGATTGCCGCGCCGATGTCGCCGCTGCCGCCGGTGACCAGCGCGCGGCGCCTTGCTACATTGGTGGTCGTCGCACTCATGCGGGCATTCTCGCACGGCGCGCGCGATCACGAGGCGGCGGCTGCACATCGAGGACACCGGCATGAACGATTCCCTGCGCTTCCGGGCGCGCATCCGCATCAACGGGATCAATCCTTACGTACCGGTCAGCGCCGCGCGCGCGGCGCGTCTCAAGGCCGGGTGGCGCCGCCCGCTGCCGGTGCTGATCCGCATCAACGGCAAGCCGGACGCGGCGTGGCGCATCAACCTGATGCCGGTCGGCGATGGCAGCTTCTATCTGTACCTGCACGGCGACGTGCGCGACGCATCTTCGACCGCGGTCGGCGACGTCGTCGCGGTCGAAGTGCGCTTCGACGACGAGTACCGCGGCGGGCCGGCCGGCGCGTTGCCGGCGTGGTTTGCGCTGGCGCTCGATCGCGACGCAGGCGCGCGCGCGGCGTGGGATGCGTTGATCCCGAGCCGGCGCAAGGAGGTCCTGCGCTACCTCGTGCGTCTGAAATCGGACGATGCAAGGGCACGCAATCTCGCCAAGGTCATGCGCATTCTCGCGGGCGCCAAGGAGCGCTTCATGGCCCGGACCTGGAACGAATGACCCTGCGGCGCGTCGGCTGCGAATCAGCCGCCGGCGGCCGTCGAATTCATGACCGCGGCGCGTCCTTCGGCGAGCAGACGCCCCGCGTGCTCGACGCGAAACTCGTATTGCCAGCTCGACTCGCTCGCGGCGATCTTGTGCGCGCGCACGTCGAGTTCCCCCGCAAGATCGTCGATGCGCGCGACGTGCAGTTTCACGGCGCGCAGCGACACGAGCAGTCCCGGTGCGGCGACCGCGCCATCGCGCTGCGCGAGCAGGCCGCCATGCACGGCCATCGCCTGCGCACCGTATTCGCACAGGTGCAGCGCGCGCAGCACGCCGTCACTGCGCAGCGGATTGTCCGGGTTGCGGTGCGACGATGCGGTCAGGTGGATGCCCTCATCGTCCCAGTCCACGACGGCATCGAGCAGGCACATCGCGCCGGCGTGCGGAATCAGGTGTTGCCAGCGTGATCTAGGAATCATCGGCGCCCCGGTTGCGCGGCCGCGCCATCTGCGTCGACAGGCAGAAGTGGAACCCGACGCCGAGCGCGACGGTCGCGCCGATCGCGCGCAGCACCGGCAACGTCGAGGCCGCGAGCAGCCCGAACACGAGCACGGCCGAGATCACGCAGACCAGCGTCGCGTGCAGCGTGCGGCGTTCTTCGGCGGCATCGGCGACGTGACGCTCGAAGAACAGCGCGTAGTGCAGCCCGAGTCCCGCGGCGAGCGTCAGCGCGACGAGATGGAACAAAGACAACGACACGCCGGACACGCGCAGGACGGCCAACACGAGCAACGTCGCCAGCGACATCGGCGCGATCACGTGCCAGGCGCGACGTACGTCGCGGAACGCGATCGCGACGGCAACCGCAAGCAGCAGCAGCGCCACGAGCAGGGCCTGGCCGATGCGCGTGCGAAAGCTCGCAACGAGCGATTCCGACGCGCCCTTCAGATCGAGCAGGCTGACGCGCGCGTCGTTCGCGCCGAGCGATTGCGCGAGCGCTGCGAGCCTGTCCGGATCGTGCACGCCGCTGAGCGTCGCGAGGGCGACGCTGCGCCCGTCGCGCCTCTTCAGCATCGCCTGCAAGCGCGCGCCGAGCGGCGATGCCGCGAACGCCTGCGGTGTCAGCGGCGCGAGACCGCGCGCCATCTCGACATCGTCGACGAACGGCGCGAACAGGCCGGGCTGGAACGGCAGGTCCTTCAGAGCGTCGGCCAAGGCCGCTTCGAGTGCAGTGCGGTCCGGCAGCTTCGCCTGGCGTGCGCGCTGGGTCGCGAGACTCGGCAGGTAGCGGCTCGGCAGTTCTATCGCGTCGGCAATGCCGTCGCCGATCGCCTGCGCGACCGCCGGCTCGATGCGCTCGGACAGCGCGAATAGTTTTTCGTCGTCCGCCGCCTCGAGCACGAGCAGATAACGCACGTCCGGAGCGCCGAGCGCCGAGCGCAGCTCGCCTTCGCGCTGTAGCAGCTGCGGCGGCACGGGCGTCAGCGCGGCCAGATCGTTCTGCCAGAACGGTGCCGGCGCGAGCCACAGCAGCAGCAGCGCGAGCGCGAGCACGGACCACGGCAGCCAGCGCGGGCGCGGCAACGCGTCGAGCGCGGCCTGCGCGCGCGCGAGCCAGGGCGCCTGCGCGACGTCGCGGAACCGGGCCGGCATCACGACCGGAAGCAGCCAGCGCGTCGTGGCGCCGGCGACGAGCAGGCCGACGATCGTGAACGAAGCCAGCTGCTGCAGGCCGTTCACGCCGGACGCGTAGAACGACAGGTAGGCGATGCAGGCCGAGACGATGGCCAGGCGCAGCAGCGGCCACACGCCGGCGATGCTTTCGCCGACGCTCACGCCGGCGCGGCGGTGACTGAACACGCGGATCGGATATTCCTGGGCGACGCCGAGCAGCGTGAACCCGAACGCCAGCGTGATGCCGTGGATCGAGTCGAACGCGAACGCGGTCGCCGCCATGCCGGCGAGCGCGCCGCTCGCGATCGGCAGCGCGACGAGCGCGAGCACGCCCGCGCTGCGATACGCCGCGAACAAAAGCAGCACGAAGCCGAGCGTGCCGAACGCGCTGAGCCATTCGGCTTCGCTGCGCGTCTTCGAACTCACGACCACGCCGATGAAACCCGGGCCGCTGATTTCCAGGCGCGCGGAACGCGAATCCGGCAGCGCCGCGAACGCCGCGTTGACCGCGTCGACGGCGCCGCGCTGCGCCTCGGGATCGAATCCGGCGGCCCGCGTCTGCACGAGCAGCAGCGCCTCGCCGCGAGCGGAAATCCAGACCCCGTCGCGCAACTCCGGCGCGTGCGCCGGCGTCCAGCGCTGCGCGAGATTGAGTGTTTCCAGTGTCGGGTCGCGCGCGAGCAGCGTCTTCAGCAGTTCCGCCGCCGGCGAGCCGAGATCCTCGACGCGCTGCTGCAATTGTTCGTGCAGGAACGCGGCATCGAACGTCGCATGATCGAGCGTCGGCGCGAGCAGGAAACGGTAAGGAAGCAACTTCGGATCCAGCGCGGACAGGTCGGTCGCGCCGTTCAGCACCTGGGTGAAACGCGCGTCGCCGCGCAGCGCGGCGTCGAGCCCCTTGCTGAGATCGGCCACATGTTCGGACTCGCCAGAGATCGCGAGCAGCAGCAGGCGCGAAGCCGGGCCGTCGCCGATTTCATCGAGCAGCAGTTTCTGGTCCGGCGTCTGCGCGGGCGGCATGAAGCTGCGCAGGTCGTTGCTGATCACCAGGCCGCGCTGCACGGCGAACGCGAGGCCGAGCAGCAGCGCGAGCCACAGCACGGCGAAGCCGACGCGCCGCGCGGCCGTCACTGCGGCGATCTCATGCCGCTGCGAGCGATGCGGTTTCCGTCACGGCGACTGGTGCGCCGCGTTCTCACCGTCGCCGCCCGCGCACAACCCCGCCAACGCGGCTGGAGTCGGCGCGGCTGGCAGCGGCGCACTGGCCAGCGGGCCGAGCAGCATCACGCTGCTGTCGCCGTCGTTCTGGCGCATCGTGAAACACAGCGGCTCGCTGCCGCGACCGGCGACGTCGACGGCACGCAGGTGTTTCGCCAGCTCGGCCGCGCGCGGCGTCAGGGTCAGCGTGAAGCGCTCGCCATCCTGCTGGCCCTCGACGGTGTAGAAGTTCGCGAGCGTCGCCGCGTCGCCGCCGAGCAGTGCGCTGAACGCAGCGAGCAAAGCCTTCAGTTCCGGCGCGCGCTCCAGCGAAAAATGCTGCGCCGGCTTGCCGGCGCGCCGGACTTCGACCTTGCCGGCATCGATCGTCGTCGTCTCGCGGTACGGTTCGTCGACGCGCTTGCCGAGCTGGGTCGCCCCGCCGTAGTGCAACTCTCCGTGCAGCAGCAGCGGCTGCTTGAGCACGCTGACGAAACGCACTTCGGTATACGCGGTGTCGGCCGGCGCAGGGCGCGCCAGGCGCGTGACGAGAGCGGCGACTTCAGGCGTCGGCGCGGACGCAGGCGGAGTCGCGGCGAGCAGCGCGGGTATCAGCACGACGATGCCAGAAATCATAGAAGTTGAACCAGTTGTGGGGATCAAGACGCACGTAATGTTCCAGCCGCGCCGCGTAGCGCTGGGTCCAGTCGCCGAGCTGGGCCTGGCGCGCGGCGCGCGACAGCTGCAATTCCGTGGCGAACGTTTCGAAGTATAGATCGTAGCGGTTGCCGCCACGATACAGGCCGAAACAGAGCACGACCGGCACCGCCAGCAGCGAGGCAATCAGGTACGGCGCGACCGGGAACGCGGCGCGCGCGCCGAAGAATTCGACGTCGCACAATCCCTCGCCAGGCCGCGCGCGATCGCCGAGCAGGCCGATCAGCGCGCCGTCGCGTGCGGCGTCGTGCATCGCCAACGCGAGCTCGGCCGGATCCGCGCCGGCATCGATCACGTTCGCCGCGAGTTTCGGATTCAGCGTCTGCAGGGTCTCGGTCAGGCCCGGGGTCTGCTGCCGATCCATGACGACGCAGATGCGCACGTCCGGCCGCTGTTCGCCGAGCACGCGCAGCACCTCGAAACTGCCGACATGCGCGCCGAGCAGCAGCACGCCGCGGCGGCGATCCATCTGCGCGTGCAGGTCGGCGAGTCCGTGCACGCGGATGTCGAAGCGGCGGAACGAATCCGACAACAGGAAGATGCGATCGAGCGTGGTCGCGGCGTAGGCGTGCATGCTGCGCAGCACCTGCCACGCGCGCGGCGCGCGGCCGAATGCGCGAACGAGGAAGTCGCGCACGGCGCGCCGTTCGGGTCCTCGCCGCAGGAAGAAGTATGCGGCGACCGGCACCAGCAAAAGGCGTGCGAACGAACGACCGAGGTGCAAGGCGATCCAGGTGTAGAGACGGATCGCGGACTTGCCGCCGCCCTCGGGCCGTTCGCTCCAGTCCTCGCTCATGGCGCCGGCTCGATGCTTCCGCCCGCTATCGCGGTACCCTCGTGCGCGATAGTGAAACGTATACTTTTGCCGTCGTCGACGAGCACAAGTTCGGCTTCCTGATCCGGCAGCAGCGGGCGCAGGAACTTGACCTGCGGCAGTCCGGCGACGCGCTGGCCGCGCCAGCGCTCGAACGCTCCCGCGACGCGATCGAGCAGCACGACGCCCGGCACGACGGGCCGTCCGGGGAAGTGGCCCGGCAACGCCGGGTGCGACGCCCGGATCAAGATGAACTCGCGCAGGATCGACTCGCGCAATTCCGCCGCGCTCATGCCTGCTCGCCCCGTGCCAACGAGTCGTGCCGATGCGTCATCGTGCGCCGCCGCCGGCGAGCGAGACTGCCGGGTCCGCGCACGGCTCCGCCGCGCTGCGCCAGAAGTCGTAGAAGTTGAACCAGTTGTACGGCGCGAGACGCGCGTAATGCTCCATCCTCGCGGCGTAACGTTGTGCCCAGTCGCGCAGCATCGGCTCGCGGCGCGCCCGGTCAATTTGTATACTTTCGCCGAGGACTTCGAAATGCAGGTCGTAGCGGTTGCCGCCACGGTAGATGCCGAAACCGAGCACGATCGGCACCTTCAGCATCGAAGCAATCAGGTACGGCGCCGCGGGGAACTGCGCCGGCGCACCGAGGAACTGCGCGTTCACGGCGCGCTCGCCGTCGCGGATGCGGTCGCCGAGCATGCCGATGACGCCGCCCTTGGCAACCACGGCCTGCAGCTGCAGCGCGAACTCGCCGGGGTCGGTGCCGACCTCGATGATCTGTCCGGACATGTCCGCGTTGAGCATGTACAGCAGCTTGTTGAAGTCGCGCGTCTGCTGACCGTCCATGATGACTTTCAGCTGCACGTCCTGGCGCACCTGACGCAGCACGCTCAACGCTTCGAAGCTGCCCAGGTGCGCGCCGAGCAGCAATACGCCGTTGCCGCGCGCGATCTGCGCCTGCAGTTGCTCGTAGCCGTGCAGCCGAACCTCGAACGGATCGAACCCCCGGACGAGAAGGATGACCCGGTCCAGAACGATCGACGAGAACGTGTGGATGTGCGCGAGCACGGCGAACGCACCGGCCGGCCGGCCGCGAATGCGCGCCAGGTACTGCGCGCAAGCGCGCCGCTCGACGCCGCGGCGCAGGTAGAAATACAACGTGATCGGATACAGGAACGGGCGGACGAAGCGACGCCCGAATCGTCGCGCCGCTTCGACGATCAGCCAGATCGCAAAACGCCCGCCGGCTTCGGGGCGCTGGGTGGTATTCAAGTCGACACTCCCTTTGTCCTGCCTGCGCCGCGGGACCGGCCGGCGCCGCTCGAACGAGTCGAGCCACCGGCTCGCAACGTCACTCGCTTCCGGCGGAGTCATGGTAGCAGTTGCGTCGGTGGCCGCGCGGGCGGCAGCCGTCATTCGTTCAGGATCGCGGGCCACGCACGCACGAGCGCGTGCAGGAAACGCGGCAGGGAATGCCGCGGCGCCTGCGGCAGCAGCCGTGCGCGCGCGACGAATTCGCCGAGCGCGAGCGCGAGGACGGCCAGCGGCAACACGAACACGCCGAACACGCGCGGTCCGGGCAGCATCGGCAGGACCTCGGCGAACCACGCGCTGCGCAGCGCGAGCAGCAACGCCGCCAGCGCGAGCATCGCCTGATACACCGCCCAGACCAGCGTCAGCCGGCGCGCATAGCGCGCGACGGCCGGATCGTCGAGCTGCGCGGGTCCATCGATCGCGACGATCGCGCGCGCGATCAGCGGGAGCCGGCCGCGCAGCAGCGTGCGCGCGAACAGCCAGCCGACCAGGCCGGCAATCAATGCCGGCGTCAGGTCGAGCGCCACGGTGGCGTAACCGGCTGCAATCAGCGCAACGAGCAGCGCGGCGAGCACGAACAGGCCGACGCGCAGGGCAGGCGGGCCGCTCAACGCGAACAGCAGGACGATTGCCGGCACGCACGCGGCGCGCAGCAACGGACTGTCGAGGAAATGGGCGGCGAGGGCGAGCGAGACTAGTGCGAGCCAGCCGACGATCCGCGTCACCGGCGTTTATTGCGGCCTGTGCTGCTGGATATGTTCCGACAAATTGCGCAGCGACGCGAAAATGCGCTTGTTGTCGGCATTGTCGGAGCGCAGCGCAAATCCATAGCGCTTGGACACGGCCAGTGCGAGTTCGAGGGCATCGATCGAATCCAGGCCGAGATCGCTGCCGAACAGCGCCGCCTCGGGATCGATATCGACCGCCTTGACGTTTTCCAGGTTGAGACTGCTGACGAGCAGCTCGGCGAGCTCGCTCTCAGCGGGCGTTTGCATCCCCATGTATGGCTTCCATGAACGAACCGCACGTCGGCGGCAATGGTGGCGCAGTGTATCATGCGCGTCGCCGCCAACTGCCCCACGGACGCGCTGTACCGGACAATGACGGATTCCCCGCTTCCCATCGACACGCTGGTCCGCGTTCCATGCACGAACGCAGCGGCGGCATTGCCGCCGCTGCGCATGGCCTATCAGCGCGCGCCCTTGGAGACCCTGTTGGCCGACCCGACCGTGCTCGGCGTCATCGGCTTCGGCGCGGCCGCGCCGGACCGGCACGCCGATCCGCGCTATCTGCGCATCCCGCTCGAGCCGGTCGATGCCCCGGTGCCGTATGAAGTCTGGCGAGCGGGCGGGCCGGTACGCCGCGGCAATGGCGGCGATATCGCCTGGGCCAGCGACGGCGACTACACGTTCGCGACGATGGAGATCGCCGAAGCCGCGCATGGCGGCCTCGCCGAAGCGGCGCGGCATGCGTACCGCGCGCTCGGGGACTGGATCGCCGAGGCCGCGACGCCGCACGTGCTGCGCATCTGGAATTACCTCGACGCCATCAACAGCGGCGAAGGCGACGCAGAGCGCTACCGCGAATTCTGTCGCGGCCGCGCGGACGGCATGAATGGCGCGTTCGCGCAGGGTTTTCCGGCTGCCACGGCAATCGGCGTGCGCGATGGCCGGCGCGTGCTGCGCGTCTACTGGATCGCCGCGCGACTGCGCGGTGCGGTACTGGAAAATCCGCGCCAGATCAGCGCCTGGCGCTATCCGCGCCAGTACGGCCCGAGCGCGCCGACCTTCGCGCGCGCGATGCTGGCGCCGACGACCTCGGCCCAGCTGTTCATCTCCGGCACGGCGGCGATCGTCGGCCACGCCTCCCACCACAGCGAGGATTTCGTCGCCCAGGTCGACGAGACGCTGGCCAATTTCGGCAGCCTGCTCGATGCCGGCGGATTCGCGCCGAGCCGCCATTTCGGCGCCGGGAGCACGCTGAAGATCTACATCCGGCGCGCCGAGGATGCCCGGCTTGCCGCCGACCTGTTGCGTGCGCGGCTGCCGGCCGCGACGGCGTTCCTGCTGCTGCAGGGAGACATCTGCCGGCGCGAACTGCTCGTCGAGATCGACGGCGTTCAGCACGACTGAGCGCGGCGCGCCGTTCGGATCGCAAACTGCGAGGCGTTTCACAGTTGCCAGCACGACCACCGCGCCCCGCCCGTGCCAAGCCTCGCACGAGCGCGGGCCATTGGCGGTGGTAGTATCTTCAGCACTAATCAACCGGCGCCGGACGCCGTGGAGTGGGTCATGAAAACGCAGTTGGGTCACTACGACATCGTCGCCGAACTCGGTCGCGGTGGCATGGGCGTCGTCTACAAGGGCTACGAGCCGTCGCTGAACCGCTATGTCGCGATCAAGGTGCTGGCCGAGTCGCTGGCGCACGATGCCTCGGTCAAGGAACGCTTCCTGCGCGAAGCGCGCTCGATGGCGGCGCTCAACGATCCGCACATCATCCAGATCTATTTCATCGGCGACGAT
>Ga0068869_100002309_pt1 | contig 11474 bp, 10 predicted proteins | sample KBSMisM52_FD_64676 | JGI IMG/M metagenome (GOLD analysis project Ga0068869, IMG submission 64676) | Miscanthus rhizosphere microbial communities from Kellogg Biological Station, Michigan, USA - KBS Miscanthus M5-2 | ecosystem: Host-associated > Plants > Roots > Rhizosphere > Soil ... | reverse complement strand
GAAGGGCGCGACCGGCAACGTCGCGACCGAGGACGTGCTCTTCCTGCTCGACGGCCTCGGCATCGAGACCGGCATCTCGCTCGACGGCGTCGTCGACGCCGCGGCGTTCATCTCGGGCGTCCTCGGAAGGAAGCCCGTTTCGCGGGTCGGCAACGCATTGCTCGCCAAGAGAGCGGCCGCGACGGCGCCACGCGCGAATGAACCCTCCCGATGAGTTGCGAAGGCGCAGGGCCGCCTGCGCGGCGGCGCTGGCGTGCCTGGCGCTGCCGTGCCGTGCGCTCGCCCAACCCGCGGCCCGCGTCGCCAAGGTCGGTCTCCTGATCGAACCGTCGATCGACGCGGCGATCGAGCGCGGCGTTCTCGTGCCGTTCAGGCGCGGGATGGCGCAGCTCGGCTACGCCGAGGGGGCGAATTACGTCCTGACTGCGCGTTCGGCCGCGGGCAGGAACGACGCGCTCGACGGCGCTGCGGTCGAGCTGCTCAGGATCGAGCCCGACGTCGTCGTCGCCGCGTTCCCGTCGGCGGCGTACGCCGCGAAGAAGGCGACGCGCAGCGTTCCGATCGTCGCCGTTTCCGTCGACGATCCGGTCGCCATGGGGCTGGCGCAGACGATGGCGAAGCCGAGCGGAAATATCACGGGAATCAGCGCGTGGGGAGGCGAGATCGTGGCCAAGCGGCTCCAACTGCTGCGCGAGCTCGTCCCCGCCGGCCGCACGTTCGGCATCCTGATCCATCCCCCGGCGATCACCGGCGCGTTGCCCACGAGCCGCTGGGAGACCGGCATCAACGCGAAGATCCGGGTCTACGAATCAAACGGCCCTGCCGACATGGCGAGCGCCTTCGCGGCGATGGCGCGCGACCGCATCGACGGGCTGCTCGTGCTCGCCGACGGCAACAGCTACACGCATCGCGAACGGCTGAACGCGCTGTGCATTCAGCATCGCCTGCCGTCGGTGTGGGGCGGGCGCGATTTCCTTTCGGGCGGCGCGCTCGCGTCGTACCAGTCGGACTTCCCGGCGATGTTCCAGCGCGCCGCGGCGCTGGTCGACGCGGTCCTCAAGGGCCGTCCGCCGGGCGACATCCCGTTCGAGCAGGCGAGCAAGCTCGAGCTGGTGATCGACAGGCGGGCGGCGCGCGCGATCGGCGTCGCCGTTCCCGCCCCGTTGCTACTGGCGGCGGACCATGTCATCGAGTAGCAGGCGCGAATCGTGACGCTCGCGGGCGGCCGCAGCCGGTGCAACGTGCGCGACGCGCAGACGTGACTTCGAAAGCCCACTTGTCGCCGATCGACCGTCGCCGCGCGTGCGCTGCGTTGCTCGCCGCCGCGGCGTTCGGCGCGGCGGCGCAGGGACGGAAGGCCCGCATCGGCCTCGTTCTCGAGCCGCCGATCGACGACGCGATCCGCACGGCGCTCGTCGGCGCGTTCCGCCAGGGGCTGCGCGAGCTCGGCCAGGTCGAAGGCGAGCACTACGCGCTCGAGCTGCGCTCGGCCAACGGCAGGCGCGACGACCTGCCCGCGGTCGTCGACGCGATCCTGAAGCTTCAGCTCGACGTCCTCGTCGCTGCGTTTCCCGCGGTCGCGCGCGTCGTCAAGCGGGCGGGGAGCACGGTCCCGGTCGTCGCCGTCGCGGTCGACAACCCGGTCGAGACCGGCCTCGCGGAGACGATGGCGCGGCCCGGCGGCAACATCACCGGCATCAGTTCGTGGGGAACCGAGCTCGTCGCCAAGCGCCTGCAGCTGCTGCGCGATCTCGTGCCGTCGGTGCGCCTCGTCGGCATCCTCGCCGGTCGTGAAGGCGCGGTCCAGTCGCTGCGCGACGCCGGCGTGCACGATTGGGGGCGCTCTCTCTCGCTGCAGGTCCGCGTCTACGAGGCGCGCGATCTGGGCGAGAGCGAGGCGGCGTGGAAGGCGATGGTGAAGGACCGCGTGGGCGGCATCGTCGTCCTCGCCGACACCAACACCTACACCAACCGCGCGCGCCTCAACGCGCTCTGCATCGAAAGCCGCCTGCCCTCGGTGTGGGGCGGCCGCGATTTCCTCACCGGCGGCGGCCTGGCGTCGTACCAGTCCGACTTTCGCGCCATCTTCAAGCGCGCGGCGACGCTCGTCGACGCGATCCTGAAGGGGACCAAGCCCGGCGACATTCCGTTCGAGCAGGCGACCAAGCTCGAGCTCGTGATCGACCAGCGCGCCGCGAAGGCGCTTGGGCTGTCGGTGCCAAAGGCGGTGCTCGTCGCCGCCGACGAAGTGATCGAGTGAGCGCCCGCGGCGCGGTTTATTTCTCGACGAAGGCGCGCTCGATCACGTAGTCGCCGGCCTGGCCGATCCCGGTCGAGATCGTGAAGCCGGCGTCGTCGAGGATGGCGCGCATGTCCTTCAGCATCGCCGGGCCGCCGCAGATCATCGCGCGGTCCTGCTTCGGGTCGAGCGGCGGGAAGCCGATGTCGCGGCAGAGCTTGCCGTTGGCGATCAGCTCGGGGAGGCGCCCCTGGTTGCGGAACGGCTCGCGCGTCACCGTCGGGTAGTAGACAAGCTGGTTCTTGACCTGCTCGCCGAGGTAGTCGTGGCGCGGCAGGTCGGAGTCGATCAGCTCCGCGTAGGCGAGCTCGTCGACCTTGCGCACGCCGTGCACGAGGACGACCTTGGCGAAGCGCTCGTACGTCGCCGGGTCGCGGATGATGCTCATGAACGGCGCGAGCCCGGTGCCTGTCGCGAACAGGTAGAGAAAACGCCCGGGCAGCAGGTCGGTGAGGACGAGCGTGCCGGTCGGCTTCCTGCCGACGAGGACGTCGTCGCCGACGCGCAGGTGCTGCAGGCGCGACGTCAGCGGCCCGTTCGGCACCTTGATGCTGAAGAACTCGAGGTGCTCCTCGTAGTGCGCGCTCGCGATCGAGTAGGCGCGCAGCAGGGGCTTGCCGTCGACGACGATGCCGACCATCACGAAGTGGCCGCTCTCGAAGCGCAGGCTCGAGCCGCGCGTGCACGTGAACGTGAACAGCGATTCGTTCCAGTGGTGAACCGTCAGGACTTTTTCAACGTCGTACGCCGCCATCGCTGGTCTTCTTCCTGCCTGTCGACGCTGTCGCCGACGCCGACCGCCGCCATCATCACGCGGCGGATCTCGGCGAGCCACGCGTCGCATTCGCTCGGCTGCATCAGGTCGGTGCCGAGGAAGCTCGACAGGGTGAATCGGTTGGAGAGATAGAAGTACCCGAGCGCTGCCAGCGTCAGGTAGACCTTCTTCACATCGAGGCCGCGCCTGAACACTCCCTGGCGCTCGCCCTCGGCCAGTATTGTCCCCAAAATCTCGATCACCGGTCGCGACAGCACCTTCACCTTCACCGACTTGGTGATGTGCGCGCCGCGCATCAGGTTCTCGTTGCTGAGGAGGGCGACGAACTCCGGGTGCTCGAGGTAGTAGCGCCAGGTGAACGCGATCAGCTGATCGAGCGCCTCGACCGGCCGCCGGGCGTCGAGCGCGAGCGCGCTTTCGGCCTCGCCGAGCTCGGCGTAGACGTTCTCGAGCACCTGCAGGTAGAGCGCCTCCTTGCTCGCGAAGTAGTAATAGATCATGCGGTCGCTCGAGCGCGCCGCGCGCGAGATGCGCTCGATGCGGGCGCCGCTGTAGCCGTGGCGCATGAACTCGTTGCGGGCCGCACGCAGGATGCGCCGCTGGGTCTGCACCGGGTCGCGGGCGGCGGGCATCGACGGGCTTTGCAACGAGAGCGCGGCATGTTAGATTGGCCCGTCAATGAAGTAAACACTTCATTCGTTCGTCGCCGAAGATGCAGCCACGGTTCGAGCGCCCCGCGTCGGTCGCCCAGGCCACCCGCCTGCTGGCGGCGCGGCCCTGGGCGGTGCTCGCCGGCGGCACCGACCTCTATCCGGCGCACGTCGGCAGAGCGATCGCGCTGCCGGTGCTCGACATCGGCGGCATCGCCGAGCTGCGCGGCATGCGCCGCGAGGGCGCGAGCTGGACGATCGGCGCGACGACGACGTGGAGCGACGTCGCCCGCGCCGAGCTGCCGCCGCTCTTCGCCGCGCTGCAGGCGGCGGCGCGCGAGGTCGGCGGCGTGCAGATCCAGAACACCGGCACCGTCGCGGGCAACCTCTGCAACGCCTCGCCCGCCGCCGACGGCACCCCAGCGCTGCTCGCGATGCGCGCGCGCGTCGTCCTGCAGAGCGCGCGCGGCCTTCGCGAGCTCGCGGTCGACGAGTTCGTCCTCGGCAACCGCCGCACCGCGCGTGCCGACGACGAGCTCGTCGTTGCCGTCCGCATCTCGGCGTGGAGCGAGCGAGCGCGCTCGGCGTTCGCCAAGCTCGGCGGCCGCCGCTACCTGACGATCGCGGTGACGGCGGTCGCTGTCGTCGTCGACGCCGACGCCGACGACACCGTGCGCGCGGCCGGCGTCGCGGTCGGCAGCTGCGCTCCCGCGGCGCGCCGCCTGCCCGCGCTCGAGGCGCGCCTCGTCGGCGCGCGCATCGACGGCGACCTCGGCGCGCTCGTCGCCGACGCCGACCTCGCGCCGCTCGCGCCGATCGACGATGTGCGCGGCAGCGCCGCATACCGGATCGACGCGACGCGCACGCTCCTTCGCCGGGCGCTCGGCGAGCTCGCATCCTCCGCACGGCGATGACCGCACGCGACCTGCCCGCGATCCAGGTCGTCCACGTGGTCGTCAACGGCGCGGTGTGCGAGCTCGGCGACCCGACGCGGCGCCTCGCCGACGCGCTGCGCGACGAGCTCGGTCTCACCGGCACCAAGATCGGCTGCCACGCCGGCGACTGCGGCGCGTGCACCGTCCTGCTCGAGGGCGAGCAGGTCTGCTCGTGCATCGTCGCGGTGGGCCAGTGCGAAGGGTGCGCGGTGACGACGATCGAAGGCGTCGCCGCCGCCGACGGCATGCTCGCGCCGCTGCAGCGCGCGTTCGTCGCCCACGGCGCCGCGCAGTGCGGGATCTGCACGCCGGGGATGCTGATGAGCGCTTCGGCGCTGCTGCGCGCCAATCCGACGCCGAGCGAGCAGAACGTGCTCGACGCGCTCGCGGGCGTGCTGTGCCGCTGCACCGGCTACCGCAAGATCGTCGAGGCGGTGCTCGCGGTCGCGCGCGGCGACGTCGTCGATGCCCCCGCGCCGCCGGCGGGCGCTGCCGTCGGCGCCCGCGTCGCGCGCCTCGACGGGCGCGCCAAGGTGACCGGTGCCGAGCGCTTCGGCGCCGACCTGCTGCCGGCCGCGGCCGCGTCGATGCTCGCGATGCGCGTCGTCCGCTCGCCGCATCCGCATGCGCGCTTCGAGGTCGGCGACCTCGCACCGCTCTTCGCGCGCTGGCCCGGCCTCGTCGACGTCGTCGCCGCGGCCGACGTGCCGCACAACGCGTTCGCGATCTTTCCCGACCTGCGCGACCAGCCGGTGCTCGCCGACGGCGTCGTGCGCTTCCGCGGCGAGGCGGTGCTCGCCCTCGTCGGCGACGCCGCGGCCGTCGACGCGATCGACGTCGCCGAGCTGCCGATCCGCTACACGCCGCTGCCCGCGCCGCAGGCATCGGCCGACGCGCTCGCCGCCGCCGAAGCCGGCACGCCGATCCACGCGCGCTATCCGGACAACGTGCTCTGCCGCGGCCGCGTCGTCCGCGGCGACGTCGAGGCCGCGCTCGCCGGCGCGGCGCACGTCGCCGCGTCGTCGTTCGCGACGCGCCACGTCGAGCACGCCTACATCGAGCCCGAGGCCGGCTTTGCCGAGATCGTCGAAGCGCGCGACGCCGCCGGCGCGGTCGTGCGCAGGGTCCGCGTCTTCGCGTGCACGCAGACGCCGTACCTGGACCGCGACGAAATCGCGAGCGTGCTCGGCATCGGGCCGGCGCAGGTCCACGTCGTGCCGTCGGCGATCGGCGGCGGCTTCGGCGGCAAGCTCGACCTCTCGGTGCAGCCGCTGCTCGCCGTCGCCGCGTGGAAGCTCGGCCGCCCGGTGCGGCTCGTCTACGAGCGACCCGAGTCGATGCAGTCGAGCACGAAGCGGCATCCGGCCGCGATGCGCGCGAGCGCGGCGTGCGACGCCGCCGGCGCGCTCGTCGCGTTCGACTTCGCCGGCGACTTCAACACCGGCCCCTACGCATCGTGGGGGCCGACGGTCGCCAACCGCGTCCCGATCCATGCCAGCGGGCCCTACCGCGTCGCCAACGTGCGCGCGCTGACGCGCGCGGTGCTGACCCACGACAGCGTCGCCGGTGCGTTCCGCGGCTTCGGCGTGCCGCAGTCGACGCTGCTCGGCGAGCTGCTGATCGACGAGCTCGCGGCGAAGAGCGGCATCGACGCGCTCGAGTTCCGCCATCGCAACGCGCTCGCCGCCGGCGACACGACCCCGACGGGACAGGTGCTGAGGGCGAGCGCCGGGCTGCGCGCGTGCCTCGACGCGCTGCGGCCGGCATGGCGAGCGGCCAACGAAGCGACGACGACGTTCAACGCCGCGCAAGGGCCGAAGCGCCGCGGCGCCGGCATCGCGTGCATGTGGTACGGGATCGGCAACACCGTGATCGCCAATCCGTCGTCGATGCGCGGGGCGCTGTGCTGGTCGGCGGCGCGCGGCGCGCACCTGGTGCTCTACAACGGCGCGCAGGAGATCGGCCAGGGGACGGCGACGATCATGCCGCAGATGTTCGCCGACGCGGTCGGGCTCGCGCTCGCGTGCGTCGAACAGGTGATGGGCGACACCGACCGCACCGCCGATGCCGGCAAGTCGTCGGCGTCGCGGCAGACGTTCGTCTCGGGCAACGCCGCGCGCGGCGCCGGCCTCGATCTGCGCCGGCAGCTCGTCGCGCGGCTCGGCTTCGACGACCGCGACGATGCGGACGTCGCGCTCGCGCTCGAGCGCGACCGCCTCGTCGGGCGCCTGGGCGCCGACGTGCGCGCGATCGATCTGCACGCGCTCGCACGCGCGCAAAGCGGCGACGGCGGCCGCGTCGACGCGGCGGTCGAGCTTTTCGCCGGCCACGGCCACTTCAATCCGCCGACGGTGCCGCTCGACGCCGACGGCCAGGGCGTTCCCTATGCGACGTACGGATTCGCGGCGCAGATCGCCGAGGTCGAGGTCGACGTCGAGCTCGGCACCGTGACGCTGCTCCACGTCCACGCGGCGCACGACGTCGGCCGCGCGATCCACCCGACGCTCGTCGAAGGCCAGATCCACGGCGGCATCGCGCAGGGAATCGGCATGGCGCTGATGGAGGAGTACGTCAACGGCCGCACCGACAACCTGCACGACTACCTGATCCCGACGGTCGGCGACGTGCCGCCGATCACCGTGCATCTGATCGAGGATCCGGAGCCGCTCGGACCGTGGGGCGCCAAGGGCGTCGGCGAGCCTGCGCTCGTCGCGACGGCGCCGGCGATCCTCAACGCGATCCACGCCGCGACCGGCGTGCGCATGCGCGAAGTGCCGGTGACGCCGGCGCGGTTGCGCGCTGCGCTGCTCGCACGGGCCAGCGAAGGACGAGCGCCGTGAGCGACCCCGCGTTCATTGCGCGCTCGGACGGCCAGCCGCTCGACGCCGCGCCCGAGCCGGTTGTCCTCGAGCACTCGCGCGCTCCCGAGCGGATGGCCGCCGACAAGGTGCGCTGCGAAGCGTGCCCGGTGCTCTGCCAGATCAGCCCCGGCAAGCTCGGCGCGTGCGACCGCTATGGCAACGTCGACGGCAAGCTGACGCGGCTCGACACGCTGCATCTCGTGGCGAAACCGGGCACCGACCTCGTCGCCTGGCAGGCCGCGCAGGACGGGGCATGGGACGGCTCGCTCGTCGCCGCCGGCGCCGACGCACCGGTCTTCGTCTCGGGCATCGGCTCGGGAACGACGTACCCCGACTACAAGCCGGCGCCGTTCATCGTCGCGTCGAAGCACGAAGACGTCGACCTCGTCACCGTCGTCACCGAAGGCATCTTCAGCTACTGCAGCTTCAAGGTGAAGATCGACACCGATCGCTACCTCGGTCCCGAGCAGGCGACGGTGCGCCATCGCGGCGAGGCGGTCGGCCACGTGAGCACGATCGAGTACGGCTCGCAGTTCCTGAGCCTCGGCGGCGTCCACCATCTCACCGGCGGCTCGAAGAAGGAAGGCCGCGTCGCCTGCGAGCTGATGATGGCGCTCGGCAACAAGCAGCCGGTCGAGCTCGCCATCGACGGCGGCGCCCACGTGATCGTCGGTGCCGACCGCGCACCGGTCGTCGACGGCGTCGAGGAGAAGCGGATGCGCGTCGGCTGCGGCTCGGCGACGATCGGCATCTTCGCGCAGCAGTGGTTCGGCCACGTCGACGAGGTCGTCGTCGTCGACGATCACATCACCGGCGTCCTCTCCGAGCACCAGGCCGGCAAGTTCCTCGACATGCCGTCGACCGGGATCCGCGTCCGCGGTCGCAAGTCGACGCCGGGCCGCTACTTCCAGGTCGCCAACCCCGGCGCGGGCTGGGGCGGCACCGACATCGACGATCCACTCGCGATCGTCGAGGGCTGGGACGCGAAGCACGGCGCGCGTCCGGGCCTGCGCGTCCTCATGGTCTCGACGACCGGCGAGGACGCGGCGTGGTTCGTCCTCGACGACGACCTCGTGCCGCGTCGTGCCGAGATGCCGGCCGCAGTGCGCCGCGTCGTCGAGCGGATCGGCGAGAACTGCGAGCCGTCGCTCTGCTCGGTGCTCTACGTCGCCGGCGCCGGCGGGAGCCTGCGCGCCGGCGTCACCGAGAACCCCGTCGCGCTGACGCGCTCGATCAAGTCGCTGCTCGTGCGCGTCACCTGCGGCGGCGCGCCGGTCTACGTCTGGCCGGGCGGCGGCATCACGGTGATGGTCGACGTCGCGCGGATGCCGGCGATGAGCTTCGGCTCGGTGCCGACGCCGGCGATCGTCTCGCCGATCGAGTTCACGATGCGCACCGACGACTACCGTGCGCTCGGCGGCCACATGGCGCGCGTGCGCCAACTCGACGACGTCCTCGCGTCGGGCGGCTGGCGCGTCATCGGTGCCGAAGCCGGCGTGCCGTGGCCGCTCGCTGCAGGGAGCGGGCGATGAGCGCGGCGCGGCACCGGCTCGACCGCGAGCGCTGGCACTTTCAGCACGGGCCGATCGATTGCATCGTGTCGGCGGCAGGCGATCCGCACGCCGTCGCCGCCGCGAGCGCGCGCGCGTGGCTGCGCTTCCAGACGATCCTCGCCGAGCTCGTCGCCGAGCTGCCGTTGCTGCGCGCCGATCGCTCGACGTCGCCGCCGCCGCCGCGCCCGATCGGCGCCGTCGCGCGGCGGATGGTCGACGCCTGCGCGCCGCATGCCGCCGCCGGCCGCTTCATCACCGCGATGGCAGCGGTCGCCGGCAGCGTCGCCGAGGAGCTCGTCGCCGCGTTCGCCGCTCCCGGCATCGCCCGCGCCGCGGTCAACAACGGCGGCGACATCGCGCTCCACCTCGCGCCCGGCGAGTCGTTCGTCGTCGGCGTCTGTGCCGATCCATCGATCGCGCGCTTCGCGTCGCCGCTCGACGGCCGCTTCGCGATCGACGCGGCGTCACCGGTGCGCGGCATCGCGACGTCGGGCTGGCGCGGCCGCAGCTTCTCGCTCGGCATCGCCGACAGCGTCACCGTCCTCGCGCCGACCGCGGCCGCGGCCGATGCCGCAGCGACGATCGTCGCCAATGCCGTCGACGTCGACGACGCGCGCATCGCTCGCGCGCCCGCCAGCAGCGTGCGCGACGACAGCGACCTCGGCGATCGCCTCGTCACGCTCGTGGTGCCGCCGCTGCCGTCCGAGCTCGTCGCCGCGGCGCTCGCGCGCGGCACGGCCGAAGCGCGGCGGCAGATCGCCGCCGGCCGCATCGTCGCCGCCGTGCTTTCGCTGCAGGGCCGCTGGTCGGTCGTCGGCGAGATCGACGTGGCGACGCAGCCGCCGCGCTCCGTTCCCGCGCTGCCCGCGCTCGTTGCCTGCTGATCCGACATGCCCCGAGGATTCGACATGCTCTACCCCGCCAGCGCCCAGGCTCCCGCGATCGACGTCCGCAAGCTCGTCTGCACCGTCGAGGACGTCTGGCACGACAACGGCCCGCGCCTGGCGCAGGCGCTTCACCGCGGCAGCCTCGCCGCGGTGCTGCGCAACCCGTACGCCGGCCGCTACGTCGCCGACATCCAGCCGCTGATGGAAGCGCTGAAGCCGCTCGGCCGCGAGATGGCGAGGCGCCTCGTCGAGGCGCTCGGCGGCGCAGCGCAGATCCAGGCGTACGGCAAGGGTGCCCTGATCGGCATCGCCGGCGAGCTCGAGCACGGCGCGCTCTGGCACGTCCCCGGCGGCTACGGCATGCGCGACCTGCTCGAGGGCTCGCATGCGATCGTGCCGTCGACGACCAAGATCGGTGCTGCGGGCAGTGCGATCGACGTCCCGATCCACCACCGCGTCGCGGCTTATGTGCGCAGCCATTTCGACACCGTCGAGGTGCGCGTCGCCGACGCGCCGCGGCCCGACGAGATGCTGCTCGTGATCGCGATGACGACCGGCCCGAGGCCGCACGCCCGCGTTGGCGGACTGCGGGCTGACGAGATTGCGAAGTTCGATGGGCAGCGCTAGCGTGGTCCGGCCGGACGCGGCCGGCGCGGCACGATCGCTGCATGGGCAACAGGCAACGACACGGAGGAACCCGATGAAGATGCAACGCAGACAGTTCGTCCAGGGCGTCGGCGCCGCCGGCTTGCTCTCGATCGCCGGTGCGCGCGTCGTGCTCGCGGCCGCGACGATCAAGCCCGACGCGAAGAGCGCGCTCCTCGTCATCGACGTGCAGAACTGCTTCGTCACCGGCGGCACGCTGCCGGTGAAGGACGGCGAGGCGGTCGTCCCGGTGATCAACAAGCTCGCCGGCGCGTTCGAGAACATCGTCGTCACGCAGGACTGGCACACGCCGGGCCACGTCTCGTTCGCGTCGGCCCATGCGGGCAAGAAGCCGTTCGAGACGACCAAGCTCGGCTACGGAACGCAGGTGCTCTGGCCGGATCACTGCGTGCAGGGCTCCGACGATGCCGCGCTGCGCAAGGACCTGGCGCTGCCGAAGGCGCAGCTCATCATCAGGAAGGGCTACCACCAGAGCACCGACAGCTACTCGGCGTTCATGGAGGCCGACGGCAAGACGTCGACCGGGCTGGCCGCGTACCTCAAGGCACACGGCGTCGACACCGTCTACGTCTGCGGGCTGGCGACCGACTTCTGCGTCTCCTGGACCGCGCTCGACGCGAGGAAGGCCGGCTTCAAGGCCTACGTGATCGAGGACGCGTCGCGCGGCATCGACCTCAACGGCTCGCTGAAGGCGGCGTGGGACAAGATGACCAAGGCCGGCGTCAAGCGGATCCAGTCGAGCGACATCGTCGCCTGACCGCGCGATGGCGACCCCGCGATCAGCGCTTCGGATGCCGGCGCGCCGCCCAGTACGTCGCGCCGGCGGCGCCGTAGCGCTCGGCGTGCGG
>Ga0068869_100002304_pt1 | contig 11486 bp, 10 predicted proteins | sample KBSMisM52_FD_64676 | JGI IMG/M metagenome (GOLD analysis project Ga0068869, IMG submission 64676) | Miscanthus rhizosphere microbial communities from Kellogg Biological Station, Michigan, USA - KBS Miscanthus M5-2 | ecosystem: Host-associated > Plants > Roots > Rhizosphere > Soil ... | reverse complement strand
GGTTTTTGCTGCGATCGACCTTGCGCGCTGTCATTGCCCAGCGGCTGGTTCGCGTCCTCTGCAGCGGCTGCAAGGATAGGCATGAACTTACCGAGCAGGACCTCGTCGCCGACCCTCGTTATCAGCTGCTGGGTTTTACGGCCGGCGAGGCGATCTATCGTCCGGCCGGTTGCGAAAGCTGCGGCGGCACTGGCTATCGCGGGCGCGCCGGGATTTTTGAACTGCTGGAACTGACCGATGAAGTCAGGCCCTTTGTCGGTGCCGAAGCCGACGCAACGGTGATTGACCGCGCCGCCATTCGCGCCGGCATGACGACCATGTTGGACGATGCCATCGAAAAATGCCGGATCGGGATGACCGCGGCGTCCGAAGTCTTGCGCGTGACATCCGCGCGCTGATCGACGGTGCGCGAATTGGCAATCGCGGAGATGGGAGAGAGCAATGAGGTTGTTTGCAATATCCAGCAGCCGCGGTGCCGGCCGGCAAACTGAGGCGGGCTTTACCCTGGTCGAGATGCTGGTCGTCATCGCGATCATCGGACTGATCATGGGCCTGGTAGGTCCACGCGTGCTCAATTCTCTTGGAGAATCCAAGGTCAAGGCCGCCAAACTCCAGATCGAAAGTTTCTCAAGCTCGCTCGACCTGTTTTATCTTGATGTCGGCCGGTATCCGACCGCCAGCGAAGGTCTTGTGGCGCTGGCGCAGCGACCCGGCAATGCCTCGATTTGGAACGGGCCCTATCTCAAAACCGGCACCGTGCCGACCGATCCGTGGGGACACATCTACCTTTACCGTGCTCCCGCCGAGCGCGGTCCTTACGAGATCGTGTCGCTGGGGTCAGATGGCCAGGAGGGCGGAACTGGCACTGCGGCCGACATCAGCAACGACGGCGCCAATGCAAAGTGAGCGTGACGGCTTTACGCCGGCCTGATCAAGAGAGTGCCTGATGATACGAAGCGCCGGCCCGCCAGCTTTGCGCGGTCAGGCGGGGCACTGTACTCCCTGGTGGACTGCCACGATCCGTTTTCCGTAGCGCGACGCGATCAGCGCATTGATGGCGACCGGTTGCCGGTTCCGCGTTCACGAGCTTTTTATCCTTTTGTCGTCATCGGCGAGGGGCAAATCCGCAGTGACTTCCCATCTGATTGGAATGATAGCCGTCATCTAAAATGGCGGCATACCCCAATTTTGGAGCCGCACATGGGTGAAGTCATTCGATTTGTTCCAAAGTCCGAGCTTGAGCGGATCCGCCTGGTTCGAGAGGCGCGTGCGATATACGACAGCATCTTCCCGTCGGCCGATGCGATCAGCGGGCAGGGGAACGACAAGACGCCGCTCCATCGGGGGTGATTTTGGACCTGCCGCCGGCGCCCGGCGAAGACCCCGCCGTGCGCAAGCCTTCGTCGGTACCGCCCTTCGCAGTATTGGACGGCACGCGCTGGGACCAGTTCAGCGAGGTCCTCGAAGCGGCTTCGGAGTGATGGCGGCCGAGGATTTACGTCACGCCGCTTGCCTGCGGCTTTTCGGCTTCGCTTTCTTGTCGAGAGAAGCTTTTTCTGAAGCCGGGCGCGCGCCTGGTCCAGGATGGACATGAACTTCCTTGGCCGAAAGCGGTTCTCCGCATTCCGAGCACACCATCACGGGATTGAACATCTTGCCGCACTTGCGGTGCTCATGCAGTAGAGGGCGTCCGCGTTCGTCGACCATGTGGGTGTCGCCCCAGTGGACGAGCGCCATCATGATCGGATGGAGGTCGAGGCCCTTTTGCGTCAGGATGTACTCGTGGCGTTTGGGCGATTCCTGATATGGAATGCGGCGCAAGACGCCTTGGCGAACCAGCTTTTTCAGCCGTTCGGCGAGCAAATGGCGGGTGATTCCAAGCGCTGACTGAAAACCCTCGAAGCGGCGCGTGCGCAGGAAGCATTCGCGGAGGATCAGAAGCGTCCAACGGTCGCCAATCACACCGATGGTCCGAGCCATCGAACATGGCTCTTCCTCAAGTTCATCCCATTTCATTCCTGCTCTCCGGTCGCCCGGCGCCTGTTCCGCTCGAATCATCCAGGGAAACGAAAGCCGCCCATGCCAATTCTAGTTAGGTACTAAATTCGAGACAATACCCCGGCGATCAGCCAAACTAGCAGAATTCAGCGTAGAATTTACAGTTTAGTTTTAGAACTGAATGAACGAACCGTAACCGGAATTCGGCTGGAAGATCACCAATCTGACCCCATCTCTGCGGGAGAAGTCGGTATGCGTATCGCGGGAACTGGGTTACGACGATCGCGGCATCGACAAGATGGTCGCCGAGCGCAGCGTGCGCGTGGCGATCTAACCCAAAGCCTTCTCGCGCGAATGGCTAGCGGTTTCTAGACTTTCGCCGGCAGCGGCGTGATCGGTGCCAGCGGGGCATTTGCCGCGACGGCTCGCTGATAGGCCTCCCGTTTCTTGATGTGTTCGAGATAGGGCTGCGCGTTGTCGCAAATGCCGACGCCATAGGCCACGGCCCACTCAAGGCAGGTCGTGAGCAGGATGTCAGCGCTGGTAAACCGGTCGCCCATCAGGAATTGCCGGCCGTCTGCAAGCGCTACTTCGACATGGCGCAGCTGCTGGCGGAAATACTCGCCGGCCTGGGCAACGACCTCGGGCGCTATACCGTAGATCGGACCGAGCGCGTCGGCCCGATGGCGGCGCATCACGTAAAGGCTGGTCGAATCCAGTTCCGCGACGATAAAGAAACACCATTCCAGCCACGCGGCATACTCGCGGTTGGTTTCCGGAATCAGCGAGCGTTCCGTCGTGGAATACATCCGCGACAGATAGGCAACGATCGCGGCGCTCTCACCGATGCAGAAGTCGCCGTCCTGAAGCAGCGGAACCTTCTGGCGTGGATTGAGCTTGGTGTATTCAGCGGTCTTGGTCTCGCCTGTTCGCGGCCCGATCGGCTTTGTCTCGTAGGCCAAGCCCAATTCGTGCATGGCCCAATGCGGACGAATGGTGCGGCTTGTCCCGACGCCCCACAGGGTCAGGTTCGGTATCGTATTCATGCTACCACTTCTCCACGGACGGACGGAGATCGAGCTCGTGGGTCCAGCCATCCCTGCTTTGCTGGTGGGTGAACCAATAGGCGTCAGCGATGGAAGCCGTCTTGGTCAGGCTATCTGGTGGAATTTCGCTTGCCTCGATCCCCTTGGCCGCCTTCATGCGCTGATGAATAGCTTCGCTATCCACGCCGGCGTCGATCAGGAGGTGCACGACATGAATATTCTTCGGCCCCAGCTCGCGCGCCATCGCCTGGGCCACAGCTCGAAGTCCGAACTTCGCAGATGAAAATGCCGCAAATCCCTGGCCGCCACGCACACTGGCGGTCGCACCCGTAAAGAAGATGGTACCGCGTCCGCGCGGCAGCATAACGCGGGCAGCCTCACGTCCGACCAGGAATCCGCCATAGCAGGCCAGTTCCCAGGCCTTGAAGAACAGCTTGTCGGTTGTCTCCAGCAACGGCTTGTTGACGTTCGATCCCGCGTTGAAGAGGCAGACCTCGATGGGCCCGAACTCTTTCTCGATCCGCGCGAATATGCCTTGCACCTCTGCTTCCTGACGGGCATCGACGCTGAACGCGTGAATGTCATGTCCCGCAGCCCTCAGCTCATCCACCAGCCCTTGCGACTTGGAGGCATCACGCCTGCAGATGCAAACCGTATAGCCACCCTTCGCAAAACGCCGGGCGACGGCCGCGCCGATGGCATCGCCTGCGCCTACAAGTATCGCTACCCCGCGGCTCTCCGCCATTCCGTTTCTCCCATTAAGTTCCTATTTGATACTTAATCGTAACGGCAGGCCGATGCATTGTAAACGACGGTTTTCAGCAATGGCGATAACAATTGGGCAGCTCGGCTGCCCCTTCGGATCTCGTGCCGTGCAGGGACGATGAATTGGTGATTGACGAGTTCTAAAAAAGAACGTTAGTTAACGGGAGAATGTGCTGCGTGGCAAAAGTAGGCATGGTTTGGTCGGGAGGTTAGCTGTGGCGGAGGTTTCAGAGGCGATCAATCTCGACGCGATTGCTGTCGGCTTGCCGCGCCGGATCCACGAAGTTACGGCAATACAGGTTGCCAAAGCCCCCGACCGGATTGCGCTGGTCGAAAACGGGGAATCCTGGAGCTACCGCGATCTGGAGCAGCGCGTTACCGAGATCGCAACCGTCCTGTCCTCGTTGGGGATCAGGGCCGGCGACCGGATGATCATTGTCAGCGAAAACTGCATTGCACTCGCCGCGTTGCTGCTGGCGACGAGCCGGCTTGACGCCTGGGCCATCGTCGCCAACCCGCGACTGTCCGCACGCGAACTGGACCAGATCCGCGACCACAGTGGCGCCCGCCGGATGTTTTTCACGTCAAATATTTCGAAGGAGGCCGCGGCTCACGCGTCGCGTTATGGCGCCGAGAACGAGCGACTAGGCCCACTGCCGGAGATTGGCGTTGGGCCGCTCAACGAAAGCGCAGCCGTTGAGCCGGTGGAGGCCGATCCGGTAAAACAAGTGGCGGTGCTGATATACACCTCGGGCACGACGGGAACCCCGAAAGGAGTGATGCTTTCGCATGACAACCTGCTGATCAGCGCAAAGACCACCGCGTATTTCCGCAAGATGAATCAAGACGACAAAATCTATCTCGTGTTGCCGATCTCCCATATCGTCGGCATTTCGCTCCTGATCATGACATTGATGGTCGGCGGGACGGTGCGGATGGTCAGCAAATACGACCCTGCTGTCACCGCCAGGGCGATCGCGGAGGAGGGCGTTACCATCCTCAATGGCGTACCCGCCACCTATCAGCGGCTGCTGGAATACAAGAGCGTATCAGGTGTGGAACGACTCGCCCGCGGCTCGTTACGCTTGATCGCCGTCGCCGGCGCGCCCCTGGATTTGAATCTGAAGTCGCGCGTGGAAAAAGAGTTCGGCCTTCCGCTGCTCAACGGCTACGGGATCACCGAATGCTCGCCGGGAATATCCGGCGTGCGCTTCGATGCGCCACGCTCGGATCAGGCGGTCGGCACGCTGCTGCCGGGAGTAGAAGCCCGGGTCAGAACAGTCGACGGCATACCACTGTCGAAGGGTGAAGTCGGAGAACTTCACGTTCGTGGACGCAATGTGATGCGTGGCTATTATCGGTCCCCCGAGCTGACGGCCAAGGTGATCGACGGCGAGGGTTGGTTCAATACCGGCGATCTGGCGCGCTTCGACGGCGATTGCCTGTACATTGTCGGTCGCACCAAGGAAATGATCATCCGTTCGGGTTTCAACGTCTACCCCGCCGAGGTCGAAGCGGTCTTCAGTTCACACAAAGACGTCGTGCAGTCCGCCGTGGTCGGTCGTGCCGCCGATGGCAATGAGGAGATTGTCGCCTTTGTGCAACTGCTGCCGGGATCACGCACGACGTCGGAGGAGCTGATGAATTTCATCCGATTTCAGCTCACTTCATACAAGCGGCCGTCCGAAATCATCATCCTCGATGCCTTGCCGGCCACCTCAACCGGCAAGATACTCAAGCACAAGCTCGCGGAGTCCTTGCGTGGCGAAGGTGGCAAGACCCCTCCGGCACAGACGGCCGAACTTCGCTGACGACAGATCTAACCTGGGAGAACACCCTTGCAGAAGAGAAACGCAACCGTGGCCGTGATCGGCGCCGGAGACTACATCGGCGGCGAGATCGCCAAGAAGTTCGCCTCAGAGGGCTTCACGGTGTTCGCCGGGCGCCGCAATGGCGCCAAGCTTGAGCCGCTGGTCAAGGAAATCGAGAAAGGGGGAGGCGAAATTCACGCGCGCTCGCTCGACGCCCGCAAGGAAGAGGAGATCATTTCCTTCCTTGGCGACGCGGACAAGCACGCGCCGCTGGAGGTCTGCATCTTCAACATCGGCGCCAACGTCAACTTTCCGATTTTGGATACGACCGAGCGCGTATTCCGCAAGGTCTGGGAAATGGCCTGCTATTCCGGCTTCCTCGCCGGCCGCGAGGCAGCTCGCCTGATGCTTCCTCGCGGCAAAGGCAATATCTTCTTCACCGGCGCAACAGCGAGCCTTCGTGGCGGGACGGGATATGCGGCCTTCGCCAGCGCGAAGTTCGGCCTGCGGGCCGTTGCACAGGCGACTGCGCGCGAGTTGGGTCCAAAGAACATCCACGTGGCGCATCTCATCATCGATTCCGGCGTCGATACCGAATGGGTTCGTCAGCGGCGGATCGAGGCGCTTGGCCCGAACGCACTGGACGATCCCGACCTGCTGATGCCGCCGTCGTCGGTCGCAGAATCCTACTGGCTGCTTTATCAGCAGCCCAAAAGCGCCTGGACTTTTGAACTGGAGATTCGTCCATTCGGTGAGAAGTGGTAGCGGGAGTCTCCCACGACGGAGTTCAACCTATCCAGCGAGGACGCTGCATTTCGTGACGAGGTGCGCGCCTTCATCGCGGAGAACTATCCGGCGGAAATGCGCGTTGCCAATCCGGAAAACTGATCTTTCCAGGCAGCAGATGCCGCTCTGGCACCAAGGCGTTGCGGCGCTCGAAGCGTGCCCAGGCGTGGCCAGCGGACATATTGCGCGCACCATTCGTGGGCCGACGCGCCTCGAATGGCAGAATAGCCACCATTGCTGAGAATTTATTACACGGCGAGGGCAGACACCCTCAGCGCTCAAGCAATGTCCGTGTTTCCCAAAGTTTGAGCACACAATGCTTAAGCAATAGGCGAGCGCCTATATTTCGCTTGGGCTTCGTCAAGCGGCGATGCGGCATTCGCCGTGCAACAGTCAAACTGACATGATGCACAGGTTTGACTGTTCCGATGAACTGCGATGGGATGACGGCGCGCGTAAAATGCACGTTCAAACCAGGAGAGATCCGATGTGCGCGGGTGACGACAAGAACTGTCCGGAATTCGAATTGCATCACCGCAAGTTCAAGGAAACGCTCGATCAGGAACGCCGGTCGTTCTTGAGGTCCAGCTTCGCCGCGGCCGGGGGCGCGGCGGCGATGACCGCGGGCGGCATTTCTCTGGTCACGCCGCAGATGGCGGCTGCCGCCGAGCGGAACCAACCAGCCAAGCGGTCCTATCACCATTTGCCGGCAAACGCCGACACAGTGCATTGGGGCTATTTCAGCAAGAAGTTGAAACCGCAGGTCGAGATCGATTCCGGCGACTTCATCACCATTGAGGCATTGACCCACCATGCCAACGACGACGCAGAGCGCATGGTGAAGGGCGATCCCGGCGCCGAAAGCGTGTTCCTGTGGACCAAGGAGAAGAAGAGCGTAAACCGACGCGGCGCAGGACCGATGGATGCCTCGCTGTTCGGGCGTGGCGCAGGCGAGGGCCTTGGCGTGCATATCTGCACCGGCCCGGTCTACGTGCGCGGCGCGCAGGAGGGTGACGTGATCGAGTTGCGCATCATCGACGTCACGCCCAGGCCTTGCGCCAATCCGCAATATCCAGGAAAGGCTTTCGGCAGCAACGCGGCCGCATGGTGGGGCTTTCACTACAAGGATCTGCTCACCGAGCCAAAGCCGCGCGAAGTGGTCACGATCTACGAAGTCGACGCCACCGGCGAGCGCAACTGGGCGAAAGCCGTGTATAATTTCCAATGGACTCCGCAGACCGACCCTTCCGGCGTGGTTCACAAAACCATCGACTATCCCGGCGTTCCGGTCGATCACTCCACGATCAAGGAAAACCACGGCATCTTGAAGAATGTGCGCATTCCGATACGCCCACATTTCGGCGTGATAGGCTTGGCGCCCAAGGAAGCTGATATCGTCGACTCGATCCCGCCGAGCTATACCGGAGGCAACATCGATAATTGGCGGATCGGCAAGGGCGCGACGATGTATTATCCAGTTGCGGTCGAAGGTGGCCTGTTATCGGTTGGCGACTCGCACGCTTCTCAGGGAGATTCCGAGCTGTGCGGTACGGCGATCGAATGCTCGCTGAACGGCACCTTCCAGATCATCCTGCACAAGAAGAACGATCTCGTCGGTACGGCTCTCGAAGCTCTGGACTACCCGATGCTGGAAACCAAGGACGAATGGCTGGTGCACGGCTTCAGCTTCGCCAATTATCTTACCGAATTGGGGGACAAGGCACAGTCGGACATCTACTCGAAATCGTCGGTCGATCTTGCGTTACGCGATGCGTTCCGGAAGATGCGCAAATTTCTGATGACAACCAAGAAGCTGACCGAGGATGAAGCGATCTCCTTGATTACGATTGGCGTCGACTTCGGCATCACCCAGGTGGTGGATGGGAATTGGGGCGTTCACGCGGTCATCAAGAAGGATATCTTCGCCGGCGGCGAGACCTGATCGGTGAACAGCGACGCGGTCGGCTTTCGCAGGAGCTGGCCGCGTCGCGCTGCATTTCGGATCAACTGCGCTGAGGCCGAATCCGGATATCGAAACGCCGAGCAGCGTGACGGCTTCCTGGATGTCATCGCGGGCGCGCATCCTCTTCCGCGATACGCTGCCAGAGCGCCCTGATCATATCCTTCATTCGCAGTGCGTCTTGCCAGCGATCCGACAATTCCGCGCCGTCTGGCCCGGTGATGGCGTAGGGCGGCGGGCCGAGTTCGCACAGGAAGGTCAGCACCGCATCAGGCTTTGAGCGCTTGCGCCAGGAGCGGATGGCGTATTCCCACCAGCCCATGAACAGTTCGACCCAGCCTTGGTGCTGGGGAAATCCCAGCGAGATCTGCACTTGTTCACGGCTGGCGATCCGTCCGTGGATGCCCCAGCTATGATCAAGTATGCGATGGATCATTGCGTGATTGACCTCGTCCACCGGCCAGGCGAATTCGCGGCCGACGAGATAATGCGAGATATCAGCGGTCAGCCTCAGGTCGGGAAAGCAATCAAGCAGTTGCAGCGTGAAAAACAGGTCTGTCGTCATGCGGTCGCGGTGGGTTTCCACATGCACCGCCACACCCGCTTCATCACCGAGCCGCCGCCATCCCTCGAGCAGGGGAATACAGGCTTCCAGCCGTTGCGGCCGCACGTCCGGCTGCAGGTTGACGTGGTCGGCGCCGAGTCGCGCGACAAGGTCCAGCACCGGCTTCAGCTCGTCCACGCTGGTCGGGTAGCACTGGGCCTGCCAGATCATCCTGTTCGCGCGCAGGAAGTCAGTGACTTCCTGCGCGAACGCCGGATCGATGAACCGGACACCGGCGCCGTCGAAGCCGGCGTCGCGGATCATCTCAAGCTGGGTCTGCAGCGGCAACTCCGGCTTATCCGCCCGCCGCCGCTCCATCGCCCAGAGCGACTGCAGGATGCGAAGTTGCTGCGCCATCGGCTACGTCGCGTGCCGCGGTATCGCCGCTGCGACGTTCATCCGGCCGTCGGACGTGTTGTCGACGGTGATGCTCTCCTCGTAGGTTTCGGGCCCAAGCCAGATCGCGATCACGGTCAGCGCGGCCAGCAAGGCCGCATAACAAGCGACCGGCCACCAGCTTCCGAACGCCGCCACCAGCGCCGCCGCGACGAAGGGCGCCGGTCCGCCGGCCAGCAGCGAACCGAGTTCGCGCGCGAAGGCAAAGCCGGCGAAACGCCGCTGCGGCGGGAACAGTTCGGCGAAGTACGCCGCCTGCGGACCGAACATCGCCGCCGTCACGATGGCGCGTGCGCCGATGAAGGCAACCGCCACCCAGATCCACTCCTTGGTGCCGACCAGCCAGAAGAAGGCAAACGCCCAGAAGATGCCGAACAGCGCACCGAACATGTAGACCGGACGCCGGCCGACGCGATCGGAAAGCGTCGCAAAGCCGATGATGGTGAAAAGCTCGACGCCGAACGCCAGCATCAGCGCGCTAAGCGCTTCGGCTCTCGGTATCCCCAGTGTAGTGATGCAGTAGCTGAGGCCGAACACAGGGAAGAGATAGCCGAGCCCGTTCTCGCCGAGGCGAGCGCCGAGCACCACCAGGAAGTTGCGCGGATGGCGCTTGAGCGCTTCCATGGCCGGGTTGCGCTCGACCTTGCCGCGCGCCACCACCGCCTCGGTGTAGACAGGCGTTTCCGTGATCCTCATGCGGACATAGATGCCGACCAGGATCAGCAGGAAGCTCGCGAGGAACGGGATGCGCCAGCCCCAACTCATCAGGTCTTCCTTCGGCAACATCGTCACCAGCGCAAAGGCGGCAGCCGCGAGCAAATTGCCGACGGAGACGCCGAGCGGCGCAAAACTGCCCCAGAATCCGCGGTGCTGCGGCGGCGCGTTCTCGACAAGGTAGATCACCGCGCCGCCATATTCGGCACCGGCGCCAAGACCTTGCACGACACGCATCGCCACCAGCAGTATCGGCGCCCAAATGCCGATCTGCGAATAGGTCGGCAGCACGCCGATCAGCGTGGTGCCGACGCCGATCATCAGCAGTGTTGCCACCAGCACGGGTTTGCGCCCGAGCCGGTCGCCCAATATGCCGAACAGGATGCCGCCGAGCGGCCGCACCGCGAACCCGACGCCGAAGGTCAGGAACGCCAGCAGCGTGCCGACCACCGGATCGCTTTTCGGAAAGAACAACTCGCCGAACACCAATGCGGCGGCTGTGCCGTACAGGAAGAAGTCGTACCATTCGAGCGCGGACCCAATGCTGGCCGCCAATATCACGCGCAGGCGCGAGCGCGTGTCAGTCTTCGCTGCGATCTCCATCGTCGTTTCCCCTGTTTTGTTTTTTGTGATTTTGTTTTGCCGACTTAAGTCGTCTTATTGGCGCCCGTGCATCGCACGGGCGCATTCGCAAAGTTCAGGCGGCGCGGGTGAAGTAGGACTTCTTTGCCGCGGACTGGGTTTCGTAGATCGATCCCTGCCGCTTGGCTGGCGGCAGCGGCAGCCGCACGGGAACGTCGGTCATCCGCGGCGCAATGACAGGATCGCCTGACAGCAGCCGGCTGTTGAACTCGTCAAAATCCTTCACGCCCATCAGCGGCCATGCGTCGCTGGCGGCGACTTCGTACAGCAAGAGGTTGCGCGGGCGGTCCGAGGTGTTCATGGCCGATCCATGCAACGCCCGAACGTGGTGAAACGACATGCTGCCGGCCTTGCCCATGCAGGGCACGGCGCGTTCGATTTCGTCCCTGATCGTATCGGGGTCGATCAGGCCGGCGAAGCAACCGTCGTCGCCGTGATGGTTCCAGACCTCGCGGTTATGCGTGCCCGGCGTGACCAGCATCGGCCCGTTGGCGAGGTCGCAATCGTCCAGCAGCACGCCGATTGCAAGCACGTCGTCATTGGTGTGCGGATAGAACGCCCAGTCCTGGTGCCACTCGACCGGCGAGCCATACTGCGCCGACTTCATGTTGAGTTTTGAGCCGTGTAGCCGCAGGCCGGGCCCGAGCAGTTTTTTCAGGATGTCGAGCACGGGTTCGCTGCGCACGATCTCGTCGAAAATTTTGTGCACCTTGTGCGGCGTCTTGATACGGCGGACCCGCGGGTTTTCCGCTGTATGCCCCGGT
>Ga0068869_100002301_pt1 | contig 11493 bp, 7 predicted proteins | sample KBSMisM52_FD_64676 | JGI IMG/M metagenome (GOLD analysis project Ga0068869, IMG submission 64676) | Miscanthus rhizosphere microbial communities from Kellogg Biological Station, Michigan, USA - KBS Miscanthus M5-2 | ecosystem: Host-associated > Plants > Roots > Rhizosphere > Soil ... | reverse complement strand
CACAAATTCGATCGGGTCCTCAATGGTGAGGATGTGGCCACCGCGAGTGTTGTTGCGATGCTCGATCATGGCTGCCAGCGTAGTGGACTTGCCGGAGCCGGTCGCCCCTACCACCAGTATCAGTCCACGCTTCTCGACGATCAGATCTTTGAGGATCATGGGCAGTTTCAGCGCCTCGATCCCCGGAGTGTTGGTGCGCAGATAGCGGATAACCAGCGCGGTATTGCCCCGCTGCCGGAAGACGTTAACCCGGAAGCGGCCGACTTCGGGAACCGGAAACGAGAAATTCATCTCCCAGTTCTGTTCGAAGTCCTTCTGCTCCTTCTCCGACATCATTTCGTTTGCGATTTTGTCCACAGCGGCGGCATTGAGCACTTCCGCGTTGACCGGCATGATCGTGCCCAGAATCTTGATGGACATGGGCATCCCAGCCGAAATGAACAGGTCTGATGCCTGTTTCTCGGCCATGAGCTTGAGTACGGGGGTTAGATACATTGATGCCTCGAGCTAGATCCAAATCCTTGGGGTAGCCACCCGCAAGGCATGAAATTGCTTGGTAACCTACAAGCTCTAAGCAAATATCGGGCACAGTCGACAGGTACCCGAAAGGCCGGGGCCGCTAGCCGCGGCCTCTATACAGGGGACTAAAGTCAGTCCCCGCGCAGAAGGTCGTTGATGCTGGTCTTGGCGCGCGTCTTCGCATCGACCTGTTTGACGATGACGGCGCAGTACAGGCTGTACTTACCGTCGCTGGATGGCAGGTTGCCCGATACGACGACTGAGCCAGGCGGAATACGCCCGTACGCGACTGTTCCAGTCTCTCGGTTGTAGATTTTGGTGCTTTGCCCGATGTAGACACCCATCGAGATGACCGACCCCTCGCCGACGATCACACCTTCGACCACCTCCGAACGAGCACCGATGAAACAGTTGTCTTCTATGATCGTTGGGTTCGCCTGAATGGGCTCGAGTACCCCTCCGATCCCGACGCCACCAGACAAATGGACATTCTTGCCGATCTGCGCGCACGAGCCGACAGTAGCCCAGGTGTCCACCATCGTGGCTTCATCCACATAGGCGCCGATGTTGACATAAGAGGGCATCAGTACGACATTGCGCGCGATGAATGCGCCGCGCCGCACAGCGGCGGGCGGCACCACTCGGAAGCCGCCCGCTTTGAAGTCGCTGGCACTATATTCGGCGAATTTGGCAGGGACTTTATCGAAGTAATTCGTATAGCCGTCGCGTACGACACCGTTGTCTTCGAGACGGAACGAAAGCAGAACGGCCTTCTTGATCCATTGATGCGTAACCCAGTCCGCGCCGATCTTCTCGGCCACTCTCAACTTGCCTGCATCCAATTGGGTGAGCACTTCGGCAACGGCTTCACGCACGCGGGGCTCGGCGTTGCCAGGCGCTATGCTGGCACGGTTCTCAAAAGCGGTCTCGATGACCGTTTGCAGTTCTGTCATGGGTCGTTCCCGTCAGGAAAGGTCAGCTAAGAAAGACTTGAGGCGTTGCCCGGCATCGATGCATTCCGCCGGATTGGACACCAGTGCAATGCGAACGAAATCGCGCCCTGGATTGACGCCGCGCGCCTCACGAGCGAGGTAACTGCCGGGGAGCACGGTGACATTATAGTTTTCATACAAACGACGAGCGAACTCGGTGTCGGCGATCGGTGTGCGCAGCCACAGATAGAAAGCTGCCTCCGGCATGCGCACACCACTGTTCTTCCCGAGTAACGCGACCACGGCCTCGAACTTCTCGCGATATAGCCGGCGATTCTCCCGCACATGATCCTCGTCTTCCCACGCGACGCGGCTGGCTGCCTGCACCGCCGGATTCATGGCCGAGCCTTGATACGTTCTATAGAGAAGAAATCTCTCCAGAATCGCCGCATCCCCGGCAACGTAGCCCGAACGCATCCCGGGCACATTGGAGCGTTTCGAGAGGCTGCCGAATACCACCAACTTGGGAAAGCCATCGCGCCCCAATCGACGGGCCGCGTCCAGCGCTCCCAGCGGAGGCGCCGCCTCATCGAAATAGATCTCCGAATAGCACTCGTCGCTGGCGATGACGAAACCGTGCCGGTCCGACAAGGCGAACAGGTTGCTCCAGTCCTCCAGCCTCATCACGCTGCCCGTCGGGTTGCTCGGACTGCATACATAGATGAGCTGAGTATTGCTCCATACTGTCGCGGAGAGTTGCTCGAGTTCCAGTCCATAGTCGTTCTGCGCCAGGATATTGATAAACTCCGGCGCGGCGCCGGCCAACAACGCCGCACCTTCGTAGATCTGATAGAACGGGTTGGGCATTACCACACGGGCATTTGGCCGGCTCGTATCCACCACGGCTTGGGCAAGGGCAAACAGCGCTTCGCGTGTGCCGTTGACCGGCAATACCTGTTTGCCGGGGTCGACGGCAGGCAATCGGTAGCGACGCATCAGCCACGCGGCGATGCTCCGGCGCAAGTCCTCGTTGCCGGCCGTCGCGGGATAAGACGCCAGACCGCCCAGATGGTCCGTCAGCGCCTGGCGGATGAATTCGGGTGTCGCATGCTTGGGCTCGCCGATGGACATGTTGACCGGCGTATACGCAGCGTTCGCCCGGCTGTCCTTGAAGAGCGCGGCAAGTTTTTGGAACGGATACGGCTGCAGTCGGGCAAGGTTGGGGTTCATTGGATTCGGGAACAATCGCGGGTCACGCCGCGGGAGTTTGGACCGAGATTATAAGGGGCATGGGGCGAATGGCGAAGACGAACGGGGTCGCGATCAGCGGGTTGCTGACTGGCGCCTTAGTGTGGGGCCTCATATGGTACCCGTACCGCATTCTCGGCGAAGCCGGTATATCCGGCGCGCCAGCCACCCTTGCCACCTACAGCGTCGCACTGCTCGCTGCGGTGACGTTGTTTTACCGCGATCTACGAGCACTGCGCCGGCTCGACCCGATGTTGGTGGCGATCGGTCTGGCCGCGGGCTGGACCAACCTTGCCTATGTCCTAGGGATGATCCATGGGCAGGTCATGCAGGTGTTGTTATTGTTTTATCTCGCGCCGCTATGGACGCTGGTGTTCGCGCGCATCCTTCTGAAGGAAAGGGCAGGGGCGGTAGGCGCCCTGGTGGTGCTGCTGTCGCTTATCGGAGCAGCGATCATGCTGTGGAAGAGCGGCATACCTCTGCCGATCCCACGCAGCTTCGCGGAGTGGCTGGGGTTGTCGTCCGGGGTAACCTTCGCGCTGTCGAACGTACTGATACGCAGAGCCCATCACCTCGACATTCGCATAAAGGCGGTCGGAGTTTTTGGCGGTGTCGTGTTGATAGCGTTGGCCGTCATTCCGATGGAAGGTGCGTCATTGGCCGAACCACTGCGTGCGGGCCTGCCTGCCATCGGTCTGATCGCTCTGCTTGGCGTGGTGATCTTTGCGACCAACCTGGCCGTTCAACATGGCCTGACCGGCGTGGGCGCCAATCAAGCCATCGTGCTCCTGTTGTCCGAGCTGATCGTCGCCGCCGTGTCTTCGTACTTCTTAGCGGGTGAGGCGATGCGCTGGAACCAGTGGCTTGGCGGCGCGATGATCGTCGCCGCGAGTCTGCTGTCCGGACGCCTTGCGGCGCGAGAAAGCGTTAGCGCGCCGCGGGCAGGGGTGTCAACCCTGCCAGATCCACTGGAGACGCCGGCTGCCAGCCAGGTTGGCGATGCTCCGCAACGACCGTAGTATAAATTCCGCCCCGGACATAAAACTTTGCTGTGAGGCGAATGTAGCGAGGCGATGTGGCCGCTGCGATGTCATTCAAGATGCGGTTGGTTACCGCCTCGTGGAATGTGCCTTCGTTGCGATACGACCAGATATACAGCTTCAGGCTCTTCAACTCGACGCATCGGCGATCGGGGACGTAGTCCAGAAACAGAGTGGCGAAGTCGGGCTGTCCCGTCTTCGGACAGAGACAGGTGAACTCGGGGATTTCCATGTGAATCAGGTAGTCCCGCTCCGGATTTGCGTTTTCGAAGGTTTCGAGTTGGCGGTCGGGTTGAGTCGGCATTTTCACCGTACGTGATGAATCAGTTAAAATGGCGCCGCTTCTAAACCACTCGCCTGGTCCTGCTCGGGGCCGGGCGTTTGTTTCCAGGTTGTATTTGCGGTTGAGCGGAGCGCCGTATGGGCAGGCTTGAATTGCCCGTTGTGCCATGGGTCCTTGCTGTGCGGCCCCAAATCACTGGGGACCGCATTGTGCGGCCTCAAATTATAAGCTGGTCTGGATCAATTGCGCCTCTCCCACATCAAGCTCGCTGGTTTCAAATCCTTCGTTGATCCTACCCACATTCCGGTCCCCGGAGACCTGGTGGGTGTGGTTGGACCGAACGGTTGCGGTAAATCCAACGTAATCGATGCTGTGCGCTGGGTGCTCGGGGAATCCTCCGCAAAGCATCTGCGCGGCGAAACCATGCAAGACGTGATCTTCAATGGCTCGGGCGATCGCAAACCCTCCAATCGCGCCAGCGTCGAGCTGGTATTCGACAATACGTTGGGAAAGGCTGGCGGCGCTTGGGCGAAATACTCCGAGATTGCCGTCAAGCGAGTGCTGGAGCGCGAGGGCGAATCGAATTATTACGTCAACAACCAGCACGTGCGGCGACGCGACGTGGCGGATATCTTTCTCGGCACCGGCTTGGGTGGACGCGCCTACGCTATCATCGAGCAGGGAATGATCTCGCGCATCGTGGAAGCCCGCCCCGAGGATCTACGCACCTTCCTGGAGGAGGCGGCGGGAATCTCCAAATATCGCGAGCGTCGCAAAGAGACCGAGCAGCGACTGGAAGATACGCGCGAAAATCTCGCTCGGGTCGATGATATCGTGCAGGAACTTGCCAAGCAGCTCGCGCATTTGGAGACCCAGGCCGAGGTTGCGACCCAGTACCGGAGCCTGGAGAGCACTCTCAAGACGTCCCAGCAACTCCTCTGGTTTCTGCGCAAACAGGATGCACAGGCAAGCCGGGTGCGCTCCCAGCGTGACCTGGAGCAGTCGGCAATCGAGTTGGAAGCCGAAACGGCTCGCCTGCGCGAACTCGAGAATCGCCAGGAAACCCTCCGTGTCGAGCACTACGCAGCCAGCGATACGGTGCACACAGCGCAAGGGTCGCTATATGAGGCTAACGCTGAAACGGCGCGACTGGAGCAGGTGCTCCAGCATCAGCGGGATAGCCGGCGACGGGTCGAAAATCAGATGGCGTCGATATCTCGCGAGAGAGACGAAACCGGCCGCCTGCAGAACGAACTGCAAGCGAGCCTGGCCGAGCAACGCGGCGCGCTCCAGCAGGCGACCGAACAGTTGGAGGAATGCCGTGAGCAGGAGCGCCAGGAGGCACAACAGCTGCCCACGGCCGAGCAAGCGTACGCTGCGACGCGTGCAGAAACCGAGCGCTTGAGTCAGGATCTTGCCCGCCATGCCCAAGAGGAGCAAGTCGAGCTGACCCGACGGGATCATGCAGCAAAAGTGCTGGCACAACTTGGCCAGCGGGCAGAGCGCCTAACCCAGGAGCGGGATACGCTCGAGGACGTCGATGCGGGTGAATTGGATCGACGCACTCGCGAACTGGCCGAGCTCGATCAGCAGCATCGTCGCAAACGCGAAGCGCTTTCCATTTCGGAAGCTGCACTCCCGGCTCTCGAGCAAACGCATCGTGAGGCGACGGAAGCGGCAGATCAGGCGGGGCGCGAACTGTCCTCGTTGGATGCGAGGCACACCGCGCTCGAATTGCTGCAGCGGCAGGTGAGTCGATCCGGCGAAATGCATGCGTGGCTGGATAACCATCAACTCGATGGTTACGGGCGTCTCTGGCAAGGTATCCGCATCCAGCCCGGATGGGAGGATGCCTTGGAGGCCGTGCTGCGCGAGCGGCTCAACGCCATCGCCTTGGAGGATTTGCAGCGCGCCGCCTCCTGGCTTGATCAACCCCCGCCCGGCAAGATTTCTTTCTTCCACAAACGCACTCACACATCACCTACCGAGGCAGCCCCCGGGCGTACGCCGCTGGCCCAGTACATCACTTGCACGGACCTGGGCATGGGGGCGGTGCTGAAGGATTGGTTGGGGAGCGTCTATGTCGTGGCCGACCCCGCCGAAGGGTTCGCACAGAGTCCCCATCTGCCTGCGGGCGCTATGCTGGTGTGCCCGCAGGGCCACGTGTTTACCTGCAACAGCGCGAGCTTTCACGCCGCCGATTCGGAGATCCATGGCATCTTGTCGCGCCAGCGCGAGATCGAGGTGCTGGAGCAGGCGCGGGAAGGGTTGGAACGCAATATCGCGGACGCGCGCTCCCGGGTGGTAGAGGCTCAAGCGGAGTTCGAACACGCCCGTGCCGAATTGCAGAAGCTACGCCAGGACGCAGAATCCGCACAGCAGGAAAAACACGATCTCGAGCTCGACCAGGTGAGGTTGGCACAACAGGCCGACCGTATCGCGCATCGCCGAGCCCAGCTCACGGCAGAGTTGGAGGAGATCCAGGCGGAAACACAGCGCGAAACACTGGCTGGTGAGCGTGCCGTGCTGCTGATGGAAGAGTTGGCGGCACGTGTCGCCCAATTGGAAGATGAGTTGGAATCGGCGCGCGCCTCGCACGCTGCTGCCGAGCAGACATTGGCGCTGCGGCGGGAGACGGCTCAAGCTGCCGCCGGACGCCTGCAAGAAGCCATCTTCACGCAGCGTACGCTGTCGCAGCGCATCGCCGATTCAGAGGAGACTATCCGGGGCTTGACCGAAAAGGGCGAGCGCCTGGAGGCAGACCTATCTGGCCTGCGCATCGAACTCGCGGGCCTGGAGGAGGGACCTGTCCAGCAGCAACTGGATCAGGCTCTGAGCCTGCGGGTAGAGCGTGAGACGGCGCTTAACCTCGCGCGCCAAGCCCTGGATGCGGCCGAGCATTTGCTCAAGGAAACCGAACAGCAGCGCCTGTCCAGCGAGCACCGGCTTACCCCTCTGCGCGAACGCGTAGGTGATTTGCGGTTGAAGGAACAAGAAGCGCGGTTGGCGGAGGAGAACTTCGCAGCCCAGCTGGCCGAAGTCGGCGCCGATGATCAGACCCTGGCGGCCAAAGTCGAGAAGGGCATGCGCCCGGGACCGCTGCAATCCGAGATCAATCGGTTGAACGAAGAGATTGCGGGCCTCGGCGCGGTAAATCTGGCTGCGCTTGACGAGTTGCAAACAGGACGCGAACGTAAGGCCTATCTCGATTCGCAATCGAGCGATTTGCACGAGGCCGTCGAGACGCTGGAAAACGCCATCCGCCGCATCGACCGTGAAACCCGCGAGCGCCTACAGGCCACCTTCGATGAGGTCAACAAGAACCTTGGCCTGTTGTTCCCCGCATTGTTCGGCGGCGGAGAAGCCAAACTGGTGATGACCGGTGAAGAGATCCTGGACGCCGGGGTCAATATCGTTGCCCGCCCGCCTGGTAAACGTAACGCCTCCATTCACCTGCTGTCCGGCGGCGAGAAGGCATTGACCGCACTTGCGCTGGTGTTTTCGATGTTTCAACTCAACCCTGCGCCGTTTTGCCTGCTTGACGAAGTCGACGCGCCGCTGGATGACAGCAATACCGAACGCTTCTGCGATCTGGTTCGGCGCATGGCACGGCATACTCAGTTTCTGTTCATTAGCCACAATAAGATAACGATGGAGATGGCGGAGCAGCTGGTGGGCATCACGATGCCCGAGCAAGGGGTCTCGAAGGTGGTGGCAGTCGATATCGAAGAGGCACTGCGCATCACCGAAGAAGCCACGCCAGCTTGATTCGTTGACCTGACACACGAAGCGCGACCTTAGAGACCCGAGAACGCCATGAGCGATCTGCAGATCAGCTTGTTGATACTGGGTGCAGTGATAATCGTGGCGGTGGTTGCTTATAACCGCATCCAGGAAACGCGCTTCCGCCGCCGCGCCGAAGGAGCGTTCTCTGCCAATCACAGCGATGTGTTGATGGATGCGGAGAATTCGAACCATACGGCCTCCGAACGCATCGAACCGCTGCTGCAAGGTGACTCGGAGACACAGACCATAGAGCAGGGCGGCCGTCAGGAGCCACGCGCAAATACCCCCGGGGTCAGCCTGGGAGAAGCGGTAGCAGATCCAATCAGCTACGGCGCCGAGATTCACTCTATAGAAGCGATCAGCCAGAGCGTGCTGCAAGAATTGCGTGCCACGCTGGGAACCCTAGCCTCGCGCGTACGCGTCGAACGCTGGGACTCAGCCCAGGGGGCATGGCTGTCCGTAGGGTCCGCCGACACAGACGTCGGCACGCAACTGCGCCTGTTGCTGCAACTGGCGGATCGCCGTGGGGCGGTAACTTCTGCGGAGGTAGTGGCGTTTCAATCGGCAGTGGCGCGATGCGCCGCTTCGATGTCCGCCGACGCCACTATCCCCGAACCTGAACCGTTTCTGGTGCGAGCGCGTGAGCTCGACGCTTTCTGCGCCGAAGTCGACGTCGCCGTCGGCATCAATATTATTGCTCCTCGCGGCAAACCGTTTACCGGTACCAAATTGCGTGGGCTTGTAGAAGCCGCGGGGTTTCGTCTGGGCGATGGGGCGGCATTTAATTATCCGGACGGTCAAGGTGGTACCCGCTTTACCTTGGAGAATCAGGAGCAGCCGCCCTTCTCGGTGGACGCGCTACGCTCTCTTGCTACTAACGGGGTAACGTTGGTGCTGGATGTGCCACGCCTGCCCGATGGGATAGCCGCGTTCAATGAGATGGTGAAGGTTGGCAAGCAGCTGGCAGGCGTGTTGGACGGTGCGTTGGTGGACGACAATGGCATCGCTGTATCCGAACCCGGTCTGGAGCAGATCCGCAGCCAGTTACGCAGCATCTATGCATCGATGCAGGCACGCGGTATCTCACCGGGCAGCGAACTGGCTTTGCGCCTTTTCGCCTGACGTCACCCGATGAAGGCTCCGCAGCCAGCGGCCGATCGGGCGGTTCAGCTGCGCCGCGAGATCGAGCATCACAGCTACCTCTACTACGTGCAGGACGCCCCCTCCATCACGGACGCCGAGTTCGACCGGCTGTTTCGTGAGCTGCAAGCACTCGAGGAGCAATACCCCGATTTGCGCACGCCCGACTCGCCCACGCAGCGCGTCGGCGCACCGACTGAGGGTGACTTCGCGAGCGTAGCGCACGCGCTTCCTATGTTATCGCTGAACAACGCGCTCACCGAAGAGGAAGCCACTGCCTTCGATCGGCGCGTTCGGGAAGCCTTAGGTGTAGAGCACGTCGAATATGCGGCCGAGCCGAAGTTCGATGGGCTTGCGATCAGTCTCACTTATCAGTCCGGTCGGCTGGCAGTAGGGGCGACGCGCGGCGACGGCTACTCCGGTGAAGACGTAACGGCAAATCTGCGGACCATCAAGGCTATCCCGTTGCGATTGTTCGCGGATCGTCCGCCCGAAGTGTTGGAGGTGCGCGGTGAAGTGGTCATGCTCAAAAGGGATTTTGATTCGTTGAACCGAACACAGCGGGCAAAAGGGGAGAAAGAGTTCGTCAACCCGCGTAACGCTGCTGCGGGATCGTTACGGCAGCTCGACCCCAATGTCACGGCGGCGCGGCCGCTGCACTTCTTTGCCTACGCACTGGGCCGCTGTGAAGGCCACGGCATTCCCATCGATCGACACAGTCACCAGATGGATTACCTGGACTCGCTGCGGTTGCCGGTCTCTCCCAAACGTCGTGTGGTCAAGGATCTGGAAGGGTTGCTCAGCTACTATCACAACATCGGCCGGGAACGCCCGACATTGCCATATGACATCGACGGGGTCGTCTATAAAGTCGACGATATCAAATTACAGGAACGACTCGGATTCGTGTCGCGTGCGCCGCGATTCGCGGTGGCCCATAAATTTCCCGCCGAGGAGGCCGTTACCGAAGTATTGGATATTTCCGTGCAAGTAGGACGCACCGGCGCACTCACGCCTGTTGCGCGGCTCAAACCGGTGTTCGTGGGCGGTGTTACCGTTACCAATGCGACATTGCACAATGAGGACGAGGTACGCCGCAAGGACGTATGGCGTGGTGATCAGATAGCGGTAAGGCGAGCCGGGGACGTGATACCCGAAGTGGTGAGGGTGATACAGCCGGGCGCGCGGCGTCTGGCCGACTATTTCGAGATGCCGACGAAGTGTCCGGTGTGCCGGTCTGCAGTGGTGCGCGCGGAGGGCGAGGCGGTTTCGCGTTGCAGTGCCGGACTATTTTGTCCAGCGCAACGCAAGCAGGCACTGCTGCATTTCGCGTCGCGCCGTGCGATGGACATCGAAGGACTGGGTGAGCGCCTGGTCGACCAGCTGGTGGAAAAGGATATGGTCAGGACCCCGGCGGATCTGTATGGACTCGATGCGGGCGCGCTCGCAGGTCTGGACCGGATGGCGGAGAAGTCCGCAGCCAATGTCGTTGCCGCCATCGATCGCAGCCGCAAGACATCGCTGGCACGCTTCATCTATGCACTGGGGATACGTAATGTCGGCGAAAGTACCGCCCGCGACCTGGCACGCAGTTTTGGCGAGATTCGCGAGCTCACGAATGCAGGTATCGACCGCCTTCAACATGTTCCCGATGTCGGGCCAGTGGTGGCCAACAGCATCGCCGAATTCTTCGCCGAGCCGCACAATCGGGACGTTGTCGAAAATCTGCTCGCCGCAGGCGTGCAGCCGGAGAGGAGCGGGATGCGCAAAACGACGGCTGACGTGCTCGCAGGCAGGACTTTCGTTTTGACCGGAACGCTGCCGTCGCTTTCGCGCGAAGAGGCTACCGCGCGTATTCAGGCTGCAGGGGGGAAGGTTTCAGGCAGCGTATCCAAGAAGACCGCCTACGTTGTTGCCGGAGCCGATCCGGGAAGCAAGCATGACAGAGCTGTGACGCTTGGTATTCCTGTGCTGGACGAGGCAGGGTTGCTAGAATTGCTGCGGTCATCGAACGGACAGGAGGCAATTTGACTAAAGTTACCAAGGCAGTCTTCCCCGTCGCGGGGTTGGGCACGCGTTTTTTGCCGGTCACCAAGGCCAGTCCGAAGGAAATGCTGCCCGTGGTGGACAAGCCACTTATACAGTACGCGTTGGAAGAAGCGGTCAACGCCGGGATCACGCACATGATCTTCATCACGGGCCGTAATAAGCGCGCCATAGAGGATCACTTCGACAAGGCGTATGAGCTTGAGACCGAGCTGAAAGGCAAGGGCCGTCAAAAGCTCCTCGAGCAGGTGCGAGATATCGTACCCAAGCATGTGAGTTGCACGTACGTGCGTCAGTCCGAAGCGCTCGGATTGGGGCATGCCGTGCTTTGCGCCAAAGCCGTCCTGGGCGGAGAGCCCTTTGCGGTAATACTGGCGGATGATCTGATCGATGCGAAGGTGCCGGCGCTCCAGCAGATGGTTGACATCTACCATCAACGCAATCAGTCACTACTCGCCGTACAAACAGTCCCGCGGGAGGATACGGCAAGCTACGGCAT
>Ga0068869_100002292_pt1 | contig 11512 bp, 12 predicted proteins | sample KBSMisM52_FD_64676 | JGI IMG/M metagenome (GOLD analysis project Ga0068869, IMG submission 64676) | Miscanthus rhizosphere microbial communities from Kellogg Biological Station, Michigan, USA - KBS Miscanthus M5-2 | ecosystem: Host-associated > Plants > Roots > Rhizosphere > Soil ... | reverse complement strand
GGCCTCGTCCTCGCCGCCGCCAACATGATGGTCCTCGGGATCGGCATGTCGGCGTCGAACCCGCGCCACGCGAGCAACTGGAACCTGCTGTTCGCCCTGTTCGGCTTCTTCGCGTACTACAACTTCATCAATCTCTCGCAGGCGTGGGTCAGCGCCGGCCGGATCGGACTCGGCACCGTGCTCGTGGCGGGCCACGGCGGCGCCTTCGTCTTCGCGCTCGCCCTGCTCTGGTGGCGCGAGAACGCGATGCGGCGCGTGCCGGGCTTCCGCCGCCGGCGCCGCCGTCAGGTCGCGGCGGCGCCGGCATGAGGACGGTCCGCAAGCTCTTCTGGGCGGACATCGCGACCGCGGTCGCGTTCGTCGCGGTCGCGTTCCTGGCGCTGTTCTTCTTCATCGACTTCGTCGACGAGCTGCGCGATGTCGGCAAAGGCGGGTACACGGCGGCACACGCCGCGGCGTACTCTCTGCTGCTCGCGCCGGGACACCTCTACGAGCTGATGCCGATCGCGGTCCTGATCGGCACGATCTACGGCCTCGCCCGCCTTGCGCAGACGTCGCAATACACGATCCTGCGCACCGGCGGACTCGGACCCGGCCGCGCGCTCTGGCTGCTCGCGAGCCTGGCGCTCTTGTTCGGCGCGGTCACGTTCGTCGTCGGCGACTACGTCGCTCCGTTCAGCGAGCGGATCGCGAGCCAGCTGCGCGCAACGCTCAGCGGCGGCCTATACCTCGGCCGCACCGGCGCCTGGATCAAGGAGCGCTCGCCCGACGGCGATCGGAGCTACTCGATCAATGTCGGCACCGCCGAGCGTGGCACGCTGCTGCGCAAGGTGCGGATCTTCGAGTTCGACGGCGATGGGCGCCTCGTCGCCCGCACCCTCGCCGCCGAGGCCGAGGTCGGCCGCGACGGCACCTGGGCGCTGCGCGACGTTTCCGTCACGCGCTGGCACGAAGCAGGAGTCGAGTCGTCGGCGCGCGAGCAGAAGCTCGCGACCAGCGAGTGGAAGAGCTCGCTGTCGCCGAAGGTCGTCGCCGCCGCGGTGCTGCCGGTGACGACGATGTCGACGGTCGACCTCTGGCGCTACATCGGCCACCTGACCGAGAACGACCAGGCGGTGCAGCTGCAGAAGATCCAGTTCTGGAACCGCGCCCTCTATCCGTTCGTCTCGCTCGTCATGGTCGGGCTGGCGCTGCCGTTCGCGTACCTGCACGCGCGCGCCGGCGGCGTCAGCATGAAGGTGTTCGCGGGAATCATGCTCGGCGTCAGCTTCGTCTTGCTCAACAACGTCTTTCGCCACCTCGGCCTGCTCGGCAACTGGACGCCGTGGCTCGTCGCAGCGACGCCGGGGGCGGTCTATCTCGCGCTCTCGCTCGCCGCGTTCAGTTGGCTGGTGCGCTTCCGCTGAGGGTGGGGCCGATGGCGCAGGCGCTCGTTCTGTTCGCGCACGGCGCGCGCGATCCGCGCTGGGCCGAGCCGTTCGAAGCGGTCGCCGAGCGGATCCGCGCCGCAGCGCCGCAGCTGCCGGTCGTGCTCGCATACCTCGAGCTGACGGCGCCGACGCTCGCGGAGGCGATCGACAAGGTCGTCGCCGACGGCGCGACGACGGTCGACGTCGTGCCGCTCTTCCTCGGCACCGGCGGCCATCTGCGCCAGGACCTGCCGCCGCTTGTCGACGCGCTGCGCAGCGCGCACCCCGACGTCGCGATCCGGCTGCACGCCGCGATCGGCGAGCACGCCGCGGTCAGCGAGGCGATGGCGCGCGCGGCGCTCGTCGCCGCGGGGGTCGGCGAACGACCCGCTCGCCCATAATCGGCCGCGCTATGAACCTCCACCAGTTCAGGTTCGTCCAGGAGGCGGTCCGGCGCGACCTCAACCTGACCGAGACCGCCAAGGCGCTCTTCACGTCGCAGCCCGGCGTCTCCAAGGCGATCCTCGAGCTCGAGGGCGAGCTCGGCGTCGACATCTTCGCTCGCCACGGCAAGCGCTTGCGCCGCATCACCGAGCCCGGCCGCGAGGTGTTGAAGTCGATCGAGGTGATCATGCGCGAGGTCGGCAACCTGAAGCGCATCGGCGACGAGTTCTCGAAGCAGGACGCCGGCACGCTCTCGATCGCGACGACGCACAGCCAGGCGCGCTACTTCCTGCCGGCGCCGATCGCGCAGATGCGAAAGCGCTTTCCCAAGGTCAACATCAGCCTGCACCAGGGCACTCCGGTGCAGGTCGCCAAGATGGTGTACGAGGAGGTCGCCGACTTCGGCCTCGCGACCGAGTCGCTCGACGACTTCGCCGACCTCGTGACGCTGCCGTGCTACGCGTGGCAGCACGTCCTGGTGCTGCCCGTGGGTCATCCGCTGACGCAGGTCGATCGGGTGTCGATCGAGGATCTGGCGCCGCTGCCGCTGATCTCGTACCACCCGGCGTTCTCGGGCCGCAAGCGCGTCGACCAGGCGTTCGCGACGAGAAAGCTCGTCCCCAACGTCGTCCTCGAGGCGATCGACGCCGACGTCATCAAGACGTACGTGCGGCTTGGCCTGGGCATCGGCATCGTCGCCGAGATCGCGATGCGCGAGGAAGGCACGACGTCGGACCTCGTCTCGCGTCCGGTCGGCCATCTGTTCGGCCAGAACATCACGCGGATCGCGTTCAAGCGCGGCGCGTACCTGCGCAACTTCGTCTACGCCTTCGCCGAGATGACGTCGGACCGGCTGACGCGCCCGCTGGTCGAGCGCGCGATGGCCGGCGACGCGCACGACTACCAGCTATGAGCGCGCTTCCTTCCGCGGCCGCGCAAGCGCCGCATGTCCCCCGTGTCGAGAGCCGCCTGCCCGAGGTCGGCACGACGATCTTCACCGTGATGTCGGCGCTCGCGACCGAGCGCGGCGCGGTCAACCTCGGCCAGGGCTTCCCGGACTTCGACTGCGACCCGAAGCTCGTCGACGCGGTCGATGCCGCGATGCGCGCCGGCCTCAACCAGTACCCGCCGATGACCGGCGTGCCGATCCTGCGCGAGCGGATCGCGGCCAAGATCGAGGCGCTCTACGGCCACCGCTACGACCCGGCGACCGAGATCACCGTGACCGCCGGTGCGACGCAGGCGATCCTCACCGCGGTGCTCGCCTTCGTCGGCCCCGGCGACGAGGTCATCGTCCTCGATCCGTGCTACGACAGCTATGCGCCCAACGTCGCCCTTGCCGGCGGCCGCACGGTGCACGTGCCGCTCGTGCCGGGGACCTTTACGCCCGACTTCGATCGGATCGCCGCTGCGCTCTCGCCGCGGACGCGCGCGCTCATCGTCAACTCGCCGCACAACCCGAGCGGGACGGTCTGGTCGGCCGCCGACATGCGCCGGCTCGAAGAGCTGCTCGCGCCGACCGACATCGTCGTCATCAGCGACGAGGTCTATGAGCACATGGTCTACGAGGGCGAGCATCCGAGCGCGGCGCGCTTTGCCGGGCTCGCGGCGCGCACCGTCGTCGTCTCGAGCTTCGGCAAGACCTACCACGTGACCGGCTGGAAGGTCGGCTACGCGACGGCGCCGGCCGAGCTCAGCGCCGAATTCCGCAAGGTCCACCAGTTCAACGTCTTCACCGTCAACACGCCGATGCAGCACGGCCTCGCGAGCCACCTCGCGGACGCGTCGCACCACACGTCGCTGGCGGCGTTCTACCGCGCCAAGCGCGACCGCTTCCGCGCCGGCCTTGCGAAGACGCGGTTGCGGATGCTGCCGTGCCAGGGAACGTACTTCCAGTGCGTCGACTACTCGGCCGTGAGCGATCTCGGCGACGACGCGTTCTGCCGCTGGCTGACCACCGAGGTCGGCGTCGCCGCGATTCCGCTCTCGGCGTTCTACGCCGACGGCTTCGATCAGCGCATCGCCCGCTTCTGCTTCGCCAAGAAGGACGAGACGCTCGACCTCGCGCTCGAGCGTCTGCGCAAGCTCTGACGGAGTCGTCGCGGATGCCCTCCGAACTGCAGACCGAGCGACGCGGCACGACGCTGGTGCTGACGATCAGCGATCCGGCGTCGCGCAACACCTTGTCGGCGCAGGTGATCGCCGCCGGGATCGAAGCGCTCGGCGTCGCCGAGTCGAATCCCGAGGTCCGTGCGGTCGTGCTGCAGGGCGCGGCCGGCCACTTCTGCGCCGGCGGCAACGTCCACGGGCTGATCGAGCGGCGCGCCGCCGGCGAGGCGGCGCAGCGGCGCATGCTCCAAGACCTGCACCACTGGATCGAGACGATCGCGAGCTTTCCCAAGCCGGTGATCGCCGCGGTCGAAGGCGCCGCGGCGGGCGCCGGCTTCTCGCTCGCGCTCGCCTGCGACCTGATCGTTGCCGCCTCCGACGCGCACTTCGTCGTCTCGCACGGCAAGCTCGGCCTCTCGCCCGACGGCGGTGCCACGGCGAGGCTCGTCGACGCCATGCCGCCGGCGCTCGTCAAGCAGCTCGTCTGGCTCGCGGAGCCTGTCACCGCGGCGACATTGCACGAGCGCGGCCTCGTCGCGCTCGTCAGCATGCCCGGCAGCGCGCTCGCCGACGCGCTGATCCTCGCCGACCGCCTCGCCGCGCTCGCGCCAGGCGCGGTGGCGAGCGTCAAGGATCTCGTCGCGCAGGCGCCGCGGCGCACGCTCGGCGAGCAGCTCGCCGCCGAGCGCGACCACTTCCTCGCCAACCTGTTCGGCGCCGACGGCGCCGAAGGGCTGCGGGCCTTCGTCGAGAAGCGCGCGCCGCGCTTCTCGTGATCCGCGGGCGCCGCGCTGTCACCTGAGCGACCGGCCATGCACCCCCCTGTTCTTACCATCGAAGAACAGACCAACATCGAGTCGGGGTCGTGGTTCTCGAGGCTTTCGCCGCCGCTGCGCGAGTCCATCCTGGGACGTTCGAGCGTGCGCAGGCTCGCCGACGGCGCCCTGCTGTCGACGCGCGGCGCTCCCGCCGAGGAGTGGTGCGGCGTCGCGCTCGGCGCGGTGCGGATCAGCTCGGTGTCGCTCTCGGGCAAGCAGGTGACGCTCACCTACGCCGAGCCCGGCGTCTGGTTCGGCGACATCGCGCTCTTCGACGGCATGCCGCGCACGCACGACGCCAACGCGCACGGACCGACGACGCTGCTCGTCGTCCGCAAGGCCGATTTCAAGGACCTGCTGGCCCACAACGTCGAGCTCTACGACGCGCTGCTCAGGCTCAATTGCCGGCGCCTGCGGCTGCTCTTCGACACCGTCGAGGACCTCAACACGCTGCCACTGGCGGCGCGCCTCGCCAAGCAGATCCTGCTGCTCGCGCGCAGCTACGGCATCCAGGAGGGCGACGAGATCCGGGTCGGCCTGCAGCTCGCGCAGGAGGACATCGCGCAGCTGCTCGGCGCGTCGCGCCAGCGCGTCAACCAGGAACTGAAGGGCTTCGAGCGCGAAGGCGCGGTGCGGATCGAGCCGACGCGCCTCGTCGTCCTCTCCCGCGACAAGCTGCTCGCGATCGCCAACCGCTGATCCCGCGTCGCGATCGCCGCATGGCCGTCGTGCGGGATGACAATGGCGCGATGAGCACGCCAGAAGCCAACACCGGGACCAAGCCGGTCGCCGAATCGCACGCCTTCGACGTCGCTGCGCTCGAGCGCCATCTCGCCGCCCATCTGCCCGGCTTCGCCGGCCCGCTTTCGGTCGAGCAGTTCAAGGGCGGCCAATCGAATCCGACCTACAAGCTGCTGACGCCGACGCGCATCTACGTGATGCGCTCGAAGCCCGGCCCGGCGTCGAAGCTGCTGCCCTCGGCGCACGCCGTCGAGCGCGAGTTCCGCGTCATGCGCTCGCTCGCCGACACCGCTGTTCCGGTGCCGCGCATGCACCTGCTGTGCGAGGACGAGAGCGTCATCGGCCGTGCCTTCTACGTCATGGAGTTCGTCGACGGCCGCGTCCTCTGGGACCAGTCGCTGCCTTCGCTCGCGCCCGCCGGCCGGGCCGCGGTCTACGACGAGATGAACCGCGTGATCGCCGCGCTCCATTCGGTCGACCCGCAAAGCGTCGGCCTCGCCGACTACGGCAAGCCCGGCAACTACTTCGAGCGCCAGATCGCGCGCTGGACCAAGCAGTACCAGGCGTCGATCACCCAGCCGATCGAGGCGATGGACCGACTCATCGAATGGCTGCCGGCGCACATCCCGGCAAGCGCACGCGACGAGACGCAGGTCGCGATCGTGCACGGCGACTTCCGCCTCGACAACCTCGTCTTCGACGCCAGCGAGCCGCGCATCGTCGCCGTGCTCGACTGGGAGCTGTCGACGCTCGGCCATCCGCTCGCCGACTTCAGCTACCACTGCATGTCGTGGCACATCGTCCCCGGCGGCGGCCACGGCGCGCGCGGCATCGGCGGCCTCGACCACGCTGCGCTCGGCATCCCGACCGAGCGCGAGTACGTCCGTCGCTACTGCGAGCGCACCGGGCGCGGCGACCCCGACGCGGTGATGGCCGACTGGAATTTCTATCTCGCCTACAACCTGTTCCGGATCGCCGGCATCCTGCAGGGGATCGCCAAACGGATCGAGGTCGGCACCGCGTCGAGCGCGCAGGCGCGGCAATCGGCAGCCGGCACGCGGCCGCTCGCCGAGATGGGCTGGCGGATCGCGCAGCAGAGCTGACTCGCGCGCGGCTTCTCTTCACCAACGAAAGACCACCATGGAATTCGAATACTCCTCGCGAACGAAGGAACTGCAGGCCCAACTGCTTCGCTTCATGGACGAGCACATCTATCCCGCCGAGCAGCGCTATGACGACGAGATGGAGGCCAACACCAAGGCGGGCAAGCGCTGGACGCCGTTGAAGACGATCGAAGACCTCAAGCCGAAGGCGCGCGCGCAGGGACTCTGGAACCTGTTCCTGCCGCCGACCGCAGGCGGCAAGTCGGCGCAGCACAGCGGCCGCGAGTTCGGCCTCTCGAACCTCGAGTACGCGCCGCTCGCCGAGATCATGGGCCGCGTGCCGTGGTCGAGCGAAGTCTTCAACTGCTCGGCGCCCGACACCGGCAACATGGAGACGATCGAGCGCTACGGCTCGGCCGAGCTGAAGAAGCGCTGGCTCGAGCCCCTCCTCGACGGCAAGATCCGCAGCGCCTTCGCGATGACCGAGCCCGCCGTCGCGTCGTCGGACGCGACCAACATCGAGGCGCGCATCGAGCGCAAGGGCGACGAGTACGTCATCAACGGCCGCAAGTGGTGGACCAGCGGCGCCGGCGACCCGCGCTGCGCGGTCTACGTCTTCATGGGCAAGACCGATCCCGACGCGCCACGGCACTCGCAGCAGTCGATGGTCCTCGTTCCGGCCGACGCCAAGGGGATCACGGTCGAGCGCGCGCTCAACGTCTTCGGTTACGACGACGCGCCGCACGGCCACATGGAGGTGCTGTTCGAGAACGTCCGCGTCCCGGTGACGAACATCCTGCTCGGCGAGGGCCGCGGCTTCGAGATCGCGCAGGGCCGCCTCGGGCCGGGCCGCATCCACCACTGCATGCGCCTGATCGGCCTCGCCGAGCGCTCGCTCGAGCTGATGTGCCGGCGCGCGTCGAGCCGCGTCGCGTTCGGCCGCACCGTCGCCGAGCAAGGCGTGACCCGCGAGCGGATCGCCGAGGCGCGCTGCCAGATCGACATGGCGCGCCTCCTGACGTTGAAGGCGGCGTGGATGATGGACGTCGCCGGCAACAAGACGGCGAAGGCCGAGATCGCGATGATCAAGGTGGTCGCGCCGAACATGGCGTGCCGCGTCATCGACTGGGCGATGCAGGTCCACGGTGGTGGCGGCGTCTCGGACGACTTCCCGCTCGCGAGCTTCTACGCCCATGCGCGCACGCTGCGCTTCGCCGATGGTCCTGATGAGGTCCACCGCAACGCGATCGCGAAAATGGAGCTCGGCAAGCACGCCTAGCGTGCGCCGCGGACGCTAGGTCGGCCGCTTTTCCTTCTGGTCGGGCGGCAGCGTCTGCCACGCCGTCGACGTCGACCACGTCGTCGCGCCCGGATCGACGGGCGTGTGGGTGCGCGCGACGCGGCGGGCGGCGGCGCCGGCGATGCCGAACAGCGCGAGCGCGGCCGCGACGTCGTCCTCGTCGGCACTCTCGAGCTGCAGGCGCAGGTAGAGGCGGCCGCGCAGCGTCATCAGCAGGAACGGCGGCTGCGCGCTCAGCCACGTCGCGGCGGCGCGCTCGAGCGCGTGCGCAAGCGGGCCTTCGAGCCACGCGATGCCTTCGTGGCGGTGGTTCGCGACCAGGCCGTAGCAGCTGCGCACGATCTGCGACTCGCCGAGCGGCACCTTCGGAAAGACGACGAGCCAGCGCGTCTCCTCGCCGACGCTGTCGTCGAGCGCCGTCTGGTTGCTCTGCGTCGCCAGCGCGAACGCCTCGCTCGCGAGCTTCTCCTTGAGAGACCGCGTCATCAGCAGCATCTGCAGGTCGGGCGAGACGCCGAGCACCATGCGCATGCGCAGCTCGTGGCCCTCGATGTAGCGCCGTTGCGGACGACCCCACTCCATGCGCCACGGCGTGCCGTCGAAGCTGCCTTCGATGGCGAAGCCGTCGCCGGCCTTCTCGCGCTTGTGGACATAGCCGGCGCGGCGCGCCCAGCCGGCGATGGCGTCGCTCTCGGCGCGCCGCGTCGCGCGATCGATCAGCGACTTGATCGCCTCGAGCATGGCCGTCTCCGTTCCACTAGAGTGATGCGCCGGCGCGTGCGCGCCGACGGCGGACGGACGCGACGCAAAAAACGATGATCGAAGTGTATTCGTGGGCCACGCCCAATGGCCACAAGGTGCACGTCATGCTCGAGGAGTGCGGCCTCGAATATCGTGCAATTCCCGTCAACATCGGCGCCGGCGAGCAGTTCGCCCCCGGGTTCCTGGCGATCAGCCCGAACAACAAGATCCCGGCGATCGTCGACCCCGACGGCCCCGACGGCAAGCCGATCTCGCTCTTCGAATCGGGAGCGATCCTGCTCTATCTCGCCGCCAAGACCGGGCGCTTCCTGCCGGACGACATCCGCGCGCGTTACCGCGTCCTCGAGTGGCTGATGTTCCAGATGGGCTCGGTCGGGCCGATGCTCGGCCAGACCCACCACTTCCGCCTCTACGCTCCCGAAAAGCTCCCGTACGCGATCGAGCGCTACAGCAACGAGGCCAGGCGCATCTACGGCGTCCTCGACAAGCGGCTCGACGGCCGCGACTGGGTCGCGAGCGACGACTATTCGATCGCCGACATCGCGATCTTCCCCTGGCTGCGGTCGTGGCAGAACCAGGGCATCGACTGGGCCGACTTCCCGCACCTGAAGCGCTGGTTCGACCGCGTCGCGGCGCGCCCGGCGGTGCAGCGCGGCGTCGAGGTGCTGGCGAGCCTGAGGAAGCCGTTTCGCACCGACGCCGAGCGCGAGGTGCTGTTCGGCGCGAAGCAGTACGAGCGGCACTGATCAGCGCGGCGGTTCCTGCTGCTTGACGATCCGCGGCTGCACGCAGCCGCGCGCCGGCCCCTGGTGCCACAGCACGTTCAACCGCGCGAGCTGGTCGTCGTAGAACGCGGTCTTCTGCGCCGCGATGTCCTTCTGCCCGGCGATCGCCTCGGTCTGGGCGTTGATGAGTGCCGTGTTCGAATCGATGTCGCGCTTCAGCTTCGCCGGCAGGTTGCCGTTCGGATAGAACTCGGCCTCGTTGCGCAGGCGCTGCCGTTCGACGAGCAGCTGCTCGAGGCGCGCCTGCGAGATCTTGAGGGTCGCCTCGATTTCGGCGAGCGCCGCCTGGCGCGCGGCGTCGTGCTTGGCCTTGTTCGGGTAGCGGCCGAGCAAGGTCTGGTCGGCGCGCTGCAGCGCCATGCACTCGCGGTACTTCTCCATCGCGAGGCGCTGTTCTTCCTCCTGCTTCGCCAGCTGGTCGGGTGTCAGTGGCGGTGTGTAGCAGCGCGGGTCGCTCGGATCGGTGATCAGAGGCCGCCCCTGCGCGTCCCTGCATGTGAGGATCTTCGTCTTTGGCGCATCGGCGGCGCCCGAGACGCTGACGAACACCACGCAGACGGTCGCCGCGACGACCGCGATCGTGTGCTTCATGCCGTCGCCCTTGACAGCGGCAGGTCCGCCTCCGACGGCGGCGGGCGTTGCGCGGGTCTGTGCATGCGGCTCTCCGGACCCAAGCTTAGCGTCAGCCACCGGGGCCCGCTTCCTGCGGACGATGGACGGAACCGCGACGTGACCGCGCCGCAACGATGCACGCAGGCATCGAGAGTGCGTCGCGGACAGGAATCGAACCTGTAACCTGCGGCTTAGAAGGCCGCTGCTCTATCCAGTTGAGCTACCGCGACACTGACCGTGGAAGCCGCCATGGTCGGGGCGGCGGGATTCGAACTCGCGACCTACTGGTCCCAAACCAGTTGCGCTACCAGGCTGCGCTACGCCCCGAACGGCCGCGATTGTACGAGGCCACCTTGCGCGCGAGCCGGCATCACGACGCGACGTCGGCGGCCTGCGACGCCGGCAGCATCAGCAGCTTCGAGATGCCGACGCACTGCTGGATGTGCTGCTCGCAGACGTAGCGCAGCGCCGAGTACGTCAACGCCGCCGAGACGACCTGACCGGCGACCGGAACGTACTTCGCCGCCTGCTGCGTCGTCAGCCGCACGCCGACGACGCGCAGCGCGTGCATGACGAGCTCGCGGGTGACGATCCTGCCGATCAGGAGGCTGCCGGCGGCCGAAATCGCCTTGTAGACGACGACGCGGCGATCGGGAGCGAGCCGCTCGATCTGCTCCGGCGTGAGGCCGAACGCCGCGTTGATCTCGGGGATGACGCGGACGAGCACAGCGACGTCGGTCACCCAGTCGACGCCGGGCAGCGGTACGACGGCGACGCCGGCGGCGACGAGCGCACGCCGGCTGACGAGACGGCGACAGTGGCGGACGACGGCGTCGATCTCGCGCGTCGTCGCCGGCACCACGGTCCATTCGGGCGGCGCCGAGGGCTTGCGCGCGAAGAGCTTGCGGATTGCCGAGATCGCCACTTCGAGAGTCTCCGTCGTCGTTCAGGCGAACGCCTGCGCCCAGATCTTGTCGAGCCGCTTGGCGCTCACCGGCTGCGGGGTCTTCAGCTCTTGCGCGAACAGGCCGACGCGCAGCTCCTCGAGCCACCAGCCGAACTCGTCGAGGCGGGCGTCGCGCGCGCCGCGCCGCTCGGCGAGCTTCTTCAGCCAGCGCTGCTCGAGCGGCCGGAGCTCGGCCATCCTCACCTGGTCGCGCGCCGGGTCGGCGCGCAGCTTGTCGATCCGGGCCGCGATCGCCTTCAGGTAGCGCGGCACGTGCTGCAGCCGCTGCCATGGCGTCGCCGCGACGAAGCGCTTCGGCAGCAGGCGCGCGAGCTGCTGCGCGAGGTCGTCGGCGACGTCCTTCGGCGGCCGCGCGTCCTTGATCTTCTTCTGCACCGCCTGCCACTCGGCGAGGACGACCGCGGCGAGCCGCGCGACCTCCTGCGCGATCAGCACCCAGCGGCCGCGGCCCTCGTCGATGCG
>Ga0068869_100002291_pt1 | contig 11515 bp, 12 predicted proteins | sample KBSMisM52_FD_64676 | JGI IMG/M metagenome (GOLD analysis project Ga0068869, IMG submission 64676) | Miscanthus rhizosphere microbial communities from Kellogg Biological Station, Michigan, USA - KBS Miscanthus M5-2 | ecosystem: Host-associated > Plants > Roots > Rhizosphere > Soil ... | reverse complement strand
CTCAACGCATATTTTTGCGCCGGAGAGATGGCAGAGCGGTCGAATGCGGCGGTCTTGAAAACCGTTGACCCAAAAGGTCCGGGGGTTCGAATCCCTCTCTCTCCGCTTGAAAAACGCTGAAATGCCCTACAGACAGGGCTTTCAGTGGTTTTTATTTGCCCGAGGAGCGAAAAAGGAGCAAATGGCATCGACCGACGAAATCGGCCATTCACTTCAAACGATATTCTTTTTTAAGAAGCGCAATTAGTTCACGAGCTTTAGATAATAAAGGGGTGATGTTATCTTTTATCCGGAGCTGCCAGTTTCTCCTACGAAATCGGTAAAAGCCAAGTAATTGTCTGATAGCAAGTGGGTCTTTTGTAAGCAACGAGTAATCTTTCTTAATAAATTCTCCAGAGGAAGCACTTTCGACGGCTTTCGACATTACTGTGATAATCTCGACGTCGAAAAGTTTCAGGTATTCATTAATACTACCGGCATTGACAAGATTAATCTCTTGGCGAAGCATGAATTTTTTTACCGCATTATCGTACTCCCTGGCTTTATCTTTAAGTTCGACATTTCGGAACTGCAAACCAAAATATGGAACTACACAAACATCCTCAGCACGTGACCCGTAAAAAGAAATGGGGAGAATATTGGAGAGAACATATTGGCGAAGGGAAAAGAGCAAAAGAATAAAAGCCTAGGGGTAATCCCAGGCTCCAAATCGATCTAACATAAAAAAAGTCGCTCATTAATTATCTTGCAATATATTGATAGCAATCGCTCGTCAGAACAACGTCCCCATTCACTGCATCTACCACCTGGAAATGAATATCAAATTCTGATCCTGTCGGGACAGTCGATATATCACGCCATAGTTCTTCTCTTCCAGTGCCATTTGCATCCGTAAGAATAGATTGAGCGGTTAATCCTTTTCCAAGTGTAAGCCAGTTAGTGCTTGTACAGTTGCCATCCACAACATTGTCTACAGCCCGTTGCAGGAGGTAGTTGTGGTTGGGTTCAAGATCACGAACCCACGTATCCAGTGTAATGATTTTTGCAGGATCATTGTCCTGCCGGAATTTGACAAGTCCAAATCTATTGCCATCTCCACGAAGAATCACTTCAAGATTAAAAGGAGGATTTTCGGCCCTTGCATTACTAGCTACAGAAGAAGCCTCTGCTTCTTGTGATTTTTGATCAAGTTGTTTTTGGCCAAGTTGTTTTTGGCAAGAGAGACTAAAAATTGAAAAGGACACAAAAACTAATACTGCATTCTGAATTTTGTTTCGCATAAATCAAATTTTAATGGTCGTTAAAAATATCCATAGAGAATTGCGCTGCTGTAAAAGCAGCCTTTGATTCAACCAGTCGCAATAACTCCTTTGTTTTATATAACAGCATGTCACTTAGGTCTTGAAGACTGATGTCCTCTAAATTAGACTGCGTAAGCTTGTTACTATTTTTTAAAAAATTGCAACCCTTCAATCTGATGAGGTCGGGAGTTTTTTCCGAGAATTTTAATCTGAGGGAGGTATGTAATTTCTATAGTAGTTTCTAAATATACCTCCTTTAATTAATTTAGCCAAAACAGTTTTCATTGGTCTAACATGGAGATTTTATTGGTCTAAGATGGAGAAAATTGAAATCGATACTTATTTTGGAGATAAACCCACTCACGTTGAAATAGCTTCACCAATGGAAGTAGGAGGGAAAATTTATCATGCTATGGCGAGAGGGTGCTACAATGGCATTGCAATGATGGCGCCGGAACGTTGGGGAACACATTTACACCGCAACACTATACTTACGGGTGATGATGTTAAGTTATAATAGGATTAATTGAAGAAAACTTGCTGGACAAAACCGACGGTTGACGTATCTTAGAAGAAACTGATTTATATGCCTTTTAAAACTGCTATGTACTATGAGGAAGGAAAGCTTGTTAATACTCAAATGCCGGAAAGTAATAATCCCGCCGAGATTACACCTGTAATATCAATAGCCGGAGCAATAGATGTATGTATTAGGCAACTTGTGACAGAGAAAATAACGGGAGTGCTGTTTATTGAATTACTCGAACTAAAGGATAACCCCGAAAACATAATGATCGACTTTGACATAGAACCTAAAGAGGCAATACCGCAGGTTGAGCAAGCCGTAGATTTATTTTATAAGAATCAGCAAAAGCCTGATCGCCCCAATTCAGACCAGCAGAAATAAGATCTTCACAGTTATCTGTAAATTCAAAAACGCTTCCAGGTAGTTTCCCACTTGAATTACCGAAATCAAATTTGATTTCTTGTGGTATAATACCTTTCTCTTCGGGCATATTTTTATTTTTCATCAGTTTCATATTTCCACAACCATCTTTTAATTTTCGCTTTTGGTAATAAAATCATTCATTCAATTTGCCAAACAAAACGATGGAGCTTCTTTATCAGGTCCTGAAATTGATCGTTAAATTCCATCCATTAGTGTTTATTATCAATTGCCCCACCTTGATGAAAACAGTTTCTTATTTCCTTAACAAAAGAGCTAATTTCAACGAATCATATTCAACAAATGAACTTTTTGGGAGACTTAATTAATTAAGACCATGAATAAAGCAATTCTAAGTTTTTTCTTAATGGTACTTTGCATCATTTGTTTTTTAGCTAGCGAGGCACAAAAAGATTTCCCTCATGATACTGCTTACTATGAAACATTTCCTGATAAAATTGCCGTGCGTTTATACTTATCAAAAAAATATGTGCATCTGAATTTCCCATCCGGCGGAAGTGCTGAAGATCTCGAATATAAGGCAAATCCGAAATTGAACCTTGGTGCAGGAATAACAATAAGGAATATCTCAATTAACCTTTTTAATGGATTTGGATTTTTAAATCCTAAAGATGACCCAAAAGGGAAGACAAAGGGCTTTGATTTCCAGATTCATGTTTATCCCCGTAAATGGAGCATTGACTTATTGTATCTATCGCCCAAAGGTTACCACCTGGGTCAAACAGGCATAGCAGGCGTAGGGCCTGACGAATATTATTACCGCGGTGATTTGAAAACAACATTTTTTGGTATTTCAGCGTACAGGGTACCAAACAAACAAAAATTTTCTTATCGTGCAGCACTCTCACAAACTGAATGGCAAAAGAAATCAGCAGGGTCTTTCTTATTTGGCGGTCAAATTCATCATGGTGTCATACAGGGTGATAGCTCCCTGGTTCCCACGTTGCTCAGCCATACATATCCGCAAGCTGGTATTAAAAAAATAAACATCATTAGTTTTGGACCCGGAGGAGGTTATGCCTATACATTGGTTATTCAAAAACACTTTTTCATAACGGGGTCAATGATCTTTAATCTTGATGCGAATTTTACAAAAGAACAGGAAGAGGGGGCTGGAACATTGAAGACAACATCTTTCAATCCGTCTGAAGTATTTAAAGCAGCGGCTGGATATAATGGAAGATTATGGAATGTTAGTGCCAGTTGGGCCGGTGCGGGATTTTGGGTCAAGGGTGCAACAGTTGAAAAAGATTATTTCTTTCCCACAGGAAACGTTCGTATAATAATTGCACACAGGTTCCCCATACACAAGCACCATAGTTAAATTTCACGTGCTTAAGACCCTTCGCCATTTCAGTTATAATCCTGGCTCCTTCAATACCTGAACGCTCCGGATAGCAAAGACTTATTCAGGAAACAAAGTCTTATCAATGTTCGGAATAATGCGCAGTGCGTTTTTGTAATAAACCTTTCTCAAAATTTCATCTGGCAGGCCGATACCATACATGGCCCAGAATGCATGGTATTTTTTGTGATAAGGGAAGTACTCATCTTCTGTTTCCAGCACGCGGAAGTAAGTAGTGTATTCCTCCGGCGCCCAACTATCTTTACCAAATAATATCCTGTCCTGGTATTTGGTAAAAAATTCTTTGGCCATTCGTGGTTGCCTTCCCAATTCCGCAATGACTGCACCAAACTCCACATTCACGTTGGGCATTTCATCAAGCAATTGTCCGAGCCTTTCGAGATCATTTGCATACCAGCCAAAGTGCGCGGCAATAAATGTGGTGTGCGGATGTTTCATGAACATCCGATGTTGTTCGGCAATCAGAGTGTCCCATGGAGCGGGATCAGTATTGCTTCTTTTACGATATGGATGTGTGGCAAGCTCAAGCCACCGTTCATTGTTTGCATCCATGGGGTCCCAAAAAGATTTCGGATCGGCAGTGTGGATCAATACAGGTATTTTTAATTCACTAGCCTTTTCCCAAATTGGATCAAGCCTTGGATCATCTATGGTCACTCTTTTCCCACGAATGTCCCTCACTGAGAAACCAAGGTCCTTAAATATTTTCAGGCCATTGGCTCCATTCTTTACATCTTCTTCTAACCGTTTAGCCGCCTTTTCACCCCACTCTTTCTGTCCTACTCCATTCCAGTCAATATTGGCAAAAACAATAAATCTGTTTGGAAAGTGACCTCTGATGTTCCTTATGGATCTTTTCAATACCTCACCGTTACCTCCACTGAGATTTACCATTACTTTCATGTTCATTTTATCCATGTCTCTCGTTAATGTAGAAAGATCCATATCTGGCATTTCCTCCTGGTGATTGTGTACGTCAATAAAAGGAAATTTTGCCTTTGACAGCTTATGTTGCGGAACTATAAGGGTAGAGGTTGGATTGTAGGTTTCAAAATCCATTCTCAAGCCAGTCTGTGAACAGCAAGTGGATGAGATAAAAATTAAAAAAGCCCAAACATATTTTTTCATATGATTTTTATAAAGAGGACTCAAATTAAGTGAAAGATGAATAAAGAATTAACCGATTGTAAAATATACAAGTTAATTCTCTTCGTAAATGCTCACATAAAAACGAGAGGTGTCATTTACTCCATTGTAAACCCTGGCATTATCAAATGCTTTCTCCAAGTGTATTTGTGTTTTACCTGTATACCGGAGTTGGAGTAAAAGTATTTATTCGCTGCATGTTTGCAGGCGGGTAAAGTATGGGATAACTGCTTCCTTCGACACCAATACTCCCTGAGATGGAAAAAGTTCTCGCATCGTTGACGTACATCATTCCCATATTCACTGATGGGTGCAACCCAAAATAATCGGATTTAAGAGCGTTACCGGTATATGGTTTAGTGCCCGGTGAAAGAAAAGAACTATTGAAGTTTACGTAAGTGGGTGCCAGTGATACAGCGGTAAAAGCATAAAGGTTATTGTTTAATTGGCGGTTTAATTGTAAACCTACAGGTGCAGACACTACAGTAGCTGTCCCTCCGTTAAAAAAATTAAAACCAATGCCAACATTACTATATGAAGTAAGAAACCATTTCTTCTTTTGCAAAGGTTGAATATAATAAGTGCTATCCTTAAAACTTTGTTTTGGAGTTTGAGCTTCGAGAAGTAAAGAAGACAGCAACGTGATAAGTACCAACAGGATCCGCATACCATTCAATTGTGTCTAAAATTACGATTTACCTCGCTACTAAAAAATGGAAATATTTGGTTATCACACGAAGAACTTCAAAATAAAAGGGCAGCTAACAAGCGGTTGCGCGAACTATGCCGTTCAAGAGAGTACCATTTAATACTATTCGGGAAATGAAATACCTGTCACCTCTCTACATAAACTCAGAAATCTCTCTTGCAATAGAATATCATCAGCCTCCGGGTTGTGATATTTTTCATTTTGATGAAAAAAATAACGACCACTTACTTTCACCTTCTCTTCGTTGCTTACGGCAAGCCACACCTGGGTCTCATATCCTTTTTGCAGGTTATCGGGTGCGCCACGGCCGCCCATTTTTGTAGGAACCCACCCAGGATTGACAGCATTTGAAAAAACATCTCTCCATTTCCTCGCTGCCGCCAAACAAAGCATCATTACATGTAGCTTGGAATCAGAGTATGTAATATAGCTAATATCTGTTTTGAAGGCCTCCGGTTTCAAATGTCCGTGTAAATGCAATCCCGACGTCAGGTAGATCAACCGCTTCGGTTTTTTTATCAGGCTGGTAAGAATGTAAGGCGCCAATGTATTCACAGTGAAAATGTCCTTTCCGGAAGCCCGGTAGACACCGGCATTATGAATTACCGCATCGAACGCACCAAATTTATTCACTTCACCAGCCAGCATTTTAGTCTCTTCGATGCTTGACAAATCTGCGGTTAAAACACACTCGGCCTCCGGATTTCTTTTAATTGCTTCACGTCCACGCTCAGCATTACGAGCATGCAGCACAACTTTATGTCCCTGAGTCATCAGCGATTTCGCTGATAATTCTCCAAGTCCATCTGCTGAGCCGGTGATAAATATTCTTGCCATTGGTGTGGTTAGGATTTAGATCGATAGATTATGAAATTCCGCAACAACTAATCCAAACTTTAAAGTTAGGATGCGCGTTATGGGCAATCTATTTATTCACAGTTAACCTTACAGTTCGGGTGAGGCTTCCATTTCAGTTAAAATTTTTTCAGGAGCGCTGACAAGTGAAAGATTTGTATTGAGAATGGTTTCCTCACGCCCTTTTGAATCATAAAGATTCCCTAACTCGCGAGGGGTGAAATCTTGTTTTTTGGTCTGAGATAAAGCGGGATTGTACAATCTTTCACGTTTTATTCTGAAACTCACACCTTAAAAAAGAAGAACTTACTGCTTAATTTCGTGGATAATTTTTTTTCTTGAAACACCTCAAAGCATTAAATAAATATTTCTGGAAATACAGGATCAGGTTTGGTATTGGGATTCTTTTTATTATTATTTCGAACTATTTCGGCATTTTGTCGCCCCAGGTCACAGGTTTTATCATCGATTTTGTTCAACAAAAACTACAAGGAACTCCAGAAAAGGTCAACTCGCACAACTACGATATTCTGGTTGAAAGGTTTATTGTTTGGGTTAGGAAGCTGAAAGGCGTCGATGTTGTGGCCATATCAGGGATTACTATCCTTGTATTGGCACTTTTGCGCGGATTCTTTATGTTCCTGATGCGACAGACAATTATTGTGATGAGCAGGCACATAGAGTATGATCAAAAAAATGAAGTGTTTCATCATTATCAGCAACTGGATACAGCATTTTACAGAACGCATAGTACGGGCGACCTGATGAGTCGAATTGCTGAAGACGTGAGTCGCGTCAGGATGTTCACAGGACCTGCAATTATGTACCTGGTCAATCTTGTTGCGGTCATATCATTTAGTTTACTTTTTATGTTTAAGCGGGATGCCGAACTGACACTTTATGTACTGGCGCCGCTTCCAATCCTGGCGATCACCATTTACTATGTCAATACCATTATTAATAAACGCAGTGAACATATCCAGGCACTGCTTTCCGATCTTACTACCAACGCACAGGAATCTTACTCGGGGATACGCGTAATAAAATCATTCGTCCAGGAAAATGCAATGCTTGGTTTTTTTAAAAAGAACAGTGATGAATACAGAAAAAATGCGATCGGTTTAGCAAAAGTCGAAGCAGTTTATTTTCCTTCAATGACACTTTTGATTGGCTTAAGCACTCTGCTGACCATCATGATCGGGGGGATTCACCACATTCAGAATCCTGATAAAACAAGCCTCCCTTTGATCATTGAATTTGTGATCTACATCAACATGCTCACGTTCCCTGTTTTCGCTATAGGCTGGACGGCCAGCATGATCCAACGTGCCGCCGCCTCGCAAAAAAGATTGAATGAATTCCTTCACACAGAGCCTACGATCCAAAATGAGCTTGCTCCCTCGAAGATTGTTTTGCAGGGGAATATCAGTTTTAAAAATGTAGATTTTACCTACCCGCATACAGGGATTGAAGCGCTGAAAAATTTTAATCTTGAGATCAGCAAAGGAAACAAGCTCGCTATCATCGGTCGAACCGGGAGTGGAAAATCAACCATTGCGCAATTGCTCTTACGAATGTATGATGTAACGAAGGGAAACATCGAATTTGACGGCCTTGATGTCCGACAGCTCGACCTTAAAGATCTGCGCCAGCAGATCAGCTACGTGCCCCAAGATGTTTTTCTTTTTAGCGATTCAGTCAGTAACAACATTCGATTTGGAATTAAGAACGGAGAAGAGGCAGAAATAACAAATGCGGCACGGCAGGCAAGCGTTGACGGGGAAATTGACTCCTTTTCTCAAAAATATGAAACGCTGATCGGGGAGCGCGGAGTTACTTTGAGCGGTGGCCAAAAACAACGAATATCAATCGCCAGGGCCTTAATAAAAGAACCCAACCTTGTCATTTTCGATGATTGCCTGAGTGCAGTGGATGCGCGCACAGAAAAGGAGATCATTGGAAATCTGTACGATTATTTAAAGGACAAAACTGCGATCATTATAACCCATCGTATTTTTTCTCTTTTCCATTTTGACAAAATAGTGGTGCTGGACGAAGGCGCGATCGTTGAGCAAGGAACTCACGATGAACTTCTCGCCCTCAACGGATATTACACAACGCTTTATGCCCGTCAGCAGGAACAGGATAGCGAGGTGTGATTAATGAGTGGTGAGGAGTGAATGGTGATCGGATTCATCAGTCATTGTAACTATCCTAGCCTGGTGCCAGAATTGTAACGATAAACCATACACAATGAACAATAAACTGGTAACCGGGAACCACCAACCGAAACGGGCAAATAGGTGTATTCCTGTACCTGGTTCTGATACCTCATTCTTTGTGCTTCGTCCCTTGCGGCTTGTAGCCTCACTTTGATTTGGACGTTTCAAAAACATATTTATATTTGTAACCTTTAAAACCAAGATTTTTAACTGTTAAAATTTTAACTGTGGCGTACGACAACAATGAAAAAAAGATTGAGAGCATTTACAGCAAAAGAATTCGGGCCGGCAAAAGAAGGACTTATTTTTTCGATGTAAAAGCAACCAGGGCTAATGATTATTATCTCACCATCACTGAAAGCCGTAAGCGTTTCAATGACAACGGCTATGACAGGCATAAAATCTTTCTTTACAAGGAAGATTTTAATAAATTCATCAAAGCACTTGGAGAGGCAGTTGATTATGTAAAAACAGAATTGATGCCCGATTTTAACTTTGATGCCTATAATCATGATGAGGTGCATACCGAACATGATGGCGCTGAGGCTGCTGAAGCAGTGGCAACAGAAACAGAGGTTGTAGCCGAACCACCTCAGTCAACGGCTGAGAATAATACTTCCTCCGCTCATGAAGAAGTAGACAAATGGTAAAAAGCTAACCCCGAAAAATTTCGGGGTTTTTTATTTTCAAAACGTTAAGTAGTAGATGCTGCGTTGAACACTTGCGGATACCCTTTACAGACATCTTCACATAGTGTGAAAAAATAATTGATTACAGTTACGGAAAGATTTCAAAGATTCGAACAAAAAAAGGATATTCGAATGGCTTTAAAACAAATCAAAAGGTAACCTCGATTGTTGCGTTTGAACGCGTCACCATTATTTTAGAAATCAAAAATTAATCACCGATTATGAAACACCTTTACTCTTCCGCCTTGCTTGTATTTTCATTTTTAATTTCATTTGGTCAAAGCTGCCCCGGTTTGGGAAGCATAAGTTACCAGCGTTGGAATAACATCAGCGGCTCTACCGTCAGCAGCCTTACTTCCAATTCAAACTACCCAAACAATCCTTCGTCATCAGGTACATTGACCATTTTTGAAATACCGCAAAATACCGGCAATAACTATGGTATGAAAGTATATGGATATATCTGTCCGCCAACTTCAGGAAATTATGTCTTTTGGATCGCAAGCGACGAAAATGCCGAATTGTGGCTAAGTACTACCTCCAGCTCCGCGAACCGAGTAAAGATTGCCTTCAATACAACCGCGACTAAATCCAGGCAATGGAACAAGTCGAGTTCTCAAAAATCAGGCTTGATCGCGCTGAGTGCAGGTCAAAAATATTATATAGAAGTACTTTATAAAGAAGGCACTGGTAGCGATAATATGGCTGTTGGTTGGTCCAGGCCTACGCAAAGCACGTCGGCGCCAAGTGAAGTAATTCCCGGGACTTATCTTTCTACAAATGGCAACATAGATCCTCAACCACCGACTCAACCATCTAATCTTGCGGCTGCTTATATTACAACAACATCATTTGTCTTTTCATGGTCGCCTGCAGATGACAATGTTGGTGTAACAGGGTATGACGTTTATAGAAATGGAGTTAAAGTAAATGGCTCAAACATCATAGGCACAAGCTATAGCGTTACGGGTCTTTCTCCAAATACTACCTACTCAATGACAGTTACCGCAAAGGATGGAGCAAATAATCAAACCTCCAGCAATCCGATGAGTGTGGCTACATTATCGGTTACTTCACCCTCTGAGTCATTTTCTGTTCGTACGGTAATTGACAAGCAAAGAATGCCTCATGATCTTGTATATGGTCCCGATAATAATATTTGGTATACGGAGCGATTTGCAGGTAAGGTCAGTTTTGTGGATCCTTCTACTGGTGTTAAGACAACCGTACTGACACTGGGATCTAAAATGGTGCTTGTTAGTGGACAGGATGGGCTAATGGGTCTTGCACTGCATCCCAACTTTTTGACTGGAAGCCCCTACGTCTATATTTCATATACCTATCAATCGCTTAGCAGCACTGTAAGAAAAACACGGATCGAAAGATATACTTATAATTTTTCAACAAAGTTGCTTGAGCAACCCGTTACCGTACTTGAAAATATTCCGGGAAGCAATGACCACAACTCAGCGCGAATTGCGATCGGACCCGATCTAAAACTGTATTATTCGGTAGGTGATATGGGCGCCGGTCAGTTTGACAACACCTCACGAACAAACAATGCTCAGGATCTTTCGATCTATGAAGGCAAGATCTTACGATTGAACACGGAGCCCGTTAGTGGTTCATGGATACCTCAAGACAATCCATATACTAATGGCGGACAACCAACAGCCGTATATACATTTGGTCATCGTAATCCGCAAGGCCTTGTCTGGGGCAATGTAAATGGCAGTGATATTTTGTACAGCAGTGAACATGGTCCTTTCAGCGATGATGAAATAAATATTATAGAGCGTGGGCGCAATTATGGATGGCCACAGGTTGCCGGGTACTGTGATGGCAATTATAATGGTCAAGTGATTGGTGGATTTACCGTGGTTGATGAACAAGCTAATTGTGCTGCACTGAATGCAAAAGAACCCCTGCGTTCAATATTCCCTTCTGCCAACCCTCCATCCGGCGGCGATAACATGACATGGCCTTCTATGGCTCCGTCTGGGACGGATTTTTATGGAAGTACAGCAATCCCCGGCTGGCAGAATTCTTTGTTGATTGCTTCTCTGAAGAAGGGCGTCATCATCAGGTACAAGTTGAGTAATGATGGACAAAGCATTATCTCTGACACAATAAACTATTTCCGCGGAATGGGGCGCTTCAGGGATGTTGTTGTCTCGCCGGATGGATTGAAGATATATGTTGCTTGTGATTCGAGTGGCTCTACTTCGGGGCCGACCGGCAATGTAACTACAACGCCGGC
>Ga0068869_100002274_pt1 | contig 11565 bp, 10 predicted proteins | sample KBSMisM52_FD_64676 | JGI IMG/M metagenome (GOLD analysis project Ga0068869, IMG submission 64676) | Miscanthus rhizosphere microbial communities from Kellogg Biological Station, Michigan, USA - KBS Miscanthus M5-2 | ecosystem: Host-associated > Plants > Roots > Rhizosphere > Soil ... | reverse complement strand
TATCTGTATGGCTCCTTTCTTTGAAATAGATTCCTGGTTGCTTGACACAGGTGCCTGTTTGCTTTGTGCTTCGGACACGGGATTGTCTTTTCCGCAGCCAATGATGAGAGCCAGGCAAAAGATAAGAAGAATAAAAATCTTGTTGTTCATAATAAACCTCCGTTTATGTGGTGAATGAATAAAAGACTGCGTTGCCGGTTTTCAGAAGGTGAGGATGTTTTTTACAAGCTGTACTGTGGTACTAAAGTTTAATATCCATTCCGGCACAAACGAAAGGCAGGATAAATTTTGTCTTCATAGCAGGTTGAACAGACATCGGGGATCGGAATGGTATAACAAGGAACAAAGTAACTCTGTCAACAACCAAAGTCAATTACCAACAGTGGTAGTGTGAGTAATGGGTATGAGTGATGAGTGATGAGTAATGAGTGAAGCAAGATCTGAATTTTATCATTTACCCGAGAGGAGATTTTGATTAATGGCTTTTGCAACAGCTTCGGTCATTGAAGCGACATGCAGTTTTTCATAGATCTTTTTCATATGGGCCCTAACCGTGTCATAGGTGATATTCAATTTACCTGCGATCATTTTATAGGAAAGCCCATCGACAAGCAAACGCAACACTTCTTTTTCGCGAATGCTTAAATTATATTCTGCTTTTTCACCGGGTAAAAATGTTTGGAACTGCTGCAATACTTTTCGTGCGATGTTCGGCGTCATCGGGGCACCACCATTATAGACTTCCGAAACAGCATGAAGAAGGTTATTAGGCTCGGCATTTTTTAAAATATACCCACCTGCACCTGCTTTGATCGCGGAAAAAACTTTTTCATCATCATCGAAAACAGTAAGCATCAGGATCTGTAACGTGGGAAAATTTTTACGTATTTGCTTTACTCCTTCAATGCCATTCATGCCAGGCATGTCAATATCCATGATCACAACGTCCGGTTTTGAATCCTTGATGTTTTCTATCACGTCAAGACAATGGGAATAAGAACCGGCGAGTGTAAAATCAGCATTTTCCTGCAAGAGCATCGCTACGGAATCCCGCAAAGGATCATTGTCATCAAATATGATCACCCTAATTCCGTCCATCGGTGATAGTTTGTATAAAGGTCAGCTTGTTTTTGGCAACTTCCCTATTACCACATTTGGTAGTTTTTTGTGCCGGGGATCTTTACAATCCTAATTTGAGTTGAACAGTTGTTCCTTCATTAATTTTTGAATGAATACGAATGATTGCATTCATGTCATCTGCCCTTGCCTGCATGTTTTTTATTCCGTTACCCCCCAAATATTCTCCCTCACGAGGCATGTTATTGGCAGTAACCTTTGAAATATCGAAGCCTTTTCCATCATCGTGAATGATCATTGCCAGGCCCTTTTTTTGAGCGGTCAGTACAATATGCACGTTTTTACAATCCGCATATTTCACGATGTTATATAGCGCTTCTTTAAAAATAAGGAAGACATTTTTTCGTTGCTCACCCGTGAGATGTAGAGTTTTTATTTCCTCGCTGCCAGAAAAATCATAAAAGATATTCCGCGGAGCAAGCATCATCGCAGCGAATGCCATCATGCGGTTTTGCAACTGCTCAAAACTTTCATTGTTGGGGTTTAAGCTCCAGACAATATCACTCATCTTATCAATCAGTTCGCGTGAAGCGAGACCAATCTTTGAAAGCACTTCATTTGCATTTTCATTTTTGGCGTTACGTTTTTTTGCCACTTCGCTATAGATCGAAATACTGCCCAGGGTGCTGCCAATATCGTCATGCAGTTCGCGGCTTATACGCAGACGTTCGTTTAACAAGGCTTGTTGGCTTTCTATTTTTTTACTCAGCTCATATTTTTCTTCCAGTGATCGTTCGAGCTCGACGCTTCGTTCGCTTACTTTTCGTTCAAGGATAAGATTTTCCTGCTTCAGGCGGCTGGAACGGTACCAGGTAAATAGGAATACGCAGGTAAGAAAGACCAGCACATATGACGAGTAGGCCCACCAGGTATGCCACCATGGAGGATGGATAACAACGGAGTAACTTAATTCTTTACTCCAGTACCCTTCACTGTTTACAGCTTTCACTTTGAAGGTATAATTTCCGGGAGGTAAATTATTATATGTTGCTTCCGATTGTTCGGTAATAGAGCTCCAGTGCTCATCCAGACCTTCCAGGAAATATTGGTATCGGATCTCTTTGGGCCTGTTTGTCGTAATACCAACGAATTGAAATGTGATATAGTTATTGTTGTAAGCCAACTCTAAATTTTGAGGTTGATTGTGCCAGCGGGTAAGACCACTAAAATTGAAACGTTTCAATTTAACCCCATTACTCAGAAGAAACGTGGTATCTTTTTTCTTTTCCAGGCTGGTCCAATTGATATTTTCATCGAATAGTGCAACACCGCTTAATTGTATTGTGGGAGGAATAGTATCGGGAATATCTCCTTCGGGATGATACCTTGTAACCCTGTCAGTGCCGCCTATCCAAATGTTTCCGCTACTGTCTTTTGTAATAGAATTTTCATAGGTCCCCGATCCCGAAAAACCTTCTGAGACAGTATATTTTTTAAACAAGGAGGATCCGAAATTCGATATGGCATGTGGAACGAACCGGTTCATTCCATTAATGGTGCCTACCCAGATATTTCCTTTTGAATCTTCGAGCACATTCTTGGCGATATTATTACTCAACCCTTGTTCAGTAGTGTACCAGGTAAAATATTTCCCATCAAACTTATTTACACCCATGCTGGTACAAAACCATATATTATTGTTTTTGTCTTCCATCATGCCGATCACCATTGGATGGCTTAAGCTATGGGCCAGGTCGTAATGTGTAAAAGAAACTCCATCGAATGTACACACTCCTTTGTCTTCTGTACCGATCCATAAAACACCGTTGTGATCCTGCAAAAGTGAATAAACGGGTTCGCCGTTTAAACCTTGTGCGATTGAATAATTAGTGAAATATTTTCCATCAAATCTGCTCAATCCCTTTTGTGTGCCGAACCAAAGGTTTCCTTTTTTGTCTTCCATTGAGCAGAACACATTATTTTCAATTAGTCCATTGTCGGCCGAATAATTTGTAAAAGAATAACCATCATACTTAATTACACCGTTGCCTCTCGTAGCGAACCAAATATAGCCATTGCGGTCTTCGATGATGTAGTTAATATCGGTGTTAACGAGTCCTTCTTTAGTGGTAAAGTGAGCGATGGATTTACCATCGTATTTACTCACGCCATTATTACCCGCTCCCTGGCCGATCCAAATATTTCCGCTTTTGTCTGCCAGGATGCATTCGACCTCCTCTTGCTTCAGCCCCTGCGAGGTCACAATATGGTTGAACAATTTTCCATCGTATTTACAAACACCTGCTGTTGTAGCCATCCAAATATTTCCATACTTGTCTGGCAGAATGGACATGACAACTTCATTGCTCAATCCCTGTTCGGTACCCAAATGGACAAACGATTTGCCATCATACTTATTTGCACCACGATCCTGGGTGCCTATCCAAAGTTCACCGTTCCTGTCTTTGGTAATTTTACTGAGTCTGTTTGAACTTAATCCTCCCGCTGTTGTAAACTGGCTTATATACCGGCCGTCATACATAAGCAGCCCCTTATTAGTAGCAAACCATAAATTTTGCTCGTTGTCTTCTAAAATACTTATCACTTCAATACCCGGTTCTATTCCAAAGACTGAAGTGTAGTTTTGAAATGAGTGACCATCAAACCTCGCCAATCCACCTTTACACCCAAACCATAAGTATCCTTTGCTATCTTCAAACAGACCCCGTGCGCTATCTGCAGGGAGTCCCTGGGCTGTCGTATAATGAGTAAATGAATGGCCATCGTATTTGTTCACACCAATATCCGTAGCAAACCACATGTCACCATTTTTAGACTGCATCATGTTCCATACAAAATTGCTACTTAGCCCTTCAGCCGTCGAATAGTGGGTAATATATCTTCCGTCAAATTTATTTAGACCGCCATTGGCAGTCCCTATCCAGATATTGCCGGCTCTGTCTGCCAGCACGCAATTAACAACATCACTGCTCAGACCCTGGGGGATAGAATAATTAGAAATAAATTTCCCATCGTATTTGCTAACGCCGCCCCACCACTCGCCGATCCAGAGGTTACCGGTCTTGTCCTGGCATAACGAAGAGATTTCGTTGCTGTTCAATCCGTGCATTGCTTTAATCGAACTGAAACTTTCCGGATTACTTTCTTTTATATAAAGATCTTTGAGCATTACAATTTCAGGAGCGCCAGCTGCAAACGGGCTATCAACGGCAGGCACAACCCGCGGTAATACGAAACCACCTTCGCCCGGTACTATGAGTGTAGGATTGCTTGCCTGTATTAAGCGTTCTGCTTTTGCCGGAAATACGTTTGCTTTAAGTTGTACGATTTCTGGCTTACCCGCAGCAATTTTTTTTACCCCACTGGCAGGAATAATTTTCGGCGGAGCCATTTTTTCGGGAGGCAGCTTATATGATCTTGCTTCTACTACTTTGGGAGGTTTGAAATCAAAATCGGTTTCCTGTTGTTTGTTTCTTTTACATGCAAATTGCAAGAGGCAAAACAAAATTATGAAGCCCACCGGTTGACTTCGCATACAGGAAATTTATTCTGGAAGATACGGCCTTTTACAAAGTGAGAAATCTGTTATGGGGTTTTTATAAGTTTGGTTTATTTATCCATTTCAATTATGATTCACCCTGGTGCTTATAATCCTGTCGTTTTCTCCAATGCTTCAGTGTAACGGGTCCCCATTATTTTAATTTGTTCAGATGCAGATTCGATCTCTTGAAGTTCTCCCTCCGTTAGCTGAATAAATGCAGCACCAATATTTTCTTCCAGGCGATGAAGTTTGGTCGTACCGGGTATAGGAACGATCCACGGTTTTTGCGCCAGCACCCATGCTAAAGCTACCTGGGCCGTCGTAGCGTTTTTTCTTTGAGCAAATTGTTCCAGCAGGTCCAGCAATGTTTTGTTCGCAATGCGGGCTTCTTCCGTAAACCTCGGCAGTTTGCTGCGTAGATCAACGTCTTCAAATTTTCTGGTCTCGTCGATCTTACCTGTCAGGTATCCTTTACCAAGCGGACTAAATGCAACAAGTCCGATTCCTAATTCTTCAATCGCCGGGATGATCTCTTTTTCATGTTGTCTTGTCCACAGTGAGTACTCGCTCTGTAATGCAGAGACGGGCTGTATTGCATGTGCTTTGCGAATTGTATTGACACCGGCTTCCGATAAACCAAAATATTTCACTTTCCCTTCTTTGATAAGATCCTTTACGGTTCCTGCAACATCTTCAATAGGTGTATTGGGATCAACTCTGTGCTGATATAACAGATCTATAACGTCCACTCCCAATCTTTTTAATGAACCATCAACAGCATGACGAATATTGTCTGGCCGGCTGCTTATGCCAACCGATTTACCGTTTTGATATTCGAAACCAAACTTCGTAGCGATTACCACTTCGTTACGAAAAGGTGCCAACGCTTCTCCCACCAGCTCTTCATTATTATAAGGGCCATATGCTTCAGCGGTATCAAAAAAGTTTACACCCGTTTCAACTGCCTTGCGAAGAAGAACGATCATGTCTTTCTTTTCGGGAAAAGGTGCATAAGAAAATGTCATTCCCATACAACCAAGGCCGAGGGCTGAAACTTCAAGACCACTTTTCCCTAAATTTCGTTTTTGCATTGTTTTAATTGTTTTATTTTTTTATTCGCTATCATTTAATCTTCATCCCAGGGACAAGAGGAACGGTTTCGACAAGTTCCAGTGACTTTACCATATCTTTTGTGCCTGTTTTGTATTTCATGAAATGAGGCGTTTGTAAATGCGCTTTGTAGGCAGCCGTATCTGCATATATTTCCAGTATGGTAATATGGGTTGGATTATCTTTCTCAGTAACTGCATACAACGTTTTGACGCCTGGTTCAATACGCACAGAAGTTTCTATTTCCTCTTTTAATGCAGCTTTATAATTTTCTAATTGGGTTGAATCAATAACAAGTTTTGCAAGTCGTACCATTTGATTGATATTTTGTGCGCTTGCATGGTTAATGCAACTTAATACCACGAGGTATGTAAAAGCAATCAATAGTTTCATACTTGTTCTTTTTGTTTGTATGCTCTACTTAAACACAAAATTCAATCCACAAGCTTAATTTTTTGCAACCATTTTTTTACTTCCTTTTCTGCCTCTTTTTTGTTTTCATCTTTGCTAAGACGAGGCTGACCATCGCTTTCCACTCCGCCTTTGATAGTAAAGCCATCCGGCATGTTGCTATCCGGACATAGTTCCTTCACAGTATCGAAGCTACTTCCAATTCCGTACCCGTCATTGGTATTGAAAGGCACAACGGTTTTTCCGCTCAGATCATATTGCTTTAAAAAACTTTTCATGGGTGGGGGCAGCTTCATACCCCAGGTAGGAAAGCCTACGAACACTACATCATAGTTTTGAATACTATCGATTTTTGTTTTTAATGGTGGTAAATAACCTGTCTCATTTTCCTGCACTACCTGTTGTACCGTCGCCCGGTAATCTTCGGGATATGGCTTCTCTAGCTCAAGTGCGACCAATTTACCTCCTACATTTTTGTGAATGATCTCCGCTATTGTCTTAGTGTTGTTTGTTCGGGACAAATACACGATCAATATCTTTTTTGGCAAAAGAGTTTGTCCGTTTGAACATGCCGATAGCATAGAAAGATTGATCAAAAAAAAGTAAAAAATAATTGTCTTCATTTTTTTGACTTTTTCGGTTTGTCTCCTGGCGTTGAAACCTATTTTACTTTATAGGCGATGATACGATTCGTGCTAAATGAGGGGACGTAAAGAATCCTTGTTTTACTGTCATAACCAATATCGTTAGACATTATTCGGTCTGCACGAGTATCCAGCAAAATCTGTTTTGTTCCATCGGTCTTTATGTAATACAAAATACCATGGTAGTCGCTAATGATAAATTCATTTTCTGCGACCATCACAATTCCATCAAGTCCGCTTTCAAGGCTATCCGCAATTTTTGTGATTACTTTGTCGGCATTTACTTTCTGGAAGCTGGTTGAGGTCAAAACGTACAAGTCTGTATTCACCGTCAATAAACCGTTTGCGCCAGGCATGTTCTCCAAATAGACAGCGGGCTTGTCTTTTTCAATTCTGTAGACCCTGGCCGCTCGTGTGTCGCTTACATAAATAATTCCTTCTGAATCCATCGCCAGGTCGTTCAACATTTGTGCGCCTTCGATTGGAATGCGTTTTACAATGGAAGCCTTATCAACGTCAATTATCGCAACTGCTGAGGTTTCGGCCGTATAAAGTAAACCCTTGAACAAAGCAGACCCCTTATTTGAATTAAGGCCAGTTACCCAGTCCTTCTTGATCACCTTTCCATCCAGGTCCATCCGTACAACAGTGCCTGCATTCATGCTCGACACATAAAGTGAATTTGATTTTGAATCAAACAAGACAGATTCCGGCCCTTTCAATGTGACTGAGTCGGATTCCCACAATTTCTCCAAACTATGCTGCGCAAATAATGGCGGAGATGTCAGTGCTATGATTACCAATAACAGTGTTTTTTTCATAATAATTAAATCTGGGATTAAGTTTTTATTGTTTACTAGGTGCGTCGACGTCTGAGAAATTTAGAACGGCCTGTGGCAGACGCAAGCCCTTGACCGAAATACCCGATAGTTCCTGATTAAATTGCTTTAGATCATCAGCCGTAAATTTTACCTCATCCCCTCCAATATTTTCTAGCATATGCGCCATTTGCGTGGTTCCAGGAATAGGGACGATCCATGGTTTTTGTGCCAGAAGCCATGCCAACGATATTTGAGCGGCGGTAGCTTGTTTTTTAGCAGCCCAACTTTTTACCAATTTCACAAGTGCCAGGTTATTGGGCAGATTCTCGGCGGAAAACCGTTCTTCGATACCGCGAATATCGCCGGGAGCGAATCTTGTATTTTCGTCGATGGCTCCCGTGAGAAAACCAACGCCAAGCGGGCTCCAACAAACGAAGCCAATACCAAGTTCCTGGCAGAGGGGAATGATTACATTTTCTGGTCCGCGCCATAAAAGCGAATATTCATTCTGAATAGCCGTAACCGGATGAATTGCATGTGCCCGTCTTACTGTTTGCTGTCCAGGTTCAGAAAGTCCGTAATGCAACACTTTTCCTTCCTTGATAAGGTCTTTGATCGCACCCACAACATCTTCAATCGGAACATTCGGGTCTACACGATGCTGATATAATAGATCTATGCGGTCGGTGCGTAAGCGTTTCAACATACCTTCTACCACAAGTTTGATATGGTCAGGTTGACTATTAAGGCCGGGCAACCTCTGACCGGTTTTTTGGTCTACGTTCCAGCCAAACTTTGTTTCTATAACAACTTTGTCTCGAAAAGGCACAAGGGCTTCCCCAAGAATGCGTTCCACTTCAAATGGACCATATGCCTCGGCAGCATCGAATAAGGTGACACCATTGTCGAAAGCTGCCCGGATGATCCTGAGCATTTCGGGACGAGTGGGTATTGTTGTTTGATAGGTACGACTCATATTCTGCACACCAAGTCCAATGCTGGAGACTTCCAATGTGCCGCCGAGTTTTCGGCGACCGCGAATAATATGCGTCGATGTATTTTGAGAATTCCGCACTTGTGCACCTGTAACAGGAGCCAACAAAGAACCTCCTGCTAATGCCAATCCAGTCTTAAAAAGTTTGCGGCGATTTAAGCCTTTCTCTTTATTGATTGAATTTTCCATGTTGATTGCTGCTGATTTTTATTTATTATTATTATTTCAATTTAACTGGTCTTAGCAATTGTGAGAATGTGAGTGAACCCATCTTCCATTTGCCATTTTCTTTGATGTATACCTCGGTCACCATAAAAGCATGAGTGACTTCGTTTCCCCCAACTACCGCCACCAGGTCGATGTCATTTAACAGGATAGCTGTGTTACCAATAATGTTCACTGACACCGAATAGACTTCGGCTTTCTTATACCAGATCATTCCGCCTTTAATCGTATTCAATTCCTGAGTTTTCCCCCAGCTTCCTCCCATGTGAACAAACATGGCTTTGTCATCGAACAGGCCATTCAGCGTATCTACTTTCTTGTCTGCCATCCAAGCCCATTTTTGTTTAGAAATGTTGATGACTTCCTGTTGTTCAGGAGTGTTACTTGTGGCAGACGAATTTGTTTCGTTTTGCTGTGCGTAGGACGGTTGCACACTCATTATTAATAGAAACAGTCCGACAAATGGTAATTTCATAAAAGTTGTTTGTTTAAAGTGTACAATCGTCAAATTCTGTTTGAGAAGAAGTTTATTTCACGCTTTTGTATTCCTCATCCGTTACCCTTTGTAACCATATTGTTTTTCCTTTTATAGTTGGCGTAACAGCTATATAAGCAAAGCTGCTGCCCGGTGCTGCTCCATGCCAATGCGCTACACCAGGAAGACATTTAATGATATCTCCTTTTTGCACAATTTGCGCTGGCTTTCCTTTCTCCTGGTAGTATCCTGTGCCTTGGGTAACTAACAAATATTGACCTGCTGGGTGAATATGCCAATTGAGCTTTGAACCAGGTGCATATGTTGCCTGCGCTATACTGAAATTAAAGTTGCTGTCAGGCTGATTTAATTCTGAAAGCCAAATGGTGCCTGTATAATCATTGGTGTTCTTACCTATTTCACCTTTTGGAAAAATAGAACTGTCTTGTGCCATTGCTTTAGTAAACAAAGCGGCAGAAAATAAAATCATTAAATAAAATATTTTTTTCATTGTTTATTTTTTATTGGTGAATTAAATATCCAATTTTCTTTCTCCCAGCCATTTTACCATGGCAGGGTCGCGGTGGTCGAAGAAGAGACTCGCTTTTGTGTCTAACGTTTTAATAGCTTCCATATCCTCACTACCTAGCACGAAATCGAGACTATTGAAGTTCTCTTCCATTCTTTCTTTACGCACTGATTTTGGAATGGCAATTACGCCTCTTTGTGTAAGCCAGCGAATAATAACCTGTGCAATGGTTTTGTTGTATTTCTTACCAATTGAAGCAAGCAGTTCATTATGAAAGAGATTGTTTTTTCCTTCAGCAAATGGTCCCCAGGATTCTATCTGCACATTATTTTCCTTTAAGAATTTTTGTGTCTCGATTTGTTGATGAAAGGGATGGGTCTCAATTTGATCAATTGCAGGAATAATTTCGTTGTGAATAATTAAATCAATCAACCTGTCAGGTTGAAAATTGCTTACACCGATGGCTCTGACTCTGCCATCTTTATATAATTCCTGCATCGCTCTCCATTCGCCATAGACGTCGCCGAATGGTTGATGAATAAGGTATAAATCCAAATAATCTAACTGCAATCTTTTGAGTGAGTTTTCAAAAGCCTTTTTTGCTTCATAACCATTTGACTTTATGAAAAGCTTTGTAGTGATAAAAAGTTCTTCCCTTGGCACATTGCTTTTCCTGATAGCATTGCCAACAGCTTCTTCGTTTCCGTACGACTCGGCAGAGTCGATCAAACGATAACCTGTTGCGATAGCATCAACTACACTTCTTTCACATTCTTCTAAATCCTTTACCTGGAAAACACCAAAACCTAAAATGGGCATTTCAACTCCGTTATTCAATTTCACATGCTGCATATTCTCTATCTTATTGTTATTGCAAAGCTCTTATTATTTGCCTGCCTCAGTGGTATACCGATTACGGATTTATCTACCAATATTCCCGACATATAGAAATGTTTTTTTCCTGAATAAGAATATCAATGTATTTTTCCTGTTGCATGCGCAGGCAAATAAAATATCCAATAAAATGCTTGCCAAGACTATCGTTATTGTAACGCGTACCACTCACTGAAGACCCATCATTAACTTCACCGATTAAATACCACGTGCTTGCAGACGAGTTCGTTTCTTAAATGCCTTTTCAATCACATTAAATCTGGCTTTCCGGGGATCGGCCTTGTTGACGGGTTTCCCGTCTAAGTCAATATCGAGGATCTCTTCTTTTTGAATATCGTATAAAGGCCAATTCGGTAAACCGTTGCCATTAGGATTACCTGTTTTTGCAAAGTTTATCCAATAAGTGTTCATGATCCTCGCTAACTCTTTCTCGTCGGGTGTTGCCTCACCAGGGTTTCCCCACCGGGCATTAAGGGTGTTAAATACAAACGAAACTTCAGACCCGTGACCGGCCCCATATGGCGCTCGCTGTCGTATTGCGGCCGGAACATAACCGAATTGATACATGTAAGCTGGTGCATGGTTGGCTACAAAAGCTCTTGCGGTCATTCGTGCTGGCTCACCCCATACCCAGTCTGTGTTGAACCTTGTGATAACCTCAGCGAATGCTTTACTGCCGTCAGGATCGAAGGCAGCTTTAGCCTCAGCCTCAAGCTCGTCGAAATTTGCAAATAATGCTTCCTTTGAATTGGCGTTACTAACAAACTGTCCGCCTATTTCGGCACTGCAATTTCCGATAATGAGTGGAACGCGGGCCTGCCTG
>Ga0068869_100002270_pt1 | contig 11571 bp, 7 predicted proteins | sample KBSMisM52_FD_64676 | JGI IMG/M metagenome (GOLD analysis project Ga0068869, IMG submission 64676) | Miscanthus rhizosphere microbial communities from Kellogg Biological Station, Michigan, USA - KBS Miscanthus M5-2 | ecosystem: Host-associated > Plants > Roots > Rhizosphere > Soil ... | reverse complement strand
GACGGCTGGGCGCTGAAGTCGGGCTGGTACTGGCCGCAATCGCACAACGACTTCGTGCAGAAGATGCTGCGCAAGGCGCGGAAGGGCGCCAAGGTCATCTACGTGCCGGGCAATCACGACGAATTCCTGCGCAACTATTACGGCACGCATTTCGGCGGCATCGACGTGGTTGAAAACACCATTCACGAGGGCGCCGACGGCAAGCGCTATCTCGTCATCCACGGCGACATCTTCGATCTGGTGGTGCAGAACGCGCGCTGGCTCGCCCATCTCGGCGACAAGGCCTATGACTTCGCCATCCAGATGAACAGGCTCGTCAATTTCTTCCGACGCATGTTCGGCGTGCCCTATTGGTCGCTGTCGCAATGGGCGAAGCTGAAGGTCAAGAACGCCGTGAACTATATCGGGGCGTTCGAAAAGACCCTGGCCGGCGAGGCGCGGCGGCACGGCGCCGACGGCGTGATCTGCGGCCACATCCACTACGCCACCATCCGCGACGAGCATGGCATCCGCTACATGAATTGCGGCGACTGGGTGGAAAGCTGCACCGCGCTCGCCGAGCACGAGGACGGCCGGTTCGAGATCATCACCTGGACCGATCCGCTGCGCACGGCAGCCCCCGTTCCCCGCGTCGCGGCGCGCGCCGCATGACGCACATCCTGGTCGCGACCGATGCGTGGCATCCCCAGGTCAACGGGGTGGTGCGAACGCTGACCGCGATGGCGGAGGCGGCGAGGGGTTTTGGCGTCGAGGTGAGCTTTCTCACGCCGCAATCGTTTCGCACCTTTGCGATGCCGAGCTATCCCGATCTGCGGCTGGCGCTGCCGTATCCGGCAAAAATCGCGCGGCTGATCGCGGCGGCAAAGCCCGACAGCATTCATATCGCGACCGAAGGCCCGATCGGGTTCTTGGTGCGGCGCTATTGCCGCAAGCGGGGCCTGCCGTTCACCACGAGCTTTCACACCCGTTTTCCCGAATATGTTTCCGCGCGTTCGCCGATCCCGGAGACCTGGGTGTGGCGAGCGCTGCGCGCCTTCCACTGTCCGAGCCAGGCGGTGATGGCGGCAACGCCGGCGCTGGCCGCCGAATTGCGCACACGCGGCTTTCGCAACGTGGTGCTGTGGTCGCGCGGCGTCGATACCTCGCTGTTTCATCCGCGCAGCGTCGATCTCTGCCTGCCGATGCCGGTATATCTCAGCGTCGGCCGCCTTGCGGTTGAAAAGAATCTCGAGGCCTTCCTCGACCTCGATCTGCCCGGCACCAAGCTTGTCGTCGGCGACGGGCCGGCCCGGGCCGCGCTGGAGCGGAAATATCCGGACGCCGTGTTCCTGGGCGCCAGGCACGGCGAGGAACTGGCCGAAATCTACGCGGCCTCCGATATTTTCGTGTTTCCCAGCAAGACCGACACGTTCGGGCTGGTGCTGCTGGAGGCGCTGGCCAGCGGCCTGCCGGTTGCCGCCTTTCCGGTCACCGGTCCGCGCGACGTGATCGGCTCGGCGCCGGTCGGTGTTCTGGACGAGGATCTGCGCGCGGCCTGCCTGGAGGCGCTGCAGGTTCCACGGCAGGATTGCGTCGAATTCGCCGCCGGCTACAGCTGGCAGGCCTCCGCGCGGGTTTTTGTCGACCACGCCCTGAATGTCCGCTCCGAACCGCCGGAAGGCGAGGTGGCCGAATTTGGAGCGGAAGACCCGCATTTCGCCGCCTGAGTTCACCCGAATGCGTCTTGCCCGCCTGTCGGGTCAGGCGTTACAAATGGGGAATGACCGAACAAGCCTCCATTACATCAGTAGCCGCCTCGGATATCGACGCGGCGGCGCGGGTGGTTGCGCCCTTCGCGGTGCGGACGCCGCTCCTCTCGTTCCCCGTTCTCAATGAACGCGTCGGGACCAAGGTCTTTCTGAAGCCCGAAATGCTGCAGCGGACCGGATCGTTCAAGTTCCGCGGCGCCTTCAACAAGCTGGCCTCGATCCCGCAGGACAAGCGCAGCGGCGGGGTGGTCGCGTTCTCTTCCGGCAACCACGCCCAGGGCGTGGCGGCGGCGGCGCAGATCCTCAGCATGCGGGCCACCATCGTGATGCCTGCGGATTCTCCCGTCACCAAGCGCGAGCGCACCAAGGGCTACGGCGCCGAGGTGGTGCTCTACGACCGCGACAAGGAAGACCGTGAAGCCATCGCCAACGGCATCGCGGCCAAGCACGGCGCAACGCTGGTGCGCCCCTATGACGATCCCTTCGTGATCGCCGGGCAGGGCACCGCGGGCCGCGAGATCGCCGAGGACATGGCGGCGCTCGGGCTCGTCCCCGATATCGTGGTGGCGCCGGCATCGGGCGGCGGGCTGATCGCCGGGGTTGCGACGGCGGTGAAGGCAAAATTTCCGCAAGCGCAGATCATCGTCGCCGAGCCCAAGGACTATGACGACCACGGCCTCTCGCTGCGCGCCGGTCACCGCGAGGCCCATCACGCCGCCGGCCGCACCATCTGCGATGCGCTGATGGCGGCGATGCCGGGTGAACTCACTTTCGCGATCAACAACAAGCTGCTCGCGAGCGGCGTGATCGCATCCGACGAGGAAGTCGGCGCGGCGGTCGCCTATGCCTATCGGGAATTGAAGCTGGTGGTCGAGCCCGGCGGCGCCGTCGGGCTTGCCGCATTGCTGGCCGGCCGCATCGATACGCGGGGCAAGAACGTCGTCATCGTGCTTTCCGGCGGCAATGTCGACGCGGACCTGTTCGCCAAGCTGGTCGCCTGAGCAGAACGCAGGCATCCACACGATTTCAGCATCGCCGCAAGCGGACGCTCGCGCGCCGTTCAATAACGATTGAACGGGAGAACCTTGACGGATGCGACAACGATAGCGAGGCTGAGCGCAACGAAGTTCCTTGAAAAGATCTGGATCGAACCAGGTCTCCCGGGAGGATGGCGATGCGGGCCGCGCTGACTGTCTTGTCTCTCATGATCGTGTTCGGACCGCCCGCTGCCCACGCCCAGTACACCGCGAAGGAATGGCCGGAAGGTCCGAGCAAGGCTCGGTTCGCCGAGACCTGCGATGGCTGCCACGACATCAACCGCGTCCGTGTCGGCTATACGGCGGAGGGCTGGCTCTCGGTCGTGCGCATGATGCAGAACGTGAACGCGCCCGTCCCCGCTGGAGAGTGGGGCGCGATGACCGACTATCTCATCAAGAACTTTCCCGAACGGTCGCGGCCACCGGCTTCTATCATCGATGGCCCGGTGAAGGCCGATATCAGGATGTGGGACGTTCCAACCCTCGGCTCGCGCCCGCACGATCCGCTTGCCGCGCGCGACAGTTCGATCTGGTGGACCGGACAACTCGCCAACAAGCTTGGCCGGCTCGACCCGAAGACCGGTGCGATCCGGGAATACACGCTCAAGTCGCCGCTCACCGGGCCGCACGGCCTGGCCGAGGACAAGAGCGGCAATATCTGGTTCACCGGCAATAGCGCAGCCCTGATCGGCAAGCTCGATCCGTCCACCGGCCTCGTCACCGAATACCCGCTGCCCGACCCCGGCGCCAAGGATCCGCACACGCTCAATTTCGACCAGAGCGGAATCCTGTGGTTCACCGTCCAGCAGGCCAACATGATCGGACGGCTCGATCCCGCCACCGGTGCGATCAAGCTCGTGACCTCTCCGACGCCGAAGTCACGGCCCTATGGTCTCAAGATCACCGCCCAGGGCGTACCTGTTGTCGTCGAATTCGGTACCAACAAGATTGCGACCATCGATCCCCGGACGATGGCGATCAAGGAATATGCGCTGCCGAACCCGGCCGCCCGACCGCGGCGGCTTGCGATCGATCCCGACGGCATGGTCTGGTATGCCGATTTTTCGCGCGGCTATCTCGGGCGGCTCGATCTGGCGACGGGCGATGTGAAGGAGTGGCCTTCGCCGAGCGGCGCGAAGTCGGAACCTTACGGCATCGTCTTCACGAACAAGGCGGTGTGGTACAGCGAGTCCGCCGCCAAGCCGAACACGATCGTGCGGTTTGATCCGGTGACCGAAAAATTCCAGAGCTGGGCGATTCCCGGCGGTGGCGATATCGTGCGCAATATGGATGTCGCGCCGGACGGAAATCCGGTCATCGCCGACAGCCTGACGAACCAGGTCGGGCTGGTCGACATCAGGTAGCATATAAAACGAAACCGGGCAGAGCGTGTGCTCTGCCCGGTTTCGCATGGTGCGAAGCTCTCTGATCAGCGCCGCCTGAAACCGCCGCCGCCGAAGGAACGGCCGCCGCCAAACCCACCGCGGGCGAACGACATGCGCGACGGGCCCGAGGAGAAGCGCTGGCTGAAGCGTCCGCCTCCCATGCCGCCGCCGAAATGACGCGGGCCGTTGTTGAACATGTGCCTGTTGCCGGTCCGCATCGGATTGTTGTTCATCCTGTTCGAAAACCTCGAGAACTTGCCGTTGTTGCCGCCGCGGTTGCCGGCATTGAAGGGGCTGTGCCTGTCCTTGCCGGACAGCGGGCCGATCTTGCCGTTGCCGAACGGCTTCGATCCGGCGTGGCCACCCATCGCGCCTCCGCCATTGTTATGGGCGAACGAGTGTCCAAAGTTGCCGTGCTTGTACGACGGCGACTGCTTTGCCAGATGCGTGAATTGCATCAGCGGCACGGCCTTCGGCGCTCCGTACAGCTTCAGCGCGGCGGGGGCGTAAGGGCTGTTGGAATAATTTTCGTGGAACGTCTTGTAGGCAAAGGGTGAGTTCGCGAGCACCGCCTTGTGCCATGCCTTTGCGACCTTCAAATTATAAAGCAGCACGCGGATGTCGTCGCTCAGCGGATCGCGCGGATAGAGCCGGATGAACTCTTCGTAATTTTCGGGAGAGCCTTCGGACACCACGTAGTCGTAGGCCTGCCGTACCGAACGCGAGGGCAGGTTCGCCGCCATCTGCAGGATCGGGCGACGATCCGGCTCACGGCCCGCGGCAACCGCCGTATCGCCGAAGAAATAGAAATCGGAGGTCAGCGACGAGCTTTCCCACGGCGTCTGACGGCCCTTGGTCGCGTTGTTCACTTCAAGCCGGACGCGCTTGAACAGCTGTTCGATCGGCAGGTTCGGTTCGCGCGCGATATTCAGGAACGCCGACGTATACGGGCTGTGGTTGCCGTCGCCATCCGCCGCTTCCATGCCCGGGGCGGTGGAATAGCCGACGATCGAGCCGTTCGGCGCATCGACGATGGCCAGGCCCCGTCCCTTATCGTTGACCTCAGGGAACGGATTGTTGCGGCAGGCGTCGAGCACGACGATGCGCATCCGGCTTGAAATGGAGTCCAGCGTGCCCATCAGGTCGACCAGTCGCAGCGAATTGCCGTCGAGGTCATACACCGTCGAGATTTTCGCATCGACCGGAAGCAGATAGTTCTCCCCCTCGACCTGCACGCCGTGACCGGCGTAGTAGATCATGGCGACGGTGCCGGGGCCGCGCTCGGCGACCTTGGCGGTAAAATCCTGCACGACCCTGACCATGTCTTTGCGCGTCAGGTCGGTCGCCTGGGTGACCTCGAAGCCTGCCGAGTTCAAAAGTTGCGACATCGACTGCGCGTCGTTGCCGGGATTGGAGAGCTTCGGCGCGGTCTGGTAATTTGAATTGCCGATCACCAGCGCGACGCGCTGGTCCACCGGCGGCGGCGTTTGCATGCCGTTGCGGATATCGGCATTGGGGGCTTCGGCGAAAGCCGCGCCGGCAACGGTGAAACTCAACAGGCTTGCCAGCAGGCTGGCACCCAATAGCGATGGCTTAAAACGGGACATGGCTGCCTCCTCGGGCGGACCGCGTTGCGAAATTTGCTGCCGGGACGCTAGGCCAGGTCGGGGTTGTCGTACGTGACGGCGGTCACGATTGCGGCGGGAGGCGCTTCCATGCTTGCCGCCGCACGATACGGCTGACAATCTGAGGTCGTCGAAAAGGTCGAAGGAACCCAAAATGGGCTTCGGGCTAAAGACCACCACGGGAATCATCGCGGGCGTCCTGGTCGCGGCGGCGCTGGCTCAGGCGAGCAAAGTGTTCGCGCCGCTTGCGGCCGCACTCTTCATCATCGCGATCGTGTGGCCGGTCCAGAAGCAGTTACAATCCTGGATACCGACGCTTGTCGCGCTGGCAATCACGATCGTTGCGACGGTGGCGGTCTGTCTCGGCTTTGCTTCGCTCGCAGCCTGGGGATTTGGCCGCGTCGGCCGATCGGTGGTCGGCGACCTGCCGCGGTACCAGGCGCTTTATTCGACGATGGTGACGTGGCTGGACGGCCATGGCATCTCGGTCGCGGGGCTGTGGGCCGAACACTTCAACGTCGGCTGGCTGCTGCGCGCGACGCAGCAGGTTACAACGCGCGTCAATACCACGCTCAGCTTCTGGGTGATCGTGCTGGTTTACGTGATGCTCGGACTTCTCGAAGTCGAGAACATCAGGCAAAGGATCGAGCGGCTGGATAATCCTGTCGCAGCGCGCGTGCTGCTCGACGGCAGCGCGGCGACAGCGGCTAAATTCCGCAAGTACCTCGTGGTGCGGACGCAGATGAGCGCGGTGACCGGCCTGCTGGTCGGCGCCTTCGCGTGGGTGGCCGGATTGCCGTTCGCATTCGAGTGGGGCGTGATTGCCTTCGTGCTCAATTATATCCCGTTTATCGGTCCGTTCGTCGCAACGCTGTTTCCGACCTTGCTGGCGATGACGCAGTTCGAGAGCTGGCCGGCGGTGCTCGGCGTCTTCGTCTGCCTGAACGTCATTCAGTTCGCGGTCGGCAGCTACATCGAGCCGCGGGTGGCCGGCTCCATGTTGTCGATTTCGCCGGTGGTCGTGCTGTTTTCAATCTTGTTCTGGACGTTCCTGTGGGGCCTGTTCGGCACCTTCATCGGCGTACCGATCGGGCTCGCCATTCTGACCTTTTGCGCCGCGCACCCGTCAAGCCGCTGGGTCGCCGACCTGTTCGGCGGGCCGGACCAGACGAAGCCGGGCAGTATCCAAGGCGCTTGCCCACAAGAAGCGCCGCGCAGCTATTAACCGGTTGGTTGGACGTGGCGCAAAATCATCTGTACGATTGCGGGCACATGGTATTCAATCCCGGAACTGCCTGCCGAGCCCAGGCCGCTCGGCAGCGTCAACCGGATCCGGCTCGCCGTCTACCTTGCCTCCCGGCAAGGGCGGTGGAAACTGAACATGGTGGGTCATGAGCAGCCAGCCGAAGCCCGATCGTTCGGGCGGACCTCAGCGGACGCAGGCGCCGCCGAATGTCGAGAATGAAGCTCTGCATGCCGAACGCCGGCAGCTCACCGTGGCCTTTATCGACATCGTCGGCTCGACACCGCTGAGCGAGCGGATCGACCCCGAGGAGTTTTTCGCGGTTATCAGAACCTACCGCGATATCTGCGACGCGGAGATTCGCCGCTACGGCGGTCACATCGCCAGACTGATTGGCGACGGATTGCTGGCCTATTTCGGCGTGCCGCAAGCCCACGAAAATGATCCCGAACGCGCGGTGCGCGCTTCGCTGGCGGTCGTCGCGGCGATCAAGGAACATCAGTTTGTGCTCGCGGACGGCGGCTTCGTCCGTCTTGGTGTGCGCATCGGAGTGAACACCGGGGTGGTCGTCGTCGGCAGTGTGCCCGGCGAGCCCCCCGAGCGGCGCGAAGTGTTCGGCAGTTCCGCCCATGTCGCTGCCCGCCTGCAAGGGCTCGCCAGTGAGAATGTCGTCGTGGTCGGTTCGAGCACATACGAGCTGACGCGTGGAACGTTCAGCTATGCGCCGCTTGGCCGCCGTGCTCTCAAGGGCGTCGAAGAGCCGGTCGAGGCCTGGCGTGCCGAGGCGCTAGCGCCCAGCGAAAGCAGGTTCGACCGCGCGCGAAGGTCGCCGCTGGCCCCGATGATAAATCGAACCGGTGAAAGCGCGTTGCTTGCCGAGATGTGGCAGCAGAGCCTCGCCGGGTCGGGGCAGGTCGGCGTTATTTCCGGTGAACCCGGCATCGGCAAATCGCGCTTGATCCGCCAGTTCCGCAGTTCCCTCGATGCGTCTCCACGTGATGTTCTGTCGCTGCAATGTTCGCCGTTCCACGTCAACACGCCGCTTGCCCCGGAAATCGAGCGGCTCATGCGCGCGACCGGGATTCAGGAGAGCGACGACGCGGAACTTGCATTGGCAAAATTGCGTTCGCTTTTGGCAAGAGCCGTTACCGATGTCGAGCGGGCGCTTCGGTATTATGGAGCGCTGCTGTCGATACCCGCATGTTCGGGATACGAGCCCGCGGACCTCGGATCGCCCTCGGAGCGCGAGCGGGCTTTTCAGGTACTCATCGATGTTCTTCTCGCCGCCTCGCGCAAGCGGCCGATCCTCGGAATCGTCGAGGACGTCCAGTGGATAGATCCGACCACCATCGAACTGCTGGTACGCATAACAGCTCGCTGTTCTGGTCAGCGGGTTATGATCCTGATCACGCATCGCGATAACTACCAGGCGGACTGGTTGTCGAGCCCGGCCGTTCGACGGATTGCCCTGCAAAAGCTGGCGCCGCACGAATGCGAGGAGATCGTCGCAGCCGTGGCAGGCGGCGATATCGTGTCGCGCCGGATTACCAGCCAGATCGTGGAAAGAACCGATGGCGTGCCGCTCTTTGTCGAAGAGTTTACGCGGGCCGTGATCGATGCCCGCGCCGTCGAGCGCGACGCCGGCGGCCTGACGTTGGGCGAAAGACTGCCCAAGCCATTGGTGCCGTCGAGCATTCACGACTCACTGATGGAGCGCCTTGATCGTCTCGGTCCTGCCAAGCGCGTCGCGCAGATCGCGTCCGTGTTCGGCAGGCAATTCAATTATGAAGGTATTTTCAACGTACTTCGAGGAAAAGACGAAACGCTGAAACGCGCGTTGCAGGCACTGGAGAGCGCCGAGATTGTGGATCGCATCGGGGAATCCCAAGGTGCCATCTTCACATTCAAGCACGCGATGATACAGGAAGCCGCCTATTCCTCGCTGCTCCTGGAGGAAAGGCGCGAACTCCATGCGCGCGTCGCAACGTGGATGCTTCAGGAGGCCGCGATCCGGGAGAGCAGCCAGCCCGCCGTGCTCGGCTATCACTATGCGCGCGCGGGCAACATTCCCGAAGCGATCGAGGCCTGGCTTCAAGCGGGGAAATCGGCGCTGCGCCAATCGGCCACCAAGGAGGCCGTAGCCCATCTTCGCGAGGGGCTTTCGCTGATTCCAAGGCTGCCCGCTTCACCACAGCGCTTCGAAACTGAAATCGCGCTGCAGTCCAACCTGGCGATGGCTTACACCGCCAACGCAGGGTGGTCCGATCCGCACGTCTATGGGTCCTACAGTCGCGCACTCAAGCTTTGCGAGAGCCATGGCACCATTCGCGAGAAGGTGACGGTTCTGTGGGGAAGCACGATCGCCAAACTGGTCAACTGCGAACTCACCAAGGGCCTCAAGCATGCCGAGGATTTCGTCCGGCGGGCCGAGGAATGGCGCGACGACGAGGCCATCCTCATGGCGCATACCGCTGCCGTCATCGCCAATTTTTTTCTCGGTCGTCTGGAGCAGGCGAGTGAGCTCGCGGCTCTGATCGGCGCCCGCTACAAGCCTCGTGAGCACGGCAAGCTGGTCCAGATCTATCAGCATGATCCATTGATCGTGTCGCTGGTCTATTCCGGACACATCGAATGGCTGTTGGGCCGACCCGGCCGGGCCAGAGAATGCTGTGAGACCGCGCGGCAGCTCGCCAATGAGATCGGGCATCCTTTCATGCTGGCATTTGCCTCCATTCTCGGCGTCGCCGACCATTGGTATGAAGGCGATCTTGCGGCCAACCTTGCCAGCGTCGAGCGCGGCCTGAAGGTCGCCGACGAGTTTGGCTATCCGATGTACCGGGTCATCGGGCCGTTGTGGGCGACGGCGGCATTGACCGCACGAGGCCCGGCGCCAAAGGTACTCGAACAACTATGCAGCCTGCTCGACAAGCTACCCGCCGAGAACCGGTGCATTCAGATGCCGCTCTATCGAATTCTGCTCGCGACGGAATTCGGACGGATCGGGGAGGTAGAAAGGGCGCGAAGCTTCGCGGCTTCGGCGGAGGCCCTGGTGAAGCAAACCGGCGAGCGCTGGGCTGCTCCCGAGATTTATCGGATCCACGGCTCGCTGCTGTGCCGTGAACCATTGCGCGACGACCGGGCTGCCATGCGCCTGTTCAAACACTCGCTTGCCTCTGCCAGGAGGCTCGGGGCGGTCGGTTGGGAATTGCGCACGGCGATCAGCATCGCGCGCCTGGTCAGCGCCGGCGGGAGCCCGTCCGGACGCACCGAAGCACACGACCTGCTGATAGCGACCCGGGCGAAATTTGCATCCGCGGAAACTTCCCGCGATCTGCGCGAGGCTGATGACCTGATGAGCGCGTTAGACTAGGGCGCGAGTTTGCGCAGAGATGGCATGACCGGTGCCGCATATTTTTCGTATGCCGAAAGACGCGGTCGATGCAGTCAGCACGCTCGCCAGGTGCCGGATATTCGCCCGACCGAGGTGCGTGCGAGTGCCGGTGGACGTCCGCGCGGCGATCAGGCAGAACCGGCGTTACCCGTCAGTCACGCGCCCTACAGGAGCACGCGCTGGTCGCGGGACCATTTGTTGCCGCGCGAGACCGTCACCGTTCCGCCTCTCGCTTCGATGACAGGTAGCTCGGCGAGAGCGTTGACGACATGAAACATCGTCGGAAGATCCGACCAGGTGGCGCGATGGAAGCGCACAGTTGCGGTGCCGGCCTGCCGCCGCTCGACGACATTGTCCGGATCACCCGCCGGCGTGAGGGTGACCTGGCAGACATCCGCTTCGCCCCATGCCTCCGTGCGTGGCACATACTTCAGCATTAATGTCCCGTCCGATGGCGTGGTTTGCTGGACTTGTTGCTGTACTTGCGGCGCGTCGCGCAGATCGGACACGGCGAGATCGAGAAAACGAAACCCCATCCAACCGGCTTCGCCAAGTTGCGCGCCGCCCCAGCTCCGAGGCTCCTGAATTTCGGCATAGAGCTTGGGATGACCGATTTCGCCCCGACCAGCGATAATGGGATCAGCAAGGTTCTCCCAGATGACGGCGAGAAATTTTCCGGTCGCCTTGTCCCGGTGGCCGGTGAACGTCGCGGGCCAGCTCACCCAGATCATCGTGTAGCCACGTCCGGCCAGCCAGTCGATATCGGTCATATGGTGGAATTCGACGGTCACGACAGGTTCGCCCGCGAGCGTAAACCCCTCCGGCAGATGTCGATCCAGCAGCTTGGGATCGGTCAGGAAACTTGCCGTCACCGAAAGCAGACGCGGACTGAGTTTTCGGTCGATGACGACATCCGGCGGCAATTGCCGGGGTCCAGGCGTCGGCCCGAAATGAGTGGGCATCCGATAAAGACGGCCGGCTTCGAAACGATAACTCATGGCGCGCTCCGTGTTTGTCTCGGGAGGGTGCTGAGCGCTGGCCGCGCCAGATCGAGGATCTGGTGGCGTGCGCCGTCTTCTGAACCGGTGGGGGCCGCTTTCGGACGCTCCAATGTCGTCATCTCACGGAACATCAAGTCATTG
>Ga0068869_100002268_pt1 | contig 11582 bp, 11 predicted proteins | sample KBSMisM52_FD_64676 | JGI IMG/M metagenome (GOLD analysis project Ga0068869, IMG submission 64676) | Miscanthus rhizosphere microbial communities from Kellogg Biological Station, Michigan, USA - KBS Miscanthus M5-2 | ecosystem: Host-associated > Plants > Roots > Rhizosphere > Soil ... | reverse complement strand
CCGCTGCCGGTCAGCAACGGCGCGCCGCTGCGCTGCCGCGTCGAGCGCCAGCTCGGCTACAAGCAGGCCAAGTACATCCGCGCGATCGAGCTGGTCGAGAGCTTCGCCGGCATCCGCGGCGGCAAGGGCGGCTACTGGGAAGACGAAGGGTACGAGTGGTACGGCGGGATCTGAGGCGCTAGCGGCGGCCCTTGCCGCCGAGGATCGAGCCGAGCACGCCGCGGATGATCTCGCGGCCGACGCTCGAGCCGATCGAGCGCACCGCCGATCGCGCCGCCGCCTCGGCGAGGCCCTCGTGCTTGCCGCCGCGCGGGCCGGTCGAGCCGAAGAGCACGTCCTTCAAGTCGCCGAGCATGCCGCCGTCGGCCGTGGCCGTGCCGGTCGAGGCCGGAGCGCCCGCGGTACCCGGTAATGTCGTTCCCCCCGCCTTGCCCGCCGGCGCCGCGGCGACGCGTGCGCTCAGCTTCTCGTACGCCGACTCGCGGTCGACCTTCTTCTCGTAGACGCCGGCGACCAGCGACGCGGCGATCAATGCCTTCCTCTCGTCGTCGCTGATGGGGCCGATGCGGCTGCCGGGCGGGATGACGAAGACGCGCTCGGTCACCGACGGCCGGCCCTTCTCGTCGAGCAGGCTGACCAGCGCCTCGCCGACGGCCAGCTCGGTGATCGCCGTCTCGATGTCGAGCTTCGGGTTCGCGCGCATCGTGCTCGCCGCCGCCTTGACCGCCTTCTGGTCGCGCGGCGTGAACGCGCGCAGCGCGTGCTGGACGCGGTTGCCGAGCTGGCCGAGGATCGAATCGGGGATGTCGAGCGGGTTCTGGGTGACGAAGAAGACGCCGACGCCCTTGCTGCGGACGAGCCGCACGACCAGCTCGATGCGATCGAGCAGCACCTTCGGCGCCTCGTCGAAGAGCAGGTGCGCCTCGTCGAAGAAGAAAACGAGCTTGGGCTTGTCGAGGTCGCCGACCTCCGGCAGGCGCTCGTACAGCTCGGAGAGCATCCAGAGCAGGAAGGTCGCGTAGAGGCGCGGGCTGGTCAGCAGCTTGTCGGCGGCGAGGATGTTGACGACGCCTTGCTGCTTGCCCGAGCCGCCGCCCGGCGCGGCGGCGGTCTGCATGAAGTCGGCGATGTCGAGCATCGGCTCGCCGAAGAACTTGTCGCCGCCTTGCGCGTTGATCTGCATCAGGCCGCGCTGGATCGCGCCGACGCTCGCGGCGCTGACGTTGCCGTAGCCGGTCTGGTACTGCGCCGCGTTGTCGGCGACGTGCTGCAGCATCGCGCGCAGGTCCTTGAGGTCGAGCAGGAGCAGGCCGTTGTCGTCGGCGATCTTGAAGACGAGCTGGAGGACGCCTTCCTGGGTCTCGTTCAGGTCGAGCATGCGGGCGAGCAGGAGCGGCCCCATGTCGCTCACCGTCGCGCGCACCGGATGGCCGGACGCCGCCTTGTCGTCGGCGAACACGTCCCACAGCGTCGCCGGGCACGCCGCCGGCGCCGGCGCCTCGATGCCGCGCTCCTTCAGGATCGCCGCCATCTTCGGACTGACGCTGCCCGGCTGGGTGATGCCGGTCAGGTCGCCCTTGACGTCGGCCATGAAGACCGGAACGCCCTGGCGGCTGAAGTTCTCGGCGAGCGTCTGCAGCGTCACCGTCTTGCCGGTGCCGGTCGCACCGGTGACGAGGCCGTGGCGGTTGGCCATCGCCGGCAGAAGGAAGCACTCGACGTCGCCGCGGCGGGCGAGAAGGATCGGTTCGGCCATGGACGTCGCCAACGAGATGGAAGGGAGCCAGTTTAGGGCTTGCGCGCGCCCCTAAAATCGCCCGCTCCGACAAACGCGCCGCCGCCGAGACGCAGCGAACAACACGACATGGCCGGTCATTCGAAGTGGGCCAACATCCAGCACCGCAAAGGGCGCCAGGATGAAAAGCGCGGCAAGGTCTGGACGCGGCTGATCCGCGAGATCGTCGTCGCGGCGCGCCACGGCGGCGGCGAGCTGTCGATGAACCCGCGCCTGCGCCTGGCGGTCGAGAAGGCGAAGGCCGCCAACATGCCGGCCGATACGATCAGGAAGAACATCGACAAGGCGACCGGCAACCTCGAAGGCATGAGCTACGAGGAGATCCGCTACGAGGGCTACGGCATCGGCGGCGCCGCCGTCATCGTCGACTGCATGACCGACAACCGCGTCCGCACCGTCGCCGAGGTGCGCCACGCCTTCAGCAAGTACGGCGGCAACCTCGGCGCCGAAGGCTCGGTCGCGTTCCAGTTCCGCCACTGCGGCCAGCTCGTCTTCGCACCCGGGACGAGCGAGGACGCGGTCATGGCCGCCGCGCTCGACGCCGGCGCCGACGACGTCGTCACCGGCGACGACGGATCGATCGAGGTCATCACCGCGCCGGCCGACTTCGAGGCGGTGAAGGCGGCGCTCGAGAAGTCCGGACTGGTGGCCGAGATCGCCGAGGTCACCATGCGGCCCGAGAACGCGGTCGCGCTGGAAGGCGAAGACGCGCAACGCATGCAGAAGCTGATCGATGTCATCGAGGACCTCGACGACGTGCAGGCGCTCTATCACAACGCCGAGTTGGCCGAGTGAAGGCGCTCGTCATCGGCTCGGGCGGGCGCGAGCACGCGCTCGCCTGGAAGCTGGCGCAGGGCGAGCGCGTCGGCGCCGTCTTCGTCGCGCCGGGAAACGCCGGCACCGCGCTCGAGCCGAAGCTGAAGAACGTTCCGATCACCGACCTGTCACAGCTCGCCGAGTTCGCGGTCGAGGAGAAGATCGACCTGACGGTCGTCGGCCCGGAGGCCGCGCTCGCCGCCGGCGCAGTCGACATCTTTCGCGCGCGCGGACAGCGCATCTTCGGGCCGACCAAGGCGGCGGCGGAGCTCGAAAGCTCGAAGGCCTTCGCGAAAGCGTTCATGCGGCGGCATGCGATCCCGACCGCGGCCTACGACGTGTTCGACGACGCCGCGGCCGCGCACCGCCACGTCGACGCGGCGCCCGTGCCGATCGTCGTCAAGGCCGACGGCCTGGCCGCGGGCAAGGGCGTCGTCGTCGCGGCGACGCGCGACGAAGCGCACGCCGCCGTCGAGGCGATGCTGGGCCGCGCCGCGCCGCGCGGCAGCCGCGTCGTCATCGAGGAATTCCTCGACGGCGAGGAGGCGAGCTTCATGGTCGTCTGCGACGGCCGCTCGGTGCTCGCGCTGGCGACCAGCCAGGACCACAAGCGCCTGCGCGACGACGATCGCGGCCCGAACACCGGCGGCATGGGCGCCTACTCGCCGGCGCCGGTCGTGACGCCGACCGTCCACGCTCGCGCGATGAAGGAGATCATCGAGCCGACGCTCGCCGGCATGGCCGCCGAAGGCCGGCCGTTCAGCGGCTTCCTGTATGCCGGTCTGATGATCGACTCGAACGGCACCCCGAGGACGGTCGAGTTCAACTGCCGTCTCGGCGATCCCGAGGCCCAGCCGATCCTGATGCGCCTGCAGTCCGATCTGTTCGAGTTGCTGTTCCAGGCCGCCGAGGCGGACGACCGCTCGCGCCTCGATCAGGTCGATCTGCAGTGGGATCGGCGCGTCGCGCTCGGCGTCGTCATGGCCGCTGCGGGCTATCCGGCCGCGCCGCGCGGCGGCGACGTGATCGCCGGGCTGCCGCGATCGGGCGGCGACGTCGATGCGGATGGCGAGACCGTGAAGGTCTTCCATGCCGGCACGTCGATGCGCGGCGACGACGTCGTCAGCGCCGGCGGCCGCATCCTGTGCGTCACTGCGCTCGGCGACTCGACCCGGCAGGCGCAGGAGCGCGCCTACGAGGTCGTCGGCACGATCTCGTTTGGCGGCGCGCAGTGGCGCACCGACATCGGCCAGCGTGCGATCCGTCGCTAGCACCGTCGTGGACCCTTCGACTGTCGACACCGCCGCCGTGCGCGCCTACCTGCTCGGCCTGCAGGCGCAAATCGTCGCCGCCTTCGAGCGGGAGGGCGGCGATGCGTTCCTGCTCGACGCCTGGCAGCGCGAGCCCGGCGGCGCGCTCGAGGGCGACGGCGTCTCGCGCCTCGTCGAAGGCGGCACGCTGCTCGAGCGCGGCGGCTGCGGCTTCTCGCACGTCACGGGGCGGGCGCTGCCGGCGTCGGCGACGCAGCATCGCGGCGTCGAGCTCGCGAATGCGCCCTTCGAGGCGATGGGCGTCTCGCTCGTCTTTCATCCGCGCAACCCTTACGTGCCGACGGTGCACATGAACGTCCGCATGCTCTGCGCGGCGCCGGCGGACGGCGCGCCGGTGGTCTGGTTCGGCGGTGGCATGGACCTGACGCCCTACTACGGCTTCGAGGACGACGCGGTGCACTTCCACCGCACCTGCCGCGACGCGCTCGCTCCCTTCGGCGCCGACAAGCACCCGCGCTTCAAGCGCTGGTGCGACGAGTACTTCTTCCTCAAGCACCGGCGCGAGGCGCGCGGCATCGGCGGCATCTTCTTCGACGACTTCTCGGAAGGCGGTTTCGCCAACGGCTTCGCCCTGATCCGCGCCGTCGGCGACGCCTTCGTCGGCGCCTACCTGCCGATCGTGCAGCGCCGGCGCGAGCTGCCGTACGGCGAGCGCGAGCGCGACTTCCAGGCCTATCGGCGCGGCCGCTACGTCGAGTTCAACCTCGTCTTCGACCGCGGCACGCTGTTCGGCCTGCAGTCGGGCGGTCGGGTCGAGAGCATCCTGATGTCGATGCCTCCCGTCGTCACCTGGCGCTACGACTGGCAGCCGGCGCCGGGCTCGCCGGAGGCGCGCCTCTACCGCGATTTCCTGCCGCCGCGCGAGTGGGCCGACCTGCCTGCGCCGGCGGCCGCGACCCCGTCGTCATGAAGCGCGTCGGTCTGTTCGGCGGCAGCTTCGACCCGGTGCACAACGCCCACGTCGCGCTGGCCCGGCTCGCCCTCGAGCAGCTCGAGCTCGACGAGGTGCGCTGGATCCCGGTCGGGCACCCGTGGCAGAAGAGCCGGCGCCTCAGCGACGGTGCCGACCGCGAGGCGATGGTGCGCCTGGCGGTTGCGGGCGAGCCGCGCTTCGTCGTCGACCGCAGCGAGCTGCGCCGGCGCGGCGTCAGCTACACGCTCGACACGGTGCGCGAGCTCGCCGCCGCGGAGCCGGGCACCGAGTGGGTGCTGATCCTCGGCCAGGACCAGTACGCGAGCCTGCACACGTGGCGCGACTGGCGCGAGCTGGTCGGGATGGTGACCCTCGCCATCGCCAATCGGCCCGACGCCGAGCCAACGGTCAACGCCCAGATCGCGAAAGTGCCGCACCAGATGGTCAGCCTGCCGATGATGGACGTCTCGTCGACCGAGGTGCGCCGCCGCGTCGCCGCGGGCGAGTCGATTGCCGGGCTCGTTCCGGAGCCGGTCGCGCGCTATATTGAGCGCCGTCAGCTCTATCGCTGACGCAATGCCCGCCGGGCCGCCCCAAGGGCGTTGCCGCCCCCTCGGGGGGCAGCGAACGCAGAGAGCGTGGGGGCACTATCTTCAGGAGCTGAATGGACATTCGCAAGCTGCAGCGCGTCATCGTCGATGGTCTGGAAGACGTCAAGGCCCAGAACATCGTGGTCTTCAACACCGAGCATCTGTCACCGCTCTTCGAACGCGTCATTGTCGCGTCGGGAACGAGCAACCGGCAGACAAGGTCGCTGGCAGCGAGCGTTCGCGACGCGGTGAAATCGGCAGGCGAGCCGGCACCGCGCACCGAGGGCGAAGACAACGGCGAATGGATCATCGTCGACTGCGGCGCCGCCGTCGTCCACGTCATGCAGCCCGCGATCCGCGAGTACTACCACCTCGAAGAGCTCTGGGGCGACAAGCCCGTGCGGATGAAGATCGGCGCTGCGCCGCCGGCGCGCCTGGTCAAGGCAGGAGCGCAGCCGGTCGAGGAACGGCGCACGTCGCAGCGCCGTGGCCACGCCGCTGCACCCGCCGCGGAACGCCGCACTGCGCCGCGCCGTGCGAACGCAAGCGCACCGTCCGCGGCCAAGGTGCCGGCGCGCCGCAAGGCAGCGCCGGCGCGACACGTGGTGCGCACGGTGGGCGTCAAGTCGGCGGCGAAGAAATCGGCGGCATCGTCACGCGCGACGACGACGCGCCGGCCGGCCGCCAAGAAGACGAGCGCGAAGCGCTGAGCGCCGCTCCGCGAGCATCGCGTCGAGCGAGCGCGCGCCCCGGGCGCACGCGGTGAAGCTCGTCCTCGTCGCCGTCGGCACGCGCGTTCCGGCCTGGGCGGACGCGGTCTTCGCCGACTACGCCAAGCGAATGCCGCCCGAGCTGCGCCTCGAGCTGAAGCCGGTCAAGGCCGAGACGCGCGGCGCGAGGACGGCGGCCCAGCTGATGGCCGCCGAGGCGACGCGGATCGAAGCGGCGCTGCCGCGCGGCGCGCGCCGGATCGCCCTCGACGAGCACGGCGACCGCGTCACGTCGGTCGAGCTCGCGGCGCGACTGGTCGCGTGGCAGGGCGAAGGCCGCGACGCGGCGCTCGTCGCCGGCGGCCCCGACGGCCTCGATCCGGCGTTCAAGGCGAGCTGCGACGAGACCCTTCGCCTGTCGGACCTGACCTTGCCGCATGCCTTCGTCCGTGCGCTCGTCGCCGAGGCGATCTACCGCGCGTGGTCGATCAACGCCCGCCATCCGTACCACCGCGAATGATCACCCAGGCGCGCGCCGGCGGTCCGGGCTTCGTCTATCTCGCGTCGCAGAGCCCGCGCCGGCGCGAGCTGCTCGACCAGATCGGCGTCCGTCACGAGCCGCTGCTCGCCGGGGCCGACGAGGATGTCGAAGCGCTCGAAGCGACGCGCGACGGCGAGACGCCCGAGGCCTACGTCGAGCGCGTGACGCTCGCCAAGCTGCGCGCCGCGACGCGGCGCCTGCGCGCGCGCGGGCTCGCACCGGCGCCGATCCTCTGCGCCGACACGACCGTCGCGATCGGCACGCGCATCCTCGGCAAGCCGCTCGACGGCGCCGACGCGACGCGCACGCTGGCGCTGCTGTCGGGACGCAGCCACCGCGTCATCAGCGCCGTCGCGGTCGCGGCGCGCGGCCGCAGCCGGCTCGCAGCGAGCGTGTCCCGCGTCCGCTTCGCCGCGATCTCGCCGGCGCGGATCGCGCGCTACGTCGCCAGTGGCGAGCCGTTCGGAAAGGCCGGTGCGTACGCGATCCAGAGCGGCGCCGCGGCGTGGATCGAGAAGATCGAGGGCAGCTACACCGGTATCATGGGCTTGCCGCTGCACGAGACGGCCGCGCTGCTCGAGTGGGCGGGCGTCGCTGTCCGGCCCTGACCTCCGGACCTTCGACCGCCACGATGCAAGACATCCTGATCAACTGGGCGCCGCAGGAAACCCGCGTCGCCGTCGTCGAGAACGGCGCGGTCCAGGAGCTGCACATCGAGCGAACGCTCGAGCGCGGCCGGGTCGGCAACATCTACACCGGCAAGGTCGCTCGCGTGCTGCCCGGGATGCAGTCGGCGTTCGTCGACATCGGCCTCGAGCGCGCCGCCTTCCTCCACATCGCCGACGTCCACGTCAACGGCGGCACCTCGCGCGGCGACCATTCGAACGGCGCCTCGCCGCGCGGCGAGCGCGGCGCCATTGCCGCCCCGCCACCGATCGAGCGGATCATCTTCGAGGGCCAGACGCTCACCGTGCAGGTCATCAAGGACCCGATCGGCACCAAGGGCGCGCGCTTGTCGACGCAGGTCTCGATCGCCGGCCGCCTGCTCGTCTTCCTGCCGCAGGACCAGCACATCGGCATCTCGCAGAAGATCGGCTCGCAGGAGCTGCGCGAGCAGCTTCGCGCGCGAATGATCGCGCTCGTCCAGGCCGACGACGATGCGCGCGCGGCGGCCGGCGGCGAAGCGAACGGCGGCGGCTTCATCCTGCGCACCAACGCCGCCGAGGCGAGCGACGCCGAGCTCGCCGATGACATCGCCTACCTGCGAACGACGTGGGCGCGGGTCAAGGAGCGCGCCTTCAAGTCGCCGCCCGGAACGCTGCTGCACCAGGACCTGAGCCTGGCCGAGCGCGTCCTGCGCGACCTCGCCGACGAGCGCACGCAGACGATCCGGATCGACTCGCGCATGCAGTTCGACCAGCTCGTCCAGTTCGGCCGCGAGTACACGCCGAGCGCGGTCGACAAGCTGCAGCACTACGCCGGCGAGCGGCCGATCTTCGACCTCTTCAACATCGACGACGAGATCGAGAAGGCGCTGCTCAAGCGCGTCGAGCTGAAGTCGGGCGGCTACCTGATCATCGACCAGACCGAGGCGCTGACGACGGTCGACGTCAACACCGGCGGCTTCGTCGGCGCACGCAACTTCGACGACACGATCTTCAAGACCAACCTCGAGGCCGGCCAGGCGATCGCGCGCCAGCTGCGCCTGCGCAACCTCGGCGGCATCATCATCATCGACTTCATCGACATGGCGCGCGAGGAGCACCAGGCGGCGGTGCTCGCCGAGCTGAAGAAGCAGCTGGCGCGCGACCGCACCCGCATCACGGTGAGCGGCTTCACCCAGCTCGGCCTGGTCGAGATGACGAGGAAACGCACGCGCGAGTCGCTCGCCCACCTGCTGTGCGAGCCGTGCCCGACGTGCCAGGGCCGCGGCGAGGTGAAGACGGCGCGGAGCGTCTGCCACGACATCCTGCGCGAGATCCTGCGCGAGGCACGCCAGTTCAACCCGAAGGAGTTCCGCGTCCTCGCCTCGGCGGCGGTCGTCGAGATGCTGCTCGACGAGGAGAGCCAGCACCTGGCCGGCCTGTCGGACTTCATCGGCAAGCCGATCTCGCTCCGCGCCGAGCCGTTCCCCTCGCCCGAGCAGTACGACATCGTCCTGCTGTGAGCGGCGCGTCGAGCCCGGCCGTGCGGGGCGACCGCTTCGACCGGATCATCGTCATCTGCACGCGCCAGCTCGGCGACGTGCTGCTGACGACGCCGCTGATCCATGCCGCCCGCGAGCGCTGGCCCGAGGCGACGATCGACGTCCTCGGCTTCGGCGGGACGCTCGGCATGCTGCGCGGCAATCCCGACATCAACGCGCTGATCGAAGTGCCGGCGGGCAGCGGCTGGTGGGCGTCGCGGCGACTGATCGCGCGCTTGTGGCGCCGCTACGACCTCGCCCTGATCGCGCAGTACTCCGACCGCGCCCACCTCTACGGCTTCGCCGCGGCGCGGCGTCGCGCCGGCCAGGTGACCGACGACGCGCAAGCCGGCTGGAAGCGGGCGCTGCTCGAGCATCGGGTGCGGATGAACAACGACCAGTCGCACTCGGTGATCCAGAAGTTGCGCCTCCTGGCGCCGTGGGTCGAGGCGCGCGGCGCCCGCCTGGTCGCGCCGGCCGCGACGCCGCTGCCGCCGGAGATCGCCTCGACGCTCGAGCCACCGTATGCCGTGCTGCAGGCGCCCGCAGCGGTCGCCTACAAGCTGTGGCCGCTTCCCCACTGGCGCGCGCTCGTCGCCGCGCTGCTCGAGCGCGGCCTGCAGGTCGTCCTCACCGGCGCGCCGTCGGCGGGCGACCAGGCGCTGGTCGAAGCGGTGCGCAGCGGCTTCGATGCGCGTCGCGTCGTCGACGCCGCCGGCCGGCTCGACCTCAACCAAGTCGCGACGCTGCTGCGCGGCGCCGCGCTCTACGTCGGCGGCGACACCTCGATCACGCACCTGGCGGCGGCGTGCGAGATCCCGGTCGTCGCGTTGTACGGCCCGATCAACCCGCGCTACTTCGGCCCATGGCCGCCGAGCCCGACGCTCGAGGTTCCCTACGTCGCCCACGCCCTCGTCCAGCGCGCCGGCAGCGTCAGCGTGCTGCAGGGAACGCCGGCGTGCGTGCCGTGCGACCGCGCCGGCTGCGAGGACCGCAACGACAGCGCGAGCGTCTGCCTGCAGACGATGGCGCCGGCGCGCGTCGTCGCCGAGGTCGACCGCATCCTGGATGGGGGTCGCGCCGCCTGAAGGACAATGACGCGAATGACTGAAGAAGAACCCATCGCGAGCGGCTCGATGAGGGTCGGCGCGCCGACGCCGCCGTCGCGAGGAGATCGATGACCGGCATGCCGTCCGACCGCTCGTTCTGGCGCGGCAAGCGCGTCGTCCTCACCGGCCACACCGGCTTCAAGGGCGCGTGGCTCGCGCTCTGGCTGCGCCGCCTCGGCGCCGAGGTCACCGGGATCGCGCTGGCGGCCGAGCAGCCGTCGCTGTACCGGCTGGTCGACCTCGAGACGACCATCGCGAGCAGGACGATCGACCTGCGCGACGCCGCGGCGATCGCCACCGCCGTGCGCGCGGCGCGTCCCGAGATCGTCTTCCACCTCGCCGCGCAGGCGCTGGTGCGCGCCAGCTATCGCGAGCCGCTCGCGACCTTCGCGACCAACACGATGGGCACCGCGCACCTGCTCGACGCGCTGCGCGATGCGCCCGACGTCCGCGTCGCCGTGATCGTCACCACCGACAAGGTCTACCTCAACCGCGAGTGGGCGTATCCGTACCGCGAGGGCGACGCCCTCGGCGGGCACGATCCGTACAGCGCGAGCAAGGCCGCCGCCGAGCTGGTCGCCGCGAGCTACCGGAGCGCGTTCCTGCAGGCCCAGGGCGTCGCCGTGGCGACGGCACGCGCCGGCAACGTCATCGGTGGCGGCGACTGGTGCGAGGATCGCCTGATCCCGGACGCGGTTCGCGCCTGGTCGACGGGCGCGGTCCTGCGGGTGCGGCGGCCGGGCGCGATCCGGCCCTGGCAGCACGTCCTCGATCCGCTGGCCGGCTATCTGCGCCTGGCCGAGACGCTGTGGCAATCGCCCGCGCTCGCGAACGCCTACAACTTCGGTCCGCGCACCGACGAGGCGGCGAGCGTCGGTGCCGTGATCGCGCTCGCGCGCGATGCCTACGGCGTCGGCGACTGGACGGCCGATGCCGAGGAGGGCGGGCCGCACGAAGCCGGCCGGCTCGCGCTCGAAGTGGCGCGCGCGCGCGCCGAGCTCGGTGTGGCTGCGCGCTGGAGCCTGGGCGAGGCGATCGAGCGCACGATGCGCTGGTATCGCAACCAGCGCGACGGCGCGTCGGCGCTCGCGCTCTGCGAGGCCGACATCGCCGACCACGAGGCGACGCCGGACCCGGCCGCCGTTCTCGCGACGTCGCCCGGCTCGGGACGAAGCGAATGAGGCGGCTCGTCGTCGAGGACACGCCGCTCGCCGGCCTGAAGCGCGTGCGCCGCAGCCGGCTCGGCGATTCGCGCGGCTTCCTGGCGCGGCTCTTTTGTGTCGATGAGCTCGCCGAGGCCGGCTGGACCGGGCCGATCGCCCAGGTCAACCACACGCGAACGCGCGCGCGCGGCAGCGTTCGCGGCCTGCACTTCCAGAGCCCGCCGCACGCCGAGAAAAAGCTCGTCCACTGCCTGCGCGGCGAGGTGTGGGACGTCGCGGTCGACCTGCGCCGCGGCTCGCCGACCTTCCTGCGCTGGCACGCCGAGCCGCTGAGCGACGAGAACGGCGTCGCGCTCCTCATCCCCGAAGGATTCGCGCACGGCTTGCAGACGCTCGCCGACGACGTCGACATGCTCTACTGCCACTCGG
>Ga0068869_100002266_pt1 | contig 11582 bp, 10 predicted proteins | sample KBSMisM52_FD_64676 | JGI IMG/M metagenome (GOLD analysis project Ga0068869, IMG submission 64676) | Miscanthus rhizosphere microbial communities from Kellogg Biological Station, Michigan, USA - KBS Miscanthus M5-2 | ecosystem: Host-associated > Plants > Roots > Rhizosphere > Soil ... | reverse complement strand
CTTCCGCAGTTTGATTTCCGTCGCTGGTTCTTCTTTCAAACGCGTTCTGGGGTTCATCTGATTCATATTCTCTTCTGTCAGTGGCTAGTGGTAGATCTACCGTGAAGGTCGAGCCTCGACCTGCTCCACCACTCTCCGCGCTGACACTGCCGCCGTGTAATTCCACCAGATGTCGCACCACGGCCAAACCCAAACCCAGTCCGCCCGCCTTGCGTGAAATCGAACCTTCTTCCTGACGAAAACGATGAAACACGTAAGGAAGGAATTCCGGCGTAATCCCGTCGCCGGTGTCGCTGACGGTCAGACGCACGTAAGCGGAAAGCGACCCCGATGGAGAAACGGTTTCTCCCGAACGCTGCGCGACAAAGCATTCGAGGCGCAGGCTGACGCGACCGCCGCGCGGGGTAAACTTGATTCCATTCATCAGCAGATTCCAAATTACCTGGCGCAGCCGGTTGGGATCCCCGTGGACCAGGCAGTGCTTGGAATCCAACTCAACCGCAATTTTGATTCCTTTGGCGTCAGCCGCCGGGCGCAGGGCGTCGATAGCAATCCTAACTATCGGCTCCAGGTTGAGCGGCCGCACATCAAGTTGAAGATTGCCGGTGATGATGCGCGAGACATCAAGCAAATCATCGATGAGCCTGGCTTGCGAGCGAGCGTTACGTTCGATGATTTCGAGGGCGCGTTCAAGATTCTCGACTCGATCCACTTCGCCGTTCCGGATCAGCGTGGCCCAACCAAGGATTGAAGTTAACGGCGTGCGCAGTTCATGCGACAGTGTGGCCAGGAATTCATCTTTTAGCCGGTCGGCTTCTTCGGCACGCTGGCGCAGATCGCGTTCGCGCATCAGCAAGGCGGCGCGCTCTTCTTCGGCACGTTTGCGGTCGGTGACGTCAAGGACCAGCGAGAGTACGGACACGAGCTTGCCGTTCTCGTCGTGCAGCACCGAGTTGTACCACTCGCAATAAAGCACCGAGCCGTCTTTTGTATAGTTGCGATTACGCTGGACGCCGTGCAATTCAGCACCTACCCGTTGCCGGTTGGTTACCTGCGCTACCGCGTCAACGTCTTCATCGAAAACGAAGTGCCACTCGCTGACATACTTGCCAAGTACTTCATCTGCTGTCCAACCGTAAAGCCGTTCGGCCGACGCCGACCAACGCGAGACGCGGAAGTCGCTGTCCCACTCGATGACCGCCAGTGGTGAATTCTCAACATGAAAGGTCAAACGCTGATGCGCTTCCTGTGCCTCCTCCTCGGCCCGTTTGCGTTCCGTGATGTCATGGACAACGGCGATACCGCCCACGATCAGGTTCCCTTGATCCGATAGCGGCGAATAATAAGCTTTGAAAAATCCGGTGCGGCCGGTTTCGGGTACGGCATAAGGCCTGTTTTCAGAGGTGGTGCTTTCTCCCGCTAACGCCGCACGCAAACATTTGTCTTCGCCGGTTTCTTTGATGAAGGGAAACAGATCGAAGGCGCACTTGCCGAGCACGTCTTCCCGCTTAAGCCTGGTGATGCGTTCCATGCCTTTATTCCAGGCGATGTAACGATAGTCAGGATCGAATGCGAGTATTCCCTCGACGCAGGCGTCAAGGAGTTGGCCAAGAAACAAATCGCCTTTTAAGGGTGTATGGCTCAAAGATTTATGGTTGCAAGTGTTACCGTTGACGGTTGGGTCTGCCCGATAGAATAGCAAACAGTGAACGTCAAACGCAGAATATTCAGACGAAGGAAATTAGCCGGCACACCTCGGAGCCGCGAAAGGAATCATAGTTGAGCGTCAACCGGTAAGAAAGCCGTGAGCTGAGGTACTCTTCGATGCGAACCCGACTCCTTATTCCCATCGCACTCTTTTCGTTCGTGGCCTGTCAATTGAACGGTGCCGGCAAATTGCCTCTGGGGTCTAACGCCTCGAGCATAGCTCAACCCAGCAGCCAGCTGAACGCAAACGCTCACTCGCTTTCATCACCGGTTGCGGGAATAACACCCGCCACCTTAACTTCCAGGGCCTTCACCGACGCCGATTTCACGCGGCATATCCAGCAGCTCAAAGCCGAGATCAAAGAGAAAGTAACAAACCCGGACCCTCGCGGGCCGGCGGCGCAGTTTTCCTTTGTGATTCAGCCGCCCTTCGTGGTTATCGGTGATGAAACCAAAGCCGCCGTTCAGGAACATGCGGAGGGAACGGTGAAATGGGCGGTTAGTCGACTCAAGCAGGATTTCTTCCCCAACGACCCGAAAGAGATTCTCGACATCTGGTTGTTTAAGGATGCGGCGTCCTATGAAAAACACGCGCGCCTGTTATTTGGTGAGACACCGACAACGCCCTACGGGTATTACTCCAGGGCCCACAAATCATTGATCATGAACATCGATACCGGTGGCGGAACGCTGGTGCATGAAATTGTCCACCCGTTTATGGAGGCTAACTTTCCGGCCTGCCCGCCATGGCTCAACGAAGGCATGGGTTCGCTCTATGAACAATGTGGCGATGCGGATGGGCACATTCATGGGTTCACTAACTGGCGTCTGCCAGGACTGCAAAGAGCTATAAGATCGAAAGGAGTGCCGTCATTCAAGGATCTGACGGCGATGGATGAGAACGCCTTCTATAATGAGGACAAAGGCGTGAACTACGCACAGGCTCGTTATCTTTGTTACTACCTGCAGGAGCAGGGCCTACTGGTAAAGTTTTACCGGGAATTTCATGCCCGTCAGAAGGAAGACCCGGGCGGTTACCTGACGCTTCAAAAAATTCTTGCGGAATCCGATATGGATGTCTTCAAGACGAAGTGGGAAAAATATGTGCTGGGTCTGCGACAGGGTTACGAAGTTCGGGTGGAATAAATCGCAGCGCGAATTAAGGGAGTGGCGTTGCAAGCACGCCGGAAACTAACTCGCTAAGGCCGGCGTCCGAGTCGTTATGAAAACTTTTGTAGAGGGCGGTCAACTGCGCTAAAACCTTCGATCTGAATTCCGGCGTGAACTGAGTCGCGCCAGCTACCGCAGGACGCGTAGGGTCGCTCAAAGCGACGGAGCGGGCAAAGGCGTCGACCGCTCGCGTGCCAAGAAGATTGATTTGCTGAAAGGCGGCCTGTTGTTCAGCCGAGGACTGTTTGGCCCCGTATTTTTCGTTGTATTCATTAGAGAGTTGCGCGTAGGGCCCTTTGAGAATTGCGACGCCCAGACGATAGTAAGTTAAGGGCTCGTTTTCGTAGAGACTTTTCGTTCGGACGGCCTTGGAAAACGCAGCCGCTGCTTCCGCTGGCGACTTGTCCTTCAAAAGCGAACCCAGAGTATTGTTCAGGAAACCAGTGCCCGTTTCCATGTCTCTAAATGGTTCGGGATTTGAAACCTTGCCCGCCTCAATAAGTTGAAGAGCTTTTCGCGAATAATCGATCGTCTCATCGTTTAGACTCACATTTCCGGCCAGCGCATTTTGATAACCGGATTCGGACAACAAAGCCAGTACAAAAAAATTGTCAGGCTGCGTCGCCAGCAGGGGCCGGCCAAGTTCAAAAGTCTTCGCATACTTTTTAGCGTCAAATGCGGCGTAGAGCTCAAACTGATTCAACTTGGCGTCGTGTTCAGCTAAGAATTGCCTTACTTCTTTCGCGTAGTAGTCGTTATCACCTCCATAGATGCGGAGGAAATCTTTCGCAGCCGGGTAGGCACGCTTCTGCAGTTCCGGATTAGGGCTCTTTCTCCACTCTAAAAATTGGGCGTAACGGTTTTCTTTGTCGTTATCGAAGCGCGTTGAGGCCATTACCGGATTCCTTGGATCCGGCGTTTGCGCAGAAATGCTTGAGGCAAAACCTAACAACACGAGCGTTGTTGTGGCGGTGCCTAGAAGTAGTAGTTGCAGTTTGCGCATGGACAAATAATAGGACAAAGCAGCCCTATTTGTGCAGCCGATTTAACTGATTGCTTGCAAAAAATCTGGTATGTAACTGCCGGAATCATAAACAAATGCAAGGCGCCTTGTACAGATTCCGCTGGCATCAATTCAGCTTTTCCTGGGCGACAAATAGCCACCACTTAGGCACAGATAACACGGATGATGCACGAAGATTTTCAAACCCGGTCCTGCCCCAGTCTTTGACGATTGCCGGGCCAAAGCTTAGGATTCTTTTGCAACTAGACCAACTTTCCCGGAGAAAAATAGATGTCGCAAGCAATGCCGCAGGCTTATGAAACGTTGCTGGTCGAGCGACGCGATCGCGTCGCCATCATCACAATAAATCGTCCTGATAAGAGAAATGCCCTCAACATCAAGACACGTGAAGAAGGTGCGGCGTTGCTTGAAGAACTGCGCAACGATTCTTCTGTCGGCGTGGTTGTTATTACCGGCGCCGGAGACAAGGCTTTTATCGCCGGCGCCGACATCGCAGAGTTTGCCGGCCGCACGGCGATGATGCAGCGCGACGTGATGACCGCGCGATCCCTCTTTACCGCCATCGATACATTTCCCAAGCCGATCATTGCGATGATCAACGGTTATTGCCTGGGTGGCGGTTGTGAGCTCGCACTTGCTTGCGATCTGCGCATAGCCAGCGAGACCGCCTCGTTTGGCCAGCCCGAAATTAATCTTGGCATCATTCCGGGAGGCGGCGGCACGCAGCGTTTGACGCGACTTGTCGGTGAAGGCAAGGCAATGGAGTTGATTCTGACGGGCGATATCATCGACGCGAAGAGTGCTTATGCCATTGGTTTGGTGAACACGGTGGTGCCGGCGGATCAGCTGGAAGAAAGAACGATGGAGATTGCGAAGCGGATGGCGGAGAAGAGTCCGATCGCGCTGAGCCTGGCCAAGGAGTCTGTGAAGTTGGCTTCGCGGTCAAATCTCGATGAGGGCCTGCGCCGTGAAGTTGACTTGTTTGCGCTTTGCTTCTCTACGGAAGATAAGAACGAAGGCGTGAGCGCGTTTCTTGAGAAACGAAAGCCGGCGTTCAAAGGTAAATGAGTTGAGGGAGTTTTCCTTACGAGCCAAATTGACTCTAACCAGTCTCTTTACCTCCGCACGGTACTAAACTACAATCCGCGACAGGGAGCGAACAGTTAGAAACAGGGGAGCCCTTACATCATGTCCCCTATGAACAAAGCCTCGTTCAACCTCAAAGCGCTGAGTATGCTGGACTGTGGTTTGCCCTGGACCGCAGGATCCCTTGTCTTCGCGACCATCATTCTCATGTCCCTGGCTGCGCTCGTGGTCCGAAAGGCGGACAATCCGGGCGGTCCGACTGTCTCTGCTTTCACCGCTCACGCGGCGCAAACTCCTCGGACCAAAAAGCGCCCGACCGAGGTCAATCAACTACCCTCGATCACATCTTCAAAGAAACTTCCGAAATCAACTAACGAACAAGAGCCAATCTGTCCTTACATCGCGCTTAGTTGTCCGCAGTCGGTGGACGCTGGAGATGTAGCGAGTTCCACGGCGGAATGGAAGGGCGGCAGCCCGGGCGTTAAACCAAAATATGTTTGGTCTGTCTCGGCAGGCGAGATCATCAAGGGACAGGGCTCGCCTACAGTGTGGTTGAGCACCAAGGGCATTCAGGAAAAGTCAGTGACCGTTACGCTCAATCTCTTTGGCTTTAGAAGAGATTGCTCGCAGAGCTGTGCGTTTCAAGTGGTTCACTTAGTCACGCCGACACCAACGCCAAAGCCAACAGCTACACCGACGCCAAAGCCAACGGCTACGCCAACGCCAAAGCCAACAGCTACACCAACGCCAAAGCCGACGGCTACGCCAACGCCCAAGCCGACGGCTACGCCAACGCCCAAGCCGACGGCGACAGCAACGCCAAAGCCAACAGCGACGCCACAGCCAACGGCTAGCCCGCTCGCGTCTCCGTCGCCCTCATTGACATCATCTCCCTCGCCGACAGCTTCGGCCTCCGCGTCCCCCACGCCTTCAGTCAACGACATACTTGTGAACTCCCCAGAAGCCACTCCGCTTGCATCTCCTCAACCTTCTCCTACGACCACGCCGCCCGGCGATCAGGGCACCACCAGCAACTGGCCCAGGATCCTCGCCTCCGTGCTTGGGATTTTGGCAATTGCGGTCATAACACTGTGGTTGGCAGCACGACTAGCTACACGAGGCTTGTTCGGAAACCCGTTTAAGCGCGGCGCGACCGACCTGGAAGTTGAGCCAATTGAAGAGGGCCACACGCAGAAAATGGAGAGGGCAGCGGCAGAGAAGGATCTGTCTGCGCTCATTTTAGGGGCGAAGGGGCAGACGGACGAAGACGTCCGCTGCACGCTATTCTCGCCGCATGAAGCCGCGCCGGGAGACGCCTTCCTGGTTCAAGCATTCGCACACCTCCCAGAGCAAGCGCCGCTGTTGTTGGAGATTGCGAAACAGGCGGAAAGGGACACAGCTGAGCGAGGTTCGAAGAAACTCGGAGAGATCGCGCGTGGAGAAAAACTAGGTTTCTATCTTGAGATGCCCGGCCTTGATATCGACGAACCGTCGCAATCGTTAGACTGGCTTGGTGAGATTACGTCAGTAGAGTTTGGGGTCACCGTTCCCGAAACTTTTAAGTCTCGTAGTATTAACTGCAAGCTTTCTGTCAGCCGGCATGGTGTTCCAATCGGCCATATCAAATTCAACTTCAGAATCTCTGCTATACCTCAGGCCGCCGTGACTGAGGCAGGCCTCAACACTCATCAGAACTTCGTCGTATACAAGTTGGCATTTATCTCTTATGCATCCGCGGATCGCAGTGAGGTTATGAAGCGCGTGCAGATGCTGGACCTGGCAAAAATCAAATATTTCCAGGATCTACTCAGTCTCGAAGCAGGAGAGCAATGGGAACCGGCGATCTATCGTTATATTGATGAATGCGACGTCTTCTTTCTCTTCTGGTCAACTGCAGCGAAAGAATCTAAGTGGGTCGAGAAAGAGGTTCAGCGCGCACTCAAGCGGAAAGGCGATAAGTTTGATGCGCCACCGGAGATCATGGGGGTACCAATCGAAGGACCACCGCCAGTACCGCCACCGCCATATCTTGACTCTACTCATTTCGACAGCAAGTTCCTCTACTTCATTAATCCACGGGACTAGGTTTGCACAAAAACTCTCGCAGCTTTTGTTTACTCATCTTTATCGCTGTGCGACGAAGACTATTTTTTCACAGGCTGTAGCTCGAGATGATCGTTGGGATTCTTCAAGTCTAAAAAACTTTTCAGGCGAGTAATCTCCGCGTCGAGTTCCAAACTGAAGAGTTTCTCTCGCGGACGTTTTTCAACAAACCCCAGTTCGACATTCAAATCCCCTTTAACCATTCCCACGTTCGCCCAGCCCACCACGGCTTCGCCCCAAAGAAGTGGCATCGCGTAGTAACCCCGCAGTCGTTTGGCTTTAGGCGTGTACGCTTCAAATCGATAAGGCCATCCCCAAAAATGCTCAAAACGCCGTCGATCCCAAACCAGAGGATCAAACGGCGCCAGGAACCTAACATCGCGTTGGGCGTTGTTTTGAGGTTTTTCTGGCGCCGGCAAGACGTAGCTAACTCCGTCGATAATTTGTTGCTGTAGCTCGCCCGCCTTAACCAGGCTGGTAAGCACCGCAGGAAAAGTTGCGAGCAGATCGCGGATCGGTCGCACAGCGTCTCGAAGAGTTCTCTCAGAGACCGGCGCCAGAATATTTACGATGGCTAGCAGTAGTCTACGCAAACGATCTCTTTCGGAAATGTGTTTGCCCGGAGGCAATGCGGCGGCGTAAATCCGAACACCTTTTTCACGTGCGGCAATTCTCAGGAGGCCGCGTTCGTGCAGGTCTTCAAGGGCAAGCTTTGTGACTCGGGAGTATCCGCCCCAGTTATTTGTTCTCCGCTCGCTTCCAAAAAGCTCTGCCAATTGTTTCGGATGCATGGCTCCATGGCGACGGACTTCTTTGAGGACCTTTTTCTCAAAGTCCGGCAGGTCTGTAAGTCTTCGGCGATGGACTAACTGCCAGAGATTCCTGGTCAAAAATCCATACGCGTAGAGAAAATCCTCCTCAAGTTCAAGCGAACCGTAATGCCGCTCGAGATCGCCTGCCCGGTAACCCTTAACTCGCGGGCGAAGAATGAGGTCATGGGCCCTGGCCGGCGCTCTGATAGGATCTGCCTGCACAAAACCGAGCCGATCAAACGCGGCTCGCAGAGTGGTGGGTCGAAAGAGTGAATGCGATATCGCATAAGACCGGAGTGGACGTATGGTCGGCAAACGAGGCGCTTTCATTTTAGCTCTAGCGAGAAGTAATACGCTTCCAGAGTCAGCAGGGCAAGCTTTTCAAGGTTTGGTGAAGCTTCATCGCCTACCTTAGGCAGCTACGACAGTGAAATCTCACTGAGCAGAACTGGTTTCCATAAACGACATTATCGGGCAACAGTCTTGGAGATTACAGTCCAAGTTGGATTGTGAACGGCAACCAACCGCCCGTGGCTAGTTCAGGCGGACCCTATAATGGAGTAATTGCGCAAAACGTTCCGTACAGTGCTGCGAATTCATTCGATCCGGACGGTTCGATCAACAGCTCGCACGAACACGTTTGATGCGCGTGGGCAACAGACAGCGATGACCGCAACGGCGATTGCGGTCAACGGATCGTCTTACACGGTGAATCAGGCAATTAGTTATGATGGTGACGGTGCCATGGAGAAGGAAGTTACCACAAAATCGAACGCGCCCGGCTCTGCCAACACAACTTACTATTTGCGTTCGAGCATGTTAGGTGGCGCGATATCGAAGAGATTAATTCCAGCGGCCAGAAGAATGTGGGATACGTATATTCGCCCGAAGGTAAGTTACTCGCAACACAGCAACCCAACAATCCCAATATAGTAACCTGGAATAACTTCGCGACGTGTGGTTCGTTTCGTGAACTTGCCGGTACGCTCTATCGGGAAACGTTCTGGTTAGTTGCAGATCAACTCGGCACGCCGCGCATGATCGTCAACAAGAGCGGCAGTTTCGTGAGCGTCAAGCGCCATGACTACTTGCCGTTTGGTGAAGAGTTGTCTGCGGGCACGGGTGGAAGAACCTGGGGGCAAGGCTACACCGGCGACAGCGTGCGGCAACGCTTCACCGGCTATGAAGCCGACGGCGAAACAGGCCTCAACTTCGCGCAAGCTCGCTATCAGTCGTCCACTCAGGGACGCTTCATCAGTGTCGATCCACTTGGCGCAAGCGCAAGCACTGACAATCCGCAGACTTTCAATCGCTATAGCTATGTATTAAACAAGCCCATAAGTCTAATTGATCAATCCGGTCTCATGTATGGCGAACCGGACACCTACCTGGTAGATGGAAGTTCGTCGATGGGCTCCGGAATAGCTCTGAATCTCCTGCGCAGTGGAGCAGGCGTTCTCGGACCAATCTCAACAACTCGGCGGAGTCAAGGTGATTATATCGGAGGGTTCGAGACGTACCGCGCCGTGGGTAACTATGCGGGCTGGTTCAATAGGCACGGAATATCAGTGGACATTACAACGATGCTGACTCTCGATGGGTACGGCTCCTGGAATGGCAATGGCTGGCATTATGGAATCTTTGGACACAGCTTTCCGACTGAAGGGGAATCTGTGAGTAATGCTGCGAGGGACGTATTTTGCTTTCCGTGTACATACGCGAATAATGCCAAGAGGGGCCATAATTCATTGAATTTAAGTATCTATAATTATACTGTCGGTACCATGCACGATGATGAATCTGACGGTGATTTCGTACTAGTCGGTTTCAACGGTGGGATACCGGCCATAGGCAGTTTGTCATTCACACAAGCCGAAGGCCCGGTACGACCTGGTCTGTGGGTGGCGGGACAGGTGGCTGCTGGCGGACCTGGATACACTGCCAGTGCCAACGTCCTTCATGCGCGCTCGACATTCTCCCGTGAATGGAATGTCAGCACTCCAACCGTCAATGGCTCAGTCTTTCTTGTCATACCCCAAAATCGGAACCTTGGGGCTTCATATCCAAATAATTGGTCAGGTGTTATGGACAGGAAATGGAACCCCGGGCCCGGGCCCGGACACTAATTAAATAAAAGCCGTTACAATAAAGAAATCAAGCCTTGATCCCATTAGCCAAGCAGAGAGGAGTGTTGTATTGGCTCATAATACTGAGCCTGTCGTGGCCCAGCCTTGCTTGTTCGCCCTCGAGGGCAAGAAAGATCGCTCTGGAGTCAGTCGACGAGTTCCGTACGTCTAGGCGTAGCGGCAACTATCAACAAATCTATTTCCGATCAGATCCGGCTTTCAGAGAATCGGTGTCCGAAAGGGATCTTATTGTGTTGGGGAACGCGATGCAGGACAACCTCGGCGAGATTCAGAGATCCGAACTAACTGAAGACCATGTAACCTACACGATGAGTGGTATTCTGGTTGTACTCATCTACGAATTGAATGCTCCAAAGGGAAAGCGTCTGAGCAGTTCGCTTGGATCATAAAAGGAAATCAATCACATCTCTACAGTTATTCTATAAATCCTGAGACGTTAGATAACCGAAGGTGGCCCATCAATTCGCGCGAGCCTTCAATTCGGTGATGATCCTTGTCGTTGAAAAGAAGGCTGGTGCGAATTGTATCTGTTTACCGAACTGTGAGGGGGACTTCAAGGTAACAACAATCCTACGTGGCGAGTTAGTCAACCAGCTGCCTTCGCGCACGTCGTGAATGTTCGCAATAGGGACTAGAATCTCTTTCGTATAGTTTGAGACGTGTAGAAAGTCACCATCTAAATATATTCGCTTCAACGGCCCAAATTTCCACACGAATAGCGCCCCGCCTAGGATGTAAAGGATGCAGATAGACACAAAATTGTTAGGTAGCGTCGGATCCGACCACGACCAGAGGTAGTCGGCCACGGAATATATGGCACAGGCAAACCAGAGGCCCGGCAATCCAAACTTATAAAATGGGGTCAGCCCTGACGAGAGTCGACGTCTCATAAAAAACACCTATAATACTTGGCATGATTATAGAACGTTTGACCTTTTCCAGCTTAACCGTATCTGATCTTGACGATTAGTAAAAAGAGATTTCTCTCACTCTTGCAGGGAGGGTCACCGTGAAAAGACTCCTTTATTCGCCTGTTGCTTGTTTTCTCCGCCGTTTGTTTCTCCCAATCATTGACGTGGTAAAGGTTCGGTAAGACGTTTTATATCGAATCACTATTCTACGAGCGACATAGGCAGTTTGTCGTTTAGTAACACTCATCGGGCCGGCTAAGTAATAACAGCCGCGTGAATCTCACAAAGGAGCCACGATGTTTGACTTCAGTTCCTTGGACCCTGCTCTCACCATTTTGGCGGGAGTCTTACTCAGCTTGGTCTTACTGGTTCTTTACGTCATTCATACAAGAAAAATCGCGGCTCTGACCGCTCAAATAGATCAGCGGGCACGGGAACAGTATGAGCAATGGCAGCAACGTGACTATAAATCGCTAGTGGCTCAGCAAAGTTCCGTCGCACACCGGGAATCACAAGCCGAACTGAACCTGTTCAGATGTCAGAGCAACATCCTGAGCTTGCAGGCTTCTCCTCAAAACATGGCGTATCACTATTTTGAGGTCCGCAGAGAACGCAGGGAATA
>Ga0068869_100002261_pt1 | contig 11587 bp, 7 predicted proteins | sample KBSMisM52_FD_64676 | JGI IMG/M metagenome (GOLD analysis project Ga0068869, IMG submission 64676) | Miscanthus rhizosphere microbial communities from Kellogg Biological Station, Michigan, USA - KBS Miscanthus M5-2 | ecosystem: Host-associated > Plants > Roots > Rhizosphere > Soil ... | reverse complement strand
CGCTTGTTCGGCCCGGTAATGGTGTTGTGGTTTGTCGCGCTGGCCGGGTTCGGTCTGGCATCCCTGCTTCAGACCCCCGGCATCCTGGCCGCGTTCAATCCCTGGTACGCCGCGCTGATGTTCCTGCATGCACCCTGGGTGGCCTTTGTCTCGCTGGGCGCCGTCGTGCTGGCGGTGACGGGCTGCGAGGCGCTGTATGCCGATATGGGCCATTTCGGCCGCAAGCCGATCCAATATGCCTGGCTGTTGGTGGCGCTGCCCGCCTTAATGCTGAACTATTTCGGCCAGGGCGCGGCGCTGCTGCGCCATCCCGAACAGGCGGATATCGCTTTCTTCTCCGTCATTCCCCATTGGGCGCACATGCCGATGGTGATCCTGGCGACCTTGGCCGCCATCATCGCCAGCCAGGCGGTGATCACCGGCGTCTTTTCCATGACCCAGCAGGCGGTGCAGCTGGGCCAGTTGCCGCGCATGGAAATCCGCCACACCAGCGCCACCGATTACGGCCAGATCTTTGTGCCCCGCATGAATAGCGTGCTGGCGGTGGGCGTGGTCCTGATCGTGCTGATCTTCAAGAATTCCGGCGCGCTGACCGCGGCCTATGGCATCGCGGTGACCGGCGTCATGGTGATCGATACCTTCAACGCCTCCATCGTCGCCGGCAAGCAATGGCGCTGGCCGACCTATCTGGTGATCGGCCTGTTCGGCGCCATGGGCATCAGCGATTTGATCTTCTTCATCGCCAACAGCCTGAAGATTCCGGAAGGCGGCTGGCTGCCTTTGTTCATCGCGGCTTGCGTCTTTGTCGGCATGGACACGTGGCGGCGAGGCCGCCGGGTTCACCTGGAAAAAGTGCGTTCCGAATCCTTGCCCCTGGAGCTGTTTTTGGAACGCGCCGACAAGAGCACCACCCGCGTTTCCGGCCTGGGCGTATTTCTGTCCTCGCGCACTGACATCGTGCCGGGCGCGTTGCTGCACAATCTCAAGCACAACAAAGTGCTTCATGAACGCGTTTTAATCGTCAATGTGACGGTCGAGGACACGCCCTTGGTGGCGCCCGAGCACCGGCTGGAGGTGGAAAAGCTGGGCAAGGGCTTTTACACCGTGCGGATTCATCACGGCTTTTTCGAAACCCCGGACGTGCCGCAGGCCTTGCGCGAAGCGCGGCGCTTTGGCCTGGCCATGGACGTGGACACCGCCACCTTCTTTATCGGGCGGGAGACCTTGGTGCCTGCCGAAAAGTCCGAGTTGGGGTCATGGAGAAACCGGCTCTATCGCGCGCTTGCCAGTGCGGCATTATCACCCGCCCGCTTCTATCACCTGCCCACCAACCGGGTGGTAGAATTGGGTACTCAGATCGCGATCTGAGGCCGGCGCGGCTGGCGCACCGGCAACCGAGAGACCTGACGGCGCCTAAAGCGCAATCGGATGACGTGCGCGAGCCACTTCATCCAAAATTGCGCGGCAGTTGAACAGTCACCGCCCGGCCTGCTTATTAGAGCGAGGCTTTTTCTCCCATCATGAAACAGGATATCCAAGCGCCTTCGCGGCGCAGTGTTAAACGCGACCTCGGGCTTAGCCTGGGCGCCCTCGGTGTGGTGTTCGGCGACATCGGCACCAGCCCACTCTATGCCATGGGACAAAGCGCTTTGGCTGCGGGCGGCGACCGGCCGGCGCCCTTCGCGGTTTACGGTTCGCTGTCCCTGATCTTCTGGGCGTTGATGATCGTGGTCACCGTCAAATATGTCGCCCTCATCATGCGCGCCGGCAATAACGGCGAAGGCGGTGTAATGGCGCTGGCGGCTTTGGCGCATCGCGCGCCGGTGTCGCGCACTGCCAAAACCGCCATCGGCATTGCGGCACTGCTCGGGTTGGCGCTGTTCTATGGCGACGGCATGTTGACGCCTTGCATCACGGTCCTGTCCGCACTCGAGGGCATCGGAGTAGAGAATAAGAATTTCGCGAATTTTGTCGTGCCGCTTACTTTGGCTCTCTTAATCGGCCTTTTTCTCCTGCAGCGGCACGGTACTGAAAAAATCGGGAAGTTGTTCGGTCCCGTGATGGTGGTGTGGTTCCTGGCGATTTCCATATTGGGTGTTGCGGAAATTCTAAAAGCGCCGGGCATTTTGCGCGCGGTCAATCCGGCTTACGGTATCGCACTGTTCACGCGCGAACCTTGGACCGCCTTTGTGGCCTTGGGCGCGGTGGTCTTGGCGGTAACGGGCTGCGAAGCCCTGTATGCCGATATGGGCCATTTCGGCGCCCGCGCCATCCGCTGGGCCTGGCTTTATTTTGCTTTGCCCGCCTTGTTGCTGAATTATTTCGGCCAGGGCGCATTGCTGCTGTCGCACCCGGAAACCGCCGGCTTCCTTTTTTATGCCATGGTGCCCAGCTGGGCGCATTACCCCATGGTGATTTTGGCCACAATCGCCAGCGCCATCGCCAGCCAGGCGGTGATCTCCGGGGTCTTTTCCATCACCCAACAAGCCGTGCAGTTGGGTCAGCTGCCGCGGATGGAAATCCGCCATACGAGTGAAAGGGAAAGAGGACAGATATACGTGCCGCGATCCAATGCCATGCTGGCGGTGGGCGTGGTGCTGATCGTGCTGATCTTCAAGTCTTCCGCCGCCCTCGGCACGGCTTATGGCATCGCCGTGACCGGCGTGATGGTGATCTCCACCGCCTTGGTCGCCGTGGTGGCGATCCATCGCTGGAACTGGAGTAGACCGCTGGTTTACGCAATCTTCGGTGTGTTGGGGCTGATAGACGTCGCATTCCTCGCCTCCAATAGCCTGAAAATCGCCGAAGGCGGCTGGCTGCCGCTGGCGGTGGCGGGCGCCACCTTCGTGGTGATGGACACCTGGCGGATCGGCCGCCGGATTCATTTGGACGCGATGCGCGACAATGCGCTGGCGCTGGACTTGTTCCTGGAGCGCGCCGACAAGTTCAGCCAGCGCATCGCCGGCACCGCGGTGTTCCTCAGCCCCCGGCTGGATTCGGTCCCCAATGCCCTGCTGCATAGCCTCAAGCACTACAAAGTGCTGCACGAGCGCGTGGTGTTGTGCAATCTGACCGTCGCCGACACGCCTTATGTCTCCAAAGGAAAGCGAGTCACGGTGGAAAAGCTGGGCAAAGGCTTCTTTGCCGTACGCATTTCCTACGGCTTTTTCGAGAGCGCCGATATCCCCGGAGCCTTGGCGCTGGCCCGCGCCCAAGGCCTGGCGTTGGAGCCGGAGTCCACCACCTATTTCCTGGGGCGCGAAACACTGGTAGCGGGAGAAAAGCCCAGCATGAAGAGATGGCGGGTGGGGTTGTATATGTGGCTGGCGTCGAACGCGCTCAGTCCAACGCGATTCTACCAGCTACCGCCCGGCCGTGTTGTGGAGTTGGGAACGCAGGTTTCGATTTAGCACTCGGTGTCATTCCCGGCCGAGCGAAGCGGCAGCTTCGCGAGGGGAAGGGAACCCAGGTGGAAAGACCTGGCTCGATCAATCCACCTGGGTCCCCTTCCCTCGCACTCGCAATCGCTCGTGCTCGCCGGGGATGACAAGTTGGGTTAGTCCAATGCGTAGACCAACGCCTTCAAATATGCCGACTCCGGCAACATCGGATGCACCGGATGGTCCGGGCCGGCGCCCGCCTGGCGGATGATCGCGCCGGCGCGGCCCGCACGAGCCAGCCCTTGCGCGCACTCCTGGGCAAAGCGCTCGGGCGCGATGTTGTGGGAGCAAGACGCCGCCATCAAATAGCCGCCCGGCGCGGTGACGTCGGCGGCCAGACGCGCCAGCTTGCGATAGGCCTTTGCCCCGGGCTCCAAATCTTTCTTGGATTTCACAAAGGGCGGCGGATCCGCCAGCACCAGGTCGAAGCGCTCGCCCGCCGCCTTCAGCCGTTCCAACTCCTCGAACACATCGGCCTTCACCGCCTTGACGGTCACGGCATTGGCGCGCGCGCTTTCTTCCGCCAAAGCCAGTGCGGGCGCCGACGAATCCAAGCACACGACTTCTTTGGCGCCCGCCTTGGCGGCCAGGATGCCGAAGCCGCCGGTGTAGGAATAGGCGTCCAGCACCGTCTTACCCTTGGCGAGGGCGGCCATGAAGACACGATTGTCGCGCTGATCGTAATACCAGCCGGTCTTCTGGCCTTCGGTGAGGTCGGCGAGATAGCGCGCGCCATTTTCCTCGACCGCGATGCGGCGCCCCTCGCCTTTCAAATTGCGCACATAAGGTTCTAAGCCTTCCAACGCGCGGGACGGCGCGTCATTGCGCAGGACAATGGTTTTGGGCGCGACGACCTCGTCCAGCGCTTCGGCAATCGCTCCGAGCTGCCGTTCCATGCCCGCCGTTCCGGTCTGCAAGGTCATTGTATCGCCGAAGCGGTCGATCACCAGGCCCGGCAGGCCATCGCCTTCGGCATGACAGAGGCGATAGAAGGGCCTGTCGTACAAAGCCTGGCGCAAAGCCAAAGCCCGTTTAAAGCGCTGGGCGAAATAGCCCGCATCAATGACGGCGTCGCATTCGGGAGCCAAAAGCCGGACCGCAATCAAGCTTTTGGGATTGAAGTAGCCCGTACCGAAGGCCCGCCCATCCTCGCCGCGCACATTGACCACCGTGCCGGGCGCAAGCGCCTTGGCCGCCTGGTCCATGCGGATCTCATTGGAGAAAATCCAGGGCGAACCCTCGCGGGCGCGCGCCCGCTGCCCTTTCGGGACAATGATGGTCTTACGGGACATGCTGGTGTTTAGCGCCCTCTTGCATGCGCGTCCATGGCGTCCTTAGATGCGCCTAAGACCATCCTAGGAGAGCAACATGGCCGTCGACGGCAAGTGGGAAATCGTCATCAATTCGCCCATGGGCGCGCAGAAAGCCGTGCTGGATTTTGCCACCAACGGCAACAGCCTGACGGGAACGCAGACGGCGCCACAGGGTTCGGGGCCGCTGGAAAACGGCAAAGTCGATGGCGATAACCTAAGTTGGTCGGCCAAGATCACCAACCCTCTGCCTCTGACTTTGGATTTTGCCGGAACGGTGGACGGCGACAAACTGTCCGGCAGCGTCAAGGCAGGGTCCTTCGGCTCCTTCCCCTTCTCGGGCAGCCGCAGCGCCTGATATGCCGCACCGTCCCGACTAGGGGCCTATGCTAAAAAAGGCAGCCGCAAATCGCGGCTGCCTTTTGCTTTTGGGAGCTGGACTTGAAGATCCACCGCGAGGGCTATCCGTTCATAGCGCTGTTTGCCGCGGTCAATCTTCTCGCCTTCCTGCTTTCGCCTTGGCTGGGATGGCTGTTGTTGCCCGTCACCATCTGGTGCATCGCTTTTTTTCGCGATCCCGAACGCAAGACTCCGCAAGAGCCGGGCCTGATCATTTGTCCCGCTGACGGCAAATTGTTGCCGGTGGTGGAGGCGGTGCCGCCGGTCGAACTGGGCTTGGGAGACATGCCGCGGCCGCGCCTATCGGTCTTCATGAACGTGTTCAACGTGCATGTGAACCGCAACCCCGTCGCCGGCCATGTGGTCGGCCTCGCTTACCGGCCCGGCAAGTTCTTCAATGCCAGTTTCGACAAGGCCAGCATCCATAATGAGCGCATGTCCATCCGGCTGAGGCCCGAAGGCGAAAGCGGCGAGGCAAAAGACCTGGCGGTGGTGCAGATCGCGGGCCTGGTGGCGCGGCGGATCGTTTGCGATTTGGCGCAAGGAGAGGGGGTGCGAAGGGGAACGAGATTTGGCATTATCCGCTTCGGCAGCCGGGTCGATGTCTACCTGCCGCCGCGCACCGAAATCCTGGTGTCGCCCGGAATCACCACAAAGGCCGGCGAAACCGTGCTGGCCCGTTTCACGTAAGGGGACCGATGCAGGAGCCGGAGCGAATTTCCCGCCGTAAGCGCGCCCGCCAGATCGTCGCGGCGCGGCTGGAGCGGCTGGAAGATCTCAGCATCGGCAAGCTGGTGCCTTCCACACTGACCCTGCTGGCCCTTTGCTGCGGCGTCACCGCCGTCCGGTTCGGCATGGCGGACGATTGGACCACCGCGGTTACCTTCGTCATCTTCGCCATGATCCTGGACATGCTGGACGGACGGGCGGCGCGGATGCTTGGTGCCGACAGCCGCTTCGGCGCCCAGCTCGACAGCCTGGCCGACCTGGTCAGTTTCGGCGTCGCGCCCAGCATCATCATGTACATGTGGAGTTTGAAGACCATGGGCAATGCCGGCTGGGTCGCCGCCCTGATCTTCTGCGCCTGCGGCGCCATCCGGCTCGCCCGCTTCAATGTCGAAAGCGTGCGCGATGAAGGCGCCACCAAGGGCAATCCTTATTTCACCGGCCTGCCGACACCGGCAGCCGCCTGCATGATGCTTTTGCCTCTGTTGATCTCATTCCAGTGGAACGACCCCTTGGTGCGCCAGCCCTGGGTATCGGGAATTGTGATCGCCGTCACTTCCGTGCTCATGGTCAGCAGGCTGCCCACTCCCTCGATCAAATATATGAAATTGCAGCGCCAGCACCGGGTCCTGGCGGGGGTGTGTTTCCTGGCATTGGCCGCGCTCCTGATTGCCTGGCCCTGGGCCACCATGACCATCGGCCTGTTGATCTATGTGGCCTCCATCCCCTTCGCCATTTTCGCGCATCATCCCCGCTATGCGGAGCGAACCAGCGCCTGAACCTGATGTGAAATGTCTGTTTCATTTTGAAACAGGGAGGCTGCGAACCCTAGGCGCAAGCCGCCCTTAAGTTTTGCCGTGCAAGGTGGGTTCCGGTCGACCCCATGAACTCGCACAGCCCCAGTTGGATTACCGATCTGCACGCGGATGAGGAGTGCGAAAAGCGCACCGAGCTCGCATTGCTGCGTGGCGTGGTGGAATCCATCACGTCCAACCGCCTGGTGGTGCCGATTTTCGGCCTTGCCGTGTGCGCCATGTTTTCCCAAGGGGTGCCATTCAAATTTCTGGCCGGGTGGTACATCCAGGTTTTGATCGGCATCCTGCCGCAGATCATTGTGCTCAGCCTAATTCCGGCAGGAAGCCTGAGCGGCGAAGCCTTGCGCAGATGGTCGATTCGCGTCGCCCTCGCCAATCTATTTGTGATCGCAAGCTGGTCGACACTGGGCGTGTGGCTCTGGCTCACGGGCGACACCAATTCCAACCACATCATGATCGAATTGCTGCTGGCCGCCACCTTTGCGGCCCATGCGGCGATCACAGGCGGCTGTGAGGCAATCGCGCGTCCGGCTTTGGGACTTTACCTGCTGGTGTTGGTCGCCGTGCCGCTGCAAGGCGTTTTCGTGCCGGAGACCTTCACGCGCAGCGCCTTGATGGTGGCGGTAGCCCCACTCTATGTCGGCTTCGTCGCGCTCATCAGCAAGCGCAACCGCAAGCGCGCCCGCGCCGCCATCATGCTGGCGCAGGAACGCGATACGTTGATGGCCGAGCTGGTGATGGCCAAGTTGGAATCCGACCGCGGCCGCGAACAGGCCGAGGCCGCCAACCGCGCCAAGTCGCAATTCCTGGCCAATATGAGCCACGAATTGCGCACGCCCTTGAACGCGATCCTGGGCTTCTCGGAAATCATCTCCAGCAAAATCTTCGCCAAGGATGACGAGCGCACCGTCGAATATGCCAGCTTGATTCATTCCTCGGGCAAGCATCTTCTGGCGCTGATCAATGACATTCTCGACCTCGCAAAGATCGAGGCCGGCCGTTGGCAGCTGCAGGAAGCCGAATTGAACCTGCACGCCATCGCCGCCGACAGCCTGCAGCAGATTACGTGGCGGGCGCAGAACGACAATATCATCCTGGAAAATGCCGTGGATCCGGCATTGGATGGGATCTTTGCCGACGAGCGCTCGATCAAGCAGATCCTGCTCAACCTCTTGTCCAATGCCGTGAAATTCACGCCGGAAAACGGCACGGTGAAGGTGTTCGCGCGGCGCCATGCCGATGGCGGCATGATTTTGGGTGTCAGCGACACCGGCATCGGCATCGCCGCCGAGGACCAAGCCAAGGTGTTCGACAGTTTCGGCCAGGGCAAACATGACGTCGCCATCGTCGACAAAGGTACAGGGTTGGGGCTGACCATCGTCAAAGGCCTGGCGGAAGCGCATGGCGGCACGGTGCGCCTGGAAAGCCAGGTGGGCGTGGGCACGACGGTCACCTTGCGTCTGCCTGCGGCGCGGGTACTCAGCCGCGAAATGAAGAAGGCGCACGCCGCTGCGTGACAGAAGTTATGTTCCCGTCTTGCGCATGGCGGCTTCCCGCACCAGCATCAGGACATGGACAAAGCTCAGCTTGTCGATCACGCGCGGTGACAGCAGAAACGGATAGAGATCCGTCAGGCCCATGCTGCGATTGAGATTGTTGGTGGCGAATTCCACCGGAAGCCACGCCTCGATCAACTTGTCCATGTCGGCCGCGTAGGGATCGAAATCGACCGCCGCCGCCAGCCGGCCCTTGGCGCGCCGAGGCTTCACCTTCAGTCCAAAAGCGGCTGCGGTTTCCAGCGTGTCGACGATATGGAGATAGTGCGCCCAGGTTTCGGCGAAGTCCTCCCATGGATGGGAGGCGGCGTAGATGCTGATGAAATCGTTCTGCCAGTTCGCCGGCGGGCCATCCTTATAGTGTTTGTTGAGCGCTTCGCCGTAATCCTGTTCCTCGTCGCCGAACAGCGCGCGGCATCCTTCCAGCATCACTGCGTCCCGGGCGACCAGCCGGTCCCAGAAATAATGCCCGATCTCATGACGGAAGTGCCCCAGCAGGGTGCGATAAGGTTCGCCCATGGCGGTGCGAACTTTTTCCCGCGTGGCATCATCGGCTTCCTTTAATGCCAGGGTGATCAGCCCGTTATTGTGGCCCGTCATGACGCCCACTTCATGGGTCTGGGGCGGATCGGCCAAAAAGTCGAAGGCCAAGCCGCGCTCGGGATCGTCGGTGCGGTCTTCCAGCGGCAGATTGAGGCGCAGCAGCGAGTAGAACAGCCGGTGCTTGGCGGTCTCTATCTTACGCCAGAGCAGATCGTTGCCCGGCACCGCCGGGTCCGGGACTGTCCGGTTGTGGCGGCAGGCGCGGCAAAAGCCGCCCTCATCGTCGGCGTCCACCAGCCAATTGCACATGCCGGCGTCATAGTTGTTGCAGAATTTGTAGCGCTTGTGGGGCGCCGCCAAGGCCCGCCAGCCGCCGGCTTCCCCCGCCGGCTCCAAGGCGGAAATTTCATTTATATCAGTGACATAGCCAAGGGCCCGGCCACAATTGCCGCAGCGGACATTCTCGAAATAGAGAAGCTGACCGCAGCCCTGGCAACTAAACAGCTTCATGGCGGAATCATCCCCTGCCTCCTTTTCGGAAACGCAAGCATTTTAGGGACGTTCCTCGCAAAGCGGGGCTGCGGCGCGACAGCTTGTAGCCGCGCCTTCGCAGTTGCGGCATAGTTGGACTTCCGATGAGCATTCAAGCTGCCCTTCGCCACGTCACGCGCTACCGCTACGACCGGCCGATCGCGCTGGGGGCACAAACCATCCGGCTCCGTCCCGCCCCCCATGCGCGCGCCAAAGTGTCGGCCTATGCCCTGAAAATCGAACCCGAGGGGTATTTTCTCAACTGGCAGCAGGACCCCCAGTCCAACTGGCTGGCGCGGGTGGTGTTTCCCGAAAAGGTCGATCACTTCACCGTCACCGTCGAGCTGACGGCCGAGATGGCGGTGATCAATCCGTTCGATTTTTTCTTGGAGCCCAGCGCCGAAAAATATCCCTTTATCTATTCCGAGGAATTGAAGGCCGAACTCAAACCCTATCTCGAAGCCGAGCCGGGCGGGCGGGCCTTTGACCGCTATCTCGCCGCCATTCCGCGCGACACCAGGCAAACCACCTCTTTCATCTTCGACCTGAACGCGCGGCTGGCCCGCGATATTCGCTACCTGATCCGCATGGAGCCCGGAATCCAAACCCCGGAAGAGACGCTGTGCCAGGGATCAGGATCTTGCCGCGACAGCGCCTGGCTGCTGGTGCAACTGCTCAGGCATATGGGTTTGGCGGCGCGCTTTGCCAGCGGCTATCTGATTCAATTGAAGCCCGATGTGAAATCCCTGGATGGGCCTTCCGGTCCGGCGCAGGACTTCACCGATCTGCATGCCTGGTGCGAAGTTTATCTCCCGGGCGCCGGCTGGGTGGGGTTGGACGCCACCTCCGGCCTGTTCGCCGGCGAGGGCCATATTCCGCTGGCTTGCACGGCCAATCCGACCCAGGCGGCGGCGATTTCGGGTGCCGTCGAACCGGCGGAAGTCTTGTTCGACTTCGATATGGCGGTCACCCGCATCAAGGAACCGCCGCGTGTCACCAAGCCCTACAGCGAAGAACAGTGGGCCGACATCGAAAAGCTGGGCGATTGCGTGGACAAAGTCCTGCAGAACCATGATGTGCGCCTCACCATGGGGGGCGAGCCGACCTTTGTTTCCATCGACGATCGCTCGGGTGCGGAATGGCACACCGCAGCGAGCGGTCCCACCAAGCGGGCACTGGCGGACACCCTGATCCGGCGTTTGCGCGAGCGGTTCGCGCCGGGCGGCTTGCTGCATTACGGGCAGGGCAAATGGTATCCCGGCGAATCCCTGCCGCGCTGGGCCTTCTCGCTGTTCTGGCGAGCCGACGGCGTGCCGCTGTGGAAAAGCGGAGGCCGGATTGCCGCCGAGCACACGAATTACCAGCCCAGCCTTGCCGACGCCAAGTCGCTGATCGAGAGGATCGCGCAGAAACTGGAATTGGAAGCGTCTTACATTATTCCCGCCTTCGAGGACTTCTGGCATCACCTGGCCCAGGAACGTCAACTGGCCCACAATGTCGATCCGCGCGACTCCAAGCTGGAGGATCCTGAACTGCGCGCCCGTCTGGCGCGGGTGTTCGAACGCGGCCTCAGCCAAGAGGTGGGCTATGTCCTGCCGGTGGAAAAAGACCCCCGGCGCTGGCTGAGCGAGCACTGGACCACGCGCAGCGGCCACTTGTTCCTGATCCCGGGCGACTCCACCATCGGCTTTCGCCTGCCGCTGAATTCGCTTCCGCATGTGCCGCCGCAGGCACGCAGCTTCGTGCCGCCGCCCGATCCCTTTGCGCCGTTGCCGCCGCTGGAACCGCCGAACACGAGCGGCCAAGACTACAGACGCGGCAACGGCCATGCGGACATGCCGGCGGAAGGCCCTTACCGCGCGGTCAATCGCGCGATTACCGAACTTGTCGGCCAGCCGGCGGTGCGCACGGCGCTGACGGTGGAACCGCGCGGCGGCAGGCTATGCGTGTTCATGCCGCCTTTGGAAACCGCCGGCGACTATCTCGCTTTGCTGTCGGTGGTGGAGGACGCCGCCGAGCAATTGAATGCTGCCGTGCATGTCGAAGGCTATCCGCCGCCTTTCGATCCCCGCATCCATGTCATCAAGGTGACACCCGATCCGGGTGTGATCGAGGTCAATATCCATCCGGCTCGCAATTGGCGCGAGCAGGTCGAAATCACCCGCGCCTTGTATGAAGAAGCCCATGCCTGCCGCCTTTCGACGGAAAAATTCATGCTGGACGGTCGCCATACCGGCACCGGCGGCGGCAATCACATTGTCGTGGGC
>Ga0068869_100002259_pt1 | contig 11590 bp, 9 predicted proteins | sample KBSMisM52_FD_64676 | JGI IMG/M metagenome (GOLD analysis project Ga0068869, IMG submission 64676) | Miscanthus rhizosphere microbial communities from Kellogg Biological Station, Michigan, USA - KBS Miscanthus M5-2 | ecosystem: Host-associated > Plants > Roots > Rhizosphere > Soil ... | reverse complement strand
GAACGTCGGACCCGCCGAGCGGATCTTCACGCCCTTGATGTCCGCGGGCGTGCGGATGCAGCCTTTCTTCGAAGCGACGCCGCCGGCGAGCCACGCGTCGGCCAGCACGACGACGCCCGCCTGGTCGATTTTCGCGCGAATGTCCTTCATGAACGGGGAGCCGCCCAGCCGCGCCGCGCGCGCATGACTGCGCACGAGACCGGGCATCAGCGTCGCGCCGAACTCGCGCACCTTGCCGCTCGCGTAGTCGAGCGGAAACGACGAGATGTCGAGCTGGCCGTTGACGAGCGCGTTCCATTGCTCGTTCGGCTTGAACAGCGCGGCCCCCGGATACACCTGGACCTCGAGATCGACGCCGGCCGCCTTCGCGTCACGCGCAACGATCTGCACCATTTCGTCGCGGACGTCGCCCTTGCCACCCGGGAACTGATGGGATGCGCGCAGCACGAGGGGTGCTGCGAGAAGCGGACCGCTGGCGAGTGCCAGCGCCAGCGCGGCCAGAACGCCGCGGGGCGTGATTCGACTCATGACATTCCTCCGGAACAAGGCGATCGCGCTCGCCGCGTCGCCGTTTTATCGATCAATTATGGTTTTTGCCGCGCCGATTGAGAACCCGGCGCCCGGCCATTGTAATCGCGCACGCCGGGGGTTGGCACGCCCGACAGGACTCGAACCTGTAACCGCCGGCTTAGAAGGCCGGTGCTCTATCCAATTGAGCTACGGGCGCGGAGTTGCGGTGCGGATGATACGCCGGCCGCCGTGCGGCGGCAGGTCACATAGAGTAACCTTCCGGCGTTCTCGCCGAGGTTATCCTGTCGTGCAACAACCTGCCTCCGTCACGACGTTTCTCTTCACGGACATCGAGGGCAGCACGCGGTTATGGGAGCGACAGCCCGACCGCATGCGTGCGGCACTCGCCCGGCACGACACGCTCGCCCGCGAAGCGGTCGAGAGCCTGCGCGGGCTGGTCGTCAAGACGACAGGCGACGGCATTCACGCGGCGTTCGAGGATCCGCTCGACGGCATTCGTGCCGCACTCAAGCTGCAGCAGACGCTGGCCGATCCCGACGCGACGGCCGGCGTTCCGCTCGCCGTGCGCTGTGGCCTGCACTCGGGGATCGTCGAGCGCCGCAACAGCGACTTCTTCGGCAGCGCCGTCAACCGTGCCGCGCGGATCATGAACGCCGCGCACGGTGGGCAGATCCTCGTGTCGCAAACGGCCGTCGACCTGATCGGTGATCGCGTTCCGAGCGAAATCGGCTTGCGCGACCTCGGCCTCGTACGGCTGCGCGATCTTGCGCATCCGGAGCGCGTGTACCAGGTCATCCACCCGGCGCTGCGCCAGACGTTTCCGCCGCTGCGATCGCTGGAGGCGACGCCGAACAACCTGCCCCAGCAGGTCACGTCGTTCGTCGGTCGCGAGCGCGAGTCGACCGAGATCAAGGCGCTGCTCGCGCGATCGCGCCTGGTCACGCTCGTCGGAACCGGCGGCCTCGGCAAAACGCGGCTGTCGCTGCAGGTCGCTGCCAGCGTCATCGACAACTATTCCGACGGCGTCTGGTTCGTCGAGCTTGCAGCCACCGCGGATCCGCGGCTCGTGTGCCAGGTCGTCGCATCGGTGCTCGGCGTTACGGAGACGGCGGGGCAACCCGTCGAGGACGCCCTGCTCGCGCACGTCGGCGAGCGCCACCTGTTGATCATTCTGGACAACTGCGAACATCTAGCGGCCGCCTGTGCGCTGCTCGCGAAGCAGTTGCTGCAGGCGAGCAACACGCTGAAGATACTCACGACAAGCCGCGAAGCGTTGAATATCGGCGGCGAAACGACGTACGCGCTGCCGGCACTGGCGTTGCCCGGGGACGGCGCACAGCGGGTGACGCCTGAAGTACTGCTGCAGTCGGAGGCTGCGCGGCTCTTCGTCGAGCGCGCGACCGCCGTGCACGCGCCGTTCTCCGTCACGACAGCCAACGCCCCTGCCGTCGCCAGGGTTTGCCGCCGGCTGGACGGCATTCCGCTCGCGCTCGAGCTCGCCGCGGCGCGCGTGCGCGCATTGTCGGTGGAAGTGATCGCCGAGCGCCTCGACGATTGCTTCCGGCTGTTGACCGGAGGCGATCGCACGGGCTTGCCCCGGCAGCAGACGTTACGCGCGCTGATCGACTGGAGCCACGAGCTGCTGACTGTCGCGGAAACAACGCTATTCCGCCGGCTGGCGGTGTTCGCCGGCGGATTCACGCTCGATGCGGCGGAAGCCGTCGGGCACGACGATGGACCCGACGCCGCCGACGTTCTCGACACGTTGATGCGGCTCGTCGAAAAGTCGCTCGTCGAACGCGACGCCTCCGGCGATCGCTACCGGCTGCTCGAAACAGTGCGGCAATATGCGCTCGAGCGACTTGCAACCGCGGACGAAGGCCATGCGCAGCGAACGCGCCACCTGGCGTTCTACCTCGATCTCGCGCGCCGGGCACGCCCCAAGCTCATCGGACCCGAGCAGTTGGAATGGCTGAAACGGCTCGATCTCGAACGCGAGAACCTGCTTGCCGCTCACGCGTGGTCGTGCGAGGCGGACCTGGCGGAGCGATACGGCCTGCAACTCGTGTCGTCGCTGCGGCGATACTGGATCTTTCGAGGCCTGCTCGCACTGGGCCTGACGATCACCCGCGAGGCGCTCGCTTGCCCGTCGGCACGGCAGCCGTCGCTGCAGCGATGCGAGGCGCTGCTCGACGCAGGACAGCTCGGGTCGTTCATGGGCCGATACGACGAGGCGCAGCAGGCCCTGGAGGAGAGCCTTGCGATTGCCCGGGCGACGAATGACAACGTGCGCGTGTCCGCCGTGCTGCAGCCGCTCGGCCTCGCGCTGCTCGGTCGCGGCGAATTCGCGTCCGCGCGCCGCCATCTGCAGGAGGGACTCGAGTTGGCCGAAACGCTCGGCACGCCGCGCGAAGTGGCCGGCGCGCTTAACGCGCTCGCGCAGACGGCACGCGCCGAAGGCGACCTTGCGACGGCCGAGCCGCTGTACACGCGCGTGCTGACGATCGCGCGCGCGACGGGCGACATCGACATCGTCGCCGTGAGCTTGCTGAACCTCGCGATGGTCGCGACCTTCCGCAAGGCGCACACGCCCGCACGGGCAATGCTGGTCGAAGTGCTGCAGATCGTTGACGAATCCGGGCTGCGCCCCGCCGCACAAGGGCTGCTCGAGGTTGCCGCAGGTCTCGCGGCATCGGGCGACGAGTGGGAGCAGTCGATTCGCCTCTTCGGCGCCGCGGAAGCGCAGACCGCGGCGACGGGCCTCGCGCGCGACCCGGCCGACGAGGCGTTCCTCGCGCCGTTGATCGCGACGGCCCGGCAGAAGCTCGGCACCGACGCGTTCACCGCCATGTCGGCGGCGGGGCGAGCGCTAAGCTACGACGGCGCGATCACCGAGTTGCGGCGCTGGCTCGACCCAAGAGCCGCGGCCGCTCAGTAATTCACGACCCACGGATCGAGCGACTGCACGCCGCGCGGCCCGAACAGGCTGTCCTTCACGGTCACGTTCACCGAGTACTTGAAGATGCCGAAGTCGGGATGCGCGTCCTTGCAGACGAACTTGTCCTTGCCTTCGCTCTCGGGTGAGCACTGGAACACCGAGCTGTCGAACGCAATGCCGTTCGCGGCGAATTCCACGCCCTTTTCGCCGACGAGCTTCCAGCGAATGTCCGTCTGCTTGTTCTTGCCGGCGACGAACACGAGGTCGTAATCGACCGACAAGTCACAGCCCAGGTAGTGCAAGCAGTTCACGGTGACGGTCACCGTGCACTCCTTGCTGCCGTCGCAGTCGAGTTTTTTCGCAACGCGCTCGACGCGGGGGTGCATCGTCGTGCAGCCGGCGACGAGCGCACAGGCGGCGATCGCCAAGGGGATGAAGCGCGTGAGCATTCGTCGTTCTCCGAGTTGGACGTGTCGCGCAGCATTGTCGCGGAACGGCGACGGGTTGGAAAGCCGCTAGTCACCTGTGTCGCATCAGCGTTCGCTATCGCGCCATGAGTCAGAACCGCTGCGAGCGGAAGCTCGGTCTTTCGCCTACACGGACGGCAACCTTACATCGCGAACTGGTCAAGCTGGGCCTTGGTGAAATCGCACGCATGTTGGATCAACGACTTACGATAGGCAGGCTCCTTGCATGGATGTGTGTCGTCCGGCGGTTCTCCCCGTCGTACGACCTTTCAAAGGAGTCGCGACATGATCCGCAGACTGAACAGCAATATCGCGTACGCGTTGATCGCCTCGGCGGTTGGACTGTCGGGATACGGTGTCGGCAACGCGGCGGACAACCCCACGGCACCCGACGGCGCATCGAAGGCTGCGACGATGCCGGGGACGCCGACTCCACCGCCGGCCCCTCCGTCCAACCCCGGCTCGGCGTCGACGCCCGCAGCGGGCGCAACGACCGACAGCACGATGGCGCCGCGGGGCACCAATCCGTCGGCCGCCACGAACGCGACGGCGGGTGCGGCCGACAGCCCCGCCAAGCGGATCTTCGATCAGCTCGACACCAACCATGACGGCTCGTTGTCGCTCGAAGAGTTTTCGCGCGCGACGTTCCAGCAACCCGCCAAGCAATAGCGAGCCCACGCGCCGCGCATCCGGCCAGGCGTGCGCGGCGCCACCGCCCTCAATACCGTGCGTTGCCCGGTGTCCTCGGGAACGGAATTACGTCCCGCACGTTTGCAAGACCCGTGACGTAGGCGACGGTCCGCTCGAACCCGAGACCGAAACCTGCGTGCGGCACCGTGCCGTACCGACGCAGGTCGCGATACCACCCGTAATGGTCGGGATCGAGATGCGATTCGGCCATTCGCGCGTCGAGCACGTCGAGCCGCTCCTCGCGCTGGCTGCCGCCGATGATCTCGCCGATGCCCGGCGCGAGCACGTCCATCGCCGCCACCGTCTTCCCGTCGTCGTTGAGGCGCATGTAGAACGCCTTGATCTCCCGCGGATAGTTCATGACGACCACGGGCTTCTTCGCGTAGGTCTCCGACAGATAGCGCTCGTGCTCGGACTGGAGGTCCACGCCAAAGCTCACCGGAAACTGGAACTTCTCCTTCGAGTCGACGAGCGCGCGTATCGCATCCGCGTAGTCCATCCGCACGAACTCGGAATCGACGATTCGCTGTAGTTTGGCGATCAGCCCCTTCTCGATCCGCTCGTCGAAGAACGCCATGTCGTCGGCACGCTCGTCGAGCACCGTCGTGAAGATGTGCTTCAGAAGCGCCTCGGCGAGCGTCGCGTTGTCGGCGAGATCCGCGAACGCGATCTCGGGTTCGATCATCCAGAATTCGGCCAGGTGACGGCTCGTGTTCGAGTTCTCGGCCCGGAATGTCGGCCCGAACGTGTAGACCTTCGACAGCGCCATGCAGTACGTTTCGACGTTGAGCTGTCCCGACACCGTCAGGAAGGTTTCGCGGCCGAAGAAGTCCTGCGCGTAGTCGATGCGGTTCTCGGCCGTGCGCGGCAGGTTGGCGAGGTCGAGCGTCGACACGCGGAACATCTCGCCGGCGCCTTCGGCATCCGACGTGGTGATGATCGGCGTGTTGATCCAGAAAAACCCGTTGTCGTGGAAGAACCGGTGCGTCGCGTGGGCGATCGAATCGCGCACGCGCGTGACGGCACCGATGACGTTCGTCCGCGGCCGCAGGTGCGCCACCTCGCGCAGGAATTCCAGCGTGTGCGGCTTGGGTTGAATCGGATACGTATCGGGGTCCTCGACGCGACCGACAACGTCGACGCGGGTCGCCTGCAGCTCGAACGGCTGGCCTTTCGCCGGCGAGGGCACAACCTTGCCGGTGATCACGACCGCGCATCCCGCCGTCAGGTGCGCGACGTCGTCGGCGTAGTTGGCGAGCGTGTTCGGCACGACGGCCTGCACCGGGTGGAAGCAGGAGCCATCGGACACGTGCACGAACGAGATGCCGGCCTTCGAGTCGCGCCGGGTCCGAACCCAGCCCTTGACAACGACGGGCGTGTCGGCCGGCGCGTTACCGGCAAGAATCTGCGCGCAAGTGAAGGCATTCATGGGCGCAATCCTATCAACAGGGGAAACCCAGCACGCGACACGGCGTTTCGAACAGCACGCGCCGCCGCTCAACGGGGTCGGGAACGAAGCGCTCAATCAGGTTCAGTAATGGGCCATAGTCGATGCGTTCCGGCGCGCGCAGGAACGGCCAGTCAGACGCCCACATGCATCGATCCGGCGTGAACGCGTCGAGCAGCGCTTCGACGTATGGCCGCGCGTCGTCGTACGGGAACGGTGCCTCCGCGAACTTGACATAGCCCGACAGTTTCACGAACACGCGACCGGTTGCCGCGAGGCCGAGCAGCGTCCGGAATCCCGGCTGGTCGGGGCCGCCGGACGGTGTGGGACGGCCGCAGTGATCGATGAGTACGCGCACCCCGGAGCGCTCGAACATCGGCGCGAGTGCTGCAAGTTGCTCGTGCTGCACTTGCAGCGATACGCAAAGGTCCAGCGCCGCGAGCCTGTCGAGCAGCGATGCCGCATCGCGATAGTAGTCGACGCCGTGGAACGTCGCGTTGAACGCCACGCCGACGATGCCGGCAGCCTTCAGCGCCCGCAACGCATCGTCGTCGATGTCGTTGCGCACGACGGCGATGCCCTTGAACCGTCCGCGTCCGTTCGCGATCGCATCGAGCATGCAGCGGTTGTCCTGCTCATACCCCGAGTTCGGTCCAACGAGCAGCGCGTGCCGGACGCCATAGGCATCGAGCACGCGCGTGAACTGCGCCGCCGTGCCGATCTCCTGGCCGGCCGGCCGGTACACGGAATCTTCGCCGTACGGAAAACGCGCCGGATCGAACACGTGACAGTGACAGTCGATCTTCGGCTCGTCGTAGATGCTCACCGGTTCACCGCCATTCGTCGACCGAAGGCACGATCATCGATTCGACTTCGGGAAGATCGAAACCAAAGTTCGCCGCGAGCAGCGACCGCAGCGCTGTCCTGTCGGCGAGTTGCGTCTCGTGAACGCCTTGCGCATCGACGCGTGTCACGTTGCGATTCATCACGGAGACCGTTCCATCCCGGGTGGCGGCACGCATCATCAGCCGGTTGACGAATGGCGATGCGGGATGCGTCGCCGTGTAGTGGTTGCTGACTTCGAAGTCGACGCGATTATCCGCCTCGAGCGTCGACGCCCAGCAATCGACCTCCCTGCCGGCCGACCGTGCCCGCAGGATCCAGTGGAGGCCGTCGCGCGCCATCCAGTGCGTTGCACGCTCGTCGGCGCCGTGGGCCAACGGCAACGGATGATCGGGCGCCAGGCCGCCGAACCCCGGGTCGACGACGAATGTCCGGCCTTCGATCGCCAGCGTCAGGAACATGTGCGTGCGGGGCGCGGCGGCCAATGGCGTGTACAGCACGACGCGCGCCGTGTGCCGGACGGGCGAGAATCCGATGGCTTCGAGCATCGCGGCGACGAGCGTCGCATGCTCGAAGCAGTAGCCGCCCCGTCGCGCGGCAACGAGCTTTTGCTGCACGCCATCGAGATCGAGTCGAATGGGGCGATGCAGCAGCACGTCGAGATTCTCGAACGGTATCGCCAACGCATGTGCGCGAACGATCGCCGCGAGCGTCGCGTACGTTGGCGCCACGTCGCCGGCGAATCGAATCCGCCGCAGATAGGCGTCGACGTCGGGGCGATCGTCGCCGCTCATCCTTCCAGCCGGTGCAGGCACGCCTGGTAGCGCCCATCGACCCGCTGTGCGAACCATTCGGTCGTCAGCTTCCGCGTTATCTTGGGACCGTGCAGTTCGATGTCGGGCAGCGCGGCGCGTGGCACGCGCTTGCCGGCGGCACGATCGGCGAGTGCAAGTACGCGCGTGTACGCAGGGGTTCGCTCGAACCCTTCTGCTGTGCCAAGCTCGAGATCGTGCCGAATCGCGTCGTTGTCGAGGTCCAGCCGCCGCGAGAGCACCCGCACCGCCGTCTCCGTCGCACCGGGGTCGCGCGTCGGCCGGCCATTCTCGTAGCGAAGCAGGTCGCCGTCGAGCGTCAACGGGATGCCCGAAATCTGCGTCACTGCGCTCTGGAACGCCGCATTCCGGCTCGCGTAGCGGCCCGCATTGAAATCGGCGAACCGGTACAGGTAGCGATCGTACGGCGCGCGAAAATCGAGCAGGTGCGCAACGCCGAAGTACAGGCCGCCGCGGCGCGTGAATACCTCACTGCGCACGGATCCGGACCTCGGATACGGATACGGTCGTGTCGTCACCAGGCCTTCGGCGAACGCGACGCTGACTTGCATCGGCCCCGCCGTGTGCACCGGATTGCGGTCGGCGAAGAACGTCCTGCCGAGCGGCACACGGCCGATGAAATCCTCGAACAGATCGCTCATCTGCATCTCGGTCTTCACGCCGTCCAATCGCTCGCCATAACTGCGCCCGTTCGACGACGGCAGTGCCAGCGCTGCATCGAGCACGAGTCGCGGCACGCCGGCGCGCTCGCGCCGCGCTTCGATCTCCTTTTTCGCGATGGCGGCGAGTCCGGGCACTGCAGGGTCGACGCGAAACCCCGACTCCTGCTGAACCACGGCAATCGACGCGCAGATGTTTTGCGGTGTCGGCGGGATTTCCAGCGCGGCGAGGGCCGCATAGAGGTCGGTCGCCCAGCCGTTGCGGTCGGGCGTCGCGTCCGGCAGCAGCCGTGCGACGAGCGCGCGTCCCTCCGTGGCGGTCATCGGGGGGCCGACCGGCGATACGTCGCGCTGCGTCGCCGCGCATCCGGCCAGCACGACGGCGACGAGTGTCGCCGCCATGCGGCTCCGCCACGTCGAGTGGTTGTGAGTCACGTTCGCCCGGTCGACCTGCAAGATACGGATAGTAGTGCAGCGAATCCCCGCGCGGTTCGTCACGTCGAGACGTAGGCGCGCTCCTACGCGATGCGCAGCGCTTGTCCGATACCTTGGATCCCGGCGTCGCCGCATAGTGCGAGGATCCCGCGTCGTGCCCGCATCCGGTGCGACTGCCTTTCAATTCCCGGAGGCCTCCTTCATGCGGCAACTAATCGCTGCGCTTGCGCTTGTGCTCTGCTCGATCACCGCGTCGCTGGCGCAGGTGAGCGTAAGCATCGGGATCAACCTAGGGGCGTACCCGCAACTCGTGCGCGTGCCTGGCTATCCGGTGTACTACGCCCCACAAGTGAATTCGAACTACTTCTTCTACGATGGCATGTATTGGGTCTACGCGTACGACAACTGGTACGCGAGCACCTGGTACAACGGTCCGTGGGAGCTCGTGGCGCCTGACTTCGTGCCCCTGTACGTGTTGCGCGTTCCGGTCCGCTACTACCGGCGTGCACCCGTCTATTTCAGAGGATGGCGCTCCGACGCACCGCCGCGCTGGGGCGATCATTGGGGCAACACCTGGTACAACAATCATCGCGGGTGGGACACCTGGAACCGCAGTGCGGTACCTGCGCCCGCACCATTGCCTGTCTATCAGCGTCAGTACTCCGGCGACCGCTATCCGCGTGCGGACCAGCAGGTGACGCTGCAGACACGCAACTATCGTTACGCTCCCCATGACGCGGAGGTGCAGCGGCAATACCAGGCGCGGCAGTCGATGAGCGCGCCGGCGGCCCCGACAGCGGGTGCCTCGCGGGCGCCGTCGCCACCGCCGGCGCACCAGCAGGCCGCGCGTCCGCCGTCGCCAGCGCCGGCGCAGCAGCAGGCGGCGCGTCCGCCGAATCCGCAGGCGCGTCCGCCCAATTCGCAACAGCCTCGTCCGCCGCAGACCGACGCGCGTGTGCAGTCGTCGCAATCGGGAAATCCTGGCGCCGAGAGCCGTGCAGCGCCTGTGTCAAGGCCGCCGACCGCGCAACCGCGCGACGCCAGTGCGCCCTCGAACGGCGCTCCGCCAGCGCGTGCGCAAAGCCAGCGACCGCCGTCCGCGCAGCCCGCGGAAAGGACCGCCGCGGCACCGCAGGCGCATCCACCGCAGCCGACCGAGAGGACCGCCGCAGCACCGCAGGCGCGTCCGCCGCAGCCGAGCCAAGAGCAACGCGGCAACGGTCCGAGCAACGAGCAGCGCGGCAACGCTCCGAGTAACGAGCCGCAGGGCAACGGTCGCGGCGCGCCGCCGGGCCAGGACAAGAAGGCCGAATGACCGACCGGGAGTAATCGGCCGCCGGCGAGAGCGCCGACGCGCCCGGTTGCGTTACCAGCGCGCGCCGAACGTGCGGCGCAACTCGTCGATCGCCGCATCGGTCAACGGCTCGAGCAACGGACCGCCGAGCGCGACCAGGCGTGCGGTTTCCTCCAGTTCCTCGACGAGCGCCATCGCCTTCGCTGGCGAGTCGTGCCACACGTTGGGCCCGAGCCGGGACAGCATCACCGCGCGAATTGCGGTGCCGGCACTCCCGTACCGATCGATTGCCTCGGCGACTGCATCGCCGACTTTCTTCGATCCCGGCCGATGGTAGGCAATGAGCGGCACGTGACCGACCTTCATCACGAAATAGGGCGTAATCGGCGGCAACAGCTCGATTGCGTTCGAGGTCAGCGTCAGCGCCACGCAATGCGTGCTGTGGGTGTGCACGATGCACGCCGTCGCAGGATCGAAGCGCCGGGCTGCGGCATAAATTCGCGCGTGAAGCGACACCGTCTTGCTGGCCGGCTCGCCGCCGACCTGGCGGCATTCGGAGTCCAGCCGCGCGAGCCGCAGCGGATCGAGGAAGCCGAGGCACGCATCGGTCGGCGTGATCAGATACCCCCCGCCTTCCGATTCGGCGAGACGGACGCTGATGTTGCCCGTCGTGCCGTGCACGTAGCCCCGCTCGAACAGGCTGCGGCCGACGCGGCAGATCTCCTCCCTCGCCTGGTACTCGGTCATCGCAGCTGCACGAACGAGCGCGTGAAGAAGTCGTCGGAGCCGAAGTTGCCCGACTTCAGCGCCAGGTGAATCGCGGCGCTGCCGCCGACATCGGTCACCGCGTGGCACCAAGGTACGCCGGGATCGATCTGCGCGCCGATCTGCAGTTGCGCAATACCGAGCGCCTGGACACACGCGCCCGCCGTCTCGCCGCCTGCGATTACGAGCTGGCGAACGCCGCGTTCGACGAGGCCGCGCGCAATGGTCGCCAGCACGCCCTCGATCATGTCACCCGCCTGCCGGACGCCGAGGCGTTGCTGGATGTCGGTGACGTCGGCGGGTTCGGCGGTCGAGTACAGCAGCACCGTGGAGTCCGCGAGCAACGGCGTTGCCCATTGGAGGGCTTCGGCGGCGACGTCGACGCCCCCTGCGATACGCGAGGGGTCGACTCGGAACGCAGGCAGATTCGAGCCGACGAAGGAAGCGACCTGCCGCTGCGTCGCGGCGGAGCAGCTGCCCGAAACGATCGCGCGCAGGCCATGTGCGGGTGGCAGCGCACCGGCCGCGTCGGATGGCGCGATGTCGAAGTTTGCGGGCAGTGCAATCGCGATACCCGACCCTGCCGTGACCAGCGGCATGTCGCGCACAGCGGCGCCAATGGCGTGCAGGTCGTGATTGGAGATCGCGTCGACGATGGCGATGCCGACACCGTGTGCGCGCAGCTCGC
>Ga0068869_100002246_pt1 | contig 11632 bp, 2 predicted proteins | sample KBSMisM52_FD_64676 | JGI IMG/M metagenome (GOLD analysis project Ga0068869, IMG submission 64676) | Miscanthus rhizosphere microbial communities from Kellogg Biological Station, Michigan, USA - KBS Miscanthus M5-2 | ecosystem: Host-associated > Plants > Roots > Rhizosphere > Soil ... | reverse complement strand
CTCACGAGCCCCTCGCTCGTTGTATGATGCGCCCGCTGTCTCCCGATGAAGTTTCGTAATTGCTGGTTCTGACACGCTGGCCGCGGACTCGATCATTTCTCTTCGTGATAACCTCGCCAGCATTCATGGACAATTTGCAGACAGTATCGTCCACCTAACCTCGCGAAAAACTGTGCGCTTCGCCATTACTACCAAGGAAGTTGAATCATGAAAACCTTTGTCTCAAGTCGCTACCTCAGTATCCCGGTTGTCTTAGTGTTTTGCTGTCTCTGTGCGGTCGTTTTCACGAACTCAGTCAGTTCTGAAGGGCCTGGAAACTTCAAAAAGGGCCCGGCCAACGAAGCGATTCAAATGTTCGACATTGGCTTCGGCAGCCGCACTCTCAATCTCCAACTAGGCCGCGAGACGAAGAACCACTATTTGGGATCCGCCGCTCTTCAGCAGGCGATCCAGTCGGGACAGCTCCAACCGCGTACGATGGTCTCAGAAGATTTCAATGGCGACGGTATGGGCGATTTGGTCATCGGTTACGCAAATGGCGGCGGCGGCGTGCTGAGCATGCGTCAGGGAAACGTGCAGGCAATCGCGCCCACCGGCGAAGTGTTCCAGGGCATAACGCAAGGTCGCTATCCGGAGCCCTTTCTTCACGAGGCCAAGCTCTACGAACTGCCGGAAGCGCCGGACTTTCTTCAAGTAGGAGATTTCAATAGTGACGGCTACGAGGACGTGCTGGCCGCCGCTCGTGGTGGTGCCGCGCTTTACGTTCTCGCCGGCAATGGCCAGGGAACACTGGGAGCGCCGCAACGGATTGACCTTTCGGGTCAGTTGACCGCATTGCAAGCTGATGATTTCAGGCAGCCGGGTAAATTCACCAGCCTCGCTTTGGGAGTTAGAACTCCCGACGGACCGAAGGCTTTGGTTTACCAGGATGGACTGTCTGAAGCGCCCGCAGCTTACTCCATGCAGGCCGATGTGACTGCATTAGCTCTCGGCAGATTAGACGATGACGATATTACGGACGTTGCGGCTGCAGCGATGAACCAGCTGACCGTCATTCACGGTCGTAACGGTCTGGCAGGCGAGACGAGTGCAAAACCGGCGGTAACTGAGACAGAGGATCTTCAGTTCGCGATCGCGGGCCTTGCGGTCGGCGATTTTATGTTTGATCGCGGCCACCAGCGCGAGATTGCAGTGCTATCCGGCGACGGCTCGGTACATATTTCGGCTCGAGGCAATCCGGATACACGTCCTTATACAAAAGAAGAAAAGGACACTCTGTTGGCGTTGAGACGCGATTTCAGTCGTAACAAAATCGATCTTGACACGTTAATAGCCAGGACTAACCCGATGATACGCGCCAACCGCAGCACCAGCTGGAATGTGGCGCAAACGATTGGCACCGGCGTCTCGCCGGCGTTTACCGATGGTGGTCAAGCAGTTTTCCAGCGGTTGAATGGGTCGAACCTGCCCACCGATGATCTACTGATCGGAGATCGATCGAGTAACCGGATGCAGGTAGTCAAGAATGAACAAGACACAGCGAGACTCAATATTGTAACCGCCAAAGCGTCTCCCGAACCGAGCGCATCGTCGGTTGACGGCGCGCCGTTAGCAGCCGTGTCTATGCGTTTGGGTGTGGATCTTCGGCCGGGCCGAGTGGTTTTAAGATCCGGACAAATAGAACCGGAGATCATGATATTGGCGCCCGACGCGGTTTATACAGTTAACTCTACCGCCGATCTACCAGACGACGTTCCTACATTTCCTAACGCCACCTGCCACGCCTCTAACGGTCTGTGCACCTTGCGTGCAGCCGTCATGCAATCCAACCACAACGGTGGTTCGAATACGATCATGGTTCCCGACGGTACTTACACGTTGAGCCTCGGCCCACCCGATGATGAAGCCAACACTGGCGGTGCCTTGGAGCAGAGTGGGGACTTAGACATTTTCAGCTGGCAGTTTTTTAACAACGTCACTGGTGATACCTCGCCGATCCTTACAGCCGTCAGCATCACCGGCGGCACGCGCGATGGCTGCATCATTCAGATGGGAACCCTTAGTCCGACTTTAGGTACGAACGTTCCCAACAACAAGGAACGAATTCTCGAGGTTAACGATAGCGCGGTTGGTCCAGGCGCCGACAGGGTAAACGTCACGCTTACCAATTTGACTATGCAAAATGCCGTAGAGCCGACTGGAAGCGGCACGTTTCTTGACGGCGGCGCAGTGCGTTTTGACGGATTCGATTTTGATTCGAATACGAATATTGGATTACTGACTCTGCACAACGTCAAGCTGTCAAACAACGTCTCCGCCGGTTTCGGCGGTGGTGTATTCGTAGGTTTTGGTTCCCTTAAGATAGAAACCACCAGCATCATCCGGGCAAACACCGCGCAGCATAAAGTTGGCGGCGGCGCAGGCTGGACGGGAGGCAATACTGTCGAAACGCAATTCTTCATGCTTGATGGTAGTACCGTCGGCGGTGCGACCGCGGCTGATGGCAACCTGGCTACGGACGCAGCTTTTGGGGCGGCGGCCGGCATCGACTTGCGTGGTGGCTTAATGGCCACAATGCAAAACAGTAGCGTCGTTCAAAACAACGTTGGAAGCTTAACCGGAACGACGATCGGTGGCGGTGGTGTTCAGATCAATACCCCGAGCGTTGTCTTTTCGAATAGCACCATAAGCAATAACACGATCAAGAGTAACGGAGGCGGCATCTTTAACAGTGCCCGCAATGCCGTTACCAACGCGCCTTCGACGTTGACCTTGACGACCATGAACGTCAACCAGAACATTGCAGACAGTGACAACAGCGGCGCGGGAGACGGCGGCGGGATCTATAACTTCTTTGGCACAGCAATCGTCCAAACCACCAGCCACGTAGACGGCAATAGCGCAGTCAACGGCGGCGGCATCTTCCAGGGATGGACCGGGATCGCAGGAGATTCTACGGCAGGCCTGACGGTGCAAACCGGCAGCACAATTGGGCAAGCCGGCGCGGGCAATGGCAATAGCGCGAAGAACAACGGCGGCAGCATTGCGATTCAACAGAACGGTGCGACGACCTTTGGCCCAATTACTTTGAACTCTTTGACCTTTACCAATAACACCGCTAACAGCGATAGCGCCGGCGGTGGCGACGGTGGCGCGATCTTTATTAGCGCCGGTACTATCACTTCATTAAACACTTGCACGATTGACAGCAATGTTGCGAACGCCGGCACCGGCGATGGCATTAGACAAACCGGCGGTGCGATCACGGGAGCTGGTACGCTCAACGTAAACGGCGGCGACAGCATCAGCATTTCAGGTGGAACGTTCACCTCCACGCCGGGTACTCTCAATATCACCGGTAACCTGCTCAACAACGGAGGTACCTTCACCCACAATAGCGGTACCGTGGTTTGTAATGGCTCAGGTGCTCAGACCATCGGCGGCAGCACTGCCATGACCTTCAACAATTTCACTGTTAACAATGCCGCCGGCGTCAATCTGGGGGGCAACGCAACTGTAGCGGGAACGCTTACCCTGACGAGCGGTATATTCGGCGTCGGAACAAATACTCTGACGCTGACGGGGCCAGTTTCATTTACCAGCGGCACCATCGGCAGCAGCCCCACAGGCACTGTCAATTACAACCAGGCCGCGGGTGGGCAGAACGTTGCGCCAGGGAACTATGGCAATCTGACGTTTAATGCTCAGGCTAAGGTATTGCCCAACGGGCTCACGGTGGGGATTGCCGGGACATTCACTACGGGCGGCGTCGCGGCTACCATTACGGGTAGCACCGTAGATTTCAACGGGGCGGGCCCGCAGACCATTCCGGTTTTCAACTACAACAATCTGACCAGCAGTAACGTTGGCGCCCGTACGTTGGCAGCCGGCACTATTGGAGTCGCAGGTGCCTTCACTCCGGGAACCAACACCTACACGATTACCGGCAACACAATGGACTTCAACGGCGCCGGGGCACAGACCATCCCGGCCTTCAACTACAACAATCTAACCAGCAGTAACGTCGGCGCTCGCACGCTTGCCAATGCCGGCACGATCGGTATCGCCGGTGTCTTCACGCCTGGAACGAACACCTACACCGTCACCGGCAGTACGATTAACTTCAACGGCGCCGGCTCACAAAACATTCCCGGCTTCACTTACTTCCACCTGACCAGCAGCGGGGGCGGCGTCGCTCGCGTTCTCGACCCGGTCAACACGATCAAGATCGCTGGAACGTTTACTCCCGGAACAGATGTCTATACCGTTACCGGCAGCACCATCGAATACAACGGCGGCGCCGCGCAATCACTGCCGGCAACTTTCACGCCCTACAACAACCTGACGTTTAATAATCCAACAACCGTGACCGGTGGGCCGGCAGTGCTCGATGTCAACGGTAATTTGACGATCACCCAGGGCACTTTTGCCGCGGGTGCATCACTCACAATCACCGTTGCCGGTAATTGGACCAACAACGGGGGCACGTTCTCACCGAGTACAAGCACTGTGACTTTTGACGGCGGCGCCGGTCAGACCATTGGCGGCACGACCGCGACGACGTTTAATAACCTGACTAACGGTAATGCCAGTGGCATCGCCATGAATAACGACAACACAGTCAATGGCATTCTCGCGTTGACGAGCAGCGACATTACCGTGGCAGCCACCAAGACGCTGACTCAGCCGCTGGCGGGTAGTTCGACAGGAACGTTTGACGTTAATGGACGCGTGCAACGAAATGGGTTTGTTACCGGTGGCGCTACTTTGAGCTTCGGCAACCCGTTCAATACGATTCAGGTAACGGCTGGTACGGCGCCTGCAAATATCGTCGTCGATCTGGCGCGGTCAGTACCGATAGCACCGATTGGTTATCCAAATGCAGTGGCCCGCACCTACACCATCACGCCGAGCGCAGCCGGATTCACCGGCACGTTACGACTCCACTACCTCGACACAGAGCTCAACGGCAATACCGAAGGAGCGGGGTTGAATCTATGGCGCTATAACGGAGTCGGCTGGTCGCCCAATGTGATCACTGGCTTTGATACCACGGCAAACTGGGTGGAGAAGACCGGAGTGTCGGCGTTCTCGCCCTGGACCATGAATTCCACCAATGCGCCGACGGCCTCGGGTGGGGTTATCACCGGGCGCATCCTCGATGACCAGGGCAATCCAGTTGCCGGCGCGGTGGTGAGATTAAGCGGCACGCAGACCCGCAAGTTCATCACGGACGCGAATGGCGTTTATCGTTTCGAAAACGTAGAGACCAACGGCTTCTATACGGTCACGCCTTCACGAGCTAACTATAGCTTCAGTCCGGCTGAGCGTTCGTTCAGCCAACTGGGTCAAGCTACTGAAGCCACCTTTGCCGCGACTGCGGCGGGTAGTGGCCTGGTCAATCCTTTAGACACGCCCGAGTATTTCGTGCGTCAAAACTACCTCGATTTCCTGAATCGCGAACCGGATGAAGCCGGCTTCAACTTCTGGAGCGATCAGATACTCGGATGTGGCACGGACCAGGGTTGCATCGAGCGGAAACGCGTGAACGTTTCGGCTGCCTACTTCCTCTCGATTGAGTTCCAGAAGACCGGGGTGCTGGTCGCCGGACTCTACCGGACTGCTTACGGGGCCCGTCCTGACTTTGCACACTTCCTGCCTGACACCCGGACAATAGGACTGGGCGTGCAGGTTAACAAAGAAGGCTGGGAAGCCGTGCTGGCGGCGAACACGGAAGCGTTTGTAAACAGCTTCGTCAACCGGGCAGAGTTCCACGCGGCGTTCGACAATCTGTCGCCTGCAGATTACGTCGACACGTTGCTCTCGCACACTGGTGTGAGCTTCACCTCGGCTGAACGCGATGCGCTGGTCAACGGCCTGGTGAATGGAACTCAAAGTCGCGCTGATACGCTCAGGAGTATTGCTGAGAACGGACGTTTCGTTAGTGCGAAGTTCAACGATACGTTTGTGATGATGGAATACATGGGCTACCTGCGACGCGACGCTGACGCTGCCGGCTTCGCGTTCTGGCTGAACAAGCTGAACCAGTTCAACGGCAACTTTGAACAAGCGGAAATGGTCAAGGCGTTCATCCTTTCCGATGAATACCGCAACCGCTTTCCGCGATAGCAGGTAACTAATAGCCGCGGGTTCACGCGGAGCGACGCGAATCAGAAATGATCTGCGTTCATCAGCGTGAATCCGCGGCTAATCTCATTTGCGCCGAAATTCTTCTCCCACCTTCGCTCGCGCCCACGCCTACTACCGCAAGTTGAAAGTATGGTATAAAATGCCCGTCTCCCGATCCCGATAATAATTTGCAACAGTCGTACACCGTCTAGTCGTCTCTTTTTTAATTCAGCGCGCAATGATGTGTTGTTCCCCACGTTTGGGCCTGGCTCGACGCCTGCTGGCTTCATCCGTTTCCCTGGCGGTAGTGCTCTCGAGTTTCGTATTCGCGATCGCGTCTCCAGCCAAATCCGGGATCCAAGCTCCCACAAGCTCCGCGGGTTCAAACACAAGCCCTGCGGATTCCCAGAACAACGAGTTGATACTCATATCGTCAAGCGCAACCGTGACCAGGGCGGGAGTTCTTTTGCGTTGGACTTCCAACTCCGTGCCCGACAATGTTGGATTCAACGTCTATCGTTTAAAAGACGGCCGGCGCACGCGCGCCAACAAGGAGATCATTCCGGGTGCGCTGTTTGCGCCGGGCATGCCCGCGCAAAGGCGTGCCGGCTATTCGTATAGCTGGCTTGATCGTGGCGGTTCCGCGGACGCAACCTATCTCATCGAGTCGGTGAATGTTGATGGCGCGGCACGAGTGTACAACTCCATAGTGCCCGTCAGTGGTAAGTCTGTTTCTGAGTTTAATCAAACGTCTGAAGCGGCGACTCCGGCAGCGAATGAGAGCGCGGACACGTTTGAAAAACGTTATCCAGCTGAACAGGCGCAGCAGACGGCTCTTGCGCCCGCCTCCATTGAAACGCAGTGGGAGATAGCGGCGCAGACTGCCCTTAAGATCTCTATCAGCAAGGACGGTTGGTATCGAGTCACGCAGCCACAGATGGTGGCTGCCGGTTTCAATCCTGTTGTTGACATCAGGAATCTTCAACTGTTTGTTGACGCGAATGAAGTGGCGATTAATACCAGCCAGTTTAGCGGCCAGTTCGGGAGTAGCGACTACATTGAGTTTTATGGAAGCGGTCTCGACACGCCCACTACCGACAAGCACATCTATTACCTGATCGCGGGCACCACTCCTGGTAAACGCGTCATTGGTGGAATTCAACTCGACGGAGATCCACCTCCACCACCTCCGGGACCAAGCTCGACTCCACCAGTTCCTGTCCCTTCGCCGACGCCGGTCACAGATCTGCCGGGAACTACGACAGCGCCAGGCTCCACTGGCGGCCCGACGCTAAGCGATCCAATCTTTTATAGTTGGGCACAAAACAACCTTAGAAATTATTGGATGGGTTCGTTAGATTCGCGCCAGGCGCCCGAAAAGCAAGAGGTCAAAGGACCTGCGGCGTCGAATCAACCGAATCCTTCGCTTGGAAGTTTTGACGCAGGCAATGATTATCCGAGTGAGTATGCAAAGCCCGGCGGTGGTCGCCCGCTCGCCAGTGACTCGCCAGTAACAAGACGTGAGCAGCAATCCACAAGCAATCGCGACGTTAACAGGACTGACTCAGTTGCATTGGCTGGCCCTCCTGCGGGAGTCAGCGTCGCGCCCAGACTCGCTTCACCGCCCCCGGCATTCAAAGCGGCTCCTCAGCAGCGCAAACGACGCGCTCGCAAGCGCACCCGTCGCACCCTCAGGCGTCAACCAAAGCAGGAGCACAGCCATGCCCCGCTTGCCGTAGCTGCGGCGCTGCCAAATTATGACTACACACTTCAGATTAAAGAGCGGTTCGTTTACTTCTCCAGCCTGTTGAATGGCGATGAGGACAACTTCTTCGGACGCGTGATCTCCACTACCCCGGTGACGCAGACTCTGATGGTTTCAAATCCTGATCTGGCCGCAGCCGGACCAGCGACTCTTGAGTTTGCCTTGCAGGGTGTTTTGAATGCTTCCGGCACTAGTCATTCAATCAGCGTGTCTTTCAACGGCGTCACGATTGGTTCGCTGGACTTCACCTCTCTCGAGCATCCGGTGCGGACTTTCCCGGTTCCGATAGCGCAGATTCAAAATGGCAACAACAGTCTGACTTTTACGAAAACATCCACGGGCGAAGTTTGCATCGTCGATTACATTCGTTTTACTTACCCGCATACTTTTAAGGCCGACGCCAACTCACTGAAATTCAATCTCCGCGGCACTCAGACGGTGAAGGTGGATGGCTTTTCCACGCCGGCGGTACGACTGATCGACTACACCGATCCTTTGAATGTCAGAATCAGCAAACCCGCCTCCGAGGTGAGTGCGCTCGGATATGCGATTACGGTGCCCGCGAGCGAATCTCGCTCCAAACTCCAACGTCTCCTGTACGCGTTCCCGCAGGGTCAATTTGATCAACCGGCCGCGCTGTCTTTAGGTCAACCTTCCAACCTAAATCAGGGCGATCTGTCGCCTACTATCACCAGTGGCGCTGATTTCCTGATCATCGCTCACAAAAACTTTATTGCGAGCATGGCTCCGCTGGTGACTAAGAGACAAAGCGAAGGCAGGATTGCAGCAGTCGTTGACGTTGATGATATTTACGATGAGTTTAGTTATGGCGCCCACGGACCGCAGGCAATAAAGAATTTCCTCAGTTACACTTTGACTTCGACAAACTGGGTCACCAAGCCGCTCTACATAATATTTGCCGGCGACGCTTCCCTTGATCCGCGAAACTACCAGGGGGTCGGCGACTTCGATTTCGTCCCCACGAAGCTGGTCGATGCGACCTTCAGCGAAACCGCCAGCGATGATTGGGTGGCCGACTTCCACGGCGGGCCTAATGATTCTCCTGACGGCATCGCGGATATTCCGGTAGGCCGCTTGCCGTTGCGGTCTGTGGCGGACGCTAATCTGGTCGTTTCCAAAATAGTCAATTTCGCACCGCAACCGCAGCCGCAAAGCGCTATGCTGGTGGCTGATGAAGATGAATTCAATGCTTTTGGTTTCGCCACCACGAACGATGTATTTCAAAGTCTGTTACCCGCCAGCATGAGCGTGCAGCGACTTAATCGCGCCCCTCAACCGCAGGGGGTCCCCTCCCAGGCGTTGACCAAGGCTGACATTGTTAACGGCTTTAATACCGGACCGGCGCTGGTAAGTTACTCGGGCCATGGCAATGTAGACTTTTGGACCGGAGCCCTGTTATTTACATCTACAGACGCTACCGGGTTGACTAACGGAACCAATAAACTTTCGTTCGTAGTGGTGATGGATTGTTTGAACGGCTACTTCCAGGATCCTACTTTGCTCTCGCTGGCTGAAGCGATGCTAAAAGCGCCAAACGGGGGAGCGGTTGGTACATTTGCTTCCTCCGGCTTAACTATCGCCCAGGGACAGCATCAGATGGGAGAGGAGCTATATACCCAGCTTTACTCCGGTTCGCCCATGGCGGTTGGCGATGCGATCAAGATCGCCAAAGGCGCAACCTTCGACATCGACGTGAAACGTACCTGGATATTTTTTGGCGATCCGTCGCTCAAGGTTCGGTAGCAAAAACTAATTCCGACCGTTTCTATTTTTCCGATCAGCTGGAATCTTCCACCTGCTCAATAAGCCGGTTGTAGTGCCATTGTGCATCGCCGGCCGATTGCATTCTAAAACTTAGGAGAGCCCCAATTCATGTCACCGAAGAGCCAGGTTGTTTCAGTTCGCAAAAGGTTTGCGATGCTGTTTGCGTGTATCGTCGCGTTGTCGCTGCTGCTTCCGTCAAGCAGTTTTCTCAGCCGGTTTGTCGAGAGAACAGTACTTGCTGATACCGGCACCGGCGCCGTGAGTCTTACTACTATCGGCTCGCCTGCCGCTGAGAATTTTGACACGCTCTCAAATACAGCGGGCTCTACGACGAATACGACGCTTCCCACGGGTTGGTACATCACCGAAACAGGCGGCGGTGCCAGAGACAATGAGCAATATGCAGTGGACACCGGTGGCAGCACGACCGGAGATACTTATAGTTACGGCTCGGCCGCTAGTACCGAGCGTGCTCTCGGTGAACTGCGGAGCGGCACGCTCATCCCCCTCTATGGCGCGAAGTTTACCAACAACACCGGCGTGACCATCACCTCGCTCGATGTTGCTTACACCGGCGAGCAGTGGCGTTTCGGCGGGGTTCACACCACTGTTGCCGACCGCCTGGACTTTCAGTACAGCCTTGACGCGACTGACCTATCAACGGGGACGTACCTGGACGCAAACGCCCTCGACTTCAATCCGCCGGTAACAGCGGGTACTGCCGGTGCGCTCGACGGCAACGCCGCTGCCAACCGCACGGCCATCTCCTCGAGCATCACGGGCCTGAACATCCCTGCAGGCGCGACCTTCTTCATCCGCTTGAATGACGTTGATGCCTCTGGCGCAGACGACGGTCTGTCAATCGACAATTTCTCGATTACGCCACAAGTCGGTCCGGTAACCCCGACGCTGAACATCAACGATGTCGCACAAGCCGAGGGCAACGCCGGCACAACCACCTTCACCTTTACCGTCAGTCTGACGGCGCCGGCTGGCGCGGGTGGAGTCACGTTTGATATCGCAACTCAGGATGGCACTGCGCAGGATGACAATCCGGTCACTGAAGACAACGACTACGTTGCCAAATCTCTAACCGGACAGACGATCAGCGTTGGAAACACTTCGGCTACTTTCACTGTTAACGTCAACGGTGACGCTGTGCAGGAACCGAACGAGACTTTCTTCGTCAACGTCACCAACATCACTGGCGCTAATTCCGGAGACGTACAGGGCCAGGGAACGATCCAGAACGACGATGTAACTCTGGTGAAGATTCACGACATTCAGGGTAATGGCAGTACCTCTCCTTTAGCAGGTTCGATCACTACTAACGGAATTGTGACGGGCTTAAAAACTAATGGCTTTTTTCTTCAGGAGCCCGATGCGTCAATTGACGCTGATCCAAACACCTCTGAAGGAATATTCGTCTTCACCTCTTCGGCGCCCCCGGCGACCGCAGCTATTGGCAATTTGGTCCAGGTGACGGCCACTATTCAGGAGTTCATTCCGTCTGCCGATCCGCCCAGCCCGCCGATGACGGAACTCATCACGCCTTCGGTTGTCTTACTTTCAAGCGGCAATTCGCTACCCATTCCGATTCTTATCACGGCCGCCGAGACAACGCAGGCTTCAGAAACAAGTAATCCGCTGGACTCGCTCGAAGAGTATGAAGGCATGCGAGTCACCGTTGCTTCGCTGACTGTAAGCGGCGCCACGCAGGGTACGATCGCCGAACCCGGAGCCACCGTCAGCTCGAATGGTGTGTTTATCGGCGTCGTTACCGGCGTCGCCCGACCCTTCCGCGAACCGGGAATTAATATCAGCGATCCCCTGCCGGCTGGCGCTCCAGTTACGATTCCTCGCTTTGATGAAAACCCGGAAAGAATTCGGGTTGACAGCGATGCGCAGCCGGGAACCGTCGCGATCGACGTTGCCGCCGGAACTGCCGTAACA
>Ga0068869_100002240_pt1 | contig 11636 bp, 9 predicted proteins | sample KBSMisM52_FD_64676 | JGI IMG/M metagenome (GOLD analysis project Ga0068869, IMG submission 64676) | Miscanthus rhizosphere microbial communities from Kellogg Biological Station, Michigan, USA - KBS Miscanthus M5-2 | ecosystem: Host-associated > Plants > Roots > Rhizosphere > Soil ... | reverse complement strand
GACCGCCGTGGTGGAAGGCGATCCGTCGAAGCCGGGCTACTACCTGACGATCAACCACTTCCCGAAGGGCGTCATGAGCCGCCCGCACTACCATCCCGACGAACGCTACGTGATCGTGCTGCGCGGGACGTGGTACACCGACGAGGGCGAGGTATTCCGGCCCACGCAGGCGATCCCGCTCAAGCCGGGCGACTTCATGCGGCATCCCAAGGGCGGCCCGCACTACGACGGCGCGCTCGACGAGGACACCTGGGTGGCGATCAGCGGCTACGGCCCGACGAAGGCCACCGTGACCGACGGGGGCGAGCTGTTCGGACGGTCTCGCTGAAGCCCGCGTTCAGGACGTGGGGGCCGCCTTCAGGCGGCCCGTTCACCGGAACAGGCGGGGCGCGAACTCCTTGAAAGAGCGGCGCCACGTCAGCCACTCGTGCGCCGTGCCTGGCGACTCGTAATAGACGTTCTTGATTCCCGCCCGGGTGAGCTGCTCGCTGAAGTTCTTCGTGTTGGGCCCCTCGGCCGATCCGATGCCGAGAAAGAGCAGCTTCACCTTCTTGTTGAAGGCGGCGGCGTCGGCAAAGACGCCGCCGTTCGAGCTCTTCGGATCGAATCCGGGCCCGCCGCCGCTGCTCCCGCTGAAACCGCCGATGTAGGCGAACGCGTCCAGATGCGCCAGCGCGGTGACGAAGGTCTGCGCGCCGCCCATCGACAGCCCCGCCATCGCCCGGTTCTCGCGTCCCGGCGCGACGCGGAAGCCGTGCTCCACCATCGGAATGAGATCGGTGAGCATCATCTCGGTGAAGACCTCGCTGCCCAGCGGTCCGCGTCCGCCACGGCCGGCGCCTCCGATGGGGCCGCCGCCGGCGGCGCGTCCACCTGGACCGGCGGCTGGCGGAGGCTCGACCACCGCCTGCGTCAGCGTGCCGCGCGCGCCGTAGAGCGCGGCGCTCTCACCAGGCTTCACGGCATTGAGGTTGTCCATCACGATGATCATCGGCTTGGCCTGACCGGCCGCGATCAGGTTGTCCATGATCACGTCCACGCGTCCCTGCGCGTGCCAGCCCTCCTCGTTCTCGCCCCACCCGTGCAGCAGATACAGCACCGGATACTTCGCGCGCGCGTTGGTGTCGTAGTCCGGCGGCGTATAGATGTAGGCGCGCCGCCACAGCCCGGTCACCGTGGACCGATACCATCGCTGGCGCACCGTTCCGCGCGGCACGTCCTTCAAGCTGTAGTAGTCGGCGTCGGCTGCCGCTTCGGGCACCTCGATGGCGCTGTTGTCGTAGCCCGAGCCGAAGAAGGTGCGCGTCGACGGATCGGCGACCACGGCGCCGTTGATCGCCAGCGTGTAGTAGTGGAAGCCAACCACCTGCGGCGTGGTCGTCACGTACCACAGCCCGTCGGCCCCCTTGCTCATGTCGAACCCCTGGCCGAGCCGTACGCGCACCTTTTGCGCGTCGGGCGCCGCCACGCGAAACGCCACGCGGTTGTCGGGGAAGATGCACGGGTAGGGCGCGTTCGGGATGTTGAGCGCGTTCGGCCGGCACTCGGCCGGCGGCTGGCTCCAGGCGGTGCTGCTCAGGCAGAGTGCGCCCACGGCCATCCCCAGCAGACAGAGCGTCTTCATGCCGTGGATGCTACTCGCGCCGTGGGCGCGGCTCCGTCCAAAAACCGTCAAGGCGCTAGGTCGCGGCGAGCTGCGCCACCGTGTACGACCGCGGTGGCAGCTTGAACGTCATGCGCGCGCCCGCGGCCGGCGCGTCGAGCCGCTGCGGCGCCACCCGCTTCGGCTGCTCGAACGTGTTGAACGCCTTCAGGTCGGTCCCGGTCAGCGTCTCGCAGGCCAGGACGCGCGTCGGCGTGAGGTCGCGCCAGTCGAGCGCGATCTCGCGCTCGCCCTGGAGGTCGCGGTTGAGCATCAGCACGCACGCCTGCCCGTTCTGGGCGTCGAACGTGGCCACCACATCCACGAACGGCACCTGGTCGTTGCGTGCGAAGTCGGCCTGCAGCCCCGCGGCCCGGATCGGGTAGGTCTCGGAGTCCACGCGCAGGTCGAGCACCCGGCCGCGCGCGTAGCGCAGCGCCCAGGCATACGGGTAGTAGGTGCTCTGCCGCAGCACGCCGGTGTCGTTGGTCACGAGCGGTGCAATGACGTTCACCAGCTGCGCCAGACAGGCCACCCGGACACGGTCGGCGTTGCGGAGGAGCGTGTTGACGAAGCCGCCGACGAGCAGCGCGTCCTCGAGGTTGTAGACCTCTTCGAGCAGCTTCGGCGCGAACTGCCGGCGCCCGTTCGTGGCGTCGCCGCTGCGCGCCCGGTACCACACGTTCCATTCGTCGAACGAGAGCCACAGGCGCTTGCTCGATCGGCGCAGCCCCTGCACGTAGTCGCAGACGGCGGCTACTTCGCGAATCTGGCGGTCCATGTCGAGGTTCATGGCCAGGAACCGCTCGGTGCTGTTGCCAGTCAGCGCCGTGGTGTTGCCGTAGTAGGCGTGCAGCGAGATGCCGTCCACCTGGTCGAAGCACTCCTCGAGCACTTCGCGGTCCCAGATCAGGTACTGCGGCATGCCGGTGCCGCTCGAGCCGCAGGCGATGAGCTGCAGCCCGCGATCGACGACGCGCATCTGCTGCGCGGCGTCGCGCGCCTTGCGCCCGTACTCCCGCGACTGCATCACGCCGATCTGCCACGGCCCGTCCATCTCGTTGCCCAGGCACCAGTAGCGCACGTTGTGCGGCTTCTCGTAGCCGTGCGCCCGCCGCAGGTCGCTCCACTTCGTGCCGCGCTCGAGGTTGCAGTACTCGGTGTAGGCCACCGCCATCTCGGCGCTGCCGGTCCCGAAGTTCATGCCGAGGAGCGGCTCGGCCCCGACGAGGCGGCACCAGTCGACGAAATCGTTGGTGCCGAACTGGTTCGTCTCCATCGAGTTCCACGCGCGCTCGAGCACCGTCGGCCGCTGCGCCTTGGGCCCCACGCCGTCCAGCCAGTTGTAGCCGGAGACGAAGTTCCCGCCGGGATAGCGGACGATCGGGACGCCCATCTCCTTGATCTCGCGGACGACGTCGCTGCGGAACCCTTTGGCGTCGGCGAGGGGGGAGCCGGGCTGATACACGCCGGTGTACACGGCGCGGCCGAGGTGCTCGAGGAAGGACCCGAGGACCGTGCGCTCGAAGTCCATGCGGACGCGCGGCTGCTGGATGAGCGCGCGCGCCGCTCCGCGGGCGCCCTGCGCGTAGCCGATGGCGTCGAGCCACGACGCGCCGGCCAGCGCGGCGCCGGCCTTGCCGAGGCCCGCGAGGAAACGGCGGCGGCTTTCGAGAAGCGCGGTGTCCATTTATCGCCCCCTCAATGTGTTGATGCGCTGCGTGAACTCGTCCACGTTGGCCCGGTTGACGATGAGTGTTGGCACGATGATCTGTTTGGTGTCGGGGATGAACGATCGGTCGCCGCGTACGGCCTGTGCCATCCGCTTGATCGCCTGATAACCGAACTCGTACGGCTGCTGCACCACCGTGCCGTGAATGTCGCCCGCCTTGATGCCGGCCAGCGTCTCGTCGGCCTCGTCGAAGGCGACGATCCGCACGCGGCCGGTCTTGCCGGCCTCGCGCACCGCGTTCAGGATGGCCGGGCCGTTGTAGCTCCAGAGCCCCACCATCGCGCTGATGTCGGGGTAGCGCACCAGCGTGTCGGCGGCGTTCGCCTTGGCGCGCACGTCGTCGGCGTCGTCGGTGCGCGTATCGAGGATGCGGATGTTCGTGCCGGTGAGCGCCTCCTTGATGCCCTGCACGCGCTCCTGCGCGTTGCGCGCGTCGAGCCGCCCCACGAACAGCATGATCGAGCCGCCCCCGGGGAGCGCCTCTCGTATCAGCTGGCCAGCCTGACGCCCGGCGGCCAGGTTGTCGGTGCCGATGTAGCAGGCGCGCGCCGACTGCGGTGCGTCGCTGTCCTGCGTGAACACCAGGGCGCGCTTGGCGGCGGCGTCGATCATCGCGGTCTGGTTCTGCGGATCGACGGGAGAAATGGCAATCGCGTCCACCCCCTTGGTGAGCAGGTCGTCCACCACCCGCTGCTGCTCGGCGGCCGTGCCGTCAGCCGTGAGTCTGAACTCCGCCTCGACATCCGGGAGCTCCTGGTCCGCCTTTTCCACCCCGCGGCGCGCGATCGTCCAGAAGTCGGCGGAGTTGTTGGTCACGAACGCCACTTTCAGCGTCTTTCCTCCGCCCGGTGTTCCGCTGTCCCGTTGACAGCCCGCCACAACGGCGGCCGCACACACGAGCGTCGCAATCAGCTTTCGGATGTGTCCCTGCATCGACTTCTCCTCATCACACGACGATCGACTGGCTGCCGAGCGCCGCCACTCCAGGCGACGATCCGGCAAAGATGTGCGGACGGTAACCGGTCTGCTGCTCGTAGGCGTCGGCCACTCGCGCGATCGCCGGCCCGGCGTCGCGCCGGCCCAGTACCGCCACCGTGCCGCCGCTGCCGCCGCCGGTGATTCTGGCCCCATACAGACCGGCGGCCGTCCCTTCGGCGCGCACGAGCGCCACGAGACCGTCCGTCCCCTCGGATCCGAGCCCGCAGCGGCCATAGCTCGCGTGCGATTCGTACATCAACTCGCCGAGGCGCCGGCGGTCGGTCTCGCCGGACCGTGTCAGCAGGAGATCGCGAAACGACTCCACGCGCCAGCGCTCATACACAGGATGCGCGGCCGGCGCACGCACGCGGTACCGGCGCCCGGGCGCCACGGACGTCACCGGGTCGATAGTGCCCCCGTAGCGCGCCAGGAAGTCAGCGCCCGCCATCTCCTCTGGGAGATGCTGCGCCAGCTCCCGCTCGAACTGCTCGGGAGCGATGTTGGCGAGGTAATTTCCCGGCACCGCGAGGTGGTCGGCGAGGATCCGCAGCCCCATGAACGCCCCGGTGCGAACGGCGCCGTAGTCGGATCCGCCCACGGCGTGGCGCTCGCCCGAATCGAGGCCCCAGACAGCGACGTCGTCGGGGAGCGGCACCGGCGCCTGCAGTTCCGCGGGTTGACAGAGGAGCGCCAGCAGCGCCCCCGGCTCGCCGAACACGCACGTCATCTGGTCCATCACCCCGCACGGCGCGCCGGCCACGAGGTTCTCGGCCCTCTGGCAGAGCATCGCCAGATCGCGCGGCTCGATCGGCAGCTCGCATGCGGCCGCCACGGCGGACATGCTGGCCGTCTCCACCGCGGCCGACGAGCTCACGCCTTTGCCCTCGGGCACCTCCGAGGCGACGGCGATCCGGATGCCCGACGTCAGCGGCAGGCCTCGCTCCCGCGCCAGGACGAGCACCACGCCCGCGATGTACGCCGCCCAGCGATACGCGCTCGTCTCGAACATGCGGCGCGTGTCGTCGTAGCTGGCGGGCACACCGCCGGGCGCCAGCACCTCGAGCGGGATCGTGCACGCCGGCCGGCCAAGGCTGACGATTTCCAGCAGCGGGCGATCGACTCGCCGTGCGGCAGCCCAGGCCGCTTCGGCGATCGGGCGTTCGAGGACGAGCGACCCCGAGTAGTCGGCGATGCCGCCCATCATGTCGAGCCGGCCCGGCGCACGGGAGATCGATACCCGCGCCCCCCGCTCGAACAGCGCCCGGGCGCGCAGCGTCTCGACGAACGCCGCCAGGCCGGCGGCTTCCATCACGGCCGGCCCCATCCCCGCTCCCGGAGCGCCGCCTGCAGCAGCGGCTCGATCTGTGCGCGGATCCGGCCGTTTGCGTAGCCCGCCCACGCCACCTCGGCCTCCACGTCGAGCGGCGCGTCGAGCGGCTGACCGCTGGCGTCGGTGACGATCACGCCGCTCTCCTCGGCGATGAGCGCGCAGCAGATGTCGTAGGGATGGCACGCCAGCGCCGGCGGCAGCCCGCGCCTGGACAGCAGGGGGCGGAGCAGCGGGCGCAGGTCCGCGATGAACCGATCGTGTCCGGCGATCAGCTCGTACAGCTGCCCGCCCGTTGACGCGTATTGGTCCTCGAAGCAGTGTGCCTTGCCGGCGGCATGCGGTCCGAGCGCGCCGCGGACGATGGCGTCGTCCACCGCCGCGAGCTCGTCGCGGGCGCCGGGAAAGAAGCGGGCGATCGTCGCGTAGCCGTGGGCGATGCTCGGGGCCGACGACGGCTGCAACGGCAGCGGAGAGCTCGTACCCGTGAGCCGGTTGTAGCGTTGCGCGTGCGCCCCGCCGCCACGCAGCGCCCACAGCTGGTCCGACAGGTGCTGCTTCACGAGCGGAATCTCGGTCTGCACCGCCAGCTCGACGTCGCGCAGCGACGTGCCGGCGCCGCGATTGGGGGCGACCGCCGTCAGGATCCAGGCGCTGCGCTTCTGATACATCAGGCCGCGGGTGCCGTCGATCGGATCGACCACGATCCAGCAGTCGGCCGCCGCTTCGTCCGCCCCCGCCGGGTACAGGCGGCGTCCGCCCGGCAGCCCTTCCGCCACCATGAGGAACGTCCGGTCGCGCGCGAGCGCCTCGGCGAAGCGTTCGACGATCGACTCGGCGATCGTGTCGATCGCGTAGATCGTGTCCCCGGCGCCGTCGCGGTCCACGGCCGCCATCGATTCGGCGCTGCGCCGCTCGGTCGCCGCCACGATGTCATCGCGCACCTCGGCGTGCAGCGCGAGGATCGTGTCGAGCAACGCCTGCGGGTCACGCATGACGGTAGTGGACGTCGGGCAGCGCGAGGAGCTCGGCCGCCTTCGCCTCGGGCCTGGTGTCGCTGAGGAAGTTGCCGCCGCCGACCTCCGGGCCCGCGAGGTACTTCAGCAGGTGCGGCTTGCGCAGCGGCGGATGACACTGGATGTGGAAGTGAAAGCTGCCGTAGTCGCCGCCGTCGGTGGGCGCCTGATGGAGCGTCAGCACGTACGGGAACGACATCTGCCACAGGTTGTCGTAGCGGACGAGGAGCGCCTTGAGCGCCGCCGCGAAGTCGTGGCGCTCGCCGGACGACATCGTCGCGAGGCTGGCGTGCGTGCCGCGCGGCGCCACGTAGCACTCGTAGGCGTAGCGGGCGAAGTAGGGGAGGAAGGCGACCGCCGACCCGTTTTCGAAGAGCACCCGGCGCCCGTCTTCGAGCTCGGTGCGGAGGATGTCCTGAAAGAGCACCCGCCGGTGCTCCTGGTAGTAGCGCCGGCAGGCCGCGGCCTCGGTTTCGATCGTCTTGAACACGAAATTGGTCGCGTAGATCTGCCCGTGCGCGTGCGGGTTCGACATCCCGACCACTTCGCCCTTGTTCTCGAAGGTGAGCACGTGGCGGATTTCGGGCCGGGCGCCGAGCTCGAGATACTGCTCGCACCACGTGTCGAGCAAAGTGGCGATATCATGCGCCGGCAGCTCCGCGAGCGTGACGTTGTGCTTCGGTGTGTAGCACACCACGCGCGCGATGCCGGTAGCCGGGGAGTTCCGATAGATGCCGGGCGGCGCCGCCAGCTCCCGGGGCGCATCGAGGCCGACACAAGGATGATCGTTGTCGAAGACGAACACCGAACGGTAGTCCGGGTTGCGCGCTCCGCTCACGCGCACGTTGCCCGGGCAGAAGTAGCAGTCCTCGACGTATGCGGGCGGCCGCGTTTCGGAGGTGACGGCCTGTTCCCCCTGCCACGGACGATTCTGGCGGTGCGCCGCCATGATCACCCACTCGTCGCGAAGCGGGTGCCATCGCTGTTCCCACGCACCATCGGAGCTCACCATTGACGACCAGTCCTCTGCTGAAGATGTCGGGAATCTCGAAGCGCTTTCCGGGCGTCGTGGCGCTCGATCGCGTGGATCTCGACGTGGCCGCCGGGGAGATCGTCGGGCTGGTCGGCGAGAACGGCGCCGGCAAGTCGACGCTGATGAAGGTGCTGAGCGGCGTTCATCGGGCGGACTCGGGTGTCATCGCGATCGACGGCGTGCCGGCCGTGCTGCACGGTCCCGCGGACGCCGCCCGGCTGGGCATCGCCATCATCCACCAGGAGCTCGAGCTCGTGGGCACGCTCGACGCGGCCGCCAACGTGTTTCTCGGGCGCGAGCCGCATCGCGGCGGGCCGCTGCGCCTGCTCGATCGAAAGCGCATGGAGGCGGACACCGAGCGGCAGCTTGCCAGGATTGGCGCGCCGATCCCGCCACGCACGATCGTCCGGCGGCTGTCCACCGCGCAGCAGCAGTTCGTCGCCATCGCGCGCGCGCTGTCGATGAACGCGCGCCTGCTGGTGCTCGACGAGCCGACCGCGAGCCTCGGCTCCGGAGAAGCCGAGCGGCTCCATGCGGTGCTGCGCGATCTGCGCGAGCACGGTACCGCCATCGTGTACATCTCGCATCGCTTGGGGGAGATCGAAGCGCTGGCCGACCGTGCGGCCGTGCTGCGCGACGGCCGCAACGCCGGTGTCCTGCCGCGCGGGGAGATCACGCGGGATCGCCTGGTGCAGCTCATGGTCGGGCGTGCCCTCGAGCAGGCGCCGCCACGTCAGGCCGCGCCCGCGTCCGCGCCCGGCGCGGCGGCCAGACTGCAACTCGACGGCGTTCGCACGGGGCGGTATCCGGCGGCCGAGGTGTCGTTGACCGTTCATGCCGGGGAGGTGCTCGGCGTGGCCGGTCTGATCGGCGCCGGCCGCTCCGAACTCGCGGAAGCGATCTGCGGTGTGGGACCGCGGCGCGCCGGACGGGTGCTGCTCGACGGCGAGCCGGTGGGGATTCAGTCCGCGCGCGATGCCATTCGCGCCGGCATCTGCCTGGTACCCGAGGACCGGCGACACCGCGGCGTCATCGGCGCCATGACCATCCGCGAGAACATCACCTTGCCGGCGCTCGGCGCATACAGCCGTCTGGGCATCGTGCGGCGCGCCGCCGAGGCGCGGGCCGCCGGCGAGATTGCCCGTATGCTGACGGTGCGATCGCCGTCGATCGAAGCCGCGGTGGCGACGCTCAGCGGCGGCAACCAGCAGAAGGTGGTGCTCGGCAAGTGGCTGGCACGCCGGCCGCGCGTCATCGTGTTCGACGAGCCCACGCAAGGCGTGGACGTGGGGGCCAAGGCGGAGATTCATCGGCTGGTGCGGCGCCTCGCCGACGAGGGCGCCGCGGTGGTCATGATCAGCAGCGACATGGACGAGATCGTGGCCGAGAGCGATCGCGTGGCGGTGATGCACGAGGGGCGCATCACTGGCATTCTCGACCGCGCGGCGTGTACGCCCGAATCGATCATGCAGCTGGCGGTGGCCTGACCGGCGGCGCGCCGCGAGTTCGACATGACCAGACAAGAGATCGCCATTCTCCTCCTGCTGCTGGTGCTGTGCACCATCGTGGCCGCCCTCAGTCCGCAGTTTCTGAGCGTCGTCAACCTGCAGAACGTCGCCCGTCTCGTGGGCACCTACGGCATCTTCAGCATCGGCGTCGGCGTCGTCATCATCACCGGCGGCATCGACCTCTCGGTGGGGTCGATCTGCGCGCTGCTCGGGGTGCTGCTCTCGATGATGCTGGTCGAATGGCATTGGGCCCCCGCCGTCGCGCTGGCGGCGGTGCTGCTGCTCGGCGGCGTCCTCGGCGGCGCGCACGGCCTGTTGATCACGCGTCTGGGGCTGCAGCCGTTCATCGTCACGTTGTGCGGCCTGTTGCTCTACCGCGGCGCGGCGCGCTACGTCGCCAACGACTCCACCAAGGGGTTCGGTGCCGGCCAGGGCTTCGAATGGGTGCGGGCGCTGGCGTCGGGCAGCGTCGGCGGCGTGCCGATGCCGTTCGTCGTGATGTGCGTCGTGGCGGCGATCGCGTGGGTGCTGCTCCATCGCTCGGTGTACGGGCGGCACCTCTTCGCGGTCGGCCACAACGCCGAGGCGGCGCGCTACTCCGGCGTGCGCACGGGTGCGGTCGTCGCCTGGGCGTACGCCCTGTCCGGCGTCCTTGCCGCGCTGTCCGCGGTGATCATCGCGTTCTATACCAACTCGATCTCGCCGGCGTCGCATGGCAACTTCTACGAGCTCTACGCCATTGCGGCCGCCGTCGTCGGCGGCTGCAGCCTGCGCGGCGGGGAAGGCACCGTGCTCGGCATCGTCATCGGGGCGGCGCTGCTGCAGGTGCTGCGCAACCTGGTGAACCTGCTCGACATTCCCGGTTCGCTCGACTTCGCCGTCATGGGCGCGGTGATTCTGTTCGGGGCGGTGGCCGATCAGCTGTTCGGCCGCCGCATGCGGCGCGGCGGCCCATAACTGGTCCTTGGTCCTTGGGCCCTGGTTCCTGGTCCGTCCGTTGTCCTTCGTCCTTGGTCCAAGGACCAGGGACCACGGACGGACCAAGAACCAAGAACCAGGTACCAAGGACTCGGCTCCAGAAAACGAAAGCCGCTTCAGGCCTCGTCGTAGAGGACCACCGGGTAGTCCTTCAGAGTCGTCATGCAGCGCTCGACCTGCGGCCACACGCGCTGGTGCCCGGCGGACGCAATCCACTGCTGGCGCAGCTCCTCGCTCTCGAACTCCAGCTCGAAGCGGTAGTTGTGCGGCGCGGGGGCCGTGCCCTGCAGGATCGTGCGGCGTTTGAGCATCTTCACGCGAACGTAGCCCGCGTGCTTCACCGCCTCCGGCACGAACACGTTATGGAACGTTTCCAGCATCTCGCGCTCCCGTGCCGGCGGCACGTCCATCTCGACATAGAGCCGGATGTGCTTCGTCTGGGCGCTTGCCGGCCTTGCGAAACGGCTGGCGGCGAAGGCGGCCGCGGCCGTCATCAACGCGGACTTCATGATTCCTCGTCTGTGCACGCGCGCACCCTCCGGTGAACTAGTTGCCCGACAGCAGTCGGGTCTTCGCCGCCATGTCGCGGGCCACGCCCATCACGAACAGCTCGAGCGGCTCGGAACCCGTGTTGGTAAACCGGCTGGCTTCGCCGATCCGGATCGGGATGGCGTCGCCCGCACGAACCGCCGCGGTCTCCGGCGCCGTGCCCTTGATCGTGACGGTGCCGGAACCGCCCAGCACGTAGTACGCCTCGCCCACGGCGTCGTGGGCCTGCTCCGGCGCCGACGCGCCCGGCGGCACGACCACGTGGTCGATGTAGGCCCATGTGGTCGAGAAGACCGAGGGCCCAAGTGCGCGGCGTGAGACCACCGCCGTCGGGGACGCGGGCGCCGGGGCGCCGCGCCCGCGCGCGCCCGCCGGCCTGAGCAGGGCCCGATCGAGCCGCATCGTCATGAATGTCGGGATGGCATCGAGGGCCGCGGCCGCCCGCGTATCGTTGAGATCGAAGGCGTCGTAGACGCCGGCGGTCACCGAGACGTTGAGGTTCATCCACTGCACCGGCGTCGAGCCGGCGTTGTAGATGGCGTGCGAATGGCCGGTGCGGCAGACGACGCCGGCGGGCCCCTTCACGGTGGCCGTCCGCCCGTCGATGGTGAACTGCGCTTCGCCGTCGAGAATGACGAACATCTCCTCGACCACGTTGTGGAAGTGGTGACCGATGCCCGCGCCCGGCGGGATCACGCCACGATGCAGGAAGTTGAACTCCGGAGTCACGGCGCCACGGTTCAAGAGCGCCGCAAACGCCATGCTGCCGGCGCCGGCATGCACCGCGCTCGACTGGCGGAACGCCGCGGGATCGGTATGCACGATGCGGGGCGCCTCGCCCTGCGCGGCCGGCGATGCGGGCCACAGAAACAC